>OFGB01000272.1_pt1 | contig 38506 bp, 43 predicted proteins | sample 1521491 | NCBI WGS metagenome assembly OFGB01 (sample SAMEA3504095, study PRJEB24116) | mouse gut metagenome | biome: mouse gut; feature: mouse-associated habitat; material: faeces | place: Denmark | collected 2011
CATGCCTCGCAAATCCGCATAAATACTGAATGTGTGGAGTTTTGCTCATGGCTATGTTGTTTTGAAATGGAGGGGATTTTTACATATGATTCACCGGCGGCAGATTTAATTGAATAGGCAAACAACTTGTCACATAAGGAACATTGTGATATATTATTAAAGGAACAAATTTGCTTATAACTGTAAAAATAATTATATAAAACTTTTCAAAATAGTAGAAAAGTGGTATAAATATAATGTGACTCGTTATATGTTAGTATTGACCATCAAGAGTCTTAAGAATGAAAAGGGGGCGGTCCAAAGCTTATGGGAATGAATTATAAGATATATGAAAATTGGTACAAGTATATGAGCAGTGTGCTGAATCAGATACAGGATTTCTCGAAAACATACGGGCAATCGTCGGCGTCTGCGGTTCAGCAGCCGACGGACACATTCCATGATACCTTGATGAGGATCAGCGCGCTTCGCGGACTGGGAAGCGATGAGGATCAGATCGAGGCTCAGGCAGAGAGCGTATGGCAGGACGGCGGCGAGTCTCAGAGTATGGACGCTATCTTTGCGGAAGCGGCCAGGCAGTACGGAGTGCCGTTGAATTTGTTGAAAGCGATGGGCAAGGCGGAATCAGGTTTTGATGCGAACGCGGTGTCCCCCGCAGGGGCGCAGGGAGTTATGCAGCTGATGCCGGCGACTGCGAAGTCCTTAGGAGTGGAGGATCCTTTTGACGCCCGGAGCAATATCATGGGAGGCGCAAAGTATATTGCGCAGAAACTTCAGCAATATAACGGAGACGTAGACCTCGCGCTGGCGGCTTATAACGCCGGAAGCGGCAATGTTGCAAAGTATGGCGGCGTTCCGCCTTTTGCCGAGACAAGAAATTACATAGCAAGAATTAAAGGATATATGAATTCTGATCTGACGGTCGATAAGACGGTGACGGTCAAGGCGTCGGGGACAGAAGAATCGTTATTCGGGAAGTCCGTGTCGGACGATGACGGGACGTATCGTTTGTCTCAGACAGACGCACAATATTTTGTGGATATGATGCGTATTCAGATGTTGTGCGGGGCAAGTTCCCTCGGATGGTCCTCCGGAAGTTCGGACGAACAGAGTTCTTTCTTATTATAAATGTGATAAAGGTAAGCTGCGGAAGGGTTGACAGATAAACTGAAGCAGGACGTATGGTAAGATTTTACGCTTTTGGAAATTGATAAAATCTTTAGAAAACTATGGACTTTTCACATTTTAGGGGATATAATAATCAAAATGGTTTATTGTCGAAAATTAAAATAACTTGTATTAAGGAAGGTATAGTTTATGTTATTTGGTAATACAATTCCTATGGTTCAGAAGTCATTGGATTTTCTATGGAAACAACAAGAAGTGTTGGCTATGAATATAGCCAATGTAAATACGCCGGGATACAAGAGAAAGACGGTCACTTTTGAAGACGAGTACCGCAATAAACTTTTGGCGGCCAGTCAGACGAAGAACACAACCAAGATCCGGCAGGCAATTAACGAGGCGGACTGCCTTGTATACAGCCGAGATGATTCGGGCAGGGTGGATGAGAACAATGTGAACGCGGATGTCGAGAATACGAAGATCGCGAGAAGCACTTTACATTACCAGTACTTGCTGCAGTCGGTCAGCAATGATATCAAGAGATATCAAAGCGTAGTGAAAGGTCAGTAAATAAGCAGAAAGGGAGATTGAATTATGGGAGAGTTGTTCATAACCCCGTTACAACCATGGAGCCTGGGGGATATATCAGGCTCGGAGAAGGTGGTAAAAGGGGAAGAGGGAATAGCCGCATTCAAATCGGTTTTTGAAGAGGCAATCAATGATGTGAGAAAGACGGAGGATACACTGGCGAAGAATCAGTATCTTCTGGCAACAGGACAGATCGAAGATCCGCATACGGTTTCGATTGCGTCGTCAGAGGCGCAGTTGGCGTCAGACGTGCTGGTTTCCCTGCGGAATAAAGCGCTTGAATCATATAATGAAATTATGCGTATCAATCTATAGTCTGTTAATATGGCTATAGATTGACACTTTTTGCTGTAAAATAACATGACGGAATATAAAAAGTGTTTTTTATGCGGCAAAGCGCTTGGCTTATGCTGTGAAATATTACGGCACATAAAATTCAGTAAAGTGGGTTTAGATAACAATGAAAGAAAAGTTAGGGCAGTTTAAAGAATTTGCAGGTAATTTGAGCAGCAGGGCAAAGAAGCTGATTATTGCCGGGGCGGCGATTCTGATTATCGCTGCGGTTGCTATTGCGGTGGTTTTGAATAATCGTCCTTATGCGGAGCTATTCTCGGGGCTGGGTCAGGAAGAGGCGCAGCAGATCGTGCAGAAACTTCAGGAGGATGAGATTGATTATAAATTTGACGGGAACTCAACGATTCTGGTGAAGGAAGACGTGGTGGATCAGACGAAAGCTACGCTTGTCCAGGAGGGTTACCCGAAGAGCGGTTTTACATACGATACGTTCAAAGACAATGCGAGTATGTTGACTACGGACTCGGATAAGAAGACGTATAAGCTCTATGAACTGCAGGACCGGATCGGTTCTACGATTCGTCTTTTTGACGGGGTGAAGGATGCGAAAGTAACGATTGCTCTGGGCGAAGAGAGTAAATATGCGCTGAACGATGAAGAAGAGAAATCCAGCGCGTCGGCGGTCGTAACGATGAGCGACAGCGGTTCTCCTTCGGCGGAGCAGGCGGTCGCGATTCAGAGACTTATTGCTAAGAGTATACCAGGGATGGAATTAGAAGACGTCGCGGTATTTGACGGCAATGGTAACGACGTCTCTGTCGAGGGTAATAACACAAGTTCTGCGTCGAACACTTCTGCTACAGAGGAGCTCGCCCGGATGGCGGAGAATCAGATCTCCGGCAATGTTATGAAAGTGTTGGGGCCGATCTATGGAACGGATAATGTCAGAGTTTCCGCTCGGGCGAAGGTGAATCTGGAGAAATTGATTCGTGAAGAGACGACTTATTCGACGCCGGATAAGATAGATGAAGAAGACAAGACGGGAATCGTCAGTCACGAAGAGATATTTGAAGAGAGGTCGAATACAGGCGACGGAGCCGGCGGCGTGGCAGGTACAGAGACGAACGCCGATACTTCGGAATATAATACGGAGGGCGAAGGCGACGGCAGCAGCGCGTACAGCGAGAGCCAGACGAGGGATTATCTGGTAAACGAGTTAAAAGAGCAGGGGCAGATTGATCCTGGGGCGATCGAGGACGTTACGGTTGCGGTAGCGATCAACGGCAATGGTTACGGGAGTCTTCGTGAGAACCAGATTCGTTCTCTGGTAGGTACTGCGGCGGGTATCGCGCCGGATATTCAGGAAGAGAAGATCACGATCGTAAGCGCGCCGTTCGACGGTGTGGGAGACGACGATGATTCAGAAGAAGCGGCTTCCGGCAGGATTCTTGAGAGCATACCGTTATGGGCGCTTATTGCCGGTATAGCGTTGATTCTGGTACTGATAGCGATCGTCGTTATACTGATACTCAGAAGACGCAGACAGCAGGAAGAAGAAGAGTTAGAAGAGCTGGTTGAAGATACGGAAGAAGAAGTTCCGGCTATCCTTGATCTGAACGAAGAGATCCAGGAGATCCAGAATGACCGTGGCATGGAACTTAAGCGGAATGTCCGTGAATTTGCGGAGCAGAACGCTGAACTCTCCGCGCAGTTATTGAAGAATTGGCTGAATGGAGGTATTGGAGATGGAGGAGAGTAGACTTACTCCCGAACAAAAAGCGGCTGCAGTAGTTATCTCGCTTGGAGCGGATAAAGCGTCGAAGATTTATAAGCATCTGAGTGAAAGTGATATTGAGAAACTGACAATTGAAGTAGCGAAGCTTGGACATGTGAGTCCTGAAGAGATGGAGCTGGTGTTAGACGAATTCTATAAAGTCTGTCTGACTCAGAAGGTTGTCACGGACGGAGGTATGGAGTATGCCAGGGCGGTACTTGAGAAAGCGTTCGGCGAGTCTACCGCGCAGACGCTTCTTGACAGGTTGTCTAAATCTTTGAAAATACGTCCTTTCGAGTTTATGCGTAAGAGCAATGTGAAGAATTTGATTTCTTTCCTGCAGCATGAGAGGCCGCAGACGATCGCGCTGGTCCTGTCTTATGCAGATTCGGATCAGGCGTCTATGGTAATCAGTGAATTGCCGAAGGAAAAGCGTATCAAAGTTGTAGAGGCGATTGCCAGGATGGAGAGCGCGTCTCCGGAGGCGATCAAGATCGTGGAAGATTCCCTGCGGAAGCGTTTCGAAGGGATGGTTACGGCGGACGTTACGGCTGTGGGCGGTATCGACTACATCGCGGACGTCATGAACCATATGGACAGAGCAAACGAGAAATACATATTCGACGAATTGGGCAAGACAGACGAAGAACTTGCCGAGACTATCCGCAAGAAAATGTTCGTATTCGAAGATATCGTATCGATGGACAACAGATCTATTCAGAGATTCATCAGGGAATGCGATGTCAAGGATATCGTATACGCACTCAAAGGTTCCGACGAGAAGATCAAAGAGCTTATCTTCTCCAATGTATCTTCACGTATGGCTGAGAGCATCCAGTCCGATCTGGAGATTACAGTTAATGTTCGTCTGCGTGACGTTGAAGAGGCGCAGCAGAGAATTGTCGGCGTGATCCGAAGACTGGAAGAAGCCGGAGAAGTGATTATTGTTAAGAGCGGAAAGGATGAAATCATTGCCTAGGATTGTGAAAGAACCAGACAGCGACCAGGATATCAGGCCATATGACTTCTTCGCCGGATTTAAGATCGTGGAAGAACCGCGAGAAGAAGAGGAAGAAGAGGCGGAGGAAGAAGAGGAGGAAGAGGATACGATTTCTCCGGAAGAGCTTGAGAGAATGGTGGAAGAGGCGGAGGAGAAGGCGAAGAAGATCGTCTCCGACGCCCGCAGGCAGGCGGAGATTCTGCGAGAGAAGGGGTACCGGGAAGGCCATGAGGAAGGAACTCGGGACGGCGCCCGTGAAGCATACGAAGAGCAGAGAAGGATTCTTGATAAGGAAGTACAGGAACTTCAGAGCGCTATTACGGATGTTATTCAGAGTGTTTCCCGTGAAAAGGAGAAACTTCTGGAAGAATACATAGACGATTTGAAGCGGATATCTCTTGCGATTGCAGAGAAGATCATCCAGACCAGCCTGCAGTCCAGCGGCGATATCGTGAAGCGAATGATACTTGCCGCGACGGATAAGATTACGAAGAAAAGATGGGCGAAGATTTATATTACGAAGTGCAACGCCAGTGTATCTATGGAAGTAGACGCAGAATTCATGGAAGCGCTTGCTCATCTGTCAGATAGTATTAAGATTATTACTATGGATAATGGAGAAGAAGGAACCTGCATCATAGAACTCCCGGACGAGATCATTGATGCGAGCGTCGGTACGCAATTAGAGAATATCAAAGACATATTGAATAATGTAAGAGCATAAATGTAAGAACGTAAATGAGGTGGGGAGAAGGCATGTTTGCAAAGTTGCCGGAGCTGATACAGAAGGCGGAGACGATCAGCCATATAGGAAAGATAGAGAATGTAATCGGTATGGCGATGGAATCTTCCGGTAATCATGCCAGTATCGGCGATATTGCCATGATCTACAATGAAGAGAAACGTCGGCAGATTCCGGTGGAAGTCGTTGGTTTTCGGGACGACAAGATGCAGTTGATGGCATATGAGAACTTAAACGGCGTTTCGGCAGGCAGCTTCGTGAGAAATACCAGAAAGCGTCTGAAGATTCCGGTGGGTGAATTCCTGAGAGGGAGAATCATTGACGCTACGGGAAATCCTATGGATGATTTAGGTCCGCTGCCGTCTTCCCGGTATTATTATGTTGAAAATACTTACATCAATCCTCTGACGCGTCCGCCTATTACGGATCCGCTGGAATTTGGAGTGAAAGCGATCGACGGATTGAATACGGTAGGCAAAGGACAGCGTATCGGTATCTTTGCGGGAAGCGGCGTCGGAAAGAGTACGCTGCTCGGAATGATCGCGCGCAATGTGAAAGCGGATATCAATGTGATTGCGCTGGTAGGCGAGCGAGGCCGTGAGGTTCGAGAGTTTATAGAGAAGGATCTCGGTCCCGAGGGAATGGAGCGAAGTATTCTGGTTGTCGCCACGTCCGACCAGCCGGCGATGCTTCGTATGAAGTGTCCGCTGGTAGCGACGACGATCGCGGAATATTTTAAGGATCAGGGTAAAGACGTGCTGCTCATGATGGATTCCCTCACGCGATTCGCCATGGCGCAGCGTGAGATCGGGCTTGCGACCGGAGAGCCGCCGGTTGCAAGAGGATATACGCCTTCAATCTATGCAGAGTTTCCAAAGCTGCTGGAAAGAAGCGGCAAGTTTGAGAAGGGTTCCATAACCGGTATCTACACGGTGCTGGTAGAAGGCGACGACACCAACGAGCCCATAGCGGATACTGTCCGTGGTATCTTAGACGGACATATCGTGCTTACCAGAAAGTTGGCGAATGAGAATCATTTCCCTGCGATTGATGTGAACGCCAGTATTTCCCGTCTTATGGTGAATATCGTACCGGAGGAACACCGCGAGGCGGCGGCGAAGATGCGGGATATCTTAAGTATATACGCGAAGAACGAAGATCTGATCTCCATCGGAGCGTACAAATCCGGAACTAATCCAAGACTGGATAAGGCGGTCTCGAAGATAGACCGGGTGAATGAATTTCTGATGCAGAAGATTAACGAAAGTTTCTCAGGAGAAGAATCTTTGAAAATGATGAGGGAGATAGTACGATGAAGAAATTCTTTTTCTCATTAGATACGGTACTTAGTTATAAGCAGCAGGTGCTTGACAGCCTGAAGGCGGAGCACGCAAGGATACTTATGAAGGTACGGGAATGCGAAGACGCTATTGAGAAGCTTGAGGCGGAGCACCGTCGATGCGTCCTGGAATTTAGAGAATGCAGGTTGAACGGGATGAAGATCAGCGATATTCATACTTACGAGAATTACTTAGATTCATTGGGCGTCAAGATCCGAAAAAAACACGAGGAACTTGCGAAACTCAGAGAGAAGGAAGAAGCCAAACGCAGCGAAGTAGTGGAGGCGAAGAAGGAAACTTCTTCCATTGATAAGCTGAAGGAGAAGAAATTCAAAGAATATGAGAAGGCAGTCCAGAAAGAAGAAGAGCAGTTTATCGAGGAATTTGTAGCTACAAAGAGGGCGATGGCGAGAATAATGGGGTAATACTGCGCACAGCAGATTACTATATATAATACTATAGAAAGAGAGGAGGAAGAGCCGATGGATACGTTGAGTGTAAAAGGAAGCGACGTCAGTCTTTCGCTTACCGGCAGTAAGAGGACTAACAGCCGTCCCGGCGCCGTAACGGACGATTTCCGGGCATTACTTACGGGAAAGCAGACGAATAGCCAGGATACCAAAGACAGCAAGGAGATCTCGAAGGACACGAAAGACATCAAAGATACGGATCAGGAAACAGATCAGGCGACGAACGACACAAAAAAGGATCCGGTATCAGAGGAACAGAGTAAGACAGATAAGGTTGAAGAGTCTGATAAACAGACGGAAGGATTGATGGCGGCATATCAGGTCAGCCAGGGGATGCGTCCGGAGATAATCCAGATTGCACCGGAGACGGCGGAGGAAGCAGCTCCGGAGATAGTTGTAGACACGGATGCCAAGATAGAGCTTCAGACTGTGGGAGCAGAAGAGACGGCAGCCATAGCGCAGCCGGAACAGAATACAGAAGTCGCGAATGTGCAGGCGCAGGCGGCTGATCTTGGTTTGCAGAAGGAAGCGCCGCAGCAGACAGACAATGATACGGCGGACGGCACGGTGTCAGAAGTACAGCCGGTAATACCGGAAACGGATGCGTCTGAGACAAAGCAGGAGACGGCGGATCTTACGTCGTCACAGTCCAGAGACAGAGATAAGACAGTGCAGGCGGCAAACGAAGGTCAGGCACAGCAGACGGAGAATACAAGTATGGCGGAAAACGGCGCGCCGGTTGCGGCAGATATGCCTAGGACTGAAAAGGCGGAAGCTCCGAAGTACGAGACAGTCGCGACCGTACATGTAGAACAGCCGGAGGAATTGCCGGAGAAGGTAACGAATCAGTTGCTTTCGAAACTTGTAGAAGGTGTGAAAGAGTTCGAGATACATATCGAACCTGCAAACCTTGGAAAGCTGGCGATTAAGGTATTGTATGAAGGCAGTCAGGCGACGATCTCAATCGTATGTTCCGAGAAACGGGCGTTAGACGTCTTAGGTCAAAACGCGCGTGAGATTGGTAATATCATAGAACGTAACCTGGGTGAAGAGACGACGATCATCGTGGAGAAGCAGGAGACGGATTATCTTAACCAGACCAGAGATGAGAACGAGCAGGCGAATCAGGAACAGCAGAAGCAGAAAGAGAACGGTAAGAATCAGGACAATGAGGACGCCGGAGATTTCTTACAGAAGCTGCGACTGGGATTAGCCGGGTAGACGATAAGAGAAGAAAGAAGCTAAAGACTTTAAGCATTAAGCAAAGAAAGGAGAGAAAAGTAATTATGGCGATTAATACTGATAATCTGACAAGTAACGCTACGAAATATGCCTACGATGCATCTTTGACGACGCAGACGTCGGCGGTTGCCAACAACAGCGAGATGACGATGGATGATTTTTGGCAGCTACTGGCGGCGCAGCTTAAGTATCAGGATATGACAAATCCTATGAGCAACAGCGAGATGATGCAGCAGATGACGCAGATGTCTTCGATGAATACGATGACGAAACTGTCCGACGCAATCTCAAGTATCGCGTCCGTGACGAATAATCTGTCACAGGTAACTCTGACGACATATTCCACCGGGCTTCTTGGCAGAGAAGTAACCATTGCGATCACCAACGACAAAGGAGAGCTTTCGGATACGATAAAGGGTACCGTGACCGGCGTGGATCTCACGGGAGCGACTTCCGTATATGTAGGCGGCAAGAAATATGAGCTGGCGCAGATCATGGCGGTAGGCGACGTACCGAAGAAAGATATTGAAGACGCGGTAGAGGCGGAGAAGAAGAAAAATGAAACCGCCGGAAAGACGACCGGGACGACGAAAGCATAGAAGGACAGAGGATTATAGAAGGATAAGGGGATCAGAGATAAAGGCGGTGCATAATCGATGAGTAAGACGAGTCAGATCACGAATGCCGGAGCTCTTAAGTTGCAGCATGCGTCCGCGGCACAGTTGCAGACAAGGGCAGCAGCCGTCACAAGTACGGATGCCGGTAAGAATACAGGTACAAAAGTACAATTTGCAGATATTCTGCAGAAAGAAGCCGACAAAGCCCAATCCGTCCAGTTCTCCAAGCATGCGGCTCAGAGAGTCCGGGAGCGGGGGATCGAGATGACGGACAGTCTCCTCACGAACCTGAACCAGGCGGTGCAGAAAGCCAAAGAGAAGGGGTCCAGGGATGTGGTGGTTATCGGCGAGAGCGGAGCCTTTATTGTGAACGTTCCTCACAACATCGTAGTAACGACGATGTCCGGAGCAGAGATGAAGGAGAATATTTTTACCAATATTGACAGCGCTGTCTTAATGTAGACCGGACCATTTTATGGAGGTTTCGTATCTGCGCGACTTGCAGATACATCGGGAACCGAAAGACGACGGATAGGAAGATATCCTGTCTGAAGTTCCCGCAAGACGGCTGAGAATGGAAAAGAAAGGGAGTAATAAACTATGGTTAGATCAATGATTGCTGGAGTCGCAGGACTCAAGGCACATCAGTCAAAATTAGACGTAATCGGTAACAATATAGCGAACGTAAATACATGGGGATTCAAGTCATACAGCTATAATTTCCAGGACGCGATGTACTCGAATTCCATCAGTAGTACGGGCGGAAGTACAGTGGCAGGAGCAGCCGGCGGACACAATGCGTCTCAGGTAGGTTATGGTTCCACACTGTCTTCGATCTCAACGGAGTTTAATACGGGAGCGCCGTCTCCGTCTTCCAACAACATGGATTGTATGATCGACGGTACAGGGTTCTTCCTGGTAGGTAATATGGTTAACGGAACATTTGAGGATGTTGAGTCGTCGGGATTGTATCTGTCCAGAGTAGGTATCTTCCGTGTGGATAACAACGGATATCTGGTAGATAACCTGGGAAGTTATGTATATGGATATGGATTGGTAGACGGAACAGGTACGCCGGAGATAACGGCGAAACCTCGAGCTTATACGATCAACGGAGCTGCTTTCACAGCCGTACCGGCTGATGACGCGGCAGGTACAAAGGCTAGTATTACGATAGGTGGAATTAACGTAGTTACTAAGAGCAGTGATCCTAAGGAGCAGATTGACGAATGGATAGCTGTTGTAACAGCGGATAAGCCGGATCCGGCAGATCCGGATCAGCCTAATAAAGGAGCGCTCGCCGGTTATAAGATAGAGAAAACAGATGATCCTGACACGGTAAAAAATACAGTTAGTTTGAAATTGACGGCAAAAGTGTCAGGTGTAGCGAACGCTCCGGCTGCCATTACGAGTGCAAATTGGGCGCCGGCGGCAGGCACGCCTGTAAATGTTCCATTTTCTTTTGAGGAGGAACAGCCAGTGGATCGGGTTCCAAGTATTCCGGCGATATACTCAGATCAATTAACAGCAATCCGTATTCCGACTGATCCGGAAACTGGACAGCGTTATGATATCCAGGGTTGGACGATGAACGAAGACGGAACGATCATGGGAACGGACGTTAACAATCGCGCAATCCCGATTGCCCAGTTAGCCCTCGTATCCGTAGAGAACCCCAACGGTCTGGAGAAGCAGAAAGGATACTACTATACACCGGGCGCGAACTCAGGTGTTGTAGAGGCCATCAAGCCGAACGGCGGTCCGGTGGGTATCATCAAGAGCGGCTGGCTCGAGATGGCGAACGTAGACCTTGCCAATGAGTTTTCCAACATGATCACCACACAGAGAGGTTTCCAGGCGAACTCCAAGATCATCACGGTAACAGACGAGATGCTTCAGGAACTCGTAAACATGAAACGTTAATTATTAGCGGGTTCTTAACGTGACATCTGATTAAGTAATGAGTAATAATACATGTAATGAATGAAGCATTTCCCAGGATATGTGTTGATATTCATCCATGCACAGATAATTGTGGGGAGGCCGATGCGGGAAGGAGCCTGCAGGGATTCTCCACAATTGTCTGTTTTGTGATAGCAAATGCGTTTGATATTTGTGAGGAACTATGTTATGATAATGCTTACGAAGCTGAATAATGCGAAAGTTGTGTTGAACAGCGCGCATATAGAATCTGTTGAATTGATACCGGAGTCAAAAGTGCTCATGACAAACGGGAAGTTTTATATCGTAAAAGAGAGCGCAGAAGAAATAATCGAGAAAACAATTGCGTACAATGGCAGGATTCATTGTTACCGTGCAGATAGATAAGGTGTAAGTAAGGAGTGAGAGAAAGTGGATATAACTAGTATTTTAGGTTTGCTTATTGGAACAGTACTGATCGTATTTGTCGGAATTACACCGGCGAAGCTTGGTAATTTCTGGGACGCTGAAAGTGTTGCGATTGTTTTGGGCGGTACTATCGCTGCGGTTATTGCAAGTTATCCTTTCAGCAGGCTGAAGACATTGCTCAAGCATACGAAGATTCTGCTTCAGGGGAAGAAGTATAATATCGGAGAATTGGTTGACACTCTGGTGGAGATGGCGCAGCTTGCGAGGCAGAACGGTCTTCTGGCGCTGGAGGAGAAAGCGAATGAGATTGAAGACATGTTCTTTAAGCAGGGCATTATGCTGATCGTAGACGCGACAGAGCCGGAAGAAGTGCGAAGTCTTCTGGAAAGTGATGTGGACGCCATGCTGAGCAGGCATGAGGACTGTATCGGTATCTATCAGACGCTGGAAGCGAGAGCGCCTGCTTTCGGTATGATCGGTACTCTGGTTGGTCTGGTTAATATGTTGAAGGGAATGAACCTGGAAGGTGAAGGCGGCGCAGGAGATATCGGTCCCGCGATGGCAACAGCCTTGATTACTACGTTCTACGGATGTATCCTTGCACATCTGATCTTCGGTCCTATCAGCAATAAGCTTAAGGTAAGGAACGAAGAAGAGTTGTTGTATAAGACGATTATGATAGAAGGAATTCTTGCGATACAGGCGGGAGATAACCCGAAGTTCCTGCGGGAGAAGCTTGTTACATACGTATCTCAGAAAGAACGTCAGAGACTCTTAGATCCGGATGCTGTTTCAAAGGGCAAGAAGGGCAAAGAGGCTGCAGAAGGGTAACAGGAGGAGATTATGAAGAAGAGAAGGAGCGACGGAGGCGGCGGAGGCGGCGCGAACTGGATGGATACATACGGCGACCTTGTAACGCTGCTGCTGTGTTTTTTTGTTTTGCTTTATTCCATCTCTAGTTTGGACCAGGCAAAATGGATTATGATCGTTAAGAGTTTTAATCCGGATGCGAAGGAAGTCTCGCAGATAGCGGACGATCCGGATCTTCTGGCGGATGACGACGTGCCTGGAGCCATAGACGCGGAAGCTTTTGACGATTTGTTCGAGAGTCTGACGAAAGCGGTTGAAGAAGCGGATTTGACAAGTGAAGTCGAGTTATTTAAGGGAGACGGCTATACTTTTATCACATTTCATGATAATGTATTCTTTGATGGGGACAGTTCTATAATCAAGGATGAAGGAACGGAGATTCTGGCTCAGTTTGCATCTATCATGTCGGGGGTGGACAGTTCGATCAAGGAGATTCGGGTTCTGGGGCATACGACTCAGGCTGATCCGAGTGTACCGAATAATCCGGAGAATGACCGTCTGCTTTCTTCGGAAAGAGCGGCCAGGGTAGTGGCGTTCATCCAGCAGCGTACAACCGTATCTCCGGATAAGCTGGTATCGGAAGGGTATGGACAGTTCCGTCCGATCGCTCCCTTTGATACTGCGGAGAACAGGGCAAAGAACCGAAGGGTCGAGCTGCTGATCACAAAGTCCGACGCGGTAGAACATAGCCTGGAAGAATATTATCAGCAGATGAACAGATAAGTTTATAGTAACATAGTAACAAAGGTGGGGGTTTAGATGGCAGACGTATTATCGCAAAGTCAGATAGACGCGCTATTGAATTCGATGCAGAATTCCGGCGCAGAAGAGGTGGAGGAAAAGCCGAAAGTAGTCGAGAAGGAATATAAGAAGTATGATTTCTTCAGTCCGAAGAAATATACAAAGGATAAGCTAAAGATGCTGAGTAGTATCTATGACAACTATTCCAGGATCTTTACTTCGCAGATCAACGGTCTGTTCCGTGTAGTAAGCGAAGTAGAAGTCATGGGAGTAGAAGAGCAGAGATATTACGAATTCGGGAACGCATTGAATGATTCAGACGTATTGACTGTTGCGGATGTAGAACTCCCCGATCACTCTAACAATCCACCGGTGCTTATCCATATCAGTCCTTTATTGATGGCTTCTATGATAGATCGTATGCTTGGAGGAACCGGCACGGATCTGTCGATTGATATAGCATATACCTATACAGATATCGAGCTGGCGCTGTACGAGAAGATCATGAAGTATCCGATTTCAATCATGAATGATGTTTGGTCAGGATACATCAATGTGAACGCCGTATATTCTTATATAGAGGAGAACCCCAGTATGTTCCAGGGGATCAGCGTGGATGAGACGGTTGTTATCATTATGCTGCATATCAAGATCAATGAGATCGAAGGGGTTATGAATATCTGTATTCCCGGGACGCTGCTGAGTAATATCTTTGAGATCATTGATAAGACGAAGCATCTGGCGAAGAAGAATGATTCGGTTCAGCATAGGAACAGTAAAGAGGATATCATGGAGAGCATCAGAGAGTCTAAGATGGATATTATGGCGCAGCTTGGAATCGCAAGGCTGAACTTAGACGATATCTACAACCTCCATGTGGGCGATGTGATAGATCTGAACAAGCCTCAGGATTCGCCGATTGCTCTCTACATAGAAGGGCAGCCGTGGTTCAATGGGCAGCTTGGAGTACATAACAAGAATGTGGCTGTCAAGATCGACGAGCGTATACTGGAGCCGAACCGTGAACCAGATGAAGACCTGGCGGTATAACTACCAGATAAATCCAAGGAATTATCTGAGTAAATAAATTATAATGATATAAATAACAAAAAAGTGAGGTAAAAAAAATGGCAAAGATTATGTTAGTGGATGATGCGGCATTTATGAGAATGATGTTAAAGAATACGTTGTCACAGGCGGGATATACGGATCTTCTTGAGGCGGAAGACGGTGTGAAAGCGGTAGAAACTTATGCGGCGGAGAAACCGGATCTTGTGTTCATGGATATTACCATGCCGAATAAGGACGGCTTGGAGACATTGAAAGAGATTAAGGCTATGGATCCGGGAGCAACGATCGTTATGTGTTCCGCTATGGGGCAGGAAACGATGGTAATGGATTCCATTAAGTCCGGCGCCAAGGATTTTATCGTAAAACCTTTCAAACCGGAGCGTGTTTTGTCAACGGTGAAGAAGATCCTTGGTTAGAGTAAAAGGAGGTTATTATGTCTTTTTTAAGTTCATTTGATATCAGTGCGTCAGGGATGACTGCAGAGCGGCAGAGACTTGATATTGCGTCTGAGAATATCGCGAACAGTGAGACGACCAGAACAGCCAGCGGAGGAACATACCGCAGGAAGATGGTTGTGCTGGAAGAAGTACCTTCTACCTCGTTCCGTACCAGATTCAACAGTCTTTTAAACCGCACCGCGTCAAAGGGCGGTGTCAAGGTAACCCAGATCATAGAAGATCAGAGGGACCTGAACCCTGTCTATAATCCGGATCACCCGGATGCGAACGAAGAAGGATATGTAATGATGCCGAATGTGGATCTTGTGAAAGAGACCGTAGACGGAATGGCGGCTACGAGGGCTTACGAGGCGAATATCACAGCGTTCAATGCGATGAAGTTGATGGCACAGAGAGCATTGGATATCGGCAAATAGAAAAAGGGGTGATTTTCCCGGAAGGAGAGAAGGGTTAATATGTATTCAGATTGCTTTAGTAAACTGGAGATAGACGCGATAGGCGAGATTCTCAATATCAGTCTCGGCGCGTCTGCGACAGCAGTTTCCACGATGTTGAATTCCAGGGTGGACATTACGACGCCGGTTGTCAACGTAGTGAGAAAAGAAGAATTTGAGATGGACAGAGTAGAACCGGCAGTCTGCGTCGAGATTACTTATGTTGAGGGCCTGGAAGGTGAGAACGTCATGCTTCTTAAGAGGCATGATATTAAAGTAATCGTCGAGATGGTCATGGGAATGGAGATCCCTGATGAAGATTTCGAACTTGACGAGATCAATATCAGCGCTGTCTGCGAGGTTATGAACCAGATGATGGGCGCGTCTGCCACGGCGCTGTCTGAATTCCTGGGAAGAATGGTGAATATCTCCACACCGATTTCTTTCGAGGTAGAGAACGAAGGGCAGTTTATAGAGAAATATTTTGACGATGACGAGCCGAAGGTGGTTGTCGGATTTACGTTAAAGATTGCGGATAAGCTTGAGAGCGAATTCTTCAATGTCATGCCGATCAGGCTAGCCAAAGGATTGGTGGAAGGTTTTCTGCCGCCTGAGGCGATTGTAGCGTATGATCCCAAAGCGTCAGGCTCCTCGAGTGCGGAGACGCCTGCGCCTGCGGCACAGGAGACATCGTTCCTGCAGGAAGACAGTAAATCGGAGTCTTCTAATCAGATGATGTCGCAGGATGAGATCGAGAGGATGCTTGCGGAGATGAGTTCCGGCGGACCGGCGGAACCTGCAGCGGCGCCAATACCTGCAGCGGCGCCAACGCCTGCAGCGTCAACATCAGCGCCGACACCGGCATCAACACCTGCAGCGTCAACATCAGCGCCGACGCCAATGGAAGCGGCAGTTCCGGCGCCTGCGGCTCAGGCGGTACCGATGGTTCAGTCAGGAGTCAGCCCGGAAGTATCTATGATGCAGATGCAGATGATGCAGCAGATGATGCAGCAGATGCAGCAAATGCAGCAGATGCAGCAGCAGATGCAGGAACAAAAGAAAGCTCCGGCAGAACCGAAGATGATTCATGTACAGACGCCGGCGCAGACCTCTCTTAAAGCGGATAACGGAATCGTGCTGGAAGGCGAGCAGGAAGAGAACATGGAACTGATCATGGGAGTTCCGCTTGAGATATCCGTCGAGATTGGAAGAACAAAGAAGCTTGTGAAGGATATCCTTGATTTTACGAAGGGTTCCCTGGTGGTTCTGGACAAACTCGCAGGAGAGCAGGTAGACTTGTTTGTTAACGGTCAGTGTATCGCAAAAGGCGACGTAGTGGTTGTAGAGGATAATTTTGGTATCAGGATAACGGAGATTATGAAAGTGAACCTGATCGCTTTGGGACAGCATTAAGTGTTGAAGGAAGGAATTATATGTTAAGAGTGATTGGCACCTTTATCGTGGCTGCGCTTATCATATACGCGAGTTATCTGGCAAGCAAATATATAGGCAAAGGTCTGGGAAAAGGCGTCGGTTCTAAGTATATGCGTCTGATTGACCAGATCGCTCTTGGACAGGATCGGCATATCGCGATCGTACAGATCGGCGGAAAGTACTTGCTTGTAGGCGTCACTTCAGGACAGATCAACGTCCTGTCGGAGATTCAGGATGACGATTTATTCCCATTGGAACCGGAGCCGGTGGACATCGGGGAGAAGATACCAGATTTCAAGGCGATGATGGAAAAGTTTGGCGGTCTGGGAAAAAGAGGAGGTAGAAAGTAGTGTACGATTCATTGATCAATGTTAATGGCAATCAGGTTCCTACGCTTGATCTGCTGCTGATACTGACGATCATCTCACTTCTGCCCTCTCTTTTAGTCATGGTAACCTCTTTTGCGAGGACTGTGATCATTCTTTCATTCCTGAGAAACGCTATGGGTGTCCAGCAGACTCCGCCGAATATGGTGCTGATAGGAATTGCAGTTTTCCTGACGCTGTATATTATGGATCCTGTAATCAAACAGATTAATACGGAGGCATACACTCCGTATAAGAATCAGGAGATTACACAGGAGGAGGCGATTAAAAGGGCGCAGGTTCCGCTGAAGGAATTCATGCTGAGCAATACGGACAAAGGGACGGTTGAGCTTTTTGCCGATATGGCGGACGCGGAGGAAGTGGAACAGGTTCAGGATCTGCCTATGACGGTGGTTATCCCGGCTTTTATGACCAGCGAACTTAAGAGGGGATTCAGCGCAGGATTCTTATTATATATTCCGTTTTTGCTGATAGATATCGTCGTTTCCAGTACGTTGATGTCCATGGGTATGATGATGCTGCCGCCCGCGATGATCTCGCTGCCGTTCAAGTTATTGTTGTTTGTAACGGTGAACGGATGGGAGTTGTTGTTTTCAAGCATTGTTAATAGTTTTAATATACCGTGACGGTAAGGAGGGCATAGTGTAGATGACAAATGGAGAAGTCGGAGATCTGATGTATGATGTGTTTGTATTGGTGATCCAGCTTGCGGGCCCGCTGCTTGTGATCAGTATGCTGGTAGGTATCCTGATCTCGATTATACAGGCGGCGACACAGATCCATGAACAGACGATCACATTCGTGCCCAAATTGCTGGTGATCGGTATTATCCTTGTCTTCAGCGGCAACCGTATGCTGGAGATGCTGCAGGATTTTACCACGCGGGTGTTCCGATTGATACAAGGCTGACATAGGGAGTGGTGATATGGCAATCGGTAATATCGCGCAGCTTACATTATTTTCCTTGATCATGATGAGGATGACGGGATTTGTCTTATTGAATCCGGTACTGGGGCGAAGGAATATTCCGGCGCGGGTAAAGGCTGGTTTCATATTTATACTGACGTTAATGATCTATTCGTTCTCGATAGAGGAGGCTTTTGAGATCGGAAATACGATCGAATTTATGCTACTTCTGATTAGGGAGTTTTTTATAGGGTATGTAGTCGGGTTTGTCATGCATTTGTTTTTTTTTATAGTAAGTTTTGCCGGCTATATAATAGATTTTCAGATGGGGTTATCGATGGCTACCGTGTATGACCCCCAGAGTAACGCGCAGATGCCTGTGACGGGCAGTCTGCTCCAGACATGGCTCATGCTGCTTTTCTTTGCGGCTGACGGCCATCACGCGCTGATGAAGATATTGGTGACGTCGGCGGAGATCGTTCCCTATGGGGGGATGGTGATCACTCAGGGATTATCGCTTCGGATTATAGAGATATTTTTGGAATGCGTATCCATGGGCGTAAGACTTGCGATTCCAATGATCGCGGCTGAATTCCTGGTAGAGATAGGCGTTGGGATCCTCAACAAAGTTGTGCCGCAGATCAGTATATTCGTAATCAATATTCAGATGAAATTAATTGTCGGCCTTGGGCTTTTGGTTATTCTCTTCGCCCCGACGGGCAGCTTTATAGAGAATATCATGACAACGATGATGAAGACGGTCCAGGGAATACTGACATTCTTATAAAAGGAAGTGAACACCTTTGGCGTCAGAGGAAAAAACCGAAAAAGCCACACCTAAGAAGCGGAGGGACCAGCGCAAGGAAGGTAATGTTGCGTCGAGTAAAGACGTAATCGCGGTCGCTTCGCTTATCGGGTGTTTCTACTGTCTGCAGTTGTTGTTTCCGGCAATTTATGAGTCGCTGAGAGAAACTATGATCTTCCAGATATCGGCTGTGGAAAGTATAGAAGAATTGTCGCTGGGCAATCTGCAGATGCTTGGTATGAAAGCAGTTACTGTTTTATCAAAATGTATCTTCCCGCTGGGGGTGATAAGCTTAGCCATTGGAGTGGTTGCAACCGGTATACAGACCCGGTTCAACGTCACGACGAAGCCTTTGAAATTCAAACTCAGCAAGCTGAATCCGCTTAAGGGGATCAAGAATATGTTTTCTCTTAAGCAGGTTGTGGAGCTGCTGAAAGCAGTGATCAAGATTATTATTCTCGGCGTGATCCTATACGGAATTCTAAAGGATGAGATCGTGGTAATCGCGCAGATGATGGATATTGCTCCGCTCTCTTCCGCGGCGTACGTCCTGAAAGAAATAATGAGCATGGTTCTGAAAGTAGCTATGGTCTTTGCCGCGATCGCAGGATTCGACTATTTCTATCAGAGATGGTCCTACGAGAAGAACCTCAAGATGACGAAAGAGGAAGTCAAGGAAGAGTATAAGCAGACGGAAGGAGACCCGAAGATCAAGGGCAAGATTCGAAGTCTGCAGCAGAGTATGGCAAGAAGCAGGATGATGCAGGCGGTCCCGGATGCGGACGTTATCATCCGTAACCCTACGCATTACGCGGTGGCGCTTAGATACGATATCGACAAGGACAACGCGCCTGTCGTGATCGCGAAGGGGCAGGATCTGATTGCGCTTAAGATCGTGGAGATAGGCGAGGCGCACAAAGTTATGGTGATTGAGAACAAACCGCTTGCGAGAGGAATCTATGCTTCAACCCCGCTGGGAGGGCAGATTCCGGCGGAATATTATGGAGTGGTAGCGGAGATCCTCGTCGAGGTATTCCGAATGAATAAAAAGTTGGTGTAGAAGATGAAGAATATATTGAATAACGCGGTATCATTGATCGTAGTTATGATCGTGCTGCTGTTGATCATACCGTTAAGTCCTTTTTTATTGGACGTTATGATTATACTGAATATTGCGATATCTCTGATTATTCTGTTGGTCAGCATGAACATTAAAGAGGCGTTGGAATTCTCCATCTTCCCATCTTTGCTTCTTATTACGACCTTATACCGTATCGGAATCAATATTTCCTCCACAAGAAGTATCTTAAGTAATTCCGGTACGGCGGGACAGGTAATCCAGTCTATGGGCGACTTCGTTCTTCAGGGAAATGTTGTTGTCGGCGTTATTATATTCCTGATTATCGTATTGGTTCAGTTTCTTGTTATCACGAAGGGCGCGGAACGTGTGGCTGAGGTAGCGGCAAGATTTACGTTGGACGCTATGCCTGGTAAGCAGATGGCTATCGACGCGGACCTTGGAAGCGGACTGATTACGGAAGCGGAGGCGAAAGCGAGACGTTATAAGATCCAGAAGGAAGCCGACTTCTATGGTTCCATGGACGGAGCCACAAAGATCGTTAAAGGAGACGCTACAATGTCCCTGATCATCACGGCAGTCAATTTCCTGGGAGGCTGTGTAATCGGTATGGTCCAGGGCAACATGGGATTCACGGAAGTGCTTCAGGTGTATTCCATCGCTACGATCGGCGACGGTCTGGTATCTCAGATACCGGCGCTTCTGATCTCTACGGCGACAGGTATGATCGTAACTCGTGCGGTTGCAGAAGACAGCCTGAATATAGATGTAACAAGACAGTTCTCGGCACAGCCGAAAGCGATCATGATCGCAGGCGGCGTGCTGGCGATCTTACTGGCAGTTCCGGGGATGCCCAAGTTCCAGTTAGCCGTTATCGCGCTTATAATGATGTTAGGCGGATTCTATCTCATGCGGCGTATGGAGGGATTCGCGGCGGTTCCGGAACAGGGACCTATGGCGGCGGATGGTATGGGTCCTATGGAACCGGAGCAGATGGCCGAAGAGGACGATTTCAAAGATATCAACAGCGTATACTCTTTGATCTCGGTAGAACCTATAGAGATGGAGTTTGGCTACAGTCTGATCCCTCTTGTGGATGAAGCGAGCGGCGGGCGGATGATCGACCGTATCGTTATCTTCCGGCGGCAGTACGCCCAGGAGATGGGGCTTGTAATTCCTTCTATTCGGTTGCGCGACAGCTCAAGCCTTAATACGAATCAGTATGTGATTAAGATCAAAGGTGAAGAAGTCGCTAAGGGAGAGATATTGGTAGATTACTATCTGGCGTTAGAGCCGCCGAACCTGGAGAAGGAAATTGATGGTATAGATACCATCGAACCGGCATATGGTATTCCGAGTAAATGGATCACGGTGGATAAGAAAGAGATGGCGGAGATCTACGGATATACGGTTATCGACCCGTTATCGGTTATGTTGACGCATCTTTCCGAAACCGTGAAGAAGCACGCCTATGAGCTGCTGAACCGGCAGGAAGTCGTACGTTTGGTCGACAATATGAAGAAGCAGTCGCCGGAGCTTGTGGATGAACTGATTCCGACGCTGATCTCTTACGGTAATTTCCAGAAGATATTGACCAATCTGCTGAAAGAAGGCATACCGATTAAGGACATGGAAACCGTCATGGAAACGATAGTAGATTCGTCTATGACGGTACGGGATCTGGATACTATCACGGAGAATATCCGTGTAGCGCTTAAGCGTACGATCACACGAAGATTCTGTGAAGGAAACAGTATGAAAGTAGTGACGCTGGACGCGGATTTGGAGAAGAACATTATCACCAGTCTTACCAACGGAGACCATGGCATGTATCTTGCCCTCAGTCCGGATGTGATGCAGAGCGTGATCTCACAGATGTCCGACGAGGTGAAGAAGTTCCAGGAGCTTGGACAGTCTCCGGTTGTTCTTACGAGTCAGGTGGTGCGTCTGCATTTCTACCGATTGATCGAACAGTTCTTCCCGGACGTATATGTGCTTTCATTTAATGAGATCAGCAATAACGTCCAGATACAGGCAGTCGGCAATATCATGATGCAAGCATAAAACCAGCGTACTGCGATACGCTGAAAACTCAATGGAGCGCGAGTATGGACACACAGGAATTATACAAAGAAAAGACGAACGAAGAGCTTTTAAAAATGTATAAAGAGACAGGGAAGCTTGAGATCAAGCAGGAGATCGTCATGCGGTATATCTACCTTGTGAAGAGTATTGCGCTGCAGATGAGGGATATCTATGTTAGTTTTTCTCAGGTAGACGATATCATCAGCGAAGGTGTGATCGCGATCATGTCTTCCATCGAGAAGTTTGATATGGATAAAAATGTCAAATTCGAGACGTTTATTTCAAAGAGAATCAAGGGAATGATCATCGATCTGGCAAGGAAGCAGGACTGGGTGCCAAGAAGTACAAGAAAGAGCACGAGAGATATTGAAGAAGCAGTGACAACGTTATATAATAGATTAGGGTACTATCCTTCCGTGCAGGAGGTGACGGAGTATCTGAATATTACGCCTGAGAAATATCAGGAGACGATGAGAAAAGCTTCTCTGTTCAATGTGCTTTCGCTGGATATGGTTCTTGCGGAAGCCCAGGGTAACGAGGTGGGGGTGACGCTGCCTCAGGGAGAGAAGAATGATCAGCCTGAGAGTCAGTTTCTTAAGAAGGAATTGACGGAAGTTCTTGCAGAAGGGATCGGAACGCTCAAGGAGAACGAGCAGCTTGTGATCTCGTTGTATTATATAGATGAACTGAATATGAGACAGATCGCGGATGTACTCAAGGTGAGCGAACCGAGAGTCTCCCAGATCCATACGAATGCGATTAAGAAGCTGAGGAAACACATGGAAAGATTCAACGAAGAAAAGGAGAGTTAAAATGTTTCAAGGATATTATGACCTGACGTCTAACATGATCACACAAAACCGGAATATGAATATTATAAGTAATAATATGACGAATGTTTCTACTCCCGGTTATAAGGAAGATCGGCTGATGCAGAGTACATTCCGCGACGAGATGATCTATCGTTATGAAAAGGAAGACAGCTCTGCCAGAACTCCGGTGGGCGTGGTATCCCGGATGAATATTGCGGATGAGAGAGTGACGGATTATACGGAAGGCGGTATCAGGGAGACCGGCGCTCCTATGGATGTGGGGCTGACCGGCAGAGGATTCTTTGAGATCCAGACGGATAACGGCAACGTATATACCCGGAACGGTTCTTTCAATCTGGATGATAACGGATATCTGGTTCTGCCGGGATTCGGACGGGTGCTTGGTACGAACGGACCGATTCAGCTCACGACGGATGATATTGTGATTGATAAGCAGGGCAATATCACGAATGAAGGCGGCACACAGGTCTTTGGGACATTGAGAGTGGTGGATTTTGCGGATTACGGTCAGCTTACAAAGGTAACCGGAGGCGTATTCCGGGCAAACGCACAGCCTCAGGCTGCTCAGGGCGTAACTGTTACACAGAGATATCTGGAAGATTCTAACGTGAATATGGCTGAAGAGATGACAAGGATGATGAGCGGACAGCGGGTGCTTCAGAGTTCCGCTCAGCTTTTGAAGATGTATGACCAGTTGATGGCAAAGATGGTCATCTTAGGATCTGCTACCTAGGAAATAAAAAGATGACCGGCAAATAAATAATGGCGCATGAGAAATAGGAGGGAGAGGATAAAATATGTACACGTCGTTTTATACTGCTGCAAGGGGCGCGATGGAAGAGCAGAAGAAGATGGATGTGGTCGGCAATAACCTTGCAAACGTGAACAATTACGGTTATAAGGCAAAGACAACGGTGTTCTATGACCTGATGTATTATAACCTGAATAATTATACCGGAGCGGATACTCCGCTGAAGGCCGGTACAGGTATTCATGTAGAGAAGACGAATACGAATTTTGATCCTATGGGCTTTGTGACAACGGAGGGTAAGTTTGATTATGCGATTGTTCAGGAGGGGTTCTTTATGCTGAGGAGTCCGATCACGAATGAGATTACATATTCAAGAAACGGACACTTCAGTATGTCGAAGCGCGGCGACGAATTCTATCTGGTGAATGATAACGGGAATTTTGTTCTTGATCAGAACCAGAACCCGATTCAGGTGATAGATGGGGAACTGAGCAGTGAGATCGGGGTATACGGATTCAACATCCTGGATGGGATGCAGAGTATAGGGAATAATGAATTCACGCCGGTTCTGAAGAATGGGCAGCCGTTCCTGATTCCGGGCGCAAAACTCGAGAACAAGACGCTGGAGATGTCAGGAGTGAATGTGGCTGATGATTTTACACGTATGATTGAGGCTCAGAGAGCGTATTCTTACGCGCTTAAGATGGTACAGACATCGGATGAGATTGTAAATACGATTAATACATTGAGATCATAGAGAGGTGCAATATGGCTATAAAATCTTATGAAGAGATGAATGAGTTAGAGATGGATATTCTGAAGGAGATCGGAAGCATCGGCGGAGGCAATGCCGCGACAGCTATGTCCAGCATGCTGAACGCAAAGGTGAATATGTCCCTTCCGAAAGTAGTAATTTTAGGATTTAACGAAGCTTTGGATTATTTGGGGGATCCGGAAGAGCTGGTTGCGGCGATATTCGTAGAGATGTCGGGGGAATTGAGTGGAATCATGCTTCTTATTCTGACGAAAGAGTTCTCGGACGAGGTATTGTTCAGGATGCTTGGGAAGGTGGATTCGGATTTCCTGGAATTAGAAGAGATTGATTCTTCTGTATTGATGGAGACAGGGAATATCGTAATATCGTCGTATATCACGGCAATGGCGTCCCTGACGAATGTGAATGTAGAGTTATCGGTTCCGCAGCTTGCGATTAATATGGTCGGCGGGATTATGAGCGCGCCGATGTCTTTGATGGGACAGCATTCAGACAGAATTATGATGATTACAGGACAATTCACGATAGACGGAAAGGCATTAGACAGTGAAATGCTGCTCCTGCCGGATGTGGAATCTTTGAATGTTCTTATGAAAAAGCTAGGAGTTGAATAAGTCAATGGAAAAAAAGATATCGGTCGGAATAGCTGATATGAAGATAACAAGACAGGAAGGAATTTTGATTACGTACGCGCTCGGGTCATGTATCGGAATCTCATTTTATGATCCTATGATCAAATTAGGAGCGCTTCTTCATATTATGCTTCCGGAGAAAGGGAGAGGGAACGACAGCAATATATACAAATTTGCAGATTCGGGGATTCATGAGACTCTGCGTAAGCTTTCTGCTTACGGCGCCACGAAGAGGAGACTCGTGTGTAAGATTGCCGGAGGCGCCAAGATGTTCGAGATGAAAGGCGCCGGCGGATTAGGGAATATCGGAGAACGGAATGCCCAGAATGTCAAGAGAATCCTGATGGCGGAGGGACTGCATGTTGCCAGTGAGGATACAGGAGCGAATTATGCAAGAACGATGCTGTTGGATGTGAGCACAGGAAAGGTGAGCGTCCGCTCGGCCGGAAGACCGGAGCGTTTCTTATAGAGAACGATTCGGAACAGCCTGTCGGAGGACTTGGCCGCGAGGCTGGTTTGCCAGGAAAGGATCTGATCGATGTTATGTCAGGCGGATATTATGTCGATAGATATACAGAGAGTATAAAGGAGTGGAATGTGTATGGCTGATACAGAGATTTTATTGGAATCAGGGACAAATGAGATTGAGATTATGCAGTTTACCATATTTGGCGAGTTGTATGGTATTAATGTTGCAAAAGTACGGGAGATCATGATGGCGGATAAAGTAAAGCCGATACCGCATTCCCATGACTCCGTCGAGGGAATATTCAAGCCGAGGGAGATCTTGCTTACGGTAATCAACCTGCCGAAATACCTGACCGGTGACAGCGGAGAGAAGAAGGACAGAGATCTGTTCATTATTACGAATTTCAATAAGATGCACATTGCATTCCGCGTACACAGCGTGGTTGGAATCAGCAGAATATCCTGGGAGAATATTCAGAAACCGGATAAGGCTCTTACGAACGGGGAGGACGGAGTGGCAACAGGGATCGCCCAGTGCGGCGGGCAGTTGGTTACAATTCTGGATTTTGAGAAGATTGTTGCCGAGATCGCGCCGGAAACGAGCATACAGGTACATGATATCGACGCGCTTGGAGAGAGAGTGGTAAGAGATCATCCGATCATACTCGCAGAGGATTCAATTCTATTGACTAAGATGATCAAGGATTCCTTATTCCGTGCAGGCTATTCGAATCTGAAGAATTTCAATAACGGGAAGGAAGCATGGGAATATCTGGAGAGTATCCGCAATGAACCGGATTTTAGCGAGAGAGCGGGATTGTTGATTACGGATATTGAGATGCCGGAGATGGATGGTCATCGTCTGACGAAGCTTGTGAAGGATGATGAGAAAATGCGGAAGATGCCGGTTATTATTTTCTCGTCTTTGATTAATGAAGAGATGCGTCTTAAGGGTAAGCAGTTGGGGGCAGATGAGCAGTTATCGAAGCCGGAGATAGGACGTCTTGTAGAAGTGATGGACGAATTATTAGACCGGAGGGAGATGGAAAGTTAGATGAATAATTATATAGTAAGACAAGCCATTAAGGATCTGCAGACGGATGAGATAGTAGGATATGAATTCCTGATACAGGAAGACCAGGGCAGCTTATATAATCCAAGTGCAGACAGCGTGGCGGCAAATACAATGGTTGCGTTTCTGTCTGAGAATTCCGATCGGATATTCAAAGACAGAAAGACATTCATGACATTTACCCCTACACTTCTCTTTCGGAATACGCCGAAGATATTTGACAAAGATAAGGTTGTTATTCAGATAGGGGATAATATCATCATCCATGCGCTGGCAGGAATCTTGATCAGCAAATATCGCGACGAAGGGTACAGTTTCGCTATTAATGATTTTCAGTTTACGCCTAAGTATTTCAGCATATTGGAACATGCAGATTATATTAAGATGGATATCTCGAATAAGATGGATGAAGAGCAGATGCGTTCGGTGTCCAATGTAGTGGATATGGCGCATGGTTTCCAGAAGAAATTCATCGCTACGGGCGTGAACAGCAGGGAAGTCTATGATTGCGCGCTTAAGTTGGAAGTAGACTATGTAGAAGGAAATTATATTTCCGACAGAATGACTGCCAAGACAGGAAAAATGGAATTCATGCAGGGAAATCTCTATCAGCTTATCGTCGAGATTACGAAGGATGAGCCGGATATAGGAGAGTTGGAGGAGATCATAACCAGAGACGCTTCTCTTACATATGCTCTGCTTAAGATGGCGAATTCACCGTATTTTGCGGTGCACCAGGAGACTACGTCGGTGCGTCAGGCGCTGATACGCGTCGGTATCAATCAGTTGAAGCAGTGGATCTATCTTCTTAGTTTCGAAGATAAGCAAGAGAATTCATCGGAGGAGGTTCTTAAGACTTCCTTTATGCGGGCGAATTTTGCGTCGGCGTTGGTGAAGAAGTTAAGGCAGTTCCCGATCAACAGTTCAGACGCATATCTGATGGGTATGTTCTCGACATTGGAATATATGATCGACGCGTCGATTGAAGACATCCTTTTTGAGATCCCCATCGTAGACGAAATTAAGAACGCCCTGATATCCAAGGAAGGGCCGGCAGGAAGACTGTATGAGCTGATTCTGTGCTATGAGAACGCACAATGGACAGAGATCCAGACGATCGCGGATGAACTGGGAATTAAGACGAACGAGATGGCACAAATCTATATGGATTCCGTAGAAGAAGTGAATAATATCTGGGATAATGTCGTAGGTATGAATAGCGGGGAATCATAATCCCCGTTCTTGTATCGGAGGTGTGAGTTATGATTAGCGGAGTCTCAGGAGTCAGTAATATGACCGGCGTCCTGGCAGTTCAGCCATATCGGGGCGCACAGCAGTATAGGGGATATGCGCAGGTAAAGGCGTTATCCCGGAGTACGGTGGGACAGAATGATGTTGCGGCGTCTGCCGCAGAGAGCGGCCGGGGCGCAGCAGCGTCGTCTGCGGCGCGGCAGGGACCGAAGATCGGCGCGGTCTGGAGCGGCCGTACGGCGAATACGGGGGTGCCTGTGGAGCCGGTAGATCCGGTAAAAGCGGTGACGTCGAATGAAACACGGGGAATAGCGTATGCGATACCTTTCTTGAGAAAAGGAATGGATCCGGCGGAACTATCTGTACGTATGCGTATGCAGTATATAGATCTTTCTCAGGGAGAGAAGACGACTGCGGATAAAGGGGCGCCGGGAGCCGCCGGAGAAACCGGAACAAGGCTGACGGGCCTCGGTCAGACGAAAGCAGAGCAGTCAGCGCAAGGAGTGCAGGAAGTATCCGGAGAAAAGGAATGCCAGACCTGTAAGGAGAGAAAGTATCAGGACGGTTCGGATGATCCGGGAGTGTCCTATCAGACTCCGACGCATATATCGCCGGAGCAGGCAGCGTCTGCGGTGAGAGGACACGAGATGGAACATGTGGTGCGTGAGCAGGCGTCGGCCGAACGGGAAGGACGTCGCGTGGTTAGCCAGTCCGTCTCCATGCATACGGCCATCTGTCCGGAATGCGGAAGGGTCTATGTGTCAGGAGGTACGACCAGGACGACGACCGCATCCGACCCGCAGCCGGAACAGCCGGTATCGGGACAGGAAGCGGAGGCCGCATAATCGTAGCCGGAATAGCGGAACACAAGAATAAGAGAGAGAGGATATGTATCCATGCGTAAAAGTATTAATAAAATGGTGGGAATCCGAGTTGCCACGACGATTGCCGCAGTGTTGATATACAGTTTTTCTGTAACAGCGAGTATTTTTTCAATCAAAGATACGCAGAATACCAGTATTGAGGCAACTACACTGTTAGACACGATAGAGAAAGCAGAAGTAGCACATTATAAATGGTCCTCAGGTTTGAGTAATGCACTGTATGAAGGAAAGGAATTTACCGGAAGTATGGATCCGACCGCTTGTGTTCTTGGGCAGTGGCTTTACGGGGATATGTCCACGGACGACAAGAAAGTACTCGCCCTGAGAGACGAACTGGAACCTTTACATAAGGAGCTGCATGAGTCGGCAAGTTATGTTTTGGAGATGGCGAAGACGAATCCGGATGCGGCGCAGGATTATTATCAGAATACGATCCAGACGAATTTGAGCACACTGGTAGGTCTTATGGATCAAGTAGTTGAAGAGGGTACGCAGCTAAAGGATACGAGCGCCGTAGCCATGAGCGAAAAACTTCATACCGTACAGGTAGTGTCAGGAGTATGTTTCTTCTTAGCATTAATATTCATGATCAGTATGGTGACCTATGTACTAAAACAGATTGTAAAACCTATTATTTATATCAGTAATCAGATACGTCCGCTTCAGGAAGGAAATCTTGATATTAATCTGGAGTACGAGGCGAATAACGAGCTGGGTGATCTGGCAAGTATTCTGCGGAATTCAATGAAAGTAATAGAAGATTATATCCATGATATTGACCGTATTATGGCGCAGTTCGCGCAAGGTGATTTTAACGTAACTCCTTCTGTAAAATATATAGGAGATTTCCAGATGATCGAACAGGCGATCGGCAGCTTTACGACAACGATATCATCAGCGATTGGCAGTATAGGCAGGGCGGAGCATCAGATCTCCGGTAATGCGGATCAGTTATCCAGCAGTTCACAGTCTCTGGCTCAGGGAGCTACGGAGCAGGCCAGTGCAGTGGAGCAGCTCTATGCGACGTTAGATGAATTGTCCAAGAATGCAGCCAGAAATGTGGAGATGGCGAATGAAGCGCAGAACGACGCCAAGAAGACGGGAGAGCAGGTTACTATAAGCGGCAGCCAGATGGAAGAGATGGTTGCGGCTATGAAGGATATTACACAGACGTCTCATAAGATTAACGAGATTATTGCAACGATTGAGAACATTGCGTTCCAGACGAATATCCTGGCGCTTAATGCGGCGGTAGAGGCGGCAAGGGCAGGATCTGCAGGAAAAGGTTTTGCGGTAGTCGCGGATGAGGTGCGGAGTCTTGCGGCACAGTCTGACGAGGCGGCGAAAGAAACCAAGGATCTTATCGAAGAGTCTGTAAAAGCGACGGAACGCGGAAGCGGTATCGTAGATGAAGTATCCGAGACATTGAACAGGACCCTGAATCTTGTGAAGAAGTCCAACAGCGCCATCGGTTCCATCGCGGATGCGATCAATGCCGAGTCAGAGGCTATTAAGCAAGTAACGGACGGTATTGCTCAGATCGCTGAAGTCGTTCAGACGAATTCAGCCAGCAGTCAGGAGTCCGCGGCAGTCAGCGAAGAACTTTTTGAAGAAGTCCGCAAGCTTCATGAACAGACCGGAAGATTCAGGCTTAAGAAATAAGGAGCGTGTATAGCGCTTTAAGATTAGTATAGAGAAATAATGTGTGGTTTAACTTAGCCGAAAATGGCAGATGATAAGACCTGATACGTGATATTCCGTATGGTCAGTCATCTGCCATTTTTGATATAATTAAGGAAAATATTTAATGTCTTGGGTTATCTTTTACGGTCATACACGCTTTGATAGCTTCTACCGTAACGTCCGAGATTAATCTGTTCGTATAATAGCTTATGAGAGGAGGAACGGCGGCGGGGAGGGTGACGATATATTTCGGCATAAGTCCGTTCATCGTCAATGCAATTGTATCCGCCTTGCACCGTTCGCAGGTACAGAGGTCAAACTGACGCATAAAATAGATGATTTTGTCTTTGACGATCTCTTCCATAACGTTCAGGTAGACGAAATCCGGCTCCGGTTCCGGCGCTGTCTCCGGTTCGGCTGCCGCTGTCGTCTCTGGTTGTGAAGCTGCGTATGAATCTGCCGGTGTGATATCCTCTGTGGCAGAATTTGAAGTTTCGACAGCTGCCTGAGCTTCCGACAAAGAATCTGCTTCTGTATCTTCTGCAGGTTCCGTCTCTGCAGATGTAAAATCTGTAGCAGCCGTCTCAGAAGCTTCCGCAGTTACAGAAGCTTCTGCAGTTTCTGTAACCTCTGCAGTTTCTGTAACCTCTGCAGTTTCTGTAACTTCTACAGTTTCTAAATTCTCCGCAGTTTCTGCGGCTTTCTCAGTTTCTGTGATCTGAGGTTCCATATCCTGCGTATCTGCATCCGCCTTGCTATCTACAGCGGTGTTTGGAGAAACTGCCGCTAGTTCGGATTCAAATTGATTAGATAATTCCTGCTGTATCAATTCGGCGACAGGATCCGTGCCGGTTGTGTCAATCACGGAGATGTTCTGTGCCGATACAGGCGCGCTTACCGTTACGGGTTCTGTGTCTGTCTTTGCCGGTTGTACAGCGTCAGGTTTCGTGCTTTCTTTGGCGGACGGCTGCGCGGCTTCTTCTGCCGGAGCAGCCTCCGAAGAAGATGGGGCTGTTTCGTTAGTCGTCGTTTCTTCTGTTGAATTCTGCGTATCGTGTCCGGCAAGCAGATTTAGTACATGTGCAGTCTTATTGCTTCTTCTGGCCATTTCTGTATTACCTCCTTAATGTAGCCTGACGGAATCCCTCCGTACGGCTTACAACTTCTTTGACAAAACTCTGATAATCTACTGATGGTTTGGCATGAGGCGCATGGTCGAATACGCTTAAGCCATGCGCGGGAGCCTCTGCTACGGTGACGCTGGTACGAATCTGCACGTCAAATACGTGCGTTCCCATCTGTGAAGCGATATTATCGGCCATCTCTTTCACTTCACGGGCAAGCAGAGTCCGTGGATTATATTTCGTTAATATAATGCCTAATATATTCAAATTCGGGTTCACGTTTTGACGCACGGAGTCAACCGTCTCCTTTAACTGAGAAACGCCTAAGAGGCTCAGGATCTCGGGAGCCATGGGTATGATCAAGTGGTCGGACGTCGCATAAGCATTTACCGTCAGGATATTCAAAGCAGGCGGCGTGTCGATAATGATATAGTCATAGTTGTCGGCGACGGGAGACAGCGCTTTCTTTAGAAGGATATCTCTGTCGGAAGAATTGAATTCAAGTTCCGCGCCGCTCAACAGGATGTTAGAGGTGATAATATCACAGTAATCGGTGCTCTGGATTGCCTCTTGGATGGGGACTTGTCCGGTCAGTACGTCATGGATCGTGCGACACTCTTCGATGTTAAGTCCAAGACTGAACCCTAAACTTCCCTGCGGGTCTAAATCAATTGCCAATACCTTTTTATTATAAAAAGAGCTTAATCCGGCAGCCAGAGCGCTGGATGTTGTTGTCTTGCCTACGCCGCCTTTCTGGTTTGTAAGTGCGATGATAGTAGCCAAAATAATTCCTCCATTCGTAATTAAAACTTGTTCTAGCTATTATTTAAAGTATACTATATGCCGATAAATAAGTACAGAATAAATTTGAATTTGTGGTAATGCGGTTTTTTGTACGTCAGAGTCTGTTACATATGGATATTCCGGCATTGTTCAGAGTATGCCGGAATTGTCTGGAGCAGGCAGGGCGGAGGATGGTTGCGCCGTATGAACAATAAGCAGTCGAGAGAGAAAAGGAGAGATTGATATGGCAACAGTAGGCGGATTAAGCACTTCAACAAGCAGTAGTATCAGAGGTTACGGCGGTCTTGCCAGCGGTCTGGACAGAGACAGCCTGATCGAAGGTATGACTATGGGAACGACCAATAAGATCACGCAGCAGCAGCAGAAACAGCAGAAGTTAGAATGGAAGCAGGCGGCAGTACAGAATATTACCAGTAAGCTGCTTGATTTTGCGAATAAATATACGGCGTCCTGGACTTCAAGTACGAACTTATTCAGCTCAGTGTTCTGGGGACGTAATAAAATTAACACCAGCGGAGTGAACAGTAAGTTCGTGTCCGTATCCGGATCCGGTACTTCTGCAGAGAGTGTTAAGATTATGGGTGTAAAGCAGCTTGCGCAGAAGGCGACATGGAGCGCGGCGCAGGGAGTTTCTGATTCGACTCTAAAGACCGGAGAGATTGATTTTAAAGATTGGCAGAATATGCGTAATCAGGATCTGACATTTGAAGTAGACGGAAAGAAGTATACGGTGACATTTGCCGAGAAGAGGGCCGACGGTTCAGCGTATGATTATTCAGATATGGCGGGAGCAGCCGCATCAATTCAGGAACAACTAGATAATGTAAAAATTAAAGAAGCCGACGGCAGCGAGACAACGTTAGGAAGTAAAGTGTCAGTAACGGCTACTAGCAGTAAAATGGTATTCGAGGGTCGAGGAACCGCGGATGGATCCGTTAAGCTGGTTGGCGGAAGCGCCATTGGAGTGTTAGGTTTCAAATCTCCTACGTCAGAGGATGGAAAGTATGATCTGTCTGGTAGCAACATAGTGACGACAGAGAAGGATGACATGCATCTCATTACAACGTTCAATGAGCGGGTTTCAGGTCAGGAATTGAGATTTTCTTATAATGGTTCGCCGGTTTCTGTTTATATGCCGTCGGCATCAGAGTTTGTAAATGCAGACGGAACCGATAAAACTGACGAGGCTAAATTAGACGTTATTAAGGATTCGCTTCAAAAACAGTTAGACAGTGCGTTCGGGAAGAACAGGGTTCAGGTTAGCTTAAGCGCAGACAAAAAAGGTCTTGAATTCAAGACAATCAAGCCGAGTAATGGTTCGACGGTCGACGATACAAGTTCAACGCTTTCTATTACCGGCGGCAGCGTAGACCTGGTAAACAATGTTTTAAACACGAAGGTTGGAGAATCAAACAGAATCAATCTCAGCGCAAGCATATTAGACGCCGGATTTGCCGGTATAACAGAGGATATGTTTACCGAGACAGAGAAAGTGACGTATAAGGACGCGGAAGGAAAAGAGCAAACGGTAGATAGGCAGCGTGCAACTCTTGATATTAACGGTACGAAAGTTGCGGTTTATAAAGACGACACCATGAATTCCCTGATGGAGCGGATCAATGCAAACACAGACGTCAAAGTAACCTACCAGGCTGAGACAGATAAGTTTGTATTTACGTCAAAAGAAGACGGCGCCAGCGGAAGGATCGATATTAAAGGCTCGTTTGCAGAGGGCGGCAATATTACTCGCGACCCAAGTATTGATGATACTGAAGCTACTACAAGGGCAAATAATTTATCGAATATACTGTTTGGAATGGATAAGGATGAAAGCGGTAACGCTGTTGAAAGGCAGGCCGTATACGGACAGGACGCTATCATTGCCGTTCAGTATGCAGGCTCTGACGAAGTAGTGGAAATCAATCGCGGAACGAATTCTTTCACCATGGACGGACTTACGGTCAATGTGAAAGGTGAATTCGGATATAAAGAAGTTGACGGAGAGTTGGTAAGAGATACGACTACCGAGGCAATCGGAATCGACGCTCAGGTAGACGCCGACTCCATCGTAAATGCAGTCAAAGCCATGGTTGAGGAATATAATTCCATCATTGAGCTGGTGCACAAAGAAGTCAGCACCAAACCGGACCGTGACTATTCGCCGCTTACCAGCGAGCAGAAGAAGGAGCTGGATGAGGATGAGATTGAGGCCTGGGAAAAGAAGGCCAAGGAAGGCATCCTCTATGCGGACAGTGATATCCGCAGCTTGAGCAGCGACCTGCGTTTCATTATCGACGGAGGCATCGCCCAAGAGCTGTCAGAGATGGGACTTTCTACATCCAGTTCATATTCCGATAATGGTAAACTGGTATTTGACGAGACCAAGTTCCGCGCGGCCCTTGCGAAGGATCCGGAGCGCGTGCAGGAGATATTTGCCAATGAATCGGTTCAGAATACGAACAAAAACGGTACTTCTACAGGTGTTGCGACGAGACTTAAGGATGTGCTTAATAAATATGTCAATACATCGGGCGCTATGGACTCCAAGGGTATCCTGATTCGGAAAGCGGGTCACGAGAGCTCACCGATGAGCGTCACAGAGAATACGATGTATAAGCAGTTAGACTCGATTAAGAAGAAGATTTCAGAGCTGCAGGAACGGTTAGAGACAGAGCGCGACCGTTATATCAAGCAGTTCACCAGCTTAGAGACGCTGATCTCCCAGATGAACAACCAGAGCAGTTGGTTGAGTCAGTTCGGCGGTTACTAGAATCTAAATTAATGTAATAAGACACTTGTGTGCCGGCACGTTTACGACCAGACAAGACGGCTTGTCTGGTCATGGACATTGTCTGTATATGAAATCCAGAAAAAGGGGACGAATATGTATCAAAGAGGGTATGAGCAGTATAAGATGCAGTCCGTGAATACGATGACACGCGGAGAGATGCTTCTATTGCTGTATGATGAGCTGATCAAGCGTTTGACCAGGGCACAGATTGCGTTGGAGGATAAGAATTACGATTTGTTTGACAGATCTGTACAGAGATCAAGAGAGATAGTGCGGTATCTTGACGATACTTTGAATATGGAATATCACATTAGTTTCGAACTGCGGAGGATGTATGAATTCTTTCTCTTTGAACTCAGCAGGCTGCAGGCCGGGCGGAATGCCGCCGTAGTCGATGAGTTGAAACCGCTTGTGGCAGATCTTCGAGACGCGTTCAAAGAAGCCAGCAAGTCGGCTGTCGTGTAACGGGGGAGGGCTTATGGAGAACAAAGAAGAATTATATTCTGAGATCTTGAAGCGGGTTCAAAGGAACTATGTGCATATGGCGGAGATCGAAAGGATAACCAAGGAGCTTGGGAGCGCGTTATCCAGTAACGACAGAGAATCAGTTCATTTGCTGCTCAAGATGAGACAGAGCGAGATGGATCTTGCCAGCGAAGTGAAGCAGGAGATCCAATTGCTTATCCGGTCAAGCACGGATGAGAAAGAGAAACTTCTGTCCTGGTTGAATGGAGAAGCAAAGGAAGAGCCGGAGAGTTTCGAAGAGAAAAAGATTCTGGAGCTGAGCTGTCAATTGCGTCAAGTCATAACAAGGACGACAGAAATAGACAAAGCGCTGAATTCCAGGCTTGCGGGGAAGGATTCTTATTATCAGAAAAACTAAGAAAAGTGTGAAAAGAAGACTGTTTGGATAATACATTTCCAGATAGTCTTTTAAAATTATGGCGCAATACTCCAGACAGGTCCGCCTGCCTGTGCGCCTCCTCAAGGACAAATTTTGCCCGCGGGGAATATCCCTGCCTCTCCCGAAGCGCAACCGTAACCTCCGGCATGATAAGCTCCTGTATCATTTCCACGATTTTTTCTTCATCTGCGCCGTTTCCTTTCAGAACCCTGGCCGCCACTCCCTCCTTCTCCCGAAGAAGGCCCACCAGAATATGTTCCGTACCCACGTACCCGGCACTCATTCTGGACGCCATTTTCTCCGCAAGGGACAGCGCCGCCTTTGCCCTGTCCGTAAAACCACCTGACTGCATATTAGGCTCCTCCAAATTCTTCATATATTTCATCAATCATCTGATGCACTTCATCCTTAGAAACGCCTTTGCAGATTCCTTTTGCAAGGATTACCCGCAGATTTTCATCCATCTCATGCAGAGAGGTAAGCTTATCTGCGTCCAAAGCAATAACGGCGCCCTTTCTTCTGTCCACCTTCAAAAAGCCTTCCTGCTTCAATACCGTGTAGGCTTTATTTACGGTGTGCATATTGATGCCGATATCATCCGCAAGCTGCCGCACAGAAGGAAGCGCATCTCCCTCCTGAAACCGGGCCGATGCAATTCCAAGAATGATTTGATTGCGAAGCTGCAGATAAAGCGCCTCCTCACTGCTGAAATCTATCTCAATAACCATATGCACATCCTTCCCGTCACTAAATGGTCATGCATTTATAAATCCTTATCATCCATATTGAGGAATTCAAATTCGAATTCATCGTCGTCTATCAGGAAATTCTGAGGCTTTCTGGAGGCCGGCTTTCTTGCCGGCTGCGCATCTTCCGCCGCATAAAGCTCCCTTTCTCCTTTTGCTCTGGAACGGGCCTGCCTGTCCCCGGATTTTGCCGGGCGTTCCTGCGGCTCCGAAGATGTCCTCCTTCTCCTTACGGGAGCCTCCTCCTGCCCTTCGTCTTCCTCCTGGGTTTTTCTTCTCCCCCGCTTTCTTACGGGAACTTCTTCTTCCTCTTCGTCAGCTTCCTCCTCTTCTTCCTCCTCCTCGTCTTCCTCATACTCGTAATCGTAGGAGAGAGAACGCACCTTGAAGATGAGAACCGTAACGGCTATAAAAAGCAGGACAATAACCACGGCAAGGACAATAATGATAATCTTGCTGTTGTCCACCTGTTTCTGAAGCTTCTGGTTGTTTTCGTTTGCAACGCCCACTGCCGATAAAAGCTCGTTTAACTTCTGTCTGTTTCCTTCAACATTGTTGTAAAGATAATACTCGTACTCTCCGGTATCGTTCTGGGCATAAACTACCTCATAGTCGTTGTGCTCAGGTTCGGGAGCCGGCTCCGGCTCCCCGGTCTCTCCCCCGGGATTTTCTCCGCCTTCACCCTCAGGCGCTTCGCCCTCAGGGTTCTCGCCGCCTTCTCCTTCGCCCTCGGGAGGCGTCTCGCCGCCTTCACCCTCTCCGGCCGCGCCCACTTCCAGCAAATCCGAACGCACATAGCCCTCTACGGTCTTTCCGTCATAGTTACAGGTTATCTGATACCACTTCTTACCTGCATTATCAGTTGCCTCTCCAATCAATGTGATTCCGGTACCGTTCGGCAGAGAGCCCACAGCGCTGTGCTGAGTGGACGCGCCGGAACGCACTCTCACGTTCTTTTCTGATTTAATCACCGCCTGGGTTTCCCCGATTGCGGTGGGCACCGTTTCCTCCAGACTGCCGGAGGACGATGAACCGGAAGATGCGGGCGCGCTCTCGCTCACCTTAATTGTCTCGTTTGTCTGCACCAAATCGCTTCTGATATAACCGTGGCCGCCTCCGGATATGGGAACCTGATACCATACCGTCCCCGAAGCATCCTTAACCGCCCCCTGAATGTCTATTGTCTTGCCCTGAGTGGTGCCGGCAATAACCTCGCTGTCCGAGCTTGCCTGCGCGCGTATGTTTGCGGTCTTTGCAACCACTTTTCCCTCCGCCGCAAAGCCGGTAATCGCCGTCATGCAAAATACCGCCAGAAACAGAAAAAGACCAGCCAGGCGCCTTGTCACATTTAACCTTTTCATTTCTATTATTCCCTCATCTTTCCCGTGTATAACGTTTACTTCCATCATCTCCTGTACGTTCTTTTCCGTAACCGGCCATGGCCATGTTTCTCTGTCTTTCATTTCTGGCCTCGGCCTCCACATTCTTATGGAAAGCCTCCTCGCATTTCGGACAAAAATGCCCGCTTTTGATTGCAACTCCGCACATTTCACATTTCAGGAATCCGCCTCTGTTTTCGATTACCTCGAAACGGTTTTCCTTTACCATCTGCCGAATGGACTTGCGCGAAACGCCTGTTTCAATCGATATATCGGAAACATTGGCCCCTTTATGCTTTTCCAGATAACTTCTGACCTTGCCGTAATCATCGTACTCGGACTCGCCGCATTCCTCGCAGCGGTATTCCCCAAGCCCCTTATAAACCAGCACTCCCCCGCATTTTTCGCATATAACAGGTCTTTGCTGGTCTTCTGACAACTGCAGCATTCTCATCTTTTCAGCCATATTTTTTCTTCATCCCCTCTCTATGCCTCGTCAATCGCTTTTCCGATGTCATGACGCATATATTTATTATCAAAGGACACCCATTCGGCAGCCTTGTAAGCGTTTGCCCTGGCTTCCTTCAAATCCTTTCCCTT
>OFGB01000274.1_pt1 | contig 38435 bp, 34 predicted proteins | sample 1521491 | NCBI WGS metagenome assembly OFGB01 (sample SAMEA3504095, study PRJEB24116) | mouse gut metagenome | biome: mouse gut; feature: mouse-associated habitat; material: faeces | place: Denmark | collected 2011
TAAGTCCTATAAAACGGACTCAAACACTGTATCAACCCATTTTCACACTAACACCTTTTTAAAATATTTTCCTCTGTTAAGACAAAATAGTTGAATATGAACGGATTTTATGGTAAAATGTGGAAGACGGCCATGGGGGCCTGCCCACAGCGACAGACTGCGGGGCAGACGGAGAAGTCCGGGATCCTCAGCCGGCCCGGGGACAAGGAGAGAGCACAGGATGGAAAACTATAAGAAAGAGTTTATTGAGTTCATGGTGGACAGCCAGGCGCTGAAATTTGGGGACTTTACGCTTAAGAGCGGCAGGAAATCCCCGTTTTTTATGAATGCAGGTTCCTATGTGACCGGAGCGCAGCTGAAGAAACTGGGAGAGTATTATGCCAGGGCCATCCATGAAAATTACGGCGATGATTTTGACGTGCTCTTTGGGCCTGCATACAAGGGAATTCCTCTCAGCGTGGCGGCGGCTATCGCCTACAGCGATCTTTACGGTAAGGAAGTGCGCTATTGTTCCAACCGCAAGGAGGCAAAAGATCATGGGGATGTGGGAATCCTGCTTGGGAGCAGCCTCAGGGACGGGGACAGGGTCATTATCATCGAGGATGTGACCACTTCCGGCAAGTCCATTGAGGAGACATATCCTGTTATCACGGCCCAGGCCAAAGTGGAAGTGAAGGGATTGATGGTATCCCTGAACCGCATGGAGAAGGGCCCCGGGGGAGAGATGAGTGCCCTGGATGAGATCAGAAAAAAATATGGATTTGAGGCCCGTTCTGTCATAACCATGGGGGAAGTTGTGGAATACTTATACAACAGGCCGTACAAAGGAAAGGTCATTATTGATGATTCGCTGAAAGCAGCAATCGACCAGTATTATGAAATATATGGCGCATAGGGCAGAAGGGAGCGGAAGGGATGGAAGAAAGAGTATATAAGGTGATGAAGGGGGCGGGAGCTGCCAACATTGCCGTGGGAGTGACCACCCTGATCGTAGGAATCGTATCGGGCATCCTGTTGATTATCACAGGGGCGAAGCTGATCGTGGGAAAGTCTAAAATTCTATTTTGAGCTGAGGAGTTCATGGGCGGGCATTTCCTGAGGGGAGTGCCCTTTTAGAGTTTTATGATATAAAACATATAAAATATATGAAAAAAAGAAAAACCTTTATCTTTACCAACAAGAGAAACTCGAACCGGGCCGTGATGGCGGTGGTTCTGGGAACCATCAGCCTGGCGGCAGTGGGAACTGTGGTATTTCTGGCCTACAGAGGCAGGGGGGAAGCGGCGGGAAGATATGCCTTTGCAGGGCTGCTCTCGGCGTTCTATTCTCTGGTGGGGCTGGCACTGGGATTTGCGACCATGTTTGACAAAAAATATTTTAAGCTCTTTCCTGTGCTGGGTGTTCTGCTCAACGGAGCGGCGCTGGTCTGTGTGGGCCTGATTTTTTATCTGGGCCTGCCGGGATGAGCTTTCAGTTTTTTGGTTCCGGCTTGTCCGGGTGAGGAGTGAATGGATATGATAGAAGAGCGTTTTCGACTGGCGGCGGACAGAATCCGGGAGATTCCCGGGGAGCCTTTGGGCCGGGAAAATCTGGAGGCATATTTTTCCTTTTGCGCGCAGTTTTTGCTGATGCTGGAGGAAACTTACTTTTTTCTGAAAAAAGGCGGCTTGGAGACAGCCTCCCTGGAGGAGCTGCAGCGCAGGAACAGAGCTCTGTACGCCGATATTCTGCCGGAGCACTATGAGGAAAGCTATGGGAATCCTGCCTATGCGGTGGGGGAACTGGGGGAGGACACCGGCAGGGAGCTTTGTTTTCTGTACGCAGAGCTGCGCAGTCTTATAGGATGTGTCTATGAGGACAGACTGGAGGACGTGGTCATCCGCATGGAGCTTTTTCTGGAGGTGTACGGGGCCTTTGTGTATGCGGCTTCGGAAGGGGTGGAGATGCCCTCAGGGGGGGACATCCGGCAGATGATTTACTGGTTCGCCAGCGATTACGCCGACCTGGCGGCAGAACAGAGAGTCAGGGAGACCCTGTGTCCGGAGGAATGCTTTGCCGTAAAACAGATTATGGAGAGTCCTCTTGACGATGTGAGATATCTGTATGGATACGGGGAGTACATCAGTGAAAATGAACTGGAGACGGCGGGTTTTCTGGCGAAGCTTCCCCAGGAGACCATTGCTGCCATGGCGGATACGTTTACGGAGGGCTACCGCAGAGGCTTTGAAGTCACAGGGGTGGATCTGTCCAAAAAAAGCACGGTGGCCGTGTATTACCGCCTGGGTTTTGAGCGCATGATCAGGAGGGCTGTGGAGAATTTTGCCTCTCTGGGGCTTGGGACGGTGATCTTTCGCACAGCCTGGAGCGTGATGGACAGCGAAGGGGCCGGCAGGAGAAGCGGCTACAGCGGGGGACTCCCCAACAGGCAGTACTGCTATGACCACAAGGATGACAGAGCTATTTTTCTTGACAGGAATTATGTGAACCGCCGTCTGGAGGCCTTCCGCGCCGCCTACGAGAAGGTTAAAACGCAGGCCGGGGCCTACGGGGGGCCCGCTGTGGTGGAAGTCTTCGGAGAAGAGGATTTCATGCCGATAACCAAGTGGGAAGCCCTGCAGCTGTCCCAGGATCAGAGCCGTCTGTGGGTGGAGTACCAGTCCCGGGCCGGCAGGCTTTTGCGGGAGTACATTCCCAGGGAAGAGACAAGCTATACCATTATCGCTTTTCCGGTGCCCCAGGTGGGGGAAGTGTTCCCGGAGCTCTTTTGGGAGACTGTGCGCATCAACACTCTGGACAGCGGACTCTACAGCCAGGTACAGCAGGCCATGATTGACGTGCTGGACAGGGCGGATTACTGTGAGATCAAAGGCCGGGGCGAAAACAGGACGGATCTGCGGGTGAATCTGCACAAACTGTCGGATCCTGCCAGAGAGACGATCTTTGAGAACTGTGTGGCGGATGTGAACATCCCTGCGGGGGAAGTGTTTACCTCCCCGGTGCTCAAGGGCACCCAGGGCCTGCTCCATGTGAGCCGGGTTTTCCTGAACGGATTTGAATACCGGAACCTGGCCATCAGGTTTGTGGACGGCATGGTGGCGGAGTATTCCTGTACCAATTTTGAGAAGGAACAGGAGAACCGGCGCTTTATCTATGAGAATATTCTCTTCCGTCATGAAACCCTGCCCATGGGAGAGTTTGCCATCGGCACAAACACAACCGCTTACAGGGCGGCCAAACGGCTGGGAGTGGAGGCAAAGCTGCCCATTTTGATTGCGGAGAAGATGGGGCCTCATTTTGCCCTGGGGGACACCTGTTATGCCCACGGGGAAGAGGTGCGCGTGTACAATCCTGACGGGAAGGAGATTGTGGCAAAATCCAACGAGATCGCCGACCGGAGGGAGGAAAAGCCCCTGGAGGCGTATTTTAACTGTCACACGGACATTACCATACCTTACGAGGAGCTGGGGGAGCTGGCGGCAGTGAAAAAGGACGGTACGCGTATGATCCTGATCAGGGACGGACGTTTTGTGCTTCCGGGCTGCGAGCCCCTGAATGAGGCGCTGGATCAAAAATAAATCATTAATTTTAAAGCTTTTGTAAAAATAGGGTTGCATACAAAGGTATCTTCAAGTAAACTGGAAGAAGGGGCAGGTGGTGGTGGATTTACCTGCCGGGAAAATACATGACAAGGAGGACATCATGGCGGAGTTTGACACAGCAAAAGTTGGAGTGGTGATGGGAAGCGACTCGGATATGCCCGTTATGGCCAAGGCGGCGGAAGTTCTGGAGGAACTGGGGATTTCCTACGAGATGGCCATTATCAGCGCCCACAGGGAACCGGACGTTTTCTATGAGTATGCAAAGAGCGCGGAGGAGAAAGGGTTCAAGGTCATTATCGCGGGGGCGGGTATGGCGGCCCATCTGCCCGGGATGTGCGCGGCCATTTTTCCCATGCCCGTGATCGGCATTCCCATGCATACCACATCACTGGGAGGAAGGGATTCTCTCTACTCCATCGTCCAGATGCCCTCCGGCATTCCAGTGGCCACGGTGGCCGTCAACGGAGGGGCCAACGCGGGGCTTCTGGCGGCGAAGATCCTGGCCACATCGGATCCGGAACTGCTCTCCAGACTGAAAGAGTACAGCCGGGGCCTGAAGGAGCAGGTGGAGGCCAAGAATGCCAGACTGCAGGAACAGGGATTCAGGGAGTACCTGAAGACCGGAAAATAGCAGGCGGAGGCCAAGAATGCCGGACTGCAGGAACAGGGATTCAGGGAGTACCTGAAGACCGGAAAATAGCAGGTGGAGGCCGGGAATGCCGGACTGCAGGAACAGGGATTCAGGAAGCATTTGAATGCCGGAAAAGAAAGTTCCGGGCAGAAAATGCCCAGGCAGGAACATAGAGGAATGGTTCCAGGGAATGGAACCGGGCAGACGGATAAAAAAGCGTGTCCGGCTGAGAAAGAGTGTGTCGCAACGCACGGATAGGTGAAAAAGTGGATTACAAGAAAGCAGGAGTGGACATTGAAGCGGGCTATCGGTCGGTGGAGCTCATCGGAGAACATGTGAAGCGGACCATGCGGCCGGAGGTTCTGGGCGGGATCGGCGGTTTTTCCGGTGCTTTTTCCATGGAGGCACTGAAAAACATGGAAAAGCCGGTGCTGCTGTCCGGCACAGACGGTGTGGGCACAAAGCTGAAGATTGCCTTTCTTCTGGATAAACATGACACAATCGGTATTGACTGTGTGGCCATGTGTGTGAACGATGTGGCATGCGCAGGGGGTGAGCCGCTGTTTTTCCTGGATTATATTGCCTGCGGCAGGAATGAGCCTGAGAAGATCGCCGAGATTGTCAAAGGAGTGGCGGAGGGCTGCAGACAGGCCGGAGCTGCCCTGGTGGGCGGCGAGACGGCGGAACACCCGGGCCTGATGCCGGAGGACGAGTATGACCTGGCAGGGTTTGCGGTGGGCGCGGCTCAGGAGAAGGATCTGATCACAGGGGAGAGGATCCAGGAGGGAGACGTCCTGGTGGGTCTGGCCTCCTCCGGGGTGCATTCCAACGGGTTTTCCCTGGTGCGGAAGGTCTTTGAGATGACCCGGGAGAGTCTGGATACGTACTACGAGGAACTGGGGGGCACCCTGGGGGAGGCCCTGCTCACGCCCACCAAGATCTATGTGAAAGCTCTCAGATCCATTCGGGAGGCGGGCGTGGTCCTGAAGGGCTGCAGTCATATCACCGGCGGTGGCTTCTATGAGAATATCCCCAGGATGCTGCCGGAGGGCATCCGCGCCCTGGTGGAGAAGGACAGCTATGAGGTTCCCGCCATTTTCCGTCTGATCAGCAGCAGGGGAGACGTGGATGAGAAGGCCATGTACAACACCTACAATATGGGCCTGGGTATGGTTCTTGCGGTGGCGGCGGAGGATGTGGAGAAGACTTTGGAGGCCGTGAGGGCGGCGGGAGAGACCCCTTATGTGGTGGGGCGCTGTGAAGCGGGAGAAAAAGGAGTCGTCTTATGCTGAAGATAGTGGTGTGCGTGTCCGGCGGGGGTACCAACCTGCAGGCCATACTGGATGCCCTGGACGAGGGGAAGATTACCAACACGCAGATCCTGGGTGTACTCAGCAATAATCCTGGAGCAGGGGCCCTGGATAGGGCCCGTTCCAGGGGAATTCCCGGGATTGTGATGTCACCTAAGGAGTACGGGGACAGGGAGGCTTTTAACGAGGCTTTTACGGCAAAAATGTGTGAACTTGCCCCGGACCTGGTGGTGCTGGCGGGATTTTTGGTGAAGATACCGCCTCAGATGGTGTCCCGGTTTGGAGACAGGATTGTGAACATTCATCCCTCCTTGATCCCAGCCTTCTGCGGCGTGGGCTATTACGGGCTGAAGGTGCATGAGAAGGTTCTGGAGCGGGGGGCGAAGGTAACAGGAGCCACGGTGCACTTTGTCAACGACGGCATGGACGAAGGTCCCATTATCTCCCAGAAAGCGGTGGCTGTGGAGGAGGATGACACTCCCCAGACCCTGCAGCGGAGAGTGATGGAGCAGGCGGAGTGGATCCTGCTTCCCAGGGCCATTGACGATATTGCCAACGGCAGGATAGAGGTGGCCGGGGGCAGAGTGGTAAGGAAATGAGTAACGGACAGTTTATGTGGTACTTGTCAAAATAGATAGTTTTGAAATGGCAGATGAGGTGGCGGCATGAAAGTATTGATCGTAGGAGGAGGGGGCCGCGAACATGCGATTGCGGCCTGCATGAAAAAAAGCAGAAGGGTGGAGGAACTGTACTGTGTGCCTGGAAATGGGGGGATTGCACAGCTTGCCCAGTGCGACCCTTCCATCGGGGCCATGGATTTTGACAAAATCGTGGCCTATGCCAGGGAAAAGGCAGTGGATCTGGTATTTGTGGCCCCGGACGATCCCCTGGCAGGAGGCTTGGTGGACGTGCTGAAAGAAGCGGGATTCAGGGTATTCGGGCCGGACAGGAGAGCGGCCGTCCTGGAGGGAAGCAAGTCTTTCTCCAAGGATCTGATGAAAAAATACCATATTCCCACGGCGGCATATGAGGTTTTTGACGATCCGGAGAAGGCGCTGGCCTATCTGGAGACAGCGAAATTTCCTATTGTGCTGAAGGCTGACGGCCTGGCCCTCGGCAAAGGCGTGCTGATCTGTCCCAGCCTGGAGGAGGCCAGGGCCGGGGTGAAAGAGATCATGCAGGAGAAGCGTTTCGGCAGTGCGGGAAGTGTGCTTGTGGTGGAAGAGTACCTGACCGGCCGGGAGGTTTCCGTTCTGGCCTTTGTGGACGGCAGGACGGTGAAGACCATGACTTCCGCTCAGGACCACAAGCGGGCCAGGGACAATGATGAGGGTCTGAACACAGGCGGCATGGGCTGTTTTTCTCCCAGTCCCTTCTACACACCGGAAGTGGATGAATTCTGCCGGAAAGCCATTTATCAGCCCACTGTGGACGCCATGGCGGCGGAGGGCAGGAAATTCCAGGGCGTCATCTTCTTCGGTCTCATGCTCACGGAGGACGGTCCCAAGGTGCTGGAGTACAATGCCAGGTTCGGCGACCCAGAGACCCAGGTGGTGCTGTGCAGAATGGAGAACGACATTATGGATGTGCTGGACGCCTGCATTGACGGCACCCTGGATCAGGTGGAGCTGAAGTTTGAGGACAATGCGGCGGTGTGCGTGGTGCTGGCATCCCAGGGGTATCCGGAGGCCTATGAGAAAGGCTTCGAGATTCGGGGCCTGGAAAATTTTGAGGCAAAAGAAGGGTATTACTGCTTCCACGCAGGCAGCAGGATCCGGGAGGACGGACGCATGGTGACTAACGGCGGGCGTGTCCTGGGAGTCACAGCCAAAGGCGCCACCCTGCAGGAGGCCAGGACCAGGGCTTACGAGGCGGCACAGTGGGTATCTTTTGACAACAAGTACATGCGCCATGACATTGGCCGGGCGATAGATGAGGCCTGAAGAACAGGAGAAAAGCATTTGCGGACATAGATGAATGGATGGAGGTGTCAGATATGGACGGTTTTGGGACGTTTGACATGTATCATGTTCCACGTGTATGCAAGGAGTGCGGCGGTGTGATGGTGTTCAAAGGCGTGGGCGAGTACCATTGCGAGCGCTGTGACAGTGTGGAATACGATGACTATGGAAAGGTTAGACTTTTTATTGAGGAGAATAAAGGGGCTACGGCGGCGGAGATAGAGAGCGCTGTGGGAGTCTCGCAGCGTGTGGTCCGCCGTCTGCTGAAGGACGGGAGAATCGAGATCGCAGAGGGCTCCAATGTATTCCTGCGCTGTGAACTGTGCGGAAAACAGATCCGCTCGGGACAGTACTGCCCGGACTGCGAAATCAAGGTACACCGTAGAATGGAGGCAAAGCAGAGAGACATGCTGCGCAAAGACACCCATGGTTTTGGCCTGGATCTGGGAGGCGAGGAAGGCCAGAAGAGGTTTGTGCGCGAATAGACAGAAGGCGTAGTGTTTGGATTGTTTGTTCATTCATGTGGCATAATTCGCAAAAGCGGGCATATCCCATAGGGCGAGTATGCCTGTCTGCAGGTGTCTGCATATGGGTGTGCCGGTTTGTGGAGGTGTGCCCGCTTGTGAGGATTCCACCCATGGAGAAAGTTCACAGGAATGAACGGGGAGGTGTACTTATGAAAGACAGAAAAAGACCAAAAGGGAAGCTTCTTCTCGGAGCGCTTGCTCTGGTATTCATACTGGGGACAGGCCTGCTGGGAGACGCGTTCATTCTTACTGCGCGGGCTGAAAGCCAGGCCAAGGTCACGGCCAACAGCGTAAAAATCAGGAAAGGGGCCACCACGGACAGCGAGATGGTGGGAGGCGCCGATAACGGAGCGCTTCTCACGGTTATCAGCCAGCAGCAGGGAGGCGACGGTTATACCTGGTATCAGGTGCAGTATAACAATATCTCCGGCTTCGTCCGGGGAGATCTGGTTCAGCTTACAGAAGGCAGCGCGCCTCCGGAAGGCGGTTCGGAGGGCGGCGCGGTTCCTCCCCAGGATTTGACGCAGGTAAATCCGGTGGAAGCCACTGTGACAGAACAGTCAGGGAGGATTCGCTCGGAGGCTTCCGTGTCGGGGCAGATTCTGGTGGAAGTGCAGAGCGGCACTGTGCTGACAGTCACGGGCCATACGACGGACACGGAGGGAAAGACCTGGTATCAGGTTAATTATGCCTCCGGTGAGACTACCGCTCAAGGGTTTATCAGGGGGGACTATGTGAACCTGTCAGGGGAACTGCAGCCGGCGGGAGATCCCGGGACGCCCGCGGACCCGGATCCTGCTCCTCCTACAACGCTGAAGAAGTATGAGACAGTGGAGCAGGAGGACGGCTGGTATCTGGTGGAGACCGAGACCAACAATGGTTATTCCATTTCACAGCTCATGGAGATGAACAGCAGCGCTGCGGCCAACAATGCTGCATTTGAGGAGAGCCTTAAGACGGCAAAGAACCAGAAAATCATTATTATCATTCTGGTATTTCTTCTGGTGGCTGCCGTGGCAGGTATCGCGTTCCTGGTGTACAAGGTGAGGGATCTGATGGATTCCGCCTATTTTAACGCTGTGGAAAATGAGACCATCCGGAAGAGGACCAAAGCCAAGGACGACGGCAGAGAGAACCGGGAGGGCAGAGAAGGCCGTGAAGGCGGTAGAAAAGTCATGCACACGGTGGGTACGGAGAAGGCGCCTGCAAGACCTGCAGGAGCCAGGCCTGCAGGGACTCCCCAGGGCCAGCGCCCTGCAGGTGTGTCCCAGGGTCAGCGTCCTGTGGGAGTAGGTCAGCGTCCCGCCGGGGCGGCGCCCCAGGGTCAGCGTCCCGGAGCGGTCCCCCAGGGCCAGCGTCCCGCCGGAGCGGCGTCCCAGGGTCAGCGTCCCGCCGGGACAGCGCCCCAGGGCCAGCGTCCTGGAGCGGCGCCTCAGGGTCAGCGTCCCGGAGCGACGCCTCAGGGCCAGCGTCCCGGAGCGACGCCCCAGGGCCAGCGCCCCGCCGGGTCAGCGCCCCAGGGCCAGCGTCCCGCCGGGGCGCCTCAGTCTCTCCAGGGCGGCGCCCGCCGGGCACAGCCTAAGAATTTCATGGTGGATGATGACGAGTTTGAATATGATTACCTGAACTATGACGGGGACGGAAGCCGGTAGGTTCATGTGATAAACCTCAGAAAACAGGGAATATTCCATAAGGGGATACTCCCTGTTTTGGCACTTCACGGGCCGGGGATCGTCTGCTGAAAAACAGGTTGACAGTGCCGGCCGGGTGATTTATGATTTATAGGATGATTTCCGGGCGTGCCCGGGGGAAGAGGCGCAGCATGATGATAGAGATTGATTTTAACAGCGAAGAGGCGCTTTACCTTCAGCTGTGCAACCAGATTATCCTTGGGATAGCCTCTTCACGTTTCCAGGAAGGGGATTCCCTTCCCAGCGTGCGTCAGCTGGCTGACACCATAGGCATCAATATGCACACGGTGAACAAAGCCTACACTGTGCTGAAACAGGAGGGCTATGTCAAGGTTGACCGGAGAAAAGGGGCGGTGGTGGCTATAGATGTGGACAGGATCAGGGCGCTGGAGGAGCTCAGAAGGGAGCTTCAGGTCATTTTGGCCAAGAGCAGCTGCAGGAATATCTCCAAAGAGGTGATCCATGAGCTGATCGAAGAGATATATCAGGATTTTTCATAACAGTCCGCGGCCTGGGCGCGCTGCCCCCGGGCCGGGGTTTAGGAACTGTCTGCAGATAAGCTGCAGAGGGTATGGGGCGCGCAGAAATGAGGAGTTTCATATGCAGTCAAGGTTTACCAACAATGCCCAGGAAGCATTGAACTATGCGTCCAGGTGCGCAGGCCGCCTGAAACAGGGATACGTGGGCACGGAACACATTCTGGCGGGTCTGGTGAAGGAGCAGGAGGGCGTGGCACACAGAGTCCTGTCGGACAACGGCCTGCAGCTGCAGCAGATTTTAGACATGATTCAGGAGCTGATCGCCTTTGAAAACGGTACGGGCCTGAAGGAGAGGGAGGGATATTCTCCCAGGGCAAAAAAGATCCTGGAGGAGGCCCACAGGCAGGCGGCCCGGTTCGGGCAGAAAGAGACGGGCACGGAGCACATTCTTCTGGCCATGATACGGGAGGGGGAGAATGTGGCGGTGCGCCTGATGAACACCATGGGAATCAACCTTCAGAAGGTATATGTGGAGACCCTGGTGGCCATTGGACAGGACGGCAACCTCTACAAAGAAGATCTGGGCAGGCGGAAGGGCAAGCCCGGCGCCCTGGCCCAGTACAGCCGGGATCTGACGGCCCTGGCCAGGGAGGGCAGGCTGGATCCCTGCATCGGCAGAGACGAGGAGATCCGCCGGCTGGTTCAGATCCTGAGCCGCCGCACCAAGAACAATCCCTGCCTTATCGGTGAGCCCGGCGTGGGCAAAACCGCAGTGGTGGAGGGGCTGGCACAGCGCATTGTGGAGGGAAATGTGCCCTTTACCATCAAGGAAAAAAGGGTGCTTACCCTGGATCTGTCGGGCATGGTGGCAGGCAGCAAGTACCGGGGAGAGTTTGAGGAGAGAATAAAAAGAGTCATCCGGGAGGTGGTGGAGGACGGCAATGTGCTGCTGTTTTTGGACGAACTCCACACGCTCATCGGCGCAGGGGGCGCGGAGGGGGCTATTGACGCCTCCAATATCTTAAAACCATCCCTGGCCCGGGGGGAGATGCAGCTTATCGGCGCCACCACCATAGCGGAGTACCGGAAGTACATTGAGAAGGACGCGGCCCTGGAGAGGCGTTTCCAGCCGGTGAACGTGGAGGAGCCCACTCAGGAGGAGGCTGTCCGGATTCTGGAGGGCATCAAGGAGAAATACGAGGAGCACCACAAGGTGAATATCACTCCGGAGGCCGTGGAAGCCGCGGTAAGGCTTTCCAGCAGGTATATCAACGACAGGAACCTGCCCGACAAGGCCATCGACCTTATAGATGAGGCGGCGGCCAGTGTAAGGCTGGGGGCTGCAGATCTGCCGGACAAGCAGAAAGGGCTTCTGGAGCAGATCAAGAAGATGGATCTTCAGATTGAGCGCTCCATTCGTATGGAGGCTTTTGCCCAGGCGGTGGAGATTAAGCAGAGCCAGGATGAGCTGGTGAAAAAATATCAGCGCATGAAGAAGCGGGCGGAAGGCCAGGAGGATGTGAGGAAATACAGCATCGGGGAAAATGAGATCGCGGAAGTGGTGGCCATGTGGACCAAGATCCCTGTGACAAAACTGGCCCAGAAGGAAAGTGAGAGGCTGCTGAAACTGGAGAACATCCTGCACAAGAGGGTTATCGGCCAGGAGGAGGCGGTGACGGCGGTGGCCAAGGCCATGCGCCGGGGGCGTGTGGGCTTAAAAGATCCAAAGCGTCCCATTGGCTCTTTTCTCTTTCTGGGGCCCACCGGCGTGGGCAAGACAGAGCTGTCCAAGGCTCTGGCGGAAGCCATGTTCGGCTCGGAAGAAGCCATTATCAGGGTGGATATGTCGGAGTACATGGAGGGGCATTCTGTGTCCAAGATGATCGGCTCTCCGCCTGGATACGTGGGATTTGAGGAGGGAGGGCAGCTGAGCGAGAAAGTGAGGCGCAATCCCTACTCCGTGGTGCTTTTTGACGAGATTGAAAAGGCCCATCCGGATGTGTTTAATATTCTGCTGCAGATTTTGGACGACGGGCATATCACGGACTCCAAGGGCAGAAAAGTCAGCTTTAAGAATACCGTTCTGATCATGACCTCCAACGCAGGAGCCCACAGGATTGTGGATCCCAAGAATCTGGGATTTGCCGCTGTGAGCGATGAAAAAAAGGACTATGAGAAGATGAAGTCCGGGGTTATGGAGGAGGTAAAGCGGGGCTTTAAGCCGGAGTTTATCAACAGAATAGACGATATAATTGTATTCCATCAGCTGAACAAGGATGATATGAAGGCCATTGTGAGTCTGCTGGCCGCGGGTCTTTACAGGCGGTGTGAATCCCAGATGGATATTAAGCTCACCTTGTCGGCGGCTCTGAAAGAGCATCTGGTGGAGAAGTATTCGGACATGAAGATGGGAGCCAGGCCCCTGAAGCGTGCCATACAGTCCGTGGTGGAGGACGCCCTGGCGGAGGAGATCCTTTTGAAAAATGTGCAGCCGGGGGATACGGTTTCTGCAGGGTTTAAGAACGGGAAGGTTTGCTTTACTGTGAAGGGAAAGCCGGAAGAAAAGGCGGAATCCTGAAAATTTAGGTGGAAAAGAATAGGATTTTGTATTATACTGTGAGAAAGAGTTAAGTTCCTGAGGATTAAAATACCATATTATCACCGAGGAGGATACACAAATGGCAGTGGTAGAAGAGCTGCTTCGCAGCGAGACAGACGGAACAATCAGTTTTGGCAACCATAAGCTGGCCAAGAAGGCAAAAGTGGAGGATTACCAGCACGCAGGGGACCTGTTAAAGGTAAAGACCTGCGGGGAGATCACCAAGTTGGAGAAGAACGGCATGTTTCTCTATGAATCAGTGCCGGGAACCAGCGTACTCCGGTTTGCGGAGGGGGAAAAGGGCGTAGAGTTTGTCGTGGAAGGGGACAAGGACGCACAGATTACCATCGGGCTTACGGATGACAAGGCGTATGAGGTGTTTGTGGCAGGAGAGAGCATTGGCGTGATCAAGACAGGACTGGGCGGAAAACTGTCGGTAAGCGTTCCCCTGGAGGCTGACGGAGAGGTTCCGGTGAAAGTGGTACAGATTTAAGACAGATTGTTTGGCACAGGAGTGATGGGATGGCGGCAGAGCCAGCGTCACAGCCGGAGAGAGATGAGTTTACAGGTATTTGCGCGGGGAGTACAAAAAAGTATACCCCGCGCAAATTTGTTTGGGAATGGGAGGAAAAATGGCAAAAGGAAAGACAGCGACAATTTTTTTCTGCCAAAACTGCGGGTATGAGTCGTCCAAGTGGATGGGGCAGTGCCCAGGGTGCAGGGAATGGAATTCCTTTGTGGAAGAGACGGTGAGCAGGACGTCGGGGAAGGGATCAGGGGCTTGTGCAGCTCAGGGGACGGGAAGAGCGCAGCCAGCGGTGCTTTCAGAGATTACGGTTCGGGAGGAAGACCGGCTGTCCACAGGCATGGGAGAGCTGGACCGGGTTCTGGGCGGGGGCATTGTGCAGGGCTCTCTTACCCTGGTAGGCGGAGATCCCGGCATAGGAAAGTCCACCCTGCTCCTTCAGGTCTGCAGGAATATTTCGGGGGAGGGGCACAGCGTGCTCTACATATCCGGGGAGGAATCCCCTGCGCAGATCAAAATGCGGGCGGACAGGATTGGAGAGTTTGCCTCTTCCATGTTTCTGCTGTGTGAGACCAGTCTGGATGCCATATCCGATACCATCCGTTCCCGGCGCCCGGAGGTGGTGGTGATTGACTCCATACAGACTATGTTCAGCGAGAATTCTTCCTCCGCTCCGGGAAGCGTGTCCCAGGTGCGGGAGTCCACTTCGGTGCTGCTGCAGCTGGCAAAGGGGCTGGGGGTGTCCGTCCTCATTGTGGGACATGTGACAAAGGAGGGGACGGTGGCAGGCCCCAGGGTGCTGGAGCATATGGTGGACTCGGTGCTTTATTTTGAGGGGGACAGGCATGCCTCCTACAGGATTCTGCGGGGGGTGAAGAATCGTTTTGGCTCCACGGATGAGATCGGTGTGTTTGAGATGCGGGAGCGGGGTCTGATGGAAGTGCAGAACGCGTCGGAATACATGCTCAGCGGCAGGCCGGAGAATGCCAGCGGTTCCGTGGTGGCCTGCACCATGGAGGGCAGCAGGCCCCTTCTGGTGGAAATCCAGGCGCTGGTGTGCCACAGCAATTTCGGAATTCCCCGCAGGCAGACCACGGGCACGGATTTTAACAGGGTGAATCTGCTGATGGCGGTGCTGGAAAAGCGCTCGGGGGTGCAGCTGGCGGCCTGTGACGCCTATGTGAATATCACCGGGGGGATCAAGGTGGTGGAGCCCGCCATTGACCTGGGAGTGGTTATAGCGGTGCTCTCAAGCTTTAAAAACCATGTGCTGAGCCCGAAACTGGCCGCCTTCGGGGAGGTGGGACTCAGCGGCGAGGTCCGGGGCGTGAGCATGGCAAAGCAGCGGGTGGCAGAGGTGGAAAAACTGGGCTTTGACACCTGCATTCTGCCCTATGTATGCCTGGAGGAATGTTCCAGAGGCGGAAAAATCAGGACGGTGGGGGTCAAGACTGTGCAGGATGTGATTGACCTTGTATTCTAGTATAATCCACAACAATTACCACTATGTTTCGCGAAGGATAAATTTTCAGTCTGCAAGGCGGAGGAAGGAGTCGTAGCGGGCTACGATGACTGACGACAACGATGCAGATGGAAATTTAGACAAGTGAAACATGTGGTTAATCGGTGGGGGTTATACTAGGAAGCGTATCCTTATCTGGGGATAGCTCGTTCCTGTCCGGCTGCGCCGGAGCGGTCTGGCCTTCTGTCTCTGGAGCGATTTGGGCTTTTGCCCCGGGCTCTGGGACAGTCTGCGCCGCCGCTTCCGCCTCTGCGGCAATCTGTGCCGCTGCCGCCGCCTCCGCGGCAGCTTTTTGGCGCGCCCCATGAAGCTTTGCCTTCTCCACCCAGCACATATGCTCCACAGGTTCAAACAGTGACTTGATGGCGTGAAAGGTTCTTTTAAGCAGCTTTTCGTCTTTGTTGCGGAATATGTCCCTGAAGCGCTTTTTTCGTATGGCGTTTCGTTCTTTGGCATCCTGCTCAAACATGTAGGCGACAAAATCAAAAGGCGACACATAATTTTCCATGCGCATAATTTTCAGGAGCTTTATATGATATTCATCGTAAGCCTCCTCCAGAATCTGTGGATTGTAGTCAGGGCCGTCTTTGCCGTGCTTGATCAGAATGAGGCGAAATTGATGTTTTAAGTCTGCTTCGTTGTCTGCATCAAAATAAGACATAAATCCTCCTTTTAGTGGTACTCGCTGATGGTACAGGCACATCGTTATTAGGACTCAATGACGACGTCGAAAATTAGTATAGCACATTTATTTTCAGAAGTCTACATATTTTCTTCTATAGATTATAATTTATTACGGCAAATTTTTTTCTGAAAAAAATGTAAAATGTACTTGATTAATGGAATGGGCTGTGCTATAATATCTTTTGTTGGCAGTGATTGCTGTTGATGAGAGTTGCCGTCGATGACAGCGTTGATGGGACTGAAAGTAAAGGGGAATAGTACAATGGTAGTGCGGCGGTCTCCAAAACCGTTGATGGGAGTTCGATCCTCTCTTCCCCTGTTGGGAAAAATCCTCAGAATCCTTCATTTATTAGGTTTCTGAGGATTTTCTTTTTTGAAAATTCAAAAGGTAGTCAAAAATTCCAAAATAAATTTTATCAGTGAACGATGGCTGGATGAAAAGATGAAAGAATAAACACTGTATTTTCTAAGTTGGCAACAGGCACATAACTCATAGGCAGAATGAAAGGCATGTTCAGCAGAGCACATGCCTTTTTTTCGGGTAATGAAATGGAGAAGCCTGCTGCGGGCTATGAATCCAGTTTCCGGAAATCAATCCATAAATCATCATAAATATTGACTTTGATGTTATCGGCAAAAGAGTAGATAGCAGGAGCAGAATCATGTTCCATGTCGTAAACTAGAATGGTCTGCTTCATAGGATCTACAATCCAATATTCCCTCACATTAGCAGAGCGGTATAGGGATAATTTTGTATAATAATCCATACGCCTGCTGCCTGGAGAAACGATTTCTATAATCCAGTCAGGAGCGCCGATGCATCCGCGGTCATTTAGTTTATTCTTATCACAGACTACGGAGATATCCGGTTCCAGATATTTGGATTCATCTGCAAAAAGGAAAACAGCAAAAGGGGCAGGAAAGACTTCGCATGCTCCTATCTTTGATCGAATGTGATTTCCTATCTCCAGATGCAGAAAAGACAAGATTCTTTGGTGTTTGGTGCTGGGGGGTGCCATATAGTATATCTGGCCGTCAATCAGTTCAGCCCTGCTGCCATCTGGCAGGCTATAGATATCGTCGATGGTATAGGATTTCTCTTGCGCCAATTCTGGCTTCATAGTAACACTTCCTTTCTTGGTTATTGTATTCGGATGGGTGATTTGTATTCAAAACCCACTCTGATATTTGAATAGCGGTTACGATGCCATCCGTTAGGTAGATATAGCCTTGGGCGTATACCCACTGCTCCTTGGTATGCAATGCAGTTTCGGCAATTTTAGAATAACATAAAAATGACGCACACGCAATTACGAAAGGAGTGGGCAAGCCGCTGGCCAGCGCGAGGTACGTACCGGCTCCCTGGAAAAAATGAATGAGAATGAAGTCTTGAAGTATGCCATTGAAAATGGTATAATCAATATGCGGGTGGATCCTGAAAAGGGTCCGCCTGTTTGCTGTATGGCTGTTTCACATAGTTTTCGGATAAACCTCAGGATCAGAGTTTTAAACAATTTTTATTTTAGGAGAGAAGGGGGTAGAGGGTAGAAATGGGAGTGGAAGCAGAATCAGAGAAAAAAGAACAAGAGAAAAAAGAAAATCTGGAAAAGGCTTTGGGAATTCTGCATGAATATGTGCGCGGCATGGCAAAACAGGCAGGGGAGAGCGAAGCATATGGAGAGGGGCTCTGGCAGGGCATTCGGCAGTCCGGAGGGCTGCTGCAGGAACTGGCCTACTATCACGACTACGGAAGATTTCTGTGCAGGTATCAGGTGGAGGGGTATACCCTTGCGGATGTGCTTGTGTGGCAGGTGGATCACTTTAAGCTGTACATGGACCGGCCCGGGGAGATGAACCGCTACAGGCAGCAGAGACTGCTGCTGGCGGCCTTTGACACTCTGCTGGAGATGGAGAAGGAACCGGGGCCGTTTCTGGAGAAAATGCGCTGTGAGACAGGTCAGGACAGGCTGCAGGCGTGAGACTTTGCCTAAAAGGATATTTTTGTGAAAAAAGGAGACAATACCGGTCTCCTTTTTAGCAGAAGTAAGTAAAAATGACAAAGGCACCCACAACGAATTGCGGATGCCTTCATCTATTAAAGGGGAATTCATTTGTTATTATATAGCGTATTAACCAATCTGTCAAGACTATTCTCGACAATTTTCGATTTTTATTTATAATTATTTTATACATTCATTCAGAGTTCCCTTTCTCCAGGGGCCATTATGAAAAATGTGTAAAAAAGTATTAACTTTCATTCAGAGTCCCTTTTTTGAGTTTTTTTATGGTATACTGGGAAGATAAAGGAGGAAAATATAGCCATGAGTGAAACTGATGATCTGCAGATCACGGATCTGTCGGCGGGCTTTCCGGCTTCTTTCTGCCAGGTAAAAGAGATGACCATGCTTTACTCCTGCGCCATGCGGGAGATCTGTACCAAACTGGAAAACCTCAGCCAGGAATTTGAGATAAACAAATCCAGGAATCCCATACAGCATATTACGCACCGGCTTAAGAAGAGGGAGAGTATCCGCAAGAAAATGCTGCAGCGCAATCTGCCCCTGGAATACGAAATCATGCGGGATGAAATCACCGACATTGGGGGAATCCGGGTGATCTGCTCCTATATCACGGATATTTATGCAATCGCGGATATGCTGAAACAGCAGGACGATTTATTGATAGTAAGAGAAAAGGATTATATTGCCAATCCTAAGCCAAACGGATACAGAAGTTACCATTTGATTGTAGCAATTCCCATTTTTCTCTCCTCGGACAAGCATATCATTCCGGTGGAGATACAGATGCGGACCATCGCCATGGACTTCTGGGCGAGCCTGGAGCATCAGCTCCGCTATAAGGCCGCGGCGGATGTGCCCGATGCCGTAAGGCAGCGCCTGACGAATATTGCAGAAGGAATCTTTCACGCGGATCTGGAGATGCAGCAGATCTACGAGGAGATATCCGTGCTCTGACCAGGGGGCAACAGACAGAAGGTATGGAAAGTCCAGGTAAAAAGCTAAGGCAAAAAACAAGATAGAACGTACATATGGAAATTGCATATGGAAACAGAGATAAAGTCCAGGGGCCTGTTCCAAGTCCCTGGACAGAGATTCTTTTAGATATTCTGGGTAAAGCGGCACTGGGGGAAGGCGCTGCAGCCCCAGAATTCCCCATACCTGCCCTTTCTCTTCATCAGAAGGGAACCGCACTTGGGACAGGCAGGGGCATCCTGCTTTTCCCCAAGCTCCCGCAGCTTTTCATAGCATTCCTGATTCATGGCGCAGTCTTTCAGGGCCCGGTGGGCTCCTTTGGTTTCAAGGTGAAAGTAGGCTGCCACATCTGTCAGACGATGGTGGGAGAGCTGCGGCAGGCCCGCCCTGGCCAGGTAGAGGGTATCCACATAATCGTTGTCAACCTTCCTGTTCAGGGTTTTCAGAGCTCCCTGGGTGAGGAAGAGCATGTCGAAAGTATGTATGTTATGGCCCACCAGAATATCTTTCCCTGCGAAGTCCAGGAACTGTTCCAGGGCGGCGGCAGGGGAGGGCGCTGCCTGGACCATCTGATCCGTGATGCCGTTTATGGCTGTTGCGGCAGGGGGGATGGGCCGTCCCGGATTTACCAGGGTGGAAAATTCCTCCTGGATCTTGTGTCCCCGGACTCTGATGCCGGAGATTTCAATGATTTCCTCTGTATTCGGACTCAGTCCAGTGGTTTCCAGGTCGAATACGACATAATTCTCTGCAAATAGGTTCAGTCTTCTTCCGCTTTTTTCAGCCATCTGTTGTCTCCTTTTTCCTTATCCTGAAGTTTTTCCTCATTGTAGCCCTTTTTCCATGGAATGTAAAGAACCGGGCGCATATTTTACAGAGGCTTTAAGGAGGGAATTTTTTACCAAAAAATCAGATTCTGTTTATAGAAAATGAGGTTTTTTCTGATACTATATATGTTGTAGCCAGGGGGAGCCTGTGGAAAGGGAGGGACGAAATGGGAACGGTTCTTGACTATCTGAAAAAATACGGCAAGTATACATTTGAGCAGATGCCCATGACGGAGGTGGACAGTCTGGCCCTGTGCCAGCTTTCCTACCTGAAATTTGACGGGATGGTGCCGGGGCTGCAGGAGGGAGCCCCCGGGGTGACTTTGGAGAGCCTGGCAGCCCATCCGGATTGTGAAAAACTGTTTGCGGATGTGCGCTTTGAAAAGCCCAACAGGGCGCTCTTTGAGGGAATGCTGGCGGGAAGGCGTTTCGGCGGCATGAAACTGAACTATTATGTGAATCTGGTGGAGGAAGAATTTGAGACCCAGTTTTCAGCGGTGACTTTTTTGCTGGAGGGAGGAATGCCCTATGTGGCTTTCCGGGGGACGGATGAGACCATTGTGGGCTGGAAGGAGGACTTTAACATGGCCTTTTTGTCCCCTGTGCCGGGACAGGCTTTCAGCGTAAAGTATCTGGAGGAGGCGGCGGGCAGGTTTCAGGAGCCTTTCTTCCTGGGCGGGCATTCCAAGGGAGGGAACCTGGCCGTGTACAGCGCCATGAACTGCGGTGTATCGTTTCAGGACAGAATCCTGCGGGTGTACAGCATGGATGGCCCCGGGTTCCGGCCGGAGGTTCTGGAGGAGGGAGGCTATGACCGGATCGCCGGGAAGGTGGTGAAAATCCTGCCCACCTCCTCCCTGGTGGGGATGCTTTTTGAGTCCCACATGCACTTTCAGGTGGTGAAGAGCAGGGCTTTCGGGCTGCTGCAGCACGATCCCTTTACCTGGCAGGTAAAGGCAAACCATCTGGTGAAAGCAAACGATCTGTACGAACGGCGCAGGCTTATGGACAATGACCTGAACCAGTGGATCCTTTCCCTGAATGGAGAGCAGCTGCGGACTTTTGTGGACACGCTCTACCAGGTGATCACCGCATCCCAGGCCGACAACCTGATTGACTTTACCGCTCAATGGAAGAAGAGCATAAACGGGGTTATCGCGGCGCTGAAGGAGGTGGATCAGGAGACGGTGGAGATACTCAAGGAGATGGTCCGGTCGCTGCTTGAGATCTCCAGAACCAACAGAAGGAGGCAGGCGGCCGCCAGGGTGAAGGCGGTCTGGGGACGGTCCGCCCCCAGGCCTCAGAGGCAGGTCAGCCCTGGGCCAGAGCGGCAAAATAAGCCAAAACCTTCCCTCCGTTAGTGCCGGAGCGTTTTTCGTCTATCCGCTCCGGGTGCCACTGAACCCCCAGAATAGGCAGGGTGCGGTGGGCCAGGGCTTCGACACAGTTGTCCAAGGGGCACCGCTGGGATATCTCCAGATCCTCCCCCAGGCGCTCCAGGGCCTGGTGGTGGGCACTGTTGACCACAGTGGTTTCTCCGTAGAGACCCCGCAGCCAGGAGCCCCGGGGAATGGCGCTGGGATGGTACCGGTCTCCTTCCTCCCAGCCGTGCAGGGCCGTCCGCTCCGGGTCCAAATCCTGAATCAGGGTGCCGCCGAACTTGACGTTGATGATCTGGAAGCCTTTGCAGATGCCCAGCACAGGCTGTCTGGCTCTGACTGCCATATCCAGGGACTGCAGCTGGAGGATATCCAGCTCCGTATCAATATTTCGTGATCCGTGATTTGTCTCCCCGAAAAATGCGGGGGTGACGTCCCCTCCCCCCGGCAGGAGCAGGGCGTCGCAGGCGGCTGCGGTCTCCGGGTTCAGCGTGACCAGGGGCATGGCTCCCACTGACTGTACATATCTGACATAATTCAAGGTGTCGGCTTCTTTTCCTACGATAGCTATCTTCATCAATTTCTCCCAAAAACTCTCTTTAACTTATATGCGGCAGATGTGGATTTTTTTCTTGCATTTACCCCTGCATGGGGTATAATAGTCTGAGTTTTGTTCCAGGCCAGTTTTTTTGGAAGAGGGATTGTACAGGAGAGAAGTGGCAGATGGGGCTTTGGGGGCGGACGGCGCTTCCGGGGGCCTTCTGCCCAGAGAGGAGGACATATGCAGGGAAAACTGAAAGAGAAATTTATCGGGGACAGAGCTTTTTACAAAATGGTTCTGACGGTGGCGGTCCCCATTATGGTTCAAAATGGGATCACCAATTTTGTGGGGCTTCTTGACAATATCATGGTGGGCCAGGTGGGCACGGAGCAGATGTCCGGAGTGGCCATTGTCAATCAGCTGCTGATGGTATACTATCTCTGCGTTTTCGGCGGGCTTGCCGGGGCGGGGATTTTTACGGCGCAGTATTATGGACAGAAGTCTGACGAGGGAATACGGCATACTTTTCGCTATAAGGTTTGGATGGCGCTGATTCTGACGGGGGCGGCGGTGGCCGTGCTGCTGTTTGCAGGGGAGGGCCTGATCCAGACTTATCTGAGCGGAAGCAGCGACGGGGGCGATCTGGAGGCGGCCCTGCGCCATGGAAAAGAGTACCTGCGGGTGATGCTTCTGGGCCTGCCTGCGTTTATGCTGCTGCAGGTCTATGTGAGCACCCTGCGGGAGTGCGGGGAGACCATTGTGCCCATGAAGGCGGGTATTGCCGCGGTGGCGGTGAACTTGTGCCTGAATTATGTGCTGATCTACGGAAAGCTGGGCCTGCCCGCCCTGGGGGTGGTGGGCGCCGCCGTGGCCACGGTGGTGTCAAGGTATGTGGAAGCCGCTGTTGTGATCTTCTGGACCCACAGGCACCGGGAGAAAAATCCTTATATAGAGGGGGTTTACCGCACCCTGAAGGTGCCCCTGCACCTGGCGGGGAAATATTTTGTGAAGGGCGCGCCCCTTCTCATCAATGAAACCATGTGGTCCGCAGGCATGGCGGTGCTGATCCAGTGCTATTCCATCCGGGGGCTCAATGTGGTGGCGGGCTTGAACATTGCCAACACCATCAACAATGTGTTCAACGTGGTGTTTGTGGCCATGGGGGATGCGGTGGCCATTATCATCGGGCAGCTTCTGGGGGCGGGAAAAATGGAGGAGGCACGGGACACGGACAACAAGATTATCGCCTTCTCCGTGGCAAGCTGTCTGGGGGTGGCGGCGCTGATGGCTGTGATTGCGCCGCTGTTTCCCCGGATTTACAATACCAGCGACGGCGTCAAGGCTCTGGCGGTTCAGTTCATTCTGGCCCAGGCGGTCTTTATGCCCCAGGCGGCCTTTATGCATGCCACTTATTTTACCCTCCGATCCGGCGGAAGAACCATTGTCACTTTTCTGTTTGACAGCGTCTTTGTGTGGTGCGTCAGCATCCCGGTGGCCTACATGGCGAGCCGCATGACCCAGATTCCCGTGGTGGCCGTCTTCGCCATGGTTCAGGCTGCTGATCTGGTGAAGTGCGCCATAGGCTTTGTGCTGGTGAAAAAGGGGGTCTGGCTGCAGAATATTGTGGTGAAGGAATCGTAAAAATTGGGGCTTTTGAGTGATTTTCTTCTTGACATTGGGCACAAAAGAACGTATCATAAGAAGTCAGTAAGAGATAAGAGAAACACCTATAAAGGCAGAGATGGCGTACAGTAGCAGTCTGTTTTCTTGCAGAGAGGGGGAGCCGCCGGCTGAAAGCTTCCTCAAGTTCAGACAGAGCTGCGAATTTCCCGCCGGAGCCGCCTGGTGGAGCACCTGGGGAGACGCGGGGATTTGATTTTTTACGGCATGGATGCCGTGGGAAGGAATTCTCAGATATGATCCGGACAGGAAGGTACACCGGGACGCGGGCGTGCGTTATGCGCAGAGGAGTGCCGGCTGCAGCCCTATGGGATTATGGCCGGAAGCAGGGTGGTACCGCGGAGAAGTTCCGCCCCTGCAGTTTTGGAGCACAAAACTGCAGGGGCGTTTTGTGTTTCAGGTATACTTTAGAACACACAGGGAGGTAGAACTATGAAAGCCAGGCTGGAACAGATCAGGGAAAAGGCGCTCTCACAGATCAAGGGCTGTGAGACGGCTGAGAAATTAAATGAAATCCGGGTGGCGGTCCTGGGCAAGAAGGGGGAGCTGACAGATCTGCTGAAGTCCATGCGGGATCTGGCCCCTGAGGAGAGGCCCAAAGTGGGCCAGATGGTCAATGACACCAGGGCCGAGATTGAGAAGGTATTGGAAGAGACGAAGGCAAAGATGGAAAAGGCCCTGCGGGAGGCCAGAATGAAAGCGGAGGTCATCGACGTGACCCTGCCCGGCAGCAGGAGCGAGCGTGGACACAGGCATCCGGACACCATTGTCCAGGAGGAGGTGGAGCGGATCTTCGTGGGCATGGGCTATGAGGTGGTGGAAGGGCCGGAGGTGGAGAAGGATTATTACAACTTTGAAGCTCTGAACATTCCGGCGGATCACCCTGCCAAGGATGAGCAGGACACCTTCTATGTGGCCTGTGCCCCTGGGGCGGGGGACCTTCTTCTGCGCACCCAGACTTCCGGTGTCCAGGTGCACGAGATGGAGAAGGGCAGGCTTCCTATCCGGATGATCGCCCCCGGGCGGGTGTACCGCTCCGATGAGGTGGACGCCACCCATTCTCCCTGCTTCCACCAGATTGAGGGTCTGGTGATTGACAGGCATATCACCTTTGCCGACCTGAAGGGGACTCTGGCAGAGTTTGCCCGGGAACTCTTCGGGGAGAAGACAGGAGTGAAGTTCCGACCCCACCATTTCCCTTTCACGGAGCCCAGCGCGGAGATGGACGTGAGCTGTTTTAAATGCGGCGGAAGCGGCTGCCGTTTCTGCAAGGGAAGCGGATGGATTGAGATCCTGGGCTGCGGTATGGTGCACCCCCATGTGCTGGAGATGAGCGGCATAGATCCGGAGGAGTACACAGGTTTTGCCTTCGGCGTGGGACTGGAGCGCATTACGCTGCTGAAATATGAGATTGACGATATGCGCCTGCTGTATGAGAATGATATCAGGTTCCTGAAGCAGTTCTGACGGCGGGAAGTTTTGGACAAAAATTGGGAGAAAGGAATCACAGATATGAATACAGCATTATCATGGATCAAGGCCTATGTGCCGGAACTGGAATGCACGGACCAGGAATACTGTGACGCAATGACCCTGTCAGGTACCAAGGTGGAAGGCTATGAGCGCAGGGACAGGAACCTGGAGAAGATCCTGGTGGGCCAGGTCCTCTCCATCGAGAGGCATCCGGACGCGGATAAGCTCATTGTGTGCCAGGTGGACATTGGCGGGGAGACCATTCAGATTGTCACAGGCGCGCAGAATGTGACTGTGGGCTGCAAGGTGCCCGTGGTTTTGGACGGGGGAAAGGTGGCGGGAGGTCATGACGGAGGCCCCCTGCCCCAGGATGGCATTAAGATTAAGGCCGGAAAGCTCAGGGGGGTTCCCTCCAACGGCATGATGTGCTCCATTGAAGAGCTGGGCTCGGACAGAAACATGTACCCGGAGGCTCCCCAGGAGGGAATCTACATTTTCGGGGAGGATGTTCCCGTGGGGGCGGACGCGGTGGAGCTGCTGGGGCTTCACGACACGGTGTTCGAGTATGAGATCACCAGCAACAGGGTGGACTGCTACAGTGTGCTGGGCCTGGCCAGGGAGGCGGCGGCAACTTTCCGGAAGCCCTTTGCGCCCCCTGAGGTAAAAGCTGTGGGAAACCAGGAGGATGTGCACGACTATGTGAGCGTGGAAGTGCAGGATCCGGCGCTCTGCCCCAGGTACTGTGCCAGGGTCTGCAAAGACATTAAGATTGGCCCTTCCCCTGAGTGGATGCGCAGAAGGCTTGCCGCCAGCGGCATCCGGCCCATCAACAACCTGGTGGATATCACCAACTATGTCATGGAGGAGTACGGCCAGCCCATGCATGCCTTTGACCTGGACGCCATCGCCGGGCGCAGGATTGTGGTGCGCCGGGCGCAGGAGGGGGAGGAATTCCAGACTCTGGACGGGCAGATGCGCCGTATGGACGGGGATGTGCTGATGATCTGCGACGGGGAGAAGCCTGTGGGCATCGCCGGCATTATGGGCGGGGAGAACTCCAAGATCACGGATCAGGTGCACACGGTGCTGTTTGAGGCCGCCACTTTCCACGGGCCCAGTATCCGGCGCTCGGCCAAGAGGCTGGGACTTCGGACGGACTCTTCCGGCAAGTTCGAGAAGGGCCTGGAGCCTCATAACGCGGAGGAAGCTGTGAACAGAGCCTGCCAGCTCATTGAAGAGCTGGGCTGCGGCCAGGCCGTGGGGGGCATGGTGGACGTGGCCGCTCCCATGGGGGAGAGGAAGGCGCTTCCTTTCCGGCCTGAAAAATACAACAACCTTCTGGGGACGGAGATCTCCCCGGAGGATATGCTTGAGATGCTGGAGCGTCTGGAGATCGCAGTCCGGGAAGGGCAGCAGGGGGAGACTCTGCTGGAAATTCCCTATTTCCGCCAGGATTTAAACTGCGACGCGGACATTGCGGAGGAGGTGGCCAGATTCTACGGCTATGACAGGATTCCCACCACCCTTCCCGTAGGGGAGACCATGCCCGGAAAGATTTCCTATAAGCTGCGCCTGGAGCGTCTGGCCGGGGACATTGCGGAACACTGTGGATTTTCCCAGGCCATGAGCTTTTCCTTCGAGAGTCCCAAGGTGTTCGACAGACTGCTTCTGGAGGGGGAGGACGGGCTGCGCCGGACGGTAAATATCACCAATCCTCTGGGGGAGGACTACTCGGTTATGAGAACCACCACCCTCAACGGCATGCTCACAAGTCTTGGGCTGAACTACAGCCGCCGAAACAAGAACGTGCGTCTGTATGAGCTGGGGAATGTGTATCTGCCCGGGGAGCTGCCCCTGACAGAGCTGCCGGATGAGAGAATGCAGTTTACCCTGGGATTCTACGGGGAGGGCGATTTCTATACCATGAAGGGGGTTGTGGAAGAATTTTTTGCCGCTGCGGGCATGAGCGCCAGGGCGGTCTATGATCCTCAGGCAGGGAAAAGCTTCCTGCACCCGGGCCGCCAGGCTTTGATTCGTTATAACGACTGCCCGGTGGGGTATCTGGGGGAAGTCCATCCGGAAGTTATGGACAGCTACGGCATCGGGGAGAAGGCCTATGTGGCAGTGCTGGATCTGCCCGCCCTGATTCCTTTCACCACCTTTGACCGGAAGTACCGTGGTATTGCCAAGTACCCTGCGGTGAGCCGGGACATCAGCATGGTGGTGCCTGGAAATATTCTGGCGGGGGACATTGAGCAGGTGATTCTTCAGAGGGGCGGAAAGCTTCTGGAGTCCTGCAGGCTGTTTGATATCTATGAAGGGGCTCAGATCAGACAGGGATTTAAGTCCATGGCCTACTCTGTTACCTTCCGGGCTCAGGACAGAACCCTGGAAGAGGGGGATGTGAACGCTGTCATGAAGAAGATTTTAAATGGCCTGGAGCAGATGGGCATTGAGCTGCGGCAGTGAGAAAGTAAAAAGACTGTTGCGGAAATGCACCATTGGTGGAATAATAGTTATGGAAAGAAAGGAAGAGAAAATGGAAAGAAAGATTACTTGGGAGACTTATGATGAGGGACAGCTGGAAGAGCTGGAAAAACTCAATACGGCGTACAGGGAGTTCCTGGACAACGGCAAGACGGAGCGGGAGTGTATTGACACCATTGTGAATACCATCGAGGCCCGTGGATACAGGGAACTGGAGAGCCTGATCCAGGGAGGAGAGAAGCTCAAGAAGGGGGACAAAGTCTACAGCGTGTGGATGAATAAGTCCATTGTGATGTTCCAGATGGGAGAGAAGCCCATGGAAGAGGGCATCAACATTCTGGGAGCTCATATTGACAGCCCCAGGATCGACGTAAAGCAGAATCCTCTCTATGAGGACAGCAGCCTGGCATACCTGGACACCCATTATTACGGCGGTGTAAAGAAATATCAGTGGGTGGCACAGCCTCTGGCTCTTCACGGAGTGGTGGTGAAAAAGGACGGCACCACGGTGGAGCTGAGCGTAGGCGAGAGCGAGGATGATCCGGTGTTCTTCGTGTCCGATCTGCTGATCCATCTGGCGGAGGAACAGCTGAAGAAGTCAGGCGCGAAAGTGGTGGAGGGAGAAGCCCTTGACCTGATTGTTGGCAGCAGGCCTCTGGTAATTGACAAGAACAGCCAGGAGGATGGCGGGGACGAGAAGAAGGACGCCGCCAAGGAGGCTGTGAAGGCGGGCATTCTGGATATCCTGAAGAAGACATACGACATGGAGGAGGAAGATTTTCTCTCTGCAGAACTGGAGATAGTTCCGGCGGGAAAAGCCAGGGAGGCGGGATTCGACCGCAGCATGATTCTGGCTTACGGGCAGGATGACAGAGTGTGTGCATTTACGTCCATGCAGGCCATGCTGGATGTGGAGGACACGGAGAGAACCCTGTGCTGCATCCTGGTGGACAAGGAAGAGGTGGGCTCTGTGGGGGCCACCGGCATGCGCTCCTGCTTCTTTGAGAACGCGGTGGCGGAGCTGATGAACTTAAACGGTGAGTACAGCGAGCTGAAATTGAGAAGGTGCCTGTCCCGCAGCTGCATGCTTTCCTCCGATGTGAGCGCAGGCTTTGACCCTGCCTATGCTTCCTGCTTTGAGAAGAAAAACGCCGCTTTCCTGGGCAAGGGAATGGTGTTCAATAAATTCACCGGCTCCCGGGGCAAGTCCGGCTCCAACGACGCCAATGCGGAGTATATGGCGCATCTGCGGGGAATCCTGGACAAGGAGGGCATTGTGTACCAGACCGCAGAGCTTGGAAAAGTGGATGTGGGCGGCGGCGGAACCATCGCGTACATTCTTGCCCTCTATGGCATGAATGTCATCGACAGCGGCGTGGCGGTGCTGAACATGCATGCGCCTTATGAGGCCACCAGCAAGGCGGATGTGTACGAGACATACCGCGGCTACAAGGCATTTGCCAGGGGAGCATGCCTCTGATGGCAGCGGAGGAGCTGCGGACGTCAGACTTTTTCTTTGACCTGCCCCAGGAGCTGATTGCCCAGGATCCCCTGGAGGATCGTTCTTCCTCCAGGCTCCTGGTCCTGGACAGATCCAGGGGAGAGGTGTCCCATCATGGGTTCCGGGATATTCTGCAGTTTCTGCAGCCGGGGGACTGTCTGGTGCTCAACGACACCAAAGTTATCCCGGCCAGACTTCTGGGACAGCGGGAGGAGACAGGGGGCCATGTGGAGGTGCTGCTCTTAAAGCGCCAGGAGGGGGATGTGTGGGAAACTCTGGTGAAGCCGGGGAAGAAGTGCCGTCCGGGGGCCCGGCTGGTCTTCGGGGACGGTCGTCTCAGAGCCCAGGTTCTGGAGACAGTCCAGGAGGGCTGCCGTCTGGTGAAATTTGAATACCAGGGGATCTTTGAGGAAGTGCTGGACGCCCTGGGCGAGATGCCCCTTCCCCCCTATATCACCCATCGTCTGGCGGATCCTTCCCGTTACCAGACGGTCTATGCCAAACACGAAGGCTCTGCGGCGGCGCCTACGGCGGGGCTGCACTTTACCAGGGAACTTCTGGAGGAGATTGGGACAAAAGGCGTGGAGACGGCCTGCGTGACCCTTCATGTAGGTCTTGGCACCTTCCGGCCGGTAAAGGAGGAGCGGGTGCTGGATCACCATATGCACCAGGAATTTTACCAGGTGTCTGAGGAGGCGGCCGAAAAGATCAACCGGGCCAGGGCAGCAGGAGGGCGGATTATCTGTGTGGGGACCACCAGCTGCAGGACTCTGGAGAGCGCCGCGGACCAGGAGGGTATTGTACACGCAGGAGGGGGCAGCACGGAGATCTTTATCTATCCAGGCTACCGCTTCCGGGCCGTGGACGCGCTGGTGACGAATTTTCACCTGCCCGAATCCACCCTTCTGATGCTGGTGTCCGCTCTGGCAGGGCGGGAAAAAGTGCTGGCGGCCTATGAGGAAGCCGTGAGAGAGCGCTATCGGTTTTTCAGCTTTGGGGATGCCATGTTTATCTTTTGATGCAGAATGTTACATTTGTGAAGAGAAGTTCTATCTGACGGTTTAAGGACCTGTCCGTTGCGTTCATGCTTTGGGCAGGTCTTTTTTTGGTGCGTTTAAAAGTGATTCGGTGTGGAAAGAGATTTTGTGATTTTTCAACAATATTTTTGGCTTTTATGGCATAAAGCAGATAAAAATGATGTGTTCCAGGCTGAATTTGTGAGTTTTGACTTGTGATATAGTGCAAAAAATGGTATACTATCCCTAGGGCGGGTTGGAGGAATAGAAGTCCGCCGCAAAAGAGAGGTAAGGTTATGCAGCAGGAGAGAAGAAAATCAAAGAGGACGGATATGACCTCAAAGCTTGTCGTGAAAAGACTGGACGGTAATAATGGAAACGAAGTAACTATAGATATCCTGGACATATCGAAGACGGGAGTGGGGTTTAACTGCAAGGAGTCTCTGCAGATCGGAGAGGTGTATGAGGCTTACCTGACGATTTGGACCAAGGAAGTGATCCATGCGTTTCTGCAGATCGTAAGGATTGAGCTGCGGCCGGACTGCTATGGGTATGGGGCTATTTTTATCGGCATGCCGGAGATGGACTCCACACGGATTGAGGTTTATCAGACGGTGTCGGGAGATTAGAAGCAGGGACTATGGAAGATATATTTTTACACAGGAGGGGGAGTTCCGATGGGAACTTCCCCCGCAGGATTCTGGTGACATGTGCGGCAGCTCTGCTTCTGAGCATGCTGTACTACACGATCTTTCATTTTTCTGCCCAGGACGCAGAGCAGTCGGGTTCTCTGAGCCTGAAGGTCTCTTACAAGGGTGCGGAGATTGTCAACTGCATCTGGGGGGGACGGTGGGGCGACAGTCTGGAGGAGCTGGCGCTGTTTTTGGAGCATCCGGTGAGGAAAATGGCCCATTTTTCGGAGTATGCCTGTATGGGGGCGCTGCTGTTTCTGCTGTGGAGCCAGTGGATAAGGCAGGGATGGGTGCTGCGGATCCTGGTGACGGTCTGGGTGCTTTTGTCCGCCGCTGCCGACGAGTTTCACCAGTATTTTGTCCCGGGGCGGTATGCCAGTGTGGCCGACGTGCTGCTTGACACCTGCGGCGGTGTCTGCGGCATGGGTTTTTGTCTCTGTGTTCTGGCACTGTGGAAGAGAAGAAAAAAGGGCAGACTTTAGGGAGCAGGTATTGATGGAACAAATCCAGCAGGGATGATTTTCCGTATCTGCGAATACTGGTGACGATCTTGACCAGATCTACATCTCTATTTTGAGTGAGCTGATTTATACTGCAGACCGCCAGGATTTACAGTGGTGTACTCGTGAAAGCACCTGTCTGGCGGTCTGCAGTCGAGTTTTACTGCATATTTAACCGGTGTGCAGTATAAATACTCAGGTCGATTGACAAATTCAGCCATGACGCACCTCCTGTTTTTTATCTATATTATCTATAGTATACTCGAAAATCCGGAAAAGTAAATAGTTTCAGACTTGTAAGTCTGAAACTATATGAAACTGACTATTCGATGGTTCTCACATGAATCTCATAACCTTCTGCCCCCAGCACCTGCGCCGCCGTCTTCTGGGAGGCTTCGTCATAAAATTCCACTTTCAGAACACCGTCCTCGGACTCCCTGTTGTGGGTGATGCCGATATTTTTGATGCTCAGGCCCTGTGTGGCCAGCAGCATGGTGATCCTGGCCAGAGCGCCGGATTTGTCGGCAATGTCCACGCTGATGCGGTAGGATCGCTTGATGGGGCCGCTGGAGGCGCCGATGAAGGAGTCGCGGTAGAGCCGGGCGCGGTCAAAGGCCTGGTAGAGTCCTTCCTCATTCCGGGTTTCCAGCAGATCCCGAAAGGCTTCCAGGGCAGTGATGTAGTCGGACAGCAGGGAGGAGATATTGTGCCCATTGGCCAGGCAGATCTGCTGCCACATCAGGGCGGAGGAGGAGGCAATGCGGGTAATGTCCTTAAAGCCTCCTGCGGCCACCAGCTTCATAATGCCGTCAGCGGAGTCACTGTCTTCCACCAGACTTACCAGGGAGGCGGCCACCACATGGGGCAGATGGCTCACGGCTGCGGTCACATAGTCATGGCTGTGACAGTCCAGAATCAGGGGGATGGCGCCTGTTTTTTCCACCAGTTTCCGGAAGCTCTCCAGTTTCTCCCCGGGGACGCCGGGGGCGGGGGTAAGGATGTAGTAGGCGTTTTCCAGAAGGGACGCTTTGGAATTGGCGAACCCTGTCCGTTCGCTGCCCGCCATGGGATGCCCTCCCACAAAACAGCTGTCCAGTCCTGCCCTGTGGACGGCCTCATGTATGGGGGTTTTGACGCTGCCCACGTCCGTGAGCAGGCAGCCGGGTTTCATGTACCGCCGGACGGTCTCCAGACTGCTGTCATTTCCCTGAACCGGTGCGCATAAAAATATATAGTCGCAGTCCCTGAAACATTCGCTGACGGCAGAGGCCGTCCTGTCGGCAATGCCTTCTTTTTGCGCCAGGCGCAGCGTTCCCGGATCCGTGTCATGGGCCACTATGTGCACTTGGGGAAGGGACTGCTTCAAAGCCCGGGCGATGGATCCTCCGATAAGCCCAAGCCCGATAAAACCACAGGTTATGCCGGACATATGATATACCTCGATTCTTCTTATTCTGGGGCCTTTTCGGAGTAATGCTTTCCGCGGCACCAGTTCCTGCCTTTTGGGAGAGCAGGATTTCCTTTCACATTATCACGTTAAAGCCAGAAAATCAATGGTAATCTTTCGTGCTTTTTTTGTTTTATGTCTTGGAAAAGAGGCAGGAAGAAGGACAGGATCATGGCGCTTTCGGCGGCCAGGGAATTTTGAGGAAGCAAATTTTATGGAATTCACAATAATATCTTGTAAAAAGAAGCATTCTCTAGTAAAATAGTCACATGGGATGAAAATCGTTTGTCATTATCGTGTCAAAAGTACCCAAATTACATAATAAATGGAGGAAAGTCAAATGAAAGTCTACACAACTGACAAGATACGCAATGTGGTTCTTCTGGGGCATGGCGGCAGCGGCAAGACCAGTCTGGCGGAAGCATTTGCGTACCTGTCCGGCATCACATCCAGAATGGGCAAGGTGCCTGACGGCAATACCGTAAGCGACTACAGCAAAGAAGAACAGAAACGCAAATTCTCCATCAGCGCCTCCGTGATCCCTATTGAATGGGAAGGCTGCAAGATTAATGTGATAGATGCACCGGGCTACTTTGATTTCGTGGGCGAGGCCGAGGAGGCTCTGAGTGCGGCGGGAGCGGCCATCATTGTGGTAAACGGTAAATCCGGCATTGAAGTGGGAACTCAGAGGGCGTGGGAACTGTGCGAGAAATACAAGCTGCCCAGATTTGTCTATGTCTCCAACATGGACGTGGACAATGCCTCCTTCCGGCAGGTGGTGGAGGACATGACTTCTCTCTACGGCAAGAAGATGGCTCCCTTCAACCTGCCCATCCGTGAGAGCGAGAAATTTGTCGGCTACGTGAATGTGGTGTCCGAGACAGGCCACCGCTGGCAGGGCAAGGAAGTGGTTGACTGCGAGGTACCGGAGTACAACAAGGCCAATCTGGAGCTGTGCCGTGACACGCTGATGGAGGCTGTGGCAGAGACCAGCGAGGAGATGATGGAGCGGTATTTTGGAGGAGAGACCTTCTCCGAGGCGGAGATCAGGGCGGCGCTGCGTACCAATGTGTGCGACTGCAGCATTTTCCCCATGACCATGGGCTCTAACATCCTTTGCCAGGGCGTCTATACACTGTTGGACGATATTGTTAAATATATGCCCAGCCCTGAGAACCGCAAGGTGGCAGGCATCAATATGAAGACAAGCGAGCTCTATAATGCGGATTATGATTTCTCCAAGGCCAAGTCCGCTTACATCTGGAAGACGCTTGTGGATCCGTTTATCGGCAAGTATTCCCTGATCAAGGTGAATTCCGGCGTTCTGAAGACGGATGATCTGCTCTACAACGTGGACGGGGAAGTGGAGGAGAAGATAGGCAAGCTCTATGTGCTGCAGGGGAACAAGCCCATGGAAGTGCCCGAGCTCCATGCCGGAGATATCGGGGCTCTGGCAAAGCTCACAGGGGCTAAGACGGGCGACAGTCTTTCTACCAAGACCACACCGCTGAAATTCGGCCGGTTTGAGATTTCCACCCCTTATACCTGCATGCGCTATAAGCCCAGGAACAAGGCGGATGTGGATAAGATTTCCCAGGCCCTGCAGAAGCTCACCAATGAGGATCTGACCCTGAAGGCGGTGAACGACGCAGAGAACAGGCAGACGCTGCTGTACGGCATGGGCGACCAGCATCTGGATGTGGTGGTGAGCAGGCTGCTGAACGAGTACAAGGTGGAAGTTGAGCTTGACAGGCCTAAGGTTGCCTACAGGGAGACCATTAAGAAGCAGTCCGATGTGGAGTACAAGTATAAGAAGCAGACAGGGGGCCACGGGCAGTATGGTCATGTGAAAATGCGTTTCAGTCCCTCTGACGATCTGGATCAGGCTTTTGTGTTCGAGCAGGAGGTGGTGGGCGGCGCCGTGCCCAGAAACTATTATCCGGCAGTGGAAAAGGGCCTGCAGGAATCAGTGGTGAAAGGTCCCATGGCGGCGTACCCGGTGGTGGGAGTGAAAGCGGTGCTGTATGACGGCTCCTATCATCCGGTGGACTCCTCCGAGCAGGCTTTCAAGATGGCCACCATACAGGCTTTCAAGAAAGGATTTATGGAGGCGCACCCGGTGCTTCTGGAGCCCATCGCTTCCCTCAAGGTCACTGTGCCTGACGCTTACACAGGGGATGTAATGGGGGATCTGAACAAGAGACGGGGACGCGTGCTGGGGATGACGCCTCTTCCGGGCGGAAAGCAGGTGGTGGAGGCGGAGATTCCTCAGAGCAGCCTTCATGGATACTGCACGGATCTGCGTTCCATGACCGGCGGCAGGGGGGACTACGCTTACCAGTTTGTCCGCTATGAGCAGGCGCCCTCTGATGTGCAGGAGAAGGAAGTTGCGGCAAGGGCGGCCAAGGTGGCAGAGAATTCCGGAGAGGATTGATCAAAATTTTCGTTGACAGAGTCCTGGAAAAGGGATATAATGATCAAATCAATTGAACCATGAACTGACGCTGAAGGGGAATATTAAGGATACCGGACTTTCAGAGAGCCGCCGGGAGGATTTGTGCATGGAGAGGAGTTGCCCGTGGACAGTTCCCAGGGTGTGAGGCGGCAGCGAGGCATCCCCAACTGGCCCTGGAGTTCTCGCCTGAAGCTCCCCGGAGTGGGTAGGGTGGAGCGGGTTATTCCGTTATCAATAGGAAAAGTGCATGGATCAGGGCCTGTGTCCCGGATCTGTGAATTAGAGTGGTACCACGGAATGAAGCCCTTTCGTCTCTAAATGACGAAAGGGCTTGTCTGCGTCTGCAGGGAATAGGAGTGGAAGAGATGGCAGTACCTTACAACCACCATGAGGTGGAGAAAAAATGGCAGGGGGTCTGGGATGAGGAGGGGGCTTTTAAGACCTCTGACGATTATTCCAAACCCAAGTATTATGCACTGGTTGAATTTCCCTATCCTTCAGGACAGGGGCTGCATGTGGGGCATCCCAGGCCTTACACCGCGTTGGACATAGTGGCAAGGAAAAGGCGGATGCAGGGGTACAATGTGCTGTATCCCATGGGATGGGACGCTTTTGGGCTTCCCACGGAGAATTACGCGATTCAGAACCACATCCATCCCAGGATTGTGACGAAGAACAATGTGGAGCGGTTTAAGGGGCAGCTTCACGCCCTTGGCTATTCCTTTGACTGGAACAGGGAAGTAAACACCACCGATCCGGACTATTACAAATGGACTCAGTGGATCTTCCTGAAGCTCTTTAAGGCGGGGCTGGCTTACAAGACGGAGATGCCCATCAACTGGTGCACCTCCTGCAAGGTGGGCCTTGCCAACGAGGAAGTGGTGGGAGGTGTCTGCGAGCGCTGCGGTTCGGAGGTGGTCCGCAAGGTTAAGAGCCAGTGGATGCTGAAAATCACGGAGTATGCAGAAGAGCTGATCCAGGGACTTGACACAGTGGATTACATTGAGCGGGTGAAGGTGTCCCAGAAAAACTGGATTGGAAAATCCCAGGGGGCGGAGGTGGACTTTTCCCTCACAGGAAAAGAGGAAAAACTTCGGATCTATACCACCAGGCCGGACACTCTCTTCGGCGCTACCTATATGGTGCTGTCTCCGGAGCATCCCATCATTGACAAGTACAGGGAGGAGATTGGGAATTACGAGGCTCTGTCCGCCTACAGGGAACAGGCTGCCAGAAAGTCAGATTTCGAGCGCACGGAGCTGGCAAAGGAGAAGACGGGGGTCCAGATCGAAGGTCTTACCGCCACCAATCCTGTAAACGGCAGGGAGATCCCCATCTGGGTGTCCGACTATGTGCTGATGACTTACGGCACAGGGGCCATTATGGCCGTCCCTGCCCATGATGAGAGGGACTGGGAATTTGCCAAAAAGTTTGGCCTGCCCATTATTGAGGTGGTGGCGGGCAGCCCTGTGAGCGTCCAGGAGGCGGTGTACACAGATGTGGCCACGGGGACTCTTGTGAATTCTCAGTTTTTGGACGGACTCTCCGTGGCGGAGGCGAAGGAGAAGATTATCGCGTTCCTGGAGGAGAAGGGAATCGGTCACAGCAAGACCAACTATAAGCTCAGGGACTGGGTATTTTCCCGGCAGCGCTACTGGGGGGAGCCAATTCCCATTGTAAAGTGTGAGAAGTGCGGATTTGTGCCTGTGGACGACAGCGAACTGCCCTTGATGCTTCCTGAGGTGGAGAGCTATGAACCTACCGACAACGGGGAATCTCCTCTGGCGGCCATGGAGGACTGGGTGAATACCACCTGCCCCTGCTGCGGCGGCCCGGCCAGGAGGGAGACGGACACCATGCCTCAGTGGGCGGGGTCTTCCTGGTATTTTCTCCGTTACACAGATCCTCACAACAAGGAGGCTCTGGCCAGCAGGGAGGCGCTGGAATACTGGATGCCTGTGGACTGGTACAACGGGGGGATGGAGCACACTACCCTGCACCTTCTGTATTCCAGGTTCTGGCACAGGTTCCTCTATGACCAGGGAGAGGTTCCCTGTAAGGAGCCTTATCAGAAGAGAACCAGCCATGGTATGATTCTGGGCTCCAATGGGGAGAAGATGTCCAAGTCCAGGGGAAATGTGGTGAATCCTGATGATATTGTCAGGGACTATGGAGCGGATACCCTGCGCACTTATGAGATGTTTATCGGCGCCTTCGATTTGAGCGCCGCCTGGAGCGAGGACGGCGTAAAAGGCTGCCGCCGTTTCCTGGAGAGGGTGTGGAAGCTTCAGGATATGCTTGTGGACGGCCAGGAGTACAGCGCGGATCTGGAGACAAAGATGCACCAGACCATAAAGAAGGTCTCCAACGATTATGAAAGTCTGAAGTACAATACGGCCATTGCGGCCATGATGGCCCTGATCAATGAGTTCTACAAGAAGAATGCCGTCACCAGGGGAGAGTACAGGACGCTTCTGGCCCTGCTGAATCCGGTGGCCCCCCATATCACGGAGGAACTGTGGCAGACTGCAGGGTTCCAGGGCAGGGTCTATCAGACTTCCTGGCCTTCCTATGAGGAGGCCAAAACTGTGGAGAACACGGTGGAGATCGGCGTGCAGGTCAATGGGAAGATCCGGGCCAATATCTCCATGCCCAAGGATGCGGCGAAGGAAGAGGTGATCACTGCCGCCAGAGAAGCTCTTGGGGACAAACTGTCCGGGACGGTGGTGAAGGAGATCTATGTGCCTGGCAGAATTGTAAATATTGTGGTGAAACCTTGAAAAATTTTCATATGCCCTGGGTGTGTTGAGAAAACTGTTCAGGAAGGGCAGGTGTGAAACAGGCCCCGGCCTGGTCCGCATAAAAATCCAGCAGGAAGAGATTTTTCCTGCTGGATTTTTTTAATGGGAATTGTTCTGCCTGCTTTTTTCCAGGATTTTGTCGATTTGCTGCAATTCTTCCCGGCTGCTGTGTTTCCGAATGGCGGCTATGGCGGCATTCATCTCCTGAGGAGTAAAGTTGAGGCCTTCCTGCTTTGCTTTTTTCATCATTGGCATCAGGAAAGCCATCATTTCTTTCTGGCTTTTGCCGTGCCCGCTGGTAAAGAGCTCCTCCAGGAAGCGCATCTTTTTTTCAGGTATGTCCTTTACCAGGGGATCCTCCATCCATGCGGGCCTGGCGTTTTCTTCTGTACTGGCAGTGTTTTCTTTATTTTCCATGAAATATGATCCTTTCTGATATCAGTTATCACCTCCGTCGAAGCTCTGGAGGAGAGGAACTGCGGCGGCCTATGCAATATCAGCTATCACCTCCGCCGAACATCTGGAAGAGAGAGGACATGTCGGGCATGTCACCCATCCCCGACATGCCTGACATGCCGGAGAAAAAGTCCATGGGATTGTCCCCGCCCATTCCCTCGGGGAAAAGTTCCTGCATCATCTGTATCATTTCCATCATTTCCTGCATTTTTTTAAAGTTGGCTATCATGTTCTTCATGTTTTCTATCTTTTCCCGCTCCCTGATGCCGGAGAAAGGAAGAAGTTCATCCAAAAGTTCCAGGGTGTCCCCATTGTCCCCCTGAAGAAAATTGGCGGACAGCTGTCTGCCGTTTCCAAACAGGCGTTCCGCCGGATGGCGGTGCAGGAAGGTCATGGCATACTGCAGCTCCAACAGCTTTATGTATACTGCAAAGCCTCCTTGCTGCCCGGGCGCAAGCCAGGGGAGAAGTATTTTCAGCATCTGGATTCGGTTGTTGGTGAAGATGTTGTCAAATGTGGAGACTGCCTTTGAACCCTGTTCCTCCATTACGCACTCCTTTCCGGACAAAAACAGCTCGTTTCATCCTTTTCTATTCTATGTAGTGTGTATGGAGGTTATGTGTGTTTCTATTGGGAAGCTATTGGGAGACAGGCTCCC
>OFGB01000290.1_pt1 | contig 37185 bp, 32 predicted proteins | sample 1521491 | NCBI WGS metagenome assembly OFGB01 (sample SAMEA3504095, study PRJEB24116) | mouse gut metagenome | biome: mouse gut; feature: mouse-associated habitat; material: faeces | place: Denmark | collected 2011
TGTTTGTGTATCTCTGCATCTGCTTCAGTCAGCTGCTATGTATATCCTCTCAGAGAACAGTTATGCTAGGTTTCTGTCTTTAAGCATAGGTTCATTTGCACTATCACTTAACTCAACATTGTACCTTTCACATAAAGTAAAAAATAAATTTTTGTCAAACATCATATCACCTCGTCTTCCTCGCTATAAACCATTTTTGTTGTTTTAATACATTCCTTCTTTGAGACGCATATCTGTCTCTCGTGAAATCTGATATTAATAATATTCATGATTTTTCTTTGTTTTTTTAATTCTTCTAAACTTCTTTTCGCCGTATAGCCTGCAGCATCTTTTTGGAAAGTTCCTATTATGACTGATATTCCGTTCTTTTCTTTATAATAATCAAAAATAACTGAACGAAGGCTCTCCTCTCTAAATATAGGCATCTTCCCATAACACTCCTTTTTTATATCTTCCAATACACTTATGGTCTCCGTCAAAAAACAATCAAATTGACTTTTGTCATCTAGATTGAGAACTTTTTCATCAGCAGCCTCGATAAGCGACTCAAAAATCACACCTCCGCAATTATTATTTTGCGATGAACTGTTTGCAGCCCACCATAGTGCCTTATCATAATCATCGAAATAATATACGCCTTGACCTAACCAATGGTCACTTCGATACTTACATTTAGCAGGATCAAGTCCTTCCTTGTCTATATTATGCCGGTACTTAGCGCAGGTTCCATGATACCCAACTTCTTTCATTGTTCCTTCTTCCTAAGCAATTTACAGTTATTTCTAAAATATTCTATGAAACTAGACATAAATCATTACTGTCAGTATATCATTTTTTATTTCTAAAAGCAATGTAAAGAATTTAATTGGATTATATATCATAAAATAAAAAGTATCTAAGCCAAGTATATGCAAAATTATCCGGCTTTATGTTTAGAGGTTACATTGGCAGACGAATGATGCCGTCACCACTGCCCCGCCCCGGATACTGTTAGCGACATCCAGTGTTCCTCCATGTTTCTTACAGAATTCCCTACAGATATGCAGCCCAATCCCAAAATGCTCATCCATTTCCACGCTGTCGTGTTCCTTATGGTACGGTTTCAGCGCTTTTATCAACTGCTCTTCCGAAAAACCCTTTCCGTCATCCCGGACAACCAGCAGAAACTCCATTTTCTCCATATCATATTCTGAAATTACTTCAATCTGTGTCCCTGCATACCGAATCGCGTTGGAGAGCAGATTCTCCAGAACTTCCATAATTATATTTTCGTCCGCCTGTACCCGAAGCCCGCCGTTGTCGCCGTCTTTTAAAGTACATCCCCGATAAAATATCCCGACATCTCCAGCCTGCCCAAGGGCAAAGACCACTTCCTGAATCTTTTTCCCAATGCTTCCAAGCCGGATTACCTCCGGCGAAAACGGGACCTCATCAATACTCCGAATCCCTTTCATCGTACGGCTGTAATTCTCAAGCCTCTTTAAATGTTCCGACATCAACGCCAGCGTGTCCGCCATCTTCGCTTCGCTGATTTTCCCCTCAGGAAGATACCTCGCCAGAAAATCTGTATAGCCCTTGAGTACAGTAAGGGGAGTACGCAGGTCATGAGCAAATGCGGCGTTCAATTCCTTCTGCCGCTCCACCAGCATCCACATCTCTTCCTTCCCCCGCACCAGCTCCCTCCGCATATCCTCCACAGAATCACACAGGCTTCCCAGCTCATCCTCGCTGTCGTAATGCACATGGAAGTCAAGATTATTTCCCCGAATCTGCTCTACACTATCCTCCAGAATCCTAAGAGGCGACGCCAGCCGTTTTTGATAGAAAATGAAGATCGTCACGACCATTCCTGCAAATGCGTAGAAATATGGACACCACACCCGCACAAAATCCAGAAGCAACAGCTTTCTGCTGTCCGTCCCTGCCTCAAACGTATAATCAGTTCCCCATAACGGGCCTTTCTTGTAAATGACCTCTACAAAATCTTCCCTCTCATGGTTGGCCCACTCAGCAATTTCCCACTGCCAGCACAGAACCATGGTCAGGTAAGAGAGGATGAACACAATGGCTGCCAGCACCAGGATATACGCAATCATCGCCTTGCGAAAGGACAGGTTTCGGATATGCCTTGCTGTCTTTTCTATCTTCTCCTCTAACCAATCCATCGGTATCCCACACCCCATACAGTCTCTATATATACATGCGCCGTATATTTCCCAATCTTGCTCCGCACTCTCCGGATATGCTCCATGACAATGCTGCTGTCTGCATTCCCGTCGAATCCCCGTACCTTCTCATACAGCTGTTCTTTGCTGAACACCTGTCCCGCATTTAACGACAGTATCTCCACCAGCCCGTATTCCGTCTTCGTCAGGCTAAGGGGCTGCCCTTCGTAATATACGCACCGGTCGCCATAATGTACCGCCAGCCGGTCAAATATCTTTACGGCCCCATCCGTCTTTTTCCGTTCCTCCCGCCTAAGGTGCGCTTCGACTCTCGCCCCCAGTTCATCGATACTGAAAGGCTTCAGGATATAGTCGTCCCCGCCTATCATCAATCCCCGTATCCGGTCTGATTCCTCAATCTTTGCAGTCAGGAACAGAATCGGGCAGGAGACATGGAAGCGAATCCGCTCGCATACCTCGAAACCGTCCAGCATGGGCATATTCACATCCAGAAGTATAATGTCCGGCTTTTTATTCAGCTGGCCCAGTACTTCCAGACCGTTCTTTGCTTCTATTACCTGATAATCTTGGATTTCAAAATAATCCTTTAACAATTGGACGATGCCTGGCTCATCGTCGGCAATTAAAATTCGTCTTTTTTCACACATAATTCTAATCCAATAAATATCCCGCTTTTTTCATTAATTCATCCACCTCATATCCTAGTTCTGCGCAATCTTCAATCATCAGGCTATATAGTTTCCCAATATCCAGATAACTCGGAACCGTATATTTACATTCCGTAATGGTATCAAAATCTCAACTGTTTTTCAATTCCCGCCTTCCCCAGCGCCTTAGTTATTATCCCTCTCCTGTTTTTCGTCTGGCGTGCAATATATTCAATCAGCGAACACACATAAAAATAACCATTTTTTTGATTATATCATAAAAAAAATAATAACACTAGACGCGTAATTTTTATACTTGACAATCTTCTTTATTTTGTTTAATATTTACAAACAAATTACATAATGGGATAATTCCATAAGACTGAGGTACTATGCAAGAAAAATATCATTTTCCACAAGGGCATCACACCTGCCCCTCTTACCATTACTATATGTTCCACAAGCCCTACGGCTGTGTCACGGCTCACAGGGACGACCGTTTCCCCACCGTCATGGAATATTTCACCGAACTGCATAACGACCGACTCTCCCCTGTAGGGCGGCTTGACCGGGAGACGGAAGGGCTGCTTATCATAACCGACGACGGAAAATGGAATCAGCGGATGACCCATCCGGCATACCAAAAACAAAAGATCTATGAATTTACTGCATTAGGTGAATTAGACAGCGGAAAACTTCATGCACTCCAAAATGGGATTTTGTTAAATGGCTCGGATGTACCCACACGGCCTTGCCAGATTACCGTTACCGGTACTTCTGTGTTATCCGAGATTATGCCGATGCTCCATCCAGAAGTCCAAAGGGCTATCGGTAATAACCGCCCCTGCCATCCGGTCATCATGGGTAAAATCGTGATTACGGAAGGCAGGAAACGGCAGATTCGCAGGATGATGAAGGCTGTCCGCTGCTGTGTGGTTGCCTTGAAACGTATTTCGATTGATAATATTGTGTTAGATGAAAATCTGAAACCGGGGGAATGGAAGGAATTTTCCCCTTAAATCGTTACACCCCGCTGTATGCGGCGGGGTGTTAAAATCCCATTTAAAAAAAATATCACCACTCCCAACATCGACAGAATCTTACCCGCCTTCACACCCGGCGCATGGTATACCATCCTGATTTCATGCTTCCCCGCTCCAATCCGAAATCCAAGGAACGCCGTGTTTACCTCTTCCGTTCCTACCTGTTCTCCGTCTACCAAAACCTCAAAACTTTCATCGTATGGAATCGTCGTAATAAAATACCCCGGTGTTTCAAGCTCAATCGTCCCTTCAATCCGGTTTCCTTTCGTCCTTTCCCGATTTATTTGAAACGCAGACTGATACAAATCCTCTTCCCTGACCGGCAGTCTCCCGATATAAGCTTTGACACCCATTATCCCATAGTTTCCCTTCCCAAAGACCATTTCCAACGTATCCTGTCCGTCCTCCATCGGAACCGCATAGGTAAATTCTGTATTCCCATTATAGTAAAAATGGCTTCTTGCCGTCAGTTTATTCCGTATGCCTTCCACCCAGACTGCAACATCCTCCGACGGTTTCCGGTTCTCTATCTGAAAGCGCAGGAACAGGACTCTCTGCCCTTCCTCTCCTTCCTGAGAAACAGGCAGCTCCACCCGGACCGTCTTATCAATATCCGAATCTATCTCATCCGGCAAACTAAAATCAACCTGGCTTGCCATATCACTGATCCTATTGTCCAGAGAATCCATGCTATTCCCGGCAGGACGCACCGCCGCACCATCCTTCACCACCGCATATTCAAGTAATGCCAATTGATTATACGGGAAATCCAATTCCCGGTAGCTTTCTTCCGAAATGACACGGTCTGTCCCATATGCGACCGGGGAAACCTGCGTATTTTCATATACCTTCCATTTGCCAGTATCGTCCCCCAGTTCCGTTTTTCCCTGGCCGCTGCACTTTACGGCTTCATATCCCGGGATTCCCTCCTTTGCCGCCACGTACTTTACCCCCATGAATCGTTGGTACACAGGATTATGTACCGCAGGCTGCATCAGGAAATTCCGGAAAGGTTCTTCTAACCGAAACGTTTTCTCCCGAAATTCCCTGTATCCTTCATGATAAGAAGAGGAATAGACAGAGGTTGAGTATTGCCCCATATCCCATATCCGGTTCAGGTTCGCTGCATTTTCAGTATCTTTCCCTAACTGTTCTGTCCGGTAGAAGCCCTCTTCTTGACCAGTCACTTCCTCTATCCTTTTTCCGATATTGGAATCCGTCATCTCCTCATAAAATTCCCGGTCAAGGGGCCTGTCTGCCCTCGCATGGACTGCATGGCCGGAAACGGCCAGAAACAAAATCGATGGGATCAGCAATATCATAGTGTAATCCATCCCCCTACGGGCCGGGTGGACTTCGTCCAACAAAGTATAGATAATAAAACACACTAGCATGAATACACTGTCCGCCAGCAATAGTTTCCAATATTTCCTTATATCCCCCTGCTGCCGAGTCAGATAAATCAATACGACAGTCAATACATATGGAAAAATTTTCATGCCAATCTTCCTCAGCCGGCTTTGCAAGTTCCTTCCGGCATCTATCCCTTCCTCCGGCATCTCCAACCCGTCAAGATAATACGCCAGAATATAGCATAACAGCGGCAGGAATGGAATCATCACCTTATCCCGTATATACAGCCCCCCATTTAGCAGATATGCGAAGACCGGAATAGTCAGTACTATCCCGCAGCTTAATGCCAGTACACGCTCATGCCATTTGTTCCGGAAAATCATAGCTGTCACAGCCGTCACCCCAAGGGTAGTCATGCCAATCCCATAAGGCGAATAGCAGAATCGAAGCATTGACAGTTTTGGTATCAGCAATTCTTCTACATGGGCCGCTGCCCCTGTCCCTTCCCTTCCTGTCAATGCAAATGCCGTTGGGAGCAACAGAATCCCACTCATCATCACAGCGATCACAAAATGCAGTGAAAACCGGATTCCATCCGACAAAAAGCATCTTAACGAAATCATAATGGACGAAGTCCCCCTGCCCGGAGGACATGCATTACCGTGTACCCTTGGGTATATCATCATCCACCGATGAATCCCATACAGAACCAACGCCAGCATCCCGCCGATACTAAAGTAAAAACTGGTCATGATCATCAGGAAAATACTGACAACCAGCATCCCTCCCCGTTTCTTTTCAAAGTATCGGTCCACGCCCATCATTCCCGCCAAAAGAAAGGGCATATAATTCACAAACATAATCTGATTATAGGAATGAAAAATCATAGGTCCCGACAACAGAAACACCACTGCCACACCGACACAGATTTTTTCCGGAAATCCCCTTTTTCCAAGCCAACAATACATCAGTATGACCGAAGCCGCCAGAGTCAATAGCTGGACTGCCATCATATAGTCCGCCATTTTCACGGATGGAAGCAAGTAGGACGGCAGCAACAGCGGATTATAAAGCCCATAGTAGGCAAAATGATAAATATTCTGCCCGCCTCCGATATTTGCCGCAAATTCCGGAAATAATTCCCCCGTCTCATAGAACTGTTGCCTGAAATAATCCGGCAGCACGCTATGCTGGCTGATCCAATCAACTTTCGCACCGAACACCCCATATCGAAGGCAGAACAGATAACAGAATCCCAATGTCAGGCCTGCCAGCAGACAGCAGGTCCCAATCTTTCTGCTATACAGACGCCGCCTCATGCCCGTTCCCCTCCTTCTCATCGCTGGAATCCTTCAGGATAAAAATCGGCCTGTGCTTCGTCTCTAGATAAGTCTTAGACAAGTACTCCCCTACGATTCCTGTACAAAAGAGCTGTATCCCGCTCACCATAAAGATAATGCACACCAATGAGGGCCAGCCGGACACCGGGTCGCCCCAGATTAACGTCCGGACTATAATCACCAGTATCATAAAGAACGATAACACGCAGAAACAGACTCCCACCACCGATGCCAGCGACAAAGGTGCTACCGAAAAACCAGTAATGCCCTCCAATGAATAGGTAAACAGTTTCCGCACCGACCATTTCGTCTGCCCTGCGCAGCGTCCCACATTCTGGAACTCCAACCATTTGGTGCGGAATCCCACCCACTCGAAGATTCCTTTGGAAAAACGATTGTATTCGCTCATCCCAAGCACGGCATCCACCATTTTCCGCTTCATCAGCCGGTAATCCCGGGCCCCGTTCACAATCTCTGTCTTGGAAATGCGGTTGATAAATTTATAGAAACTCTCCGACAGGAAGGAACGGATCCTCGGCTCACCTGCACGGGTAGAACGCCTGGTGGCCACACTATCGTAATCTTCCTCGTTGAGAATCCGGTACATTTCCGGCAAAAGCCCTGGCGGGTCCTGCATATCCACATCCATCGTCGCGACGTAATCGCCGCTGGCATTTTTTAACCCTGCATAAATCGCCGCCTCTTTCCCGAAATTTCTGGAAAACGACAGATAACGGCAGCGTCCGTCCGTCTCGTTCATTTCCTTCAATATCGAAAGGGTTCTGTCCGAAGAGCCGTCATCCACGAAAATCAGTTCAAATTCTTCCTCCGGCATCTCCCCCATCACCTTGCACATCGCACGGTAATACACCGGAAGAGCCTCTTCTTCATTAAAACATGGAATCACAACACTTATTCTGCCCATCTTACATACCTCCTGTTTCTTCTCCTTGATGTCATAGGTACTTTCCCATATTTTTCCCTTCATGCACATACTTTACACGGCATCCCTTAAGAAATGGCAAAATTAAATCTTAAAATTTCTTAAGAACTTCTAAGGATTTCCAAAAACCTGTTATACTAATGGACAGGGAATGTTAGATTCATAAAATGCAGTTCAGACGTGACATCAGGAAGGAGTATACATAACTATGGATACCTCACGCATCTTAATCGTAGACGACAACCCGGAGATCCGGGAAATCATCCACATCCTGCTAGAAGGGGAAGGATACCTCATTGAAGAAGCCAGTGACGGGCAGCGCGCCTTGGACCTTACCGGAAAACTGGATTTTGACCTGATTATCCTTGACATCATGATGCCTGGGCCAAACGGATATCAGACTTGTATCGAAATCCGTAAGAACAGCAATGCACCCATCCTGTTTTTAAGCGCACGCACCAAAGACAGTGACAAGACTTTGGGCTTCTCAAGCGGAGGAGACGACTACCTTGCCAAACCTTTTTCTTACAATGAACTCATCAGCCGCGCCAAGGCCCTCATCCGACGCTATCAGGTCTATCGGGGGAAAGACGCCTCTATTACGACAGAAACAAAAGGCAATTCATCGGCGGAAGGGACACCAATGGAACCCATTTTCTTCCACCACTTGAAAATAGACGAGGCAAAGGAGGAGGTTACTTCGGACGGGATTCCCCTTGTGCTGACGGATACAGAATACGCCATGCTGCTTCTTCTGGTGAAGCACCGCCGCCAGATTTTCTCCGCACAGCATCTCTATGAGTCCGTTTGGAATGAGCCTTACTATTATGGGGCAAACAACACGGTCATGGTCCACATCCGCAATCTGCGTCTCAAGATTGAGAAAGATCCAAAGAATCCGACGCTGATTAAGACTGTCTGGGGAAAGGGGTACCGCTGTGATTAGACGGTTCAAAAATCTGAAAATCCGCACACAATCTACTATCGTGATTTTGTTTGCCATTATCGTCGCTTTCACCCTGTTTGAACTGCTTTGGCTGAACAAATGGAACATCTGTGGGATTGCCGAGCGTCTCGGCATCTTCTATACACAGATGGGGGATAAAAGTTTCCGCAAGACCCTTGCCGAAGAAGCCCTGCACTATGACATCCCAGAATCCGAAGATGATACCGATGCCGTAGAAGCGCTCAATCCTTTCTTCGACCTTGTCAGCGAATATACGGGCATCTATATCTATGGACATGACGACGGACTGTTCCTCGCCGGAAGGTCTCCATCCGCCATGTCTGATAACGGTTTCCTCTCTTTTTTCAATATTGGATACCGCCTTACGGACGGTGAAGGCGAATTTGTAGAGAATTGCCTGTTAAAATTTGCAAATGGGACGGCGAACATCCTGATATACAATTATAAGCGGACGATATTCATATATCCGTTCCTGTTCGTCTGCCTCTTCCTTGCTGTGGCTCTGTTCTTTGCCATTGTGCTTCTCTTCCTGAACCGGAAGATGCGGCAGGTTATGCTTCTGAAAGATGAAATCCTCACAATGTCCGCAGGAGACTTGGAACACAAGATTCCCGATTTCGGCGGCAATGAGATTGGAATTCTTGCCAGTGAACTGAACCATCTGCGGGAATCCCTGTCTGACAACATCCAAAAGGAACATGAAAGCCGGAAAGCAAACCAGGATTTGATTACGGCCCTCTCCCACGACCTCCGTACTCCGCTCACCATCTTGAACGGGTATCTGGAAGTCCTGAAGCTAAAGCGCAACCCCCAGACACAGGAGGAATACCTGGAGCGGTGCCTGAAGAAAACAGAGGATATTAAGGAATTGACGGATCGGATGTTCGAGTATGCGCTGATAGCCGAAGAGACCGAGACGCCTGAGGCTGCATGGATTTCCACAGATTTTATCGGGCAATGCCTGACGGAAAACTGCGACTTCATCCGTCTTGCCGGATTCACTTTGGAGCTGAAACTGCCTGAGGCTACCGGCGTACTGCAAAGTGATAAGACGATGCTGAAACGGATACTGAATAACCTCTTCTCGAATATTCTAAAATACGGGGATAAAAAACAAACGGTCACGGTGTCCGGAAGGATTCAGAATACGGAATTCATCGTTTCCCTCACCAATCGGAGCAAGGACAACGATTCTGGGATAGACAGCAATAACATCGGCTTGAAAAATACAGACCGGATGATACAGATGTTAGACGGACGAATGGATGTCTGGCAGGAAAAGGAAGTGTTCGGGGTAGAGCTTAGGTTTCCGCTGCGGTAATCTCTATCAAATAATGAAAAACATTTCATTTATATATTGATTTTTCTGCCCAAATCTGTTTATCTATATATTATACCATTTAGGTATCCTGTAATACATGCCTCTACGGGCGGACTATCGTCCGATAAGGTATACCAACTTCAATAAACTATACTATGACAAAGAGAGGACATACTGCATGAAACCAATCAAAGAAGGAAAAGTACGCGAAATCTACGACAACGGCGACAGCCTGATCATGGTCGCCACAGACCGTATCAGTTGTTTTGATGTAATCTTGAAAAATGATGTGACCAAAAAGGGAACCGTCCTGACCCAGATGTCCCGGTTCTGGTTCGACATGACCAAGGACATCCTCCCGAACCATATGCTTTCCACAGACGTAAAAGACATGCCGGAATTCTTCCAGTCTCCTCAGTTTGACGGCAACAGTATGATGTGCAAGAAACTAAATATGCTCCCCATCGAGTGTATTGTCCGCGGCTATATTACAGGGAGCGGATGGGCAAGCTACCAGAAGGACGGCACGGTATGCGGGATAAGGCTGCCGGAAGGATTGAAGGAATCCGATAAGCTGCCGGAGCCAATCTACACACCGTCCACCAAGGCCGAAATCGGCGACCACGACGAGAATATTTCCTATGAGCAGAGCATTGCCCATCTTGAGAAATATTTCCCGGGAAAGGGAGAGGAATATGCGGCAAAACTGCGCGACTGCACCCTGGCGCTTTATAAAAAATGCGCGGATTATGCCCTTACCCGCGGAATCATCATCGCAGACACCAAGTTCGAGTTCGGTCTGGACGAGAATGGAGAACTGGTCATCGGCGACGAGATGCTGACGCCTGACAGCTCCCGCTTCTGGCCGGCCGACGGGTATGAGCCGGGACACGGGCAGCCCTCCTTCGACAAGCAGTTCGCCCGGGACTGGCTGAAAGCGAATCCAGACAATGACTGGACTCTTCCGGAAGATATCGTGCAGAAGACGATTGACAAGTATTTGCAAGGTTATGAGATGCTGACCGGGGAGAAACTGTAAATTAAAACGCTATTTCTATAGAAGCTGCATTGACCGGCTAAGAACAATCGGCATACAAGAAGGGGGAGAATCAGAATTAACCGGCTTCCCCCCTTCTGAATGAAATGTATTTCTTCACGATGTGTATGAAATTTTATCCTTCAGAACCGGAAAGGATAATATTCATCAATTCCCTTGGAGTGACAATTAATGCGTTTGCCCTGGCTGTCCTGCATTTTATACTTTGTTGGACGAAGTCCGCCCCGCAAGGGTATACATCACGGGATGCCCGGAGTCTATGAACGCCAGAACATCCCGCCTGCTTTATGACTTAATTAGAACCTTTCCCAAGCGTAACTTCCACATCATGGCTCTGGTATTCACCATCACTGCCAGGAACCGCAATCGTCACCGTCACCGTCTCCCCGGCTTTATAATATTGAAGCTGCTCCTGAAGCGTATTCGTATTATTAATCGTAGTCCCATTCAGGGCTGTTACTACAGAACCCTTGGTAATCCCTGCACGCTCAGCTCCGCCTCCCCGGATCACGTCCGTAATATACACGCCTACCGGCATGTGGTACATCTGGGAAGTCTCCTGCGTAACGTCCACAGGTTCCGAGATACCCAGATAGCCCCTCTCTTCGTCAGCTACCTTCGTCCTGGTCTCCCGGTTCATCAGCCCTTCAATCGTCTCCCTTGCCTCGGAAACCGGAATCGCATATCCAATCCCTTCCACCGCCTCATAGGCAGCCTTCGCCGTATTGATACCGATAACTTCGCCCTTGGAATTCAGCAATGCGCCGCCGCTGTTCCCAGGGTTGATTGCCGCATCCGTCTGAATCAGGTTGCTGTCGAATCCTTCAATCCTTCTTTCAGTAGCGGAAATGATGCCCCTTGTGACAGACTGGCCGTAACCGAGAGCATTTCCTATAGCAATGGCTTCCTCGCCTACCTGTATCTCATCCGAATCCCCTAATGTCGCCACCGCAATCTTCTCTCTCGTGCTCGACTTGATTTTGCTCAGGTCTACTGCCACGACCGCCAAATCCCGGCTGGCGTCCGTCCCCTTGATATTCGCCTCCACGCTCTCTTCGTCGATAAACGATACTGTCAGTGTGTCGCTTCCTTCTACCACGTGGTTATTCGTCACTACCAACAGTTCGGAATCATTCTGTCCAATAATAATGCCGGAGCCTGCACTCTGGCTCTGCCTCTCCTGGATTCCTCCGAAGAAACTCTGTACCTGCTGGACGCTCATGTTGGTAATGGAAACCACAGATGGCATTGCATTTGCCGCAATATCCGCCACATCCGACTTGGTAGCGCCGCTTGACGAAGTGGTAAGTTTCGCGCTGCCGATATTCTCGGTCTTATCCGTCTTTCCTGTACTCTCTTCCACCGTCTTGCTGCCCATAAATTTTCCTGCCACAATGTTGCTCGTCTGGAATGCGGCGCTTGCCGTCACTCCAAATACCAGACCGAAGCAAACGGTCTTCACCCACTTAGGCGCGCCTTTCTTCTTGTGGGGCGGCCTGTGCTCTGAGTTGTTCTGCGGATTAGCATCCTGTCCCGGTGTGTAATAAGTATATTGATGATCCATATTGATATCTCCTTTCATTCTGGTTCGTTTTTGCTTTTCTGATTAGTAGTTTACCGTCAAATTGTGTTTAAACTGTGACAGAACCGTGATAAAATCATTAAATAAAAACAGCCCTGAATGAAAAATCATTTAATCCAATGCGTTATGTAATTCTTCCCGTATCGCTTCTTCACTGCCTGAAAGAGAGCCCTGCACCATCTCCGGCTTGCCGCCGCCCCTGCCGCCAAAAGCATCGTTTATCCTCTTGCACAGCGGGCGCACATCCGTTTCTTTACTTCCAATCACATACCGGTAGCCTTTCTCTTCATCTCCCGCAAAAACAGCGCAGACCTTCGCTCCCTTATTGAGCAAAAGGTTCATCAACTCCCGCGGTGCATTTCCCGACAGGCCAGAACCAAATCCCGCAGCCACATCCTCCTCCACCGGAATCTCAGCCGCCCGGTATGCCAGCATCTTCTGCTGTAAGGATGCAATCTTTCCTTTGAGGCTGCCCGCCTCTTCTTTCAGACGGGCCACCGCATCCGCCACTTCGCGTTCTTTCGCACTGAGAAGGGCGGAAATCGCCTTCGTATTCTCATCTTTCCTGTCATAATCTGCCAATGCCCGGAAACCGCAGAGCATCGTAATACGCTCTCCGCCTTTATAATTCATCATATGAACCAGCTTAATCAGCCCAATCTCCCCAGTAGAGCCAAGATGAGGCGCGCAGCACGCGCAAACGTCATACCCCGGGATGGTAATAATCCTGACCTGCCCCTCAATCTCAATCTTGCTCCGGTACTCCATGGCTATAAGCTCCTCCTTGGAGGGATAAGTAATCCCCACCCCCAGGTTCGCGAATACCGCCCGGTTCGCCTCAAGCTCAATCTCCCTTAGCTCTTCTTTGGAAATGCATCCGTTAAAATCCATCGTGCAGTAATCCTCGCCCAGATGGAAGCCTACATTATCATATCCGAAACGGCTGTGGACAATTCCTGAAATGATGTGTTCGCCCGTATGCTGCTGCATCCTATCGAAACGAACCTCCCAATTAAGCCGTCCCGTTACCGTCGTCCCTGCCTCAAGGGGCGAAGCCACCGTATGATAGATGATCCCGCCTTTTTCCCGGGTATCCAGGACCTCTGTCTCATCAAGCCATCCGATATCCCCATACTGCCCTCCCCCTTCCGGGAAAAACGCAGTCCCATCCAGTACCACTTGATACTGTTCTTTAACCTTCTCGCAGGAAAGAACCTTCGCCTGAAATTCCTTCCTGTAACCATCCTGATAGAATAATTTCTCCGTCATGTTTTCTGTCCTCTCCTACATCCTCTCCGGCGCCTCGAACCCCAGCACGTCGATACAAGCCTCCAGGACACGTTTTGTAAGCAAAAGTAAAGCGATATACCCCTTCCGCTTCTCCTCGTCCTCCTCCGCAAGAATCTTCGTCTCATGGTAGAAGCGGTTGAATGCATTGGCAAGGTCGTAAATATATGCACAAATCTTGTGAAGAGCCAGCTCTTCATACGCCGATGCAATCACATCATTGTATTTCACAACTTCCAGCATCAAAGCCTTCTCATTCTCGTCATGGGCAGGCTGAATGGAAAGCCCGGAAAGTTCCCTGCCATCCGCCTGATATTTATTCAGGATCGACTTAATCCGCACAATGGTATACAAAATATAGGGTCCCGTATTTCCCTCAAAAGAGGTGAACCGCTCCACGTCGAACACATAATCCTTAGACGCCTGATTCGACAAATCCCCGTACTTGATTGCTGACATCCCGACCATCTTTGCCGTGGCTTCCGCCTCTTCGGGAGCCACCGTGCGGTTCTCGGCAATCTTCCCGCGCATCTCGTCCACAATCTCCGCAATCAGGTTCTCAAGGCGCATGACTCCGCCGTCCCTGGTCTTAAACGGCTTGCCGTCCTTGCCGTTCATGGTGCCGAACCCCAGGAATGAAAGCTTTGTCTTCTCCGGAACAATCCCTGTCTTCCTTGCTGCACGGAACACTTGAAGGAAATGGAGATCCTGCCGCTTGTCTGCAAGATAGATCACCTGGTCAGGGTCGTAATCTTCCATCCTCTGAATCAACGTGGCAAGGTCCGTCGTCCCATAGAGGGACGCGCCGTCCGATTTCTGGATCATGCATGGAGGAATTTCCTTCGTGTCAGACTCTAACTGCACATCAATGACCAGCGCCCCCTCGTCAATATGGGCGTACCCCTCCTCTTTTAATCTCTCAATCATATCCGGGATATAAGCCTGCGCATCCGACTCTCCCTTCCACAAATCAAAATGCACGTTCAGGCTCTCATAATTCTTCTCAAGGTCTGCCACAGACACATCCATGATATGTCTCCATACCGCCCGGTATCCCTTATGCCCGTTCTGGAGGAGCCTGGTCGCCTCAAGGGCTTCCCTGCGGTAATCCTCGTCCTCCTTCGCCCTGCCGCTGGCCTTAGGATAAATCTCTTCCAGTTCTCCTATGGTAAACGGAGCCTCCTTGGGATACTCTCCTTCAAAATCCTCCTGAAAATATGGAAGCTCTGGCTGCCTTTCCCTAAGCTCCGTGATAATCAGGCCCATCTGGTATCCCCAGTCGCCCAGATGGATATCCCCCAGCACACGGTGTCCCATCTTTTTGGCAAGCCTCTTGATTCCCTCGCCGATGATTGCAGAACGGAGATGTCCCACATGAAGCGGCTTCGCCACATTCGCCCCGCCGTAGTCCACGACCACAGACTTAGGCTCTTTCGCCGTCTCAAACCCCAGGTACCCGTCCTTACTCATCTGGTTCAAATAATCCGCCAAATATTCTTTCTTTATCTTCATATTGATAAAGCCCGGATTCACGGCATTAACCTCCTCAAGGCACGGGCTGTCCCCAAGCCTTGCGGCAACGTCGTTTGCAATCATAATCGGAGCCTTCCGGTAAGCCTTTGCTCCCGCCATCGCTCCGTTACACTGATATTCACACAAATCCGGACGGTTGGACAGCGTTACTTTCGCATATTCCCTGTCATATCCTGCCGCCTCGAATGCTGCTGCCAGCTCCTCGGCAATCAAATCCATGATTTTCTTCATCTTCTCTCCTCCTCTTTTCCAAGTATCTCTCATCCAATAACAAAAAAGCCAGATCTCTGCACTCCACAGGGATCTGACCCTCAAAACCTTCTCTGATACGGCAAACAAAGCAGCTTCTCCCCATCAAACTTCCGAAGGAGCGTTACTATGCATCCGCCTTCTTATAAGCATCTTCTAAGTCAGCCAATGCCTCCTGAAGCAGAGCGTCCGACTGCACCGCCTTACGGTATGCATCCTGCGTCTCCGCCATGAGAGCCTGTACGTCCTCATGGGCCGCAATCTTTTGGATATGGGACTTCACCTTCTCATCCTCCACAGAAACGCTGACCTTAAAACCGCCTTCCCTGTCTTCCACGATATACATGGTACTTAATCCCGGAACCTTCGTGTAGACATCCCTGATCTTCATATTATATCTGGCAAACGCCACATATGTACCCCGATATTTTCCTTCTTTCGTATAAACACTGATGTCATCATACGACTCGACAAAGCCGGCTTCTTCTCCCTGCTGCCTGTAATAATCTCTTACAGCCTCGGAAATCTCTGGATATTCCTCCCTTTTCAGCGGGTTCAGCTCTGCAAACCCACTTCTTCGGTTCTCCGTATACAAACGGCCGGAAATTGTCTTTTGTGCTTTTTGGACTTTCGCTTTGGTAAGGCTTGAACCGACTGAACCCACGGCTGCCACGGAAATCACCAGAAACGCCAGTATGGCAAACTTCTTATACTTCCTGCGGCTTCTGGGGCAGTCCTTGTCTCTTCCTTCCATAAGGCTACCTCCATCTGCACTTGAAAAATAGAAATAAAATACACACCCGGGCGGATTCGAACCGCCGCTCCCGCCTCCGGAGGGCGGTGCTCTATCCCCTGAGCTACGGGTGCATAATCTTCTCTTTGAAAGACACATTCCCACATCACAACGCTTCGGCTTGTCCAAACATCCAAAGTCCATCTCTCCGGCAAGACAGACGGGTTTCATCCTTCAAAGTAATACAATATGAAATTGCAAAAATAATATTACCACATTTATCCGAAAAAGTAAAGGAAATGATGCAAACATTTCGCAAAACATTTTGCACAATTCCTCTACTTTTTTCGTCAAAGACACCTTTCGCCCCATTTTCAGGCAGTAAGCCGTCTCGTCTGCCTGTCGTAATAATAGGCGTGGTTGGAAAGGCGCTCCTCTTCATCCACCTGCGTCGCATTGACTTCCCTCACAAGGAAATCTAACGCCTCACGCCCGGGTGCTGCACTTTCCGGCACGATAATCACTTCGTGTACGCTGCAAGGAAGCACATAATAGTTCTCCTCCAGATAAGCGCCGATTCCGTCAAGCTGGCTTTCATACAGGATTGCTGCCGCCCCATAGCTGCGGATTCGGTTGCTCAGCACATACATAATGTCTTTTCCATCGTCTTTTCCATCTCCATCGTCTTCTTTCATGACAGACAGTTCCTCAAGCAGCGCACCCATGGTCCCAAATTCATACGGAAGCAGCCTTCGGGTATTCCTGCGCGCCTCACAGGCAATCTCCTCCTGTGTCACGTCCCACATCTTTAGATGCTCGTGCCGGATCATCAGGGACGCCATCCCGTAAGGATTCACTTCCAGAAGCACATAGTAGACCACGGCAAGATCCAGATATTCTTCATAAGGCGTCTCTTCAAGCAATTCCCGGTTCGCCTCCCGGTTCACCAGACGATAGACAATCTTCCCTCTGATCTTCTGAAAATCCCTGAGGAATCCTCCCTCAAAACAATGCTTGAAACGCACCTCCCCGTACAGCCTCAGAATGTCCCCCGCAATTGTTTCCAACGAACTGCCGTTTTTAAACTGCTGATAGTATTCCTCCAGATAGATTGTGGGAAAGATATTAATTCCCTTCTCTGCAAGCGTCAGCCCGTGCCTCCTCGTCCCGTTATTCTTCACAGCCGAATGTATGTACACCGATATATTGCCCTCGGTTTCCTCCCTGACTTTAACCTCTACTTCGTGTATAAACTGAAAATATGTCATCCCTCTCCTTTCTTGACGCCTTGACCGCTTATACAAAACCGCATGTCGCCTGAGATGTTTCTTATACCAGAGATGTTTCTTATACCAGAGATGTTTCTCATACCAGAAATGTTTCTCATACCAGAAATGTTTCTCATGCCCGAGAACCTTCTCATGCATCCCATCCTGCACCTTTGCGCAGCAAGGCATACTGGCAGCATATAGATTTTTCATGGAAACCGGCAGGAACTCTGCCTCTGAACAAACCAGAAAAATGATTGAAATATTATGGTAAGGTTATTATAAAAAAGCCTTGCAGGAATTGCAAGGCTTTTCGTATGACATATTTCGACAATCAAATATTCATTAAGCTCTGGAAAGATATTGACCGGTACGGGTATCGATCTTAATCTTCTCTCCCTGCTCAACAAATAAAGGAACCATAACCTGCGCGCCCGTCTCAACGATTGCCGGTTTCGTTGCGCCCGTCGCCGTGTTCCCCTTCACGCCCGGCTCAGACTCCGTAATCAGAAGCTCTACCGTAAACGGAGGCTCGATTGCAAATACCTTCCCCTGATAAGACTTCATGGAAACCACTTCATTCTCTTTCACAAACTTGAGTGCGTCTCCCACATCATCCGCCCCTACCGGTGTCTGTTCAAATGTCTCCATATCCATGAAGTAGTACAATCCTCCGTCATTATACAAATACTGCACTTCTTTCCTCTCAATGAACGCCTTCTTCAAGACATCCTTAGATGGGTTGAACGTACGCTCTACCACGCCGCCATTGATGACATCTTTTAATTTCGTGCGGACAAATGCTGAACCTTTTCCTGGTTTTACATGTAAAAATTCCAGACATTCAAACACTTTCCCGTCAATCTCGTAAGTCGTACCCTTCTCAATATAAGCATCAGCCATTCTATAATTCCTCCTTAGCCGCGCCAAATCAGCGCTTTCTACTTTCATTCTTATGCCTTTTCTCATTCTATAATAGATTGCCGCTTTTTTCAACCTTTTTTCTACACAAACTTTCACACAAACTTTGCCATAAGCCGATATCGGCTTTTCGCCTCCTGCTTCTAACGAAGGCTTTTCTTATAGAAATACAGCACAATTCGCTCTAAATAACGCTTCAGCACAATCTGGATTTCTTCCTTAGGATGGATGGGCTTCACCAGAATATTGCGGATTCCTGCCCGTTTCGCCCCCCACACATCCGTAAAAAGCTGATCCCCGATAAACAGGGAATTACTCCTGTCAGTCCCCATAATCTCCATGGCTTTCACATAATTCTTAGTGGAAGGCTTATGTGCGTCATAGACATAATCCACCTTAATATCCCGGTTGAACATCTCAACCCGCGGCTCCTGATTGTTGGAAATCAGGCAGCATCGAAATCCGATTCCCTTGAGCCGCGAAAAGAGCGCAACGGCTCTTTTATCAGCCGGCGCGCCGTGAGGCACCAGCGTATTGTCGATATCAAAGATCAACCCTCTGTACCCCTCTTCATATAACTTTTCAAAATCAATGACATATGTGGAAGCCACATATTTATCCGGAAAAAACATCTCAAACATTCTACTCTTTCATCTCCATAAAACGCTGTACAAGCTCCTCACACACTTGCCGCGCCGTCTTATTATCCGTATTGATTACGATATCCGCAGCCGCCTCGTATTTTGCGCGCCGCTGCTCCATCAGTTCCGAAATTCCTTTCACATCTTTCCTGCCCTCGAGCAAGGGCCTGCCGCCGTCGTCCTTCACTCGTTCATAGACTGTCTCTGGGCTTGCCGTAAGAAGCACGACCTTTCCGTTCTTCTTCATCTCCGCCACATTGCGCTCCCTTAATGCCGCGCCGCCGCCGCAGGAAACCACCGTGTTCTTCCTGGATTGCATTTCCACAAGAAGCCTTGTCTCCAAACCGCGGAAATATTCCTCCCCATAAGCGGCAAAAATATCCGGGATGCTCATCTGCTCCCGCTCTGCAATTACTTGATCCATCTCCACAACCTTCATGCCAAACATAGAATGCAGGCAGTCAGAAACGGTGGACTTGCCTGTCCCCATAAAGCCAATCAGCACAATGTTGTAATCAAACTGTTTTCTTTCCGTCAACACATCCTGCGCTTTCTTTTCACACAGGCCGGACGTTTGTTCGTATTTCTCCAAAATCATTCATCCCCTTCTCCTCTGCTGCCTTCTATGCCAGATACCACCCTGCACGTTTTCTGGTAACAGGCAATCCCATACTTATAGATTGTCTGCATCCCCTCCTGTCTAATCGCATCTGCATATCCATTGTCCTCAATCTGCTTCATTGCTTCACGGCATGCAGAATCAAACCTTCCTTGTTCGGCATACTTCACTTCAATGACGCAGCCGATCTTCTCAGAGGGAACCATAATCTGAATGTCCGTGTACCCTATGCCGGACTCCGCATTCGACTTTGCAATCCAGCTCCCTTCTGCCTTCAAAAGACCTAACAGCATACCATGGTAGAAATTCTCTTTGAATTCCTTTTTCACAAATGTATCCCTGATACTGATAGATACTTCCATAAATTCATTAAAAATAGTCTGAATCTGCCCAGCGTCTCCGCCTTTGACCGCTTTGCAGAATTCTTTCCATTTTGCCGTATCACTGGTTACTTTGGCATGAAACCAGGAACTAATCTTCTTTTCATAGATTCCAAGAATTTCTTTGTTAGGAATTACCAGCCTGTGAACCCCTCCCTGTGCCTCTCCGGCGTCCGTCAAATATCCGGCAGCAAAAAGTACGCTCCACAGATACGTCTGACGGATATTTCTGTCCTTATTGCCCAAATCCGTATAAGTCAATTCTGGAATCAACAGCTTCTCCACCGATTCTCCGGAAATCAATGCTTCAATTTCTGCCTTCGTAGTCTCCGTAGCATCTTCTATAATATCCTGAATAATCGAGTTACTGCTGCTGTTCTCCCAATGGAATTCCATCCTTGCATCTTTTCTTACCCTTAATTTATCGCATTGATTCAATACATCCCATGGACAATATATTTCCAGCAATCCAAAACGATATCCATCATACCACTCCTTTATATCGCCGAACCGCTCTTCCACGCCATAATATTCTAACATACTTATCACTTCACTGCTGGTAAAGCCGAAATACTCCGCAAACTCTTTATCAGAGATCGTCCTCACTTTAAAATTATTCAATCCTGTAAAAATACTTTCTCTGGCGATGCGCAGACATCCAGTAATCACGGCAAATTCGAGGTTCTCATTTGTTTTGAACGCCTGACTGAACAAAACTCGGAGCAGTTGGATCATCTGAGAATAATAATGGTTTTGGTATGCCTTGTCGAGCGGCACATCATACTCGTCTATCAGGATAATGACGCCTGCTCCATAATGTTTCCTCAACATCTCCGAAAGAAGGAGGATACTTTCCTTCTGCACGTCTTCCTCCAGATAATCAGCATATAATTCTCTTAACGCATGCTTATCTATCTCCGTAAGCCTGTCACTTTCCAACAGATATTGATGTCTGCGAGCTTCTTTTTTCAAAACTCTGGACATCATCTTTTGCGCATCCGCATATGTCTCCCCGCTGACATCCTTTAAACTAACCGCAATGACAGGATATTTGCCCATATGTTTCCTGCACAACTCTGTGTACTTTGCAATCTCCAATCCGTCAAATAACGATGGGTCTGCCCCAACTTCAAAAAATGACCGAAGCATATCCAGATTCAGACTCTTTCCAAAACGGCGGGGTCTTGTAAATAAATTCACACTCCCTCTAAATTCCAGCAAGTCTGCTATGAATCTTGTTTTATCTACATAATAAAACCCTTTCGTCCTGACATTCCGAAAAAACTCTTCTCCAATCGGAAGTTTTTTCATTTCTGCCATGCAGCGTCACCTCCTGCAAAATGTAATCCCATTTATTCCGGCTATAACAAAAGATATAACAATTTTATTATACTAAAAAAAATTCTCTCCTTCAATAAATTTACGTTCAGAAATCTGCCAGTGTCGCTCCCACATCCTTCTTGAACTTCTTCCACGCTTCTTCATTTTCCACGAAATACTTAGGACAGATTTTTCCGGTCACATCATGGTGGCGGATGACATCTTCCTCATTCAGTTCAAATTTCATGCACAGCCATGCGCAGAGCTGCACCATGGAGCGATAGGTATCATCATTAAACTTCCCCGACTCGTCGGGATGACAGCACTCAATGGATATGGTGTCTATATTGCGCTCATTGGAAGCATACGCAACCTCCCATGTAGGGACGCACTGGATAATCTCTCCTTCCAGCCCAATAATGAAATTACTGCTCGCCTGGGTGGTATGGGTATCCTTCAACCCTTCAAAATAATTCCGGTTATCTATGGCAGACGCTCCCGGGTTCGCCGTATAATGTACCACGATTCCTGTAATCTTACTGGTAGGCTGCCCCGGCCTTGAATAGGGGTTCACGGTCAGCAGTTCCACGTCAATCTCCGGCTCGATTGCCTCGAACTTTTCCCCCGCCTGCTCTTCATGCCTTCCCGGCAGCCACTCGGGCTTGAACAGTTTGATGAGCAGCAGGATAAGCAGCAGCACGACGAGGACAATCAAGCCGATCCCAAAATATCGCTGGATTCTCCGCCACTTCCGTGACCCATGCCTTTTCGGGTTGGAATGCCTCATCTGCCCAGACGTACTCTTCTGAGTATTCGTCATTTTTCTATGGATTTTTTTCTTCGTTTTCTTCATGTCTTTCTCCGATTTGTATTCTATTCTTATCATAACATATACTATTTATATTTTCGTAAAAAATTCCTTAGAAATTTATGAAGAGTAAAAAGACTGTCGGGAAATGCTTATCTGTAACATTTCCCGACAGCCTCGTATGCCGTTATCACTGCCTTCTGTTATTCCCATGAAAACTGATAGACCGTGACTGTGTCGTAGGCTTCGCCCGCCTTTACCACCGGTCCTTCAAACTGCTCTTTGTGTACGGCGTCCGGAAAAAACTGGGTCTCAAAGCAAGCTCCCTGACGTTTCCCGTAGATGGCCCCACCTTTTCCGTTCTCCCGCTCAATAAAATTACCGGTATAGAACTGCATCCCCGGAAGATCTGTGTACACCTTCATCTCGATTCCGGTCTGCTCCGAATACATGGCTGCGGCCTGACGATACCCTTTTCCTCTAAGCGCCCAGTTATGGTCGTAACCTTGCCCCAACACCAACGCTTCATAATCTGTTCCGATTTCCCTGCCAATTGGTTTCATGGTCCGAAAATCCATCGGCGTCCCGTCAACGGGCACAAGCTCGCCCGTTGGAATCGACTCCGCATCTGCCCTGGTATACGCATCTGCACAAATCATGGCTTCCTGCCCAAGAACATCAAAGGATGCATGCCCGGAAAGGTTAAAATAACTGTGATTCGTCAGATTCAGAAGCGTATCTGCCTCCGGAATCCCATGGTAATGAATCTTTACCTCGTTCTCATCGGTCAGAGTATAGGTCACATGGATATCCACCGCCCCTGGGAATCCCTGATCGCCGTCAGGACTATGGAGCGCCAGACTTACATGGCCTTCGTCCGCTTCTTCCACCATCCACATCCGTTTATCATAATACGGTGTCCCGCCATGGAGCGTGTTCTTGTTATCATTCTGCGTAAGCATATAGGTCTTCCCATTCAGCTCAAAAGAACCGCCGCCGATACGGTTTGCCACACGTCCTACCGTTGCGCCGAAATACAGTGTCCCTGCCTCATATCCATTCACATCGTCATAACCAAGGACAACATCCACAAGGTTCCCAGCCTTATCAGGAATCAGGACTTTCACCAGTACTGCGCCATAATCTGAAACTGCAATTTCCATCCCATTCTTGTTCTTTAATGTATATAAAAAAGCTTGCTCTCCCTTTGCCGTCGTCCCGAAATCTCTTTTCATTTTAATCTCTCTCTTCCTTTTCAAACAAATTCTACTCGTCTACACTGTAATTCGGAGCTTCTTTCGTAATATGTATATCATGCGGATGGCTCTCTTTCAGGGATGCCGCGGAAATCTTCACGAACTTCCCGTTCTCCTTCAATTCCTGAATTGTATGTGCGCCGCAGTAACCCATACCAGAACGTAATCCTCCCATGAGCTGGAATACGGTGTCTTCCACGGTTCCTTTGTACGCTACGCGTCCTTCCACACCTTCCGGCACCAGTTTCTTGGCGTCAGACTGGAAATAACGGTCCTTGCTTCCGTTCTCCATCGCCGCAATAGACCCCATCCCCCTGTATACTTTGTACTTTCTTCCCTGAAACAGCTCGAAAGTTCCCGGGCTCTCATCGCATCCTGCGAAAATACTTCCCATCATACAGACATTCGCTCCTGCCGCAATCGCTTTCGTCATATCGCCGGAATACTTGATACCGCCGTCGGCAATAATCGGGATACCATACTGATCCGCCGCCTCATAGCAATCCATGACTGCCGTAATCTGCGGAACGCCGATTCCTGCTACGATACGGGTGGTACAGATAGAACCTGGCCCGATTCCCACCTTCACGGCGTCCACTCCTGCTTTGATCAGCGCTTTTGCCGCCTCGCCGGTGGCTACGTTTCCGGCAATAACCTGAAGATCCGGGAATTTGGACTTCACCATGTCCACCGTGCGGATAACATTCGCAGAATGTCCATGTGCAGAATCCATTACCACCACATCTACCTTCGCATCCACCAATTCCTTGGCGCGCTCCAGACAGTTCGCCGTAATCCCGATTGCCGCCCCGCACAGAAGCCGTCCCTGTGAATCCTTTGCAGACAGCGGGTACTTAATCTGCTTTTCAATATCTTTAATTGTAATCAGACCTTTTAAGTTGAAATCCTTATCTACGATTGGAAGCTTCTCCTTCCTTGCCTTCGCAAGTATGGTCTTCGCTTCCTCTAATGTAATCCCTTCATGGGCAGTGATCAGACCTTCGGAAGTCATGGACTCCTTGATCTTCTTAGAGAAATCTTCTTCGAACTTTAAATCACGGTTAGTAATGATACCTACCAGCTTGCCGTTCTCTGTGACCGGGACGCCGGAAATTCGGAACTTTCCCATCAGATTGTTGGCATCCTCCAGGGTATTGTCCGGCGACAGATAGAACGGGTCTGTAATGACGCCATTCTCAGAACGCTTTACCTTGTCCACCTCTTCCGCCTGTTCCTCAATGGACATATTCTTATGGATGATACCGATTCCCCCCTGACGGGCCATGGCGATTGCCATCCGGTGTTCTGTGACCGTATCCATCCCCGCGCTCATCATCGGTATATTCAGTCTGATGCTTTTTGTCAAATACGTTGATAAATCCACCTGGTTCGGAACTACTTCTGAATATGCCGGCACTAGCAGGACGTCGTCAAATGTAATTCCTTCTCCGATTATCTTTCCCATGATTTTTCTTCCTCTCTTTCTCTTAAAATTCGTAACATCAGGTACAGTATCTTAATATATTTAAATGCTATCATAACTAATTATGATAGCATTTGTCAACTGATTTTTTATACTTTTTCATACTTTTTTCAGACTTTTCTCAGACTTCTTCCCAAAGTTTCTATCGTATCACTTTTCTCGGCGCCAACATATAGAATCCTTCTACAATCGTCTCGTTTGGTTCAAAGAGTACCTTCCTAAGCTCGCCTTGTCCGGACAGAACCAGGGCGTACACTTTCGCCTGTCCGGTATGGGAACTAAAATCCAGCGTACGGGCATTCCGGTACTGATTCAGTTCTGCCGACTCAGCCGGCGCAAGCAGTTCCATATCGGACACGTTGGCGTTGAACAGCTTCTTTCTCTTTGACTTATTCATAATCTTATCGATGTCCAAGTCCCCGTTCAAAAACAAATATTCATATTCAACGTTGAGCCTGCGGAACATGAATACATCCAGGACAATCATAAGGATTGGCAAAATCAGGCCGATGGGATACATCAATATCACTACAAATGATACAATCGTCAACGAGACTAATATCGCCTTAATCAGGATATCCTTCATGTCCGTCTGCTTTTTTACCAGTTGTTCTGTATAAAAATCATTCATCCTCTACTCCTCCGTAGTCTTTATTGGGCAAGCGTGTAAATTTCTTCCCCTGTAGTGTGATTAATATGTATTGTATCATACCTCACCGGACTGTGCAACCGTCCAATAAATATCCATAATGGGCGGATGGGCTTTTGTCCAATAAATTAAGGAAAGAAAAAGAGAACCCCTCCTACGAGAAGTCCTCTTAATTTCACGCAATGGCCGTCAAATGCGCCTTTCTTACATCATGCCCATTCCGCCGCCTGCGCCTGCCGGCATAGCCGGAGTCTCTTCTTTGATATTGGCAACAACAGACTCAGTCGTCAGCAGGGTGGACGCAACGCTTGTCGCATTCTGCAGTGCGCTTCTTGTAACCTTAGCCGGATCAAGGATTCCGCACTCTACCATATCCACATAATTCTCTGTCAGCACATCGAATCCCGCGCCAGGAGCAGATTCTTTTACCTTATTGATAATCACGGAACCTTCCAGTCCTGCGTTGGCCGCAATATGGAATAATGGGGATTCCAGAGCCTTCAATACCACATTCGCGCCTGTCTTCTCGTCTCCGCAAAGATCCTCTGCCAGTTTTGCCACTTCTTTTGCAGCGTGGATATAAGCAGAACCGCCTCCTGCGATAATTCCTTCTTCCACTGCTGCTCTGGTCGCTGCAAGCGCATCTTCCATACGGAGCTTCGCTTCCTTCATCTCTGTCTCGGTAGCAGCGCCTACACGGATAACTGCAACGCCTCCTGCCAGCTTCGCCAGCCTCTCCTGAAGTTTCTCTTTATCGAAATCAGATGTCGTCTCTTCAATCTGCATCTTGATCTGTGCTACGCGGTCAGAAATCTCTTTCTTGTCACCCATACCGTCAACGATAACGGTATTCTCCTTCTGAACCTTTACAGACTTCGCACGTCCCAACTGATCCATGGTCGTCTCTTTCAGATCCATGCCAAGCTCGTCGGATACCACCTGGCCGCCTGTGAGGATTGCGATGTCTTTGAGCATCTCTTTCCTTCTGTCGCCATATCCCGGCGCCTTTACTGCCGCAACATTGAATGTTCCGCGCAGCTTATTGACAATCAGGGTCGTAAGAGCTTCGCCCTCTACATCCTCGGCAATAATCAGCAATCTAGCGCCTGACTGTACGATCTGCTCTAACAGAGGAAGGATGTCCTGAATATTAGAAATCTTCTTATCTGTAATCAAAATATATGGATCTTCTAAGACTGCTTCCATCTTATCCATATCTGTTGCCATATATGCAGACACATATCCGCGGTCGAACTGCATACCTTCTACCAGATCAAGCTCTGTCTTCATGGTCTTAGACTCTTCAATGGTAATAACGCCGTCATTGGAAACTTTCTCCATTGCGTCTGCAACCATCTCGCCTACTTCGTCATCCCCTGCGGAAATTGCAGCTACCCTCGCAATCTGGTCTTTGTCTTTCAGCTTGCTTGACATCTTCGCAATCGCCTCTACCGCTGTATCCGTAGCCTTCTTCATTCCTTTGCGCAGGATAATCGGATTCGCGCCTGCCGCTAAGTTCTTCATTCCTTCATGCACCATAGCCTGTGCAAGCACGGTCGCAGTCGTTGTTCCGTCGCCGGCAACATCGTTGGTCTTAGATGCAACTTCCTTGATGAGCTGTGCGCCCATGTTCTCAAATGCATCTTCAAGCTCGATTTCTTTTGCGATTGTCACACCGTCATTGGTAATTAACGGTGCGCCGAAAGACTTATCAAGAACAACGTTGCGTCCCTTAGGTCCAAGTGTTACCCTTACTGTATCTGCCAGCTGATTCACTCCTGATTCCAATGCGCTTCTGGCTTCTGCGCCGTATTTAATTTCCTTTGCCATGTCTGTCTGCCTCCTAAATCTATGATTATCTGATTTTTTAATTACATGCGCCTATCTGCTTCAAACTGATATCATTCCTTATAAAATTACTCGCAGATTGCAAGGATGTCATCCTGCTTAACGATGATATATTCTTCATCGTCAACCTCTACGTTCGTCCCTGAATATTTGGAATAAATTACCTGCTGCCCAACTGACACATTCATCTTCACTTCTTTCCCGTCTACGGTTCCGCCAGGTCCAACTGCAATGACTTCCGCCTGCTGCGGCTTCTCCTTGGACTGTCCGGGAATCACGATTCCTGACTTGGTGGTCTCTTCTGCAATAAGCTGCTTCAATACAACTCTGTCTCCTAATGGTACTAACTTCATAATTTATGCCTCCTTTTGATTATATTTATCTTTTTGTTAGCACTCATAAAAAGAGAGTGCTAAAAAACTCTAGTAATAAAATAGCACTCTCTTTCGACTTTGTCAACACACTTTATATTTAGTTTACAAGATTTTTATAAAATCCATTCTTAATCCGAAATTTCAAGACCCTTCCCGCCTTATTCCAGTATCTTTCTACAATGGAACCGATACACGCCGTATCCCCTTCCGATAACTTGATTCTGCACTCGTAATTCCCGTCCAGTGAAAATTCAGTGACTTCTGTATCCTCTGCTACCAAGTATATGCACTCCTCTTCCGGTTTATACGTGATAATATGGCAATGATGTACTTTCTCGTCAAATCTTCCCTCTTTCAGCACCATGCGGTTCATCCTGATATCCGCCCGGCTCCCCTCATACATGTAAGCTCTCCCTCCGCAATCTCTAATATAAATTTATGTGCGGTTAGATCAGCCCTCTTCCCAGGCTCTTAATCCAACCGCACAGATGTTTATTTCATACGTTCTGCCTTAATATGTTCCAATTCCGTAAATACAAAATCATTCACGACCTTAATGTAAGTCCCCTTCATTCCCGATGAGCGGGACTCAATCACTCCCGCGCTCTCGAACTTCCTAAGGGCGTTGACAATCACGGATCTGGTTATACCGACCCTGTCTGCAATCTTGCTCGCTACCAGAATTCCTTCCGTACCATCCAGCTCTTCAAAGATATGGATAATCGCTTCCAGTTCCGAATAGGACAGCGTACTGATTGCTGACTGCACGATATGTTCCTTCCGTGTCTCTTCCGCACTCTCTTCATTGACGGAGCGGAGCATCTCCAAGCCAACCACTGTCGTTCCATATTCACTTAAAATGATATCATCAATCTCATACATCTGTTCTTTCTTATAAATGAACAGAGTCCCTAAACGTTCCCCCGCAATATCAATCGGGGTGATGATTGCCTGATATCCCTGTACCGCACTCCCGGAAAATCCAAGCGTCTGCAGATTCACATTCTCCTTGGTGGATAGGATGCTCAGCAGTCTCTCGTTGAGCATAGGATCAATATGCCTGCCCACTTCCTGCTCGATCAGCTCCTTGATATACGGTACATTGCCGCACTTGCTTCCTCCAAGTACCTTTCCCTTCCTGCTCACTACCAGCACATTTGAATCCAAGATTTCAGTAAGCACTTCACAAATATCATTAAATACTACCTTACTTGAATTATTATTGTGCAGTAATTTATTGATCTTTCTGGTCTTATCTAATAATTGTACACTCATTGACATACCTCCATCCTTTGCAAGTAATATTATCATACAATTCCTTTTTTTTCAATGAATATCCAAATTATTTTTACAACTCTTACTCAATTCTTGTTATTTTTGCTATTTTCTTTATTTTCCACATATCCGCACTGCTCGTCACTGCAGAGAAGCTTGTTCCCTTTCTCCACCATGTAGCTGCCGCAGCGGGGGCATTTCTTTAAGGAAGGCTTCTGCCAGGACATGAATTCACATTCCGGGTTATCTTCACATCCATAATATTTCCTTCCCTTCTTCGTCTTGCGCAGCACCACCTCTTTGCCGCACACCGGGCATGGAACTCCAATCTTCTCAAGATAAGGCTTGGTGTTCCTGCATTCCGGGAAGCCAGGACAGGCAAGGAAACGTCCGTGGGGGCCATACTTGATGACCATGTTCCTCCCGCACTGGTCGCAGATAACGTCCGTTACCTCATCCTCTATCTTCACCCGTTCCTGCTCTTCTTCCGCCTTTTCCACCGCTTCCTCAAGATCCGGGTAGAAGTTCTCAATAATTGTCCGCCAGTTCACCTTACCTTCTGCGACACTGTCTAAAAGGCTCTCCATATTGGCGGTAAAGTTCACGTCCACAATGCTTGGGAAGGATTGTTTCATGATATTGTTGACCACTTCCCCAATCTCGGTCAGGTACAGGTTCTTATTCTCCTTTGCCACATAACGTCTGGCTATGATGGTAGAGATGGTAGGGGCATAGGTACTTGGACGCCCGATTCCCCATTCCTCCAGAGTCTTTACCAGCGCCGCCTCCGTATAGTGTGCAGGGGGCTGGGTAAAATGCTGCTTCGGATCAAAATCTATCTTCGTGAGTTTGGAATCCTTATCCAGGCTCTTGAGCAGCACGTTATTCTCTTCTTTCTCCTCCCCGGCTTCTGTGTACACCGAACGGAAACCTTCAAAGACAATCTTTGAAGCCGCCACCGTAAACCGATACTGGCCTGCGGCAATCCGGACAGAAGTCGTCTCGTATCTGGCGGGCTGCATCCGGCTTGCCACGAACCGTTTCCAGATAAGCTGGTAGAGCCGGAACTGATTCCGGCTCAGGGATTCCTTCATCGAGGCAGGCGTCCGGCTCACATCGGTGGGGCGGATCGCCTCGTGGGCATCCTGAATATTCTTATGCCCGTTCCCGGTTTTCGCCTCTCCTGCCGCCGCATATTCCTGCCCGTAATTCGCCGCAATATACTCACGCACATTGGCGTCCGCTTCCTCTGATATCCTCGTGGAATCCGTACGCAGGTAAGTAATCAGGCCTACCGTGCCATTTCCTTTAATGTCAACTCCTTCGTAAAGCTGCTGCGCGATGCGCATCGTCTTAGAAGTAGCAAAATTCAAGGCTTTCGACGCCTCCTGCTGCAAGGTACTGGTGGTGAACGGAACCGGCGCCTTTTTCGTCCTCTCGCTCTTTTTGATATCTTCTACGGTGTACTTTGCCCCGTCGATTTCTTTTAGAATTTCATCCAGCTCTTCCTTGGAGTGAATCGTCATCTTCTTTTTATCCGTACCGTAGAATTTTGCCGTCAGAGGCTTTCTCTCCCCTTCGACTTTCAGGTTCGCATCCAATGTCCAGTATTCCTCCGGTATGAATGCATTGATTTCCTCTTCCCGGTCGGCTATGATACGAAGCGCCACGGACTGGACGCGTCCTGCGCTTAACCCTCTCTTTACCTTCGCCCACAGCAAGGGGCTGATCTTATATCCCACGACTCTGTCCAGAATTCTTCTTGCCTGCTGTGCGTCTACCAGATCCATATCAATCTCTCTGGCATTCTTTAAAGACGCTTTCACGGCATTCTTCGTAATCTCATTAAAACTGATTCGGTATGTCTTCTTATCCTCTAACTTCAGCGCCTTGCTCAAATGCCACGATATCGCTTCCCCCTCACGGTCAGGGTCAGTTGCCAGATATACTTTATCCGCCTTCTTGACTTCCTTGCGAAGCCCGGCAAGAATATCTCCTTTCCCCCGGATTGTAATATATTTCGGCTCATAATCATGCTCCACATCAACTCCAAGCTGGCTCTTAGGGAGATCCCTCACATGCCCGTTGGATGCGGTCACCACGTAACTGCTTCCCAGAAATTTCTTTATTGTCTTCACCTTAGCCGGTGACTCCACGATTACAAGATAACGTGCCATAGCCTTGCTTCCTCCATAAACAACTAAAAGTCCTTTCCTTTGCGGACTCTGATATAATAATTCTTTGACACTTCCCGTATGCAGCCCATAAGTTCCAACGAAATTAGCTCCTGCATCAATTCAGGCGCTCCATATCCGGTCTCCTCAATTAACTGGCTGACACTCTTTGGGAAGAAACCGAGACAACTATACACCACATTTTCGTCATTTTCAAGCGTTTTTTCAATTTTGTCTGTTTTTTGTTCCAAGTCTTTCCCGGCAATTCCCAGTTCCACAAGCAAATCCTCCGGCGATATCAGGATGCCCGCGCCCTGCCGGATAAGGGAATGGCATCCCTGGCTTAGCTGGCTTGTCACAGGGCCCGGAAGTGCATAGACGTCCTTCCCCTGTTCTAAAGCCTGGTCTGCCGTAATCAAAGAGCCGCTTCTCTCCTTCGCCTCCATCACCAGTACGATATCCGACAAGCCGCTGATAATACGGTTTCTCATGGGGAAATACATGGGCAGGGGCGGCTTGCCCGGAAGCTGCTCGGAAATCACTCCGCCTCTCTGTTGGATATCCATATACAACCCGATATGCTCCCGTGGATAGCAGATGTCTACGCCGCAGCCCAGTACGCCGTAGGTGACGCCGCCTCCGTTCAGCGCGCCTCTCTGTCCTGCGCCGTCAATCCCCCTTGCCATCCCGCTGATAACCTGAATTCCATGCTCCGCCAGATATTTTCCATAATCCAGAGCCATTTCTTCCCCATACGGCGTACATTTCCTCGCCCCAACGATTGCCGCGCTTAAAACGCCTTCTTCCGGGAGATTCCCTTTCACATATAATGCGTAGGGAGGGTCCGGAATCTGCAAAAGCTTCTTAGGATATTCGGCCGAGAAATACGGGACGAACCGTATCTTCTGCTTTTTCAGGCTTTCCCACTCTTTCCAGGTCTTTTTCTCTTTCTTTGCCTGAAGGATCGCCTCCACGTCCTTATCCGCAAGGAACGGAAGAGCCCGCAACTGCATTTCTTCTATATAATATACGGCTCTGCCCTCTTTATATTCTTCTCTCAGCAATCTTTTTTTGCAATCTGACAGATATGGGATTGCCGCAAGCCAGTATTCATATTCCATCCTTGTCACCTCCCCCAATACTTTTTGTCCATCGTGCGGTATCCGATGGCTTCTTTCAGATGATGTTCCCGGATTTTTTCGCTCGCGTCTAAATCGGCAATGGTTCTCGCTACTTTCAGAATCTTGTGGTATGTCCTTGCCGTAAGTCCAAGGGATACGAAAGCCTTGCGCATCAGCAGCTCTTCTTTTCGTCCCAGTTGGCAGAACTCCTTTAATTCTCTCACCTCTAACATGGAATTGGCCAGAATCTTCCGCTCCTTGTACCTTTTCTGCTGGATTGCCCTTGCGGCGCATACCCTGTCCCGGATTGCGGCCGAGCCTTCCCGTCTCTCTTCCTTGGCTAACTCCTCATACTGGATTCTGGGAGCCTCCACGCAGATATCCATACGGTCTAAAAACGGTTGGCTGATTTTTCCAAGATACTGCTGAATCTGTGGCTGTGTGCAGGTACATCGGCCGTAATCCGGATAATTTCCGCAGGGGCAGGGATTCATAGCGCAGATTAGGATGAAATTTGCCGGAAACACAAAGTTCCCCTGACTTCTCGTAATCCGTATCATCCGTTCCTCCAAAGGCTGCCTTAACACTTCCAGCACTGGTTTCTGGAATTCTGCCAGCTCGTCCAGAAACAGGACGCCTCCATGGGCAAGGCTGATTTCTCCCGGCACGGGAAACATGCCTCCTCCAATCAGCGCGGACTTCGTCACGGTGTGGTGGACGCTGCGGAAGGGCCTGCCTGTTATCAGCGGATGCTCCTTGTCCACCATGCCAAGGACGCTGTAAATCTCCGTGATTTCAATACTCTCCTCCAGAGTCGGCGGCGGCAGTATGGTCGGAATCCGCTTCGCCATCATGGACTTGCCGCTTCCCGGAGGCCCTACCATCAGCAGGTTATGTCCTCCTGCCACGGCGACCTCCGCGGCGCGCTTCACTGCCTCCTGCCCATGGATGTCACTGAAATCCACCAAAACCTCCCTGCTTTCCTCAAGGAAAGCCTCCCTCCTGCCTCCCGTGACGATTGGAATCTCCTGCTCCCCGTTCAGGTAACGGCATGCCTCCAAGAGATGCCCTACGCCGAGAATCTGCATCCCTTTGACCAAAGCGCCCTCCCGGACGTTCTGTCCCGGCAGGATACACCTATTGACCCCTTCTTCCCTCGCCTGCATCACGACAGGAAGTATCCCCGATACCTCTTTCACGCTCCCGTCAAGGCCCAGCTCCCCCACCACCAGCGTATCTTTTAGCCTCTCACCCGGGAATCTTCCCATGGAGGCTAGAACCGCCAGCGCTATCGGAAGGTCAAAAGACGCCCCCTTCTTCCTCACAGTTGCAGGCGCTAAGTTCACTACCATTTTCTTTGCCGGCATCTGGATTCCTGAATTGCGGATTGCCGTCCTGACCCGCTCGGAAGCCTCCTTCACCTCCGACGAGAGATAGCCTACCATATGGAACATGGGCAGGCCGTTGCTGATGTCTGCCTCCACATGAATCAGTTCGACATGAAGCCCCTGAATCGCGGCAGACAAAACTGTACTAAATGACATTCAGAACTCCTTTCTATATACGATACTTCTGCGTTTTTTCCTTAATCTTTGATATTCCGGCCGATCCGGCCAAATAGATTGTACCGCGCTCCAAAAGCCACGGTATGATTCGACTCTCGCGACCTCGCCAAGGCCAAGAAAATCTTGACCATTGGCTTATTGCTCGCAAGAATTAGGATTGTTATGAAATGCGGAAAAATAAATCTTGGATTCTCCTTGTTCGGAATGTTTCATCCTCTCTCCGCTGTCCAATTTTATATTAATATACGCACAGGGAGATTGCAAGAAAATCTCTTAGACAAATTTCGACATTTTCCTTGTGCCTTTATATTTCCACAGGAATACCATCATTGCTCCGCTGATTGCCAGCAAGCAGTAGAAGCTAATTCCCCGGTTCACCAGTGTCGCAGCCGCCATGGGGTTCTTTGTAAACACACCGGAGAATAGCCTTACAAACGCGTATTCACTGATTCCCGCCGCCCCCGGGAATGGAAGCAGCGCAGTCGTCATGAACAACACCGTCTGAAGCAGGAAAACCTGGGGATAAGCAGCCGTTTCCCCCATGGCAAGGCAGACCATATAGGGGATGCTGAACCAACAGATCACCTGGCATATGCTGACCAAGAATGCCTTTGCCATCACCCGCGGTTTCCTGCGGATCAGGTCTGCACAAGCCTGAAAGTCCCGGAACGCTTCCTCTAGTTTTTCCTGCCATTTTTCCTTATTCTTTACCGGAAGGCGTGCGATTGCCCCATGAAGGAGGCGAAGCAGCCTGTCTTTTAGACGGCGGGAGAACATCACCGACAAAAGTCCGGTGATAAATAGGAGATTGAGCAGGAATCCAAGGACTGCCAGTACCAGAAGTCCCCCCGAGGGCGACACTTTCCCCTGTATAATCGCCGCCATAGCCATAATTTCCATGAAACATACCGCAATTTGGAAACTTGCCAGTTCTCCAATAAGCGCCAGTGTCCCGTGGGCGATCTCGATACCGTCTTTTTTCATAGCGTAGAGCTGCGCCGGCTGCCCGCCTGTGGAAGACGGTGTGATGGAGCTGAAAAAAAATCCGATATAGGCATATTTCATGCCTTGCCAGAAGGTAACAGAATTGCCGAAAGAGCCTAGCAGAATCCGCAGGTTAATGCCTTCTGACAGGTGGAATACCTCCGCCAACAAAATTCCCGCAATAAGGAAAGGAATGGATGTATCTGCCAGCGCCTCCCATACGGTCCTCATATCCGTCCCCCGCAGGACGAGGAAACATGCTGCTGCCGCAAATATCAGAAAGACCGCCCCATATCGAAGAACCTTCCGTACTGACAGATTTTCGCCCATATGCATCCTCCCTTCGCAAGTTTGTCTCTGTTCGTAAGATTGCTTACCACTCATATACATCCATCCTCCCGAAGGAATACCCCCGCCCTATCAGGATAGGCAATGCACTGCGCAGAGCCTCTATGGTGCGTCCCGGTGCTCCCGCCTCACCCCTGCCGTCATGGAGGCAGATAACAGCTCCCGGGAATACTCGTTTTAGCAGTTTCTTTTCAATCGTTTTGGCTGTCTCCTTTGCCGACCAGTCATGGGCCATTACATCCCAAAAAGTTATTTTTAGATTCTTTTGTTTACAATAATACAATGTCCAGAGATTCAGATGCCCCCATGGCGGGCGGTAATATCGGATATTACATCCCATTTCTTTCATAGATGCCACCGACTGTTCCAAATCCCTGCGGATAAACCGCCTCCCGCAAAACAGTGCATTTTCATGGCGGACTGAATGGATTCCTACCAGATGCCCTTCTTCTTTCATCCTTTCAATCATCTCCGGGTTCCTTCCGGCAAATTCTTCGACTACGAAGAAAGTTGCCAGAATCCCATACTGTTTTAGCAGGTCTAATAGCTGCCCTGTATACTCCCTGCTGGGGCCATCGTCAAACGTCAGGAATAACCGTTTCTCTGCCCTGCCATCCTTCCATTTTCTCCGACTTCTTCGTTTCCAGAGATATTTCATTCCCTCTGAGGGGAGCAGACTATAGCTTAATATCCCTGCACTAAGCAAGCCCGCGCTTAATTTGTGGGATATATTTTTGGTATCCGATTTTTTCATATCCATGTTCCTCCTTACGTTCGTTTTGTTCTTCTTTCTGCTCTGCCCCGGTATGGTGACAGCTTCTCATTTTTCTTCCCCGGACCGCTATCTCACGAACTGCTTGGGGAAGTCCCGTATCCATCATCTCCTGGTGCGCGGTTCCCATACATCTTTTCATCTCTTCTAATCTTGCACCATCTTCCAGTATCTTCCGCAATTCTGCCGTGAAATCTTCTTTTTTATCCCAAATTACATGGGCGAAGCCTTTTCCCTGTGCATATCTCGCATTCACGGTTTCCTGCTCCAGAAAAGGGCGGATAATGAACATAGGCACTTTGCTGTGCAGGCTCTCGAACAGCGTGATGCCTCCTGCTTTTGTGATAACAAGGTCTGCCTTGCGCATGTATTTTCCGATATTGTCAACATACCCCAATACCTCAATATCGTCGAAGCATCCCTGCCATGTCTCATATATCTTCTGGTTCTTCCCGGTAATTACGGTCGCCTTCACCCCCGGCGTCTCATGTAACATGTATAAAAGTTCTTCCAGCTTCGGCATGATTCCAAGCCCGCCGCCCATGACCAGGACATGCTTTTGGGCTGTCCCATCTTTATAAGGGCGGTTCTGCCCTTCCTGTTCTGGTTTAAGAAACTGCTGCCGTACCGGCACTCCCGTCACCAGGACATTTTCCGGCAATGCCCCAAAGCCAATCAGATTCTTTTTCACCTCCACGGTAGGCGCCAGATAGAGATCCGCCTGTTTTGCGAACCATTCTTTGTGCATACTGATATCGGTAATGCAGGTGACAAGCGGAATCTGGCTTCCTGACTTTGCCTTATAAGTGGCAGCCGACTTCTCACAGAATGGATGGGTACACACAAGCACGTCTGGCCTAATTTCTTCCATCATCTTCCGGAATTTCCGGTAGATGATAGGGCTGCTTGGCCTGTTCCTGGAATTCATTTTCCCGGAAAGCTTATAGACCAGATTGTAAATCCCATGGTAACGCTCGGCAACAAGCCCGAACACTTTATATATCAACTTACTGATGTGCGGGGCAAAATAAGCCGGAAGATCCTTCTGTATGATTTCAGCATCCGGCTCCTGCCTCCTGAATTCTTCTCTGACGGCATTTGCCGCCATCTCATGACCAAATCCAAACCTTCCGCTCAA
>OFGB01000295.1_pt1 | contig 36904 bp, 28 predicted proteins | sample 1521491 | NCBI WGS metagenome assembly OFGB01 (sample SAMEA3504095, study PRJEB24116) | mouse gut metagenome | biome: mouse gut; feature: mouse-associated habitat; material: faeces | place: Denmark | collected 2011
CTTGATAGTATAGATTGTTCAACTTTTCCTGTCCACACTTATATACTAACACCACTTTCAACTCTTAAGGACAATTATTATCTCGAATGCATACTGGTGCAGCAATGCCAAGGTGGTTCCAAATAACTCTTTTTCCAATGCTGGGTTTCCAAAGACAATGTCTATTTCGTGCCAGGGTTTTTCTGGCTCTCATGAAGGTTGATATTTCCGATAAAAAATCCATTGCTTTTCCAGATAATATAGGTATAAAAGCGCAGAGGTTCCGTGCTTACAAAATGGCCATGCCAATTGGTTAAAACATTTTCGGTTCCGCATCGCCGTTGGGGTGTTAAATGATACCATTTGGGGAAAAGCCTTGATTTCGCAGGAAGGGTTTGCTAACATGAGAAAAATTTGCTTTGACGGTGTGTGGAAACGTATGCGGAGAGGAGAGAGAATGCGATGCCCAGGATCGGGATAGTGTGTGACCAGGACCAGGAAAGGGAAGTCATTAGACATGTTATAGCGCTTCTGGCCGCCGGTGAAGGGTTTGACTGCTCTGTCTGCAGTATCTCCGTAAAAGGCGGGGCGCTCTCTGAGGAGGATGGGGACGTTTCTTTAAAGGACGGCAGTTTTACTCTTAGAAGTGGAGGATACTTGCCGGCGGACAGAAATCGGAAGGGGGAAATTTCGTCAGGCGGAGCTCTGATGGAAGGGGAATATTGGAAAAATTTATCCTGTGTGATCCTGGCCTGGGAGGACAGGGAGGCTGCGTTCGGCCATGCGGAGTACCTTTGGCAGCAGGAGCCTTCCCTGTTGGTCATCTATGTGGCCCATGGGGTGGAGGATATCATTGCAGCTCTGAGGATGCCTTTTTTTCACACAGTGAGGATCTTTGACCTGGAGCAGGATCTGAAGACAGCTTTCCGAAAGATGAGCAGGCTGAAAGGGACTTCCAGGGACAAGATTGCTTTTCACCAGAATGGGAAGGTGATTTTGATTTCCAGAAAAGAGATTTATTTTCTGGAGAGCGAGCACCATGATATTCGGCTTCATGCAGGCAGGGAGGTATTTGCCATAGGGGAAACCCTTTCTCAGTGTGAGGAAAAACTCAAGGGTATGGGGTTTGTGAGGACATACAGGAGTTTTCTGGTAAACATGTATCACATCCGCTGCCTGGAGAAGGAAAATGTGCTTCTGGACAATGGGGAACGTCTCTATGTGAGCCGCCGCAGGTATCCGGAGGTGAAACTTACATTTGAAAATTATATCCGTCATCTGGATTTTATGCGGTAAAATAAAATCCGGTACGGTCTGTCCTGCATCATCCATGCTTTAAAAATATATCTCAATTGTGCTTTGGACAGGAAGGGAGGCATACTTAGCATGATCACCGTGGAACACTTAAAAAAAGAATTTACTTATTACAAAAAAATGACTGGAATCAGAGGCTCTCTGCACAATGTATTTCACAGGGAAACGCTGAAGAAGGAGGCAGTCAGGGACATTTCCTTTTCGGTGGACAAGGGGGAGATGATAGGTTTTCTGGGACCAAACGGGGCCGGAAAGACCACCACTTTGAAGATGCTTTCCGGCATCCTGTACCCTACCGGTGGAAAGGTGGAGATTGACGGTTATATTCCCTGGGAGAGGAAAAATGAGTTTAAGAGAAGAATCTCCATTGTCATGGGACAGAAGAATCAGCTCTGGTGGGATCTGCCGGCCAGTGACAGTTTTTATCTGAACAAGTGCATCTTTGGAGTGGATGACGGCACATATCGGGATATCGTGACAGAATTGTCGGAGATGCTGGAGGTGCAGGATCTGCTGAATGTGCAGGTGAGGAGGCTTTCCCTGGGGGAGAGGATGAAAATGGAGATCCTGGCGGCCCTGATCCACAGGCCGGACATTCTGTTTCTGGATGAGCCCACCATTGGCCTTGACATTCTTTCCCAGAAAAAGATTAGGGAATTCCTGAAAATATACAATGAGCAGTGGAAGACGACAGTGATCATCACCAGTCATTATATGGCGGATATTGAGGCCTTGTGTGACAGAACAGTTATTATCAACCAGGGACAGCTGGTATACGATGGGCGTCTGTCGGACATTAATCAGTTCCTGGGCAGAAGGAAGCTACTCTCTGTGAAGACCGATGAAACTGTGGAAGCTCAGGTGTGGGAGGCCTTCGGCCTGGTCAGGGAGGCTGGAGCGGAGGGGGTGGTTCTGGAAGTTCCTCAGGAGAAGGTGAGGGAAGTACTGGCCTCCATTCTGTCCAGCATGCAGGTGGAAGACTTTACTGTTACGGAGATTCCTATAGAAGAGAGCATTGCCCGCTTTTATCAGAAGGAGGTGGTGGCGCCGTGAGCAGTTACCGCTGTGTTTTTATCATGGGGGTTGAGAGGGCGTTGGAATACCGGATGAGTTTTTTCCTCAGCATGCTCAGTGCGGTCTTTCCCATTTTAATCCAGACCACCATGTGGAATTATTTGTATGGGCATACGGATGCCGCGTCAGTCTTTGGATATGAGCAGGGACAGATTCTGCTGTATACGCTTTTGGCCACCATTGTGTCCCAGTTGGTGGGGACGGGGTTTGAGGGGGAGATGAATGAGGATATCAAAATGGGGGGGCTGAACAAGTATCTGGTTCGCCCTATGAGCTATAAGTGGTATCAGTTTTTCCGTTTTATCGGACAGAAAATTCCAAGGCTGATGGTGGCGGCACCTGTGATGATTCTTATCATAGGAGTGGCTTTCTGGCAGGGACTGCCCCTGTCGGCAGGACGTGTTCTGGTATTTCTGGCGAGTCTGGTGTTGGCGGTGGTGTTGAATTTTTCTATTTATTACTGTATCGGCCTGCTGGGATTCTGGCTTACGGATGTGGATAAACTCTTTGGCACCATCAGCATTGTACTCACTGTGGTGAGCGGCGGCGTATTTCCTCTGGATATTTTTGGTGGTATGGTGGAAACCCTGGTAAATTTGCTGCCTTTTGGGTACACCACTCAATTTCCGGTGAACATTATCAACGGCCGCTTTGGCCTGGAGCGGATCTGTGCAGGGCTTTTCTTTCAGACAGGGTGGATTGCTGTGTTCATCTTTCTGGGATGGTTTATGTGGAAGCATGGTATCCGGCGTTATGCGGCAGTGGGAGGCTGAGTGCAGAAAATATTGTGGAAGTTTTGCCTGTCAGAGGGAATTTTTGTGCTGGAAACCACTGTGCAGGTGCGACGCCCGTTGGAGGGCGGCGGGATGCCAGGGATGCCGGAATATTTGGAGAGTGCGTCATTCCTGGTATAATCCACAACAATTACCACTATGTTTCGCGAAGGATAAATTTTCAGTCTGCAAGGCGGAGGAAGGAGTCGTAGCGGGCTACGATGACTGACGGTGCTGTGTGCCAGTGGCACACGTCCAGCACGGACCGTAGCGGAGCGTAGACCAACGATGCAGATGGAAATTTAGACAAGTGAAACATGTGGTTAATTGGTGGGGGTTATACTAGTATTGATATGGAGGAGGGAAAGGACTGCGTAAGCATCCGGATTAAATATGAAAAAACTGGGCCATTATTTGAAACTTATGGGGGTCTTTGCGAAATATTCGCTTATGTCCGCCCTGGAGTATCGCATCAACTTTGTCACAGGAATGATGGTAGAGATGGGATGGATGGTTATCAAACTGCTCTATGTGGCCATCATTTACAAGGCGGGAACCAATATTGGAATATTGACCCCGGATCATATTCTGCTGTTTATTGGAACTTATGTTTTGATGACGGGGATTTACATGCTGTATTTTGGAAATTTAAGCTCCATTCCAGGGATGGTACAGCAGGGGGAACTGGATCTGTACATCGTAAAACCGGTATCTCTGCAGTTTCTGGTGACTATGAGGAGGGTGGAGTTTGCGTATCTGCTTCCCAATCTTGTGGCGGGAACTCTGATGATCACCGCAGGCTGGCGTCTGGCGGGGCTGCCCGTGGGAGTGGTTCCGGTGGCAGGGTTTGTATTCTTTTTCGTTTGCGGGTGCCTGCTGACTTACAGTCTTTTTCTGCTGCCATATCTGCTGAGCTTCTGGACTGTGTCCATAGGAGGGATTGCGGACATCAGCAACGCCCTGTGGGATTTTAACAATATGCCATCCATGATCTATGGAAAGTGGATGCGGCGGATCGGTACTTATGTGCTGCCGGTGTTTGTGATAACAAATTTTCCGGGATTGTTTCTGATGGGGGAGCTGTCTCCTGGGGCCTGTCTGTGGGGGGCCGGTGCACCGGTGCTGTTTTTTCTGATTTCCAGGAAAATCTGGAGACTTTCCCTGAAACGGTACAGCAGCGCAAGCTCATAAAATTATACATGAACCAAAAAAACCCTGCCTGGGGAAAGCTACTCAGGCGGGGCTTTTACAGTTTAAAGTTTTGTTTTCACATCATTGTAAACAGAAATATAAAAGATGTTGCCGGGGCAGCCGGAGTCACTGCTGTCGCCGGGAGGCATATTGGCCAGTTCTTTAATAATTTCATTCAAATATTCTGTATGTTCCTGAATCCGTCGGATCTGGTTAAAGATATATGCCATATCAATAGTACTTCTCCCTTGCCATAATATTTTTCTGTGGATGCCGTTTTGTCTGATGGGTGCCGCTCCCGATTCACAGTTTTAGTATAGAGGATTTTGAACTCTGTGTTATATCTTAATTTTATTTGAAAATATCCACAGAGAGGATGCAGAAAATGTGCTTGAGAAGATATAATGGAAGATTGGGGGAAGTAAAAGAAATCAAGGACATGTTTCGATCAAAAATATGTCCAGCAGTATTGAACATGACATATTAAATACTTATATACGAAATTTTTTAGGGTATTTTTACATATTCTAGTGACATATCAAATCATATGTGCTATAATTATCGCAATCGTTTATGGGAGGTGAGGATATGACAGGAAATGAATTGTTGTTGGCGATTTCTACCATGCTTGACCCTATGAGGGAAGAGATACGTGAAATGCGACAGGATATCAAAGAAATTAAAAAAGATGTGGAAGGCCTGAAAAAAGATGTGGAGGGCCTGAAAAAAGATGTGTGCGGTCTGAAAAAAGATGTGGAGGGCCTGAAAAAGGACGTGTGCGGTCTGAAAAAAGATGTGGAGGGCCTGAAAAAGGACGTGTGCGGTCTGAAAAAAGATGTGGAGGGCCTGAAAGCAGATGTGGAAGGCCTGAAGAAGGACATGGAAGGCGTAAAAGAAGAGCTTCAGGAGGTCAAGACCAAGGTAGCTGAGATTGACGTGAGGGTAAAACGGATTGAGATTGTTCAGGAAAATGAGATGCTGACTCGGTTAAATACGATAGAAGCCTGCTATATATCGACTTTCGAGAGGTATAAGGACAGCGTAGAGGATTATGAGGCCATGAAACAGGACATACCTATAATGAAAAAAGTAATTGCGGAACACAGCGAGATTCTGCAGAGATTAGCATAGCTTATCTCTATCATTTGACGGTGCAGGCGGACATGGGCATGAAAGATTCAACACAGGGATATCCGGGACCAGAGAACAGTATAATAATAAAACAGCATGTATTACGACATGCTGTTTTCGCTGGCATTTTCCTGGTAGTACCTGGCCTGTGTCTCATACATCTCCCGGTAGAGACCGCCGTCCAGGCACATAAGCTCTTCATGGGTGCCATCCTCTGTGATACGTCCGTTTTGAAGTACCAGTATCCGGTCGCAGAGTCTGGCGGCTGACAGGCGGTGGGAGACCATTATGGCAGTTCTGCCCCGACTGATTTGTTCAAAACAGTTAAAGATTTCCGCTTCCGCCTCCGGATCCAGAGCGGCGGTGGGTTCATCCAGGAGCAGCACCGGGGCATTTCGGTACAGGGCCCGGGCAATGGCCAGACGCTGGGCCGAGCCTCCGGACAGCTCCACCCCTTCCGGCTCAAACATCTTATACAGGTAAGTTTCAGCGCCTTTCGGCAGCGCTTCTGTTATCCTGTCAAGCCCCACCTGGGAAAAAAGAGAGTGAAGATTTTCTCCGCCGTCCCTTCCCAGTTCCACATTCTCCCGGAGGGTGAAGGCGAAGAGCTTATAGTCCTGAAACACTGCGGCGCTTCTGCCTGAGAGTCCTGCTCCCGCCTCCCCTGCCGGTTTCCCATCCAACAGGATATCTCCCGATTCCGGGCAGTAGAGCCCGCAGAGCAGCTTTACCAGTGTGGTCTTTCCTGCACCGTTGCGGCCCACCAGGGCCACCCGCTCTCCTTCCCGGATGGACAGGGTAAGGTTTTGCAACACGGGCTCCTCCGCGCCGGGATAGCGGAAGGAGACGTTTTTAAACGCCACAGAAGGGGCGATCCGATTCTCTCCTTCAGTTTCCCGGGGATGCAGGGGGATTTCCTCAAATTTCCGGTAGGCCGAGAAAATCCTGCCCATGTAGAGCAGCTCCGACATTCTGTCAGTGATGCGGAACAGGGCGGAGCCAAGGTTCAGAAAGAGACCTGTGTAAAAGACATAGTCGGCAGTGCCCAACCGTCCTCCCATGGCCAGAAGGGCAAATACGCCGTACACCAGAAAAAGCTGTCCCTGGGACACCAGCGCGGAAAGTCCCATGCTGCGGCTGATGCGGTTCATCTGGGCTGTCACCGCCCGCAGTTCTTTTCGGTTCAGCCGGCGGATTTTATCCATAATGATCCTGTCCATCCGGTACAGGCGCACATCCTTTCCCAGGGAATTGTCCCACACCAGACCTCCGTAGCTGCTGATCCGCCGCTCCACAGGAACGATGATCTCAAAGGTGCCGTTTTTGATTTTCCTGGTGCGTCCGGTGAGAAGTAGATTCAGCCCTGTGAGGGCGGCCACCGCCAGAAGGAGTATGGGAAAACTTCCGGCTGCCGCCGCTGCGGTGCCTCCTGCCAGGAAGACCGCATGGAGAATGTCAGGGATCATTTCCTGCAGCACTTGCTCCAGGACGCTATAGTCGATAATAGGGCGCAGAGCCTGTTCTTTCAGATCCATAACCTCCGGGTTCTCCAGAAGGGCATAGTCCATGGACATGATTTTCTCCCCCACATGACATTTGAAATCATCTCGGAAGCGGGCTGAACAGACTTCCTGACGGGCAGCCAGAATTGCTCTGATGCTGTTCAGAGCCAGTCCGGAGAGCACCAGGGCCAGAGCCCACTGCAGGGCTTCCTGTCCATTTCCGGCCAGAAGGCTTTCCAGGATCTGCTTTGACAGCCAGATGCCGGTGAGAGCCTGCACTGCTTTGGCTGCCGCAGTTCCCGCCGCTGTCAGAAGGTAGGCCGGGGAGATTTTCAGAGTGAGCTTCATCACATAGAAAGGCAGGGCTGCCTGGGTGAGCCAAGTTTCCTTTTTCATTCTGTGCTGCCTCCTTCTCTGTAATACTTTGCCTGGGTCTGAAAGAGCTTTTCATAGTCCCCTTTCTTCCGGCACAGTTCTTCGTGGGTGCCCTGCTCTGCCACCCGACCCTCCTTCAACAGCAGAATCTGGTCGCAGAAGCGGGTGGAGTTCAGGCGGTGGGAGATGAAGATGGTGGTTCTTCCCTGGGCAATGGCGTGGAACTGCTCATAGACCCGGTGTTCCGCCAGAGCGTCCAGGGCGGCAGTGGGCTCGTCCAGAAGCAAGATGTTCCCACCTTTGTACAGCGCCCTGCAGATCACCAGGTTCTGCCTTTCACCCCCGGACAGCTCCACTCCGGAGGGTTCAATGGCCCGGGTCACGGGAGCGTCCATCTTATCCGACAGGAAAAATCCTTTAGGATGTAGGTTTCACTGCCGGGATAGCGGAAGGAAACCCTGTCAAATTCCACGGACCAGGGACCTTGTTTTGCAGGAACAATTCTGCTGTTGGTTGAGGCTGTAGCCTGGGCGGTGCAGGCTTCCGCCAGGAAATTCCTGTAGCTGTCAATCTGCCGGGCAGCGTCGGCCAGATCTATTCCGGAGCGCACCAGGGTCTGTCCCAGAGCGGCAAAGGAGGCGAACACCCCTGTATAGAGCACAAAGGCGTCGATGGAGAGTTCCCCTTCCGCACAGCCCAGGATCAGGAAAACGTATACGGCTCCTTCCCGCAGGAGGGCGGCAAGAAGATCCCCACCGGCGGACAGGGTCTTTTTGGCGGCAATCCTGGAGAGAAGCTGTTCATATTCCTTCTGCCAGCGGCGGTAGATGCCTTTGAGCCAGTCTCCCAGGGTGAAGAGCCGAATTTCTTTTCCGTAGCCGTAGTCATACATTAAGGAGAAAACATAATCTTTTCTGCGGGCCAGGGCAGCCTTTTCGTCCCGTAGGCTGTATTCATACCGGGAGGTGCGGTTTTCCAGGTAAAGGCTTATCCCCATGTTCAGCAGGGGCAGCAGAAGCAGGAGCGGCTGCAGGCGGCTCACCAGTATGGTGTAGAAGATCAGAACCGCCCCATTGGCCAGAATCCCTGTCCCGGCCCGGTGGATGGCAGGCACAAATCTGTCAACCCCGCCGGAAGCGCTGCTCATCCGGTTCAGAACGGCAGGATTTTCCAAATCCGTAAAGGGCATGGTCATGGTTCTCTCTTGGAGAGCTTCTTTCAACTTGAAACTCAGACCAGTGAACAGGTCTTCCTTCTTAAAGCCGTAGTAGACCATCAGAAAGGAAGAAGTCATGGAGGCGGCACACAGAATCGCAAAGTCCCCTGCAAACACAGAAAAACTGCCTTCCATAATGTCCCGCAGCAGCACCTGGGGCAGCAGCACGCCTACCGCCGGCGCCGCCGCCAGCGCCAGGGACTGCAGGGCAAAGAACAGAAAGCAGCTTCTGTCCGTCCGCCAGATCAGTTCCAGGTACCATTGGAGGTTCCTAAGGATTTTTTTCATAGGTATCCCTTTCTTCTAGTATAACTCCCACCAAATAACCACATGTTTTGTTTGTCAAAATTTCTATCTGCATCGTTGTTGTCAGGCATCGTGTACGACTCTTTTCTCCGTCTTGCAGGCTGAAAAAGTGTTGTGGGCCATACTAGTTTTTTCATCTTATTGGATCCATTTTATCAGACCTATTCAGCGAAATCAAGGCGGCTGCTGGAGAAATATTTGACTGTACCGCCCCGGGGCAGTACACTATGGGAAGAGGGTTGCATCCGTAAGAGTTTACATAGAGGAATTGTTGTGGGTTATGCCAGCCTGGCGAATGCCGCCCCGTATACAAAAAATTGGCACAGTGAGGTAAAAATGCAGCACAAAGTATTGATTATTGAGGATGAAACAGATATAAATCGTCTGCTGTCTGAGATTCTGAAGGCGGACGGATCCCTGCCTGTACAGGCATATTCCGGGACGGAAGGGCTTCTTCTGGCAGAGAGGGAATCTCCGGATCTGATCCTTCTGGATCTTATGCTGCCGGGGCTGTCCGGGGAAGCGCTTCTGGGGAAACTGCGGACGGAAAAACACTGCACGGCGCCCGTTCTGGTACTCTCCGCCAAAGGGTCTCTGCAGGATAAGGTGGGACTTCTGCGCATGGGGGCGGATGATTATATCACCAAACCTTTTGAGCCGGAGGAGGTGTCCGCCCGGGTGGTGGCGGCTTTGCGGCGCGGAGGCAGTGTACCGGAGCAGGGGAAGGTATGGAGCTATAAAAACTTAAGGCTCTGCCAGGAATCCCGAAAAGTCACGGTCAACGGTGCGGAACTGTCTCTGACGGCCCATGAATATGAACTGCTTCTGCTTTTTCTGCAGGCGCCGGAGAAAGTCTATTCCAGGGAAAACCTCTATGAACTGGTGTGGCGCAGCGGTTATTACGGGGAGAATAATACCGTGAATGTCCATGTGAGCAATCTACGGAAAAAGATCAAGGAAGCGGATCCGAAGAACGAGTATATCCGGACAGTGTATGGCATTGGCTTTCAGCTGAAGTAAAAGAAAATCTTTACGACTTCTTTAAAAGTTTTTTATGACTTATTAACCTCCCGGCGTTTATACTGTACTTGTGAACAAATACGGCAGTGCCGGCATCTGCTGCCAGATTTCAGAGGAGAAAAGGAGGTCAAAAATGAACGATTACGCCATAGAAGCCAGACAGGTATCAAAGTCTTACGGCCCGGTTCTGGCACTGGACAAAGTCAGTCTCCATGTGAAAACAGGGAGCATCTATGGACTGGTGGGGGACAACGGGGCGGGAAAATCCACTTTTTTAAAGCTTCTGGCAGGGCATGTTTTTCCCACTTCAGGGGAGATCCGCCTGTTTGGGCAGTTTGAGGAGAAGGAGCTTCTCCGCTGCCGCCGCCAGACAGGTGTTATGATTGAGCATCCGGGATATTTTCCCAACATGACAGTGGAAAACACTCTGGAATACTACCGCATCCAGAAAGGGATCCCGGGAAAAGAAAAGGCGGAGGAAATGCTGCATCTCACAAAGCTCTGGGAGAAAAGAAAGAGCAGGTGCAAAAAACTTTCCCTGGGGCAGAAACAGCGTCTGGGCCTGGCCATTGCCATGATCGGGGAGCCCAGGCTGCTGATTCTGGACGAGCCGGTCAACGGGCTGGACCCCAGCGGCATCCTGGAACTGCGCACCCTGCTGCGCCGCCTGAATGAAGAGAAGCATATCACGATTCTTCTCTCAAGCCACATTCTGCCGGAACTGCAGCAGACCGCCACACACTTTGGGTTCCTGAGCAGGGGCAGGCTTCTGGAAGAAATCTCAGGGGAGGAGCTGTCAGGCAGGTGTGCGGATTCTCTGGAGATCGTCGTCTCGGACCAGGAAATCTATGCCGCTCTGCTGGCAGGGCATTTTCCGGAGGAGAGATTCCAGGTGCTGCCGGAGGGGACCATAAAAATCAACCGCTGCAGGCGGGAGGCGGAAGCCTACAGCCGCCTTGCCACCGACAACGGTCTTTACATCAGGGCCCTGAACAGGTGCCGGACTTCACTGGAGGATTATTATATGAATCTGAAAAACGGAGGGATACGGGGATGCTGAATCATATCAAAATGAAGAATGGAGGGACACAGGAATGCTGAATTATATCAAAAGCGAATTTTACAGGGCGGCACACAGCGCAGAAATCCGTGGAACGGCCCTTGGGCTGGGGGGAATTGTGCTGCTGATGAACCTGGTTCTGTACCTGATGAAGGATCTGGAGCATTTCCGGTATGGAATCACCTCTTTTTCCTACTCCATGCTGGTCTCCATGCCCATGTTGTACTGCTATGTGGCTGCGGATGTGGCAGTGATGCTCTATGAGGCGGACAGAAAGAACGGCACCCTGGGAAACAGCGTCTCCTATGGCCTGTCCAGGATACAGATTTTTGCCTCAAAATGCATGGTCAGCTTGGGCGTGTCTCTCTTTCTGCTTCTCCTGATCCTGCCCGTTTACATCGGAAGCGCCCTTTTGCTGCCTGTTTCCGGACCTACCACCGTGGGGGAGCTGCTGCTGGAGATTCCTGCCATGTCCCTTATTGCCACAGGGGCGCTGATTCTGGCGGTGGTGCTGCTGGACTTTTTTGAAAACAGTTTCTTCAGCGTCCTGACCTGGTTTGCTGTTCTGGTGTTCCTGCCCAAGGCTTTGCTGCTGGCGGGTATGGCCCTGGCTTCCAGGACGGAGCTTCTTTTGGACATTGCCCTGTGGATGCCTGTGAATTTTCTCTCTGTCCAGTCGCAGGTCAATATGTCAGAGTGCACCCCCCTCTGGAGCACCGGGGCGGGAATGGCAAAATGCCTGCTGTCCGGAGCCGCAGGCATCTTTGTCTTTGGCGCTGTGGGGGTGCTGATGCTGAGAAAAAAGGAGATCTGAATGGTATGCTTGCTGTGGTATTCTGCGTGGTGGCGGCAGGATTTGCCTTCCGCTGCTTTTCCCTGAAACATGCCCTGAGGGAGATGAACCGGGAGCTTCTGGAGATCCGCCGGGAGCTTTCCCGGAACCAGATTCTGCACCTGCCCCTGCCCGACCGGGATCTGGAGCAGGTGATGGAGTCCATGAACGGCACCCTGGAGGAAGTGCGCCGGGAGCGGCAGGGCTACGAAAAAAGAGAGGCGGAATTCCAGCGGCTGATTGAAAATATCAGTCATGACTTAAGAACGCCTCTCACTGTGATTCTGGGCTATCTGAAATGGATGAAGAGAGGGGAAAATGTCCCCGACGCCCTGGAGGTCATAGAGCGGAATGCCCGGGCAATGGAGAAACTGGTTTCGCAGTTTTATGATTTTTCCCGACTGAACGCACAGGACTATGCTCTGGAGCTGGTGGAGGTAGATGTGTGCAGGATTCTGCGGGAATGCATTGCGGGGAGCTGTCAGGTTTTGGAGGCGGCATCCCTGAATCTGCGGAGCTGCCTTCCGGAGCATCCGGTGCCGGTACAGGGCAATACAGGCGCCCTGGAGCGCATTTTTTCAAACCTTTTTCAGAACGCGGTCCGGTATGCCCGCAGCGGACTGGAGATCTGTCTGGAAGAGGACGGGAAGGGACAGGTGAACATTTGGTTTCAAAACGACGGGGAGGGGATCACAGAGGAGGAAGTCTCCCATCTGTTTGACAGGTTCTACAGGAACGATTCCTCCAGGCGCCGGAACGGCTCCGGTCTGGGCCTGACGGTGGCAAGATCTCTGGCGGAACTGATGGAGGGCGCCCTCACCGCCCGGCTTCTGGAGTCCGAAGGCAGAACAGAGGAAGAAGGGGCATGGGGCAGAGGAGCGGATGGAATGGTTTCCATACGGTTTACGCTGACACTGAAATTATACGGGAGCCCTAAGTAATTGCGGGTGAGCCGAGTAAACATACTTTAAACATGCTGGGAAGGTATAAAAATATGCTTTTATAAAAAAGATGTGAAGGAGTCTCTTGCCAGGGAAAAATTGATATGCTATAGTATGAAAATAGTAATAAAATAAGAAATATCAGGGCGGGAAAATGAAAGAACAGCTATGAGGTCTGCGTCAAAGGAAGAGGGGACTGGAATGAAAAAGATTATGGCGCTGTCAAAGGGAACCGGGGAGATGTTCCGGATCTTGTGGCAGTCTGGCAGGGGACTGACTGTAATGCTGGTGGTGAACAGCCTGATCCGCAATGCGCTGTGGCCGGTGCGGGCTTTGGTTGTAAAGGACATGGTTGATCTGGCTGCGGCGTCCTGGGGGCAGGGATCTGCCGCCTGGCAGGGTAATTTTATGCTGGATGCCGCCCTGTTTTTTGCCTGCTTCTGCGCCAACAGGGTCTGGTGGCCTCTGAACAGTTATGTGCAGACGCTCCTGCTGGCCAGGCTGGGGCATGAGTCCAGGGTGCGGATTATGGCGGCCATGAACGGAGTCGGCTTATCTTTTTTTGACTGCGCGGAGAACAGGGATATCTATGAAAGGGCTCTGCGGCAGGCAGATGACAGGCAGCCCATTAACACAGTAAACAGTGTCATGGGGTTTGTAGCCCTTCTGGTGAGTTTTTCCACGGCATTTTTTGCCATGGCCGCGGTGAGCGTGCCGGTGACAGTGCTCCTGCTGGCAAGTTCCATTCCCTCCATTATCTGGGAAGGGCGCTTCAATGAAAAGGTTTATCAGTTCGATCAGGAGGCTGCCCGGGAGAGGCGCAGGATGGACTATTTGTTCTCCCTGTTTACGGATAGAACCGCAGCGAAAGAGATCAGGACATTCCGGGCAGGACCTTATCTGGAGGAGAAGCGGCGGAAGGCCCTGGAGGAATACCAGGGCAGGTATCTGCGCCTGGCAGGGTGGAAACTGCGGGTGGACGGGGGGTTCTGGCTCATCCTTCAGGGGGCGCTGATGCTGGGTTATTATCTGGTCATCTCCGAGGTGCAGGGCAGGGGTACTGCCGCAGGTTCCCTGAGCTTTTTCCTAACGGTGGCGGTGGACATGCAGGACGCGCTCAGGCGGTTCGGCTCGTCTTTCAACGGAGTGGTCCAGGGGGCCAGGTATTTTGACAATCTTCTGGAGCTGGAGAGGACGGGCAGGGCTCAGGAGGAGGCTTTCGGCGGACGCCTTACACCGGAAAGGGTGGAGACAGTGGAATTCCGCCATGTGAGTTTCCGCTATCCGGGCCGGGAGGAGGAAGCGCTGCATGATGTGAGTTTCACCCTGCGCTGCCCTCCGGTGATGCTGGTGGGGATGAACGGCTCGGGAAAGAGCACCCTGCTGAAACTTTTACTGGGATTTTACAGGCCGGATTCAGGGGAGATCCTGATCAACAGTATTCCGGTTGGGGAGTATGACAGGGAGCAGTATTACGAGCTGTTTTCTGTCTGTTTCCAGGACCGGATGAGGTACGGTTTTTCCTTCCAGGAAAATATCATGATGGGAAGTCCGGAGATGGACCGAGAAAGGTTCTGGGAGATCGTGGATCAGGTGCAGCTGGGGGAGGTCTGTGAAAAGCTGCCGGAGAAGGAGCGGACGAACCTGCTGCGGGAGTACGATGAAGGAGGAGTGGAGCTGTCCGGAGGACAGTATGACAGACTGGCCATTGCCAGGGCCGTGGCAAAGGAGGCGCCTGTACTGCTTCTGGACGAGCCGGATGCAGCACTGGATGCCAGGGCGGAGGAGACTTTTTTCCGGATCTATGACAGGCTTGTGGAAAAGCGCCTGGGAATCATGGTCACTCACCGGATGCAACGGGCGGTGTCAGCGGATGTGATCCTGGTCCTGAAGGACGGGGTTTTGGTGGAACAGGGAAACCACAGACAGCTTATGGAGCGGAAGGGGCAGTACGAGGCTATGTTCCGCATGCAGGCGGAGCGCTACTGGAGAAATTCTGTTCAGGGAGAAGCCGTGGCGCAGGAGGAGAATTTATCATGAAAAACGCGGTGTATTCTGTGAAACTGCTGTTCAGGGCATGCCCGGCAGCCGTGTTGTTGTTGTGGGTGTTTACTGTGCTTCTTCTGATCCTTTCTCCCCTCTACTCCCTGGTGGACAGGGAGCTTTTTGACATGGTGCAGGAGGGCCTGGGAGGCAGCGTTGACAGGGGACGGATCCTGCGGATCGTAGGGCTTTATTTCGGCTATAATCTGGCGGTGTTTGTCCTGGCAAAGGGGAAGGAGGCGCTGAACACTTACGGACAGGCGAGAACAGGGGCCCTGGTGCAGGAAAAACTGGTAAGGGGGCTGGAAAGCTATTCCTATGAAGTGTTTGAAGACAATACTTTCTATGACCACATCCAGACCATCAGCCGGGAGGCGGGAAAAGGCGGTATCCTGTCCCTTTCTCTGGACCTGGCGGCTTTTGCAGGGGTGGCGGCAGCCACGGTCAGTCTGTGTCTGCTTCTGCAGCCCTTGGGCTGGGGCGCGGTGGCGCTGTCAGTCCTGTGCTGTGTGCCGGGGTTTCTGCACCAGGCTTCTTTCGGGAAGAAAAACTGGGAATTCAACACATCCAGAGTGCCCTTGCAGAGAAAATGCAGCTACTATTTTTCTTTGCTTTGCTCCAGGGAGGCTTTTGGAGAAAACAGGGTTTTCGGGACCAGGAAACTGTTCTGGGGCAGGTATGAGCAACTGTACGGGGAGTACTACCGAGAGCTGCGCCGCTTTAATGGGAGAAACTGCTGGAAGGGGGTCCTGATGGCGATCCTGCACGCGGTGGGTACGGTGTCCGTGATCCTGTATGCCTATTACAGAGCGGTTCTGGGTGAGATATCTCTGGGTGAGGCGGTTCTCTATGCGGGAGTTAGCCAGAGCATCTATAACAATATCCAGAATGCCGTGTATATGGCCGGTTCCATCAGCGGCTCTGTCAGCGGAGTGCGCTGCCTGCTGGACTGCCTCCGGGAGGGAGAGAAAAAAACAGGGCGGAATGCCGGCGGAAATACTGGAGTATCCGTGCAGGATAAGGCTGTCAAGGGGGGCTTCTGCAGGGAGAAAACTTTCGGAGGAATGGATGTTCCGGGGCATGCCTGTGTGGGAGAAGATCTTCCGAGAAGTGCCCGTCAGGAACAGGCTCTTTTGCCCGGTGTGCTGATAAGGCTCCAGGGAGTTGCTTACGCCTACCCGGGGACCGGACGGAGGGTACTGGAAGGGCTGAATTTGGAGATCAGGGAAGGGGAGAAACTGGCGGTTGTGGGGGAGAATGGCAGCGGCAAGACCACTCTGGCGAAGGTTCTTCTGGGACTTTGCGTTCCCGGGGAGGGGACGGTGGAGGTGCAGGACCGTCCGGTCCAGGAATGTCCCCGGTATGCCTCCGCATGTTTTCAAGATTATGCCGTTTATTCCCTTTCAGTCCGGGAAAACGTGGCGGTGGGAGATCCCCTGAAGGAGGACCTGGACAGGGAAGCGGAGAGGGCTCTTTTCCTGGGGGGCCTGGACAAAACAGTGCTGGGCAGCAGGGGAGGGGAGGACTTTTCCTATCTGGAAAGGCAGATCACAAGGATGTTTGACTCGGAGGGTCTGGAACTGTCCCGGGGGCAGTCCCAGAAACTGGCCCTGGCAAGGGCATTTCTGTACGGGCAGGGGCTGATCGTGTTGGATGAACCCAGCGCATCCATGGATGCAGTGACAGAAAAAGAGATTTTTGAGAGCACGCTGAAACTGATGGAGGGCAGGACGGCGGTGGTAATTACCCACCGGCTGTCCAATGTGGTCCAGTGTGACAGGATCGTTTACCTGGAAGGGGGAAAGATTGTGGAATCCGGCACACATGAGGAATTGATGAAACAGGGCGGGAGGTACAGGGAGCTTTTTATGCTCCAGGCGCAACGGTATCTGTCGAAGCAGTGACTGGAAGGGGCTGTGTAGAGTGTGTGCAGGGGCACAGGAAACGCTGTTGGCTGTTCTGGGGCAGTTTCTGGAGAAGGGGGTTGAAGATGAAATGTGGGGATGTGTATTTCAGCCTGCTGTGGGACAGCAGAGAAAACTACGAGGAGTGGCTTGGGAGCGGCAATGGGCGGGGCGAGTATATCACAGATCTGAATCTGGAATATCTGTATGAAGAGATACAAAGGCTCAGCGGCTATGGGGAGCAGTATGACTGGGAGAAGATTTTTCTCCATCCCTGCACAAGAGTGTCCACAGTCCTGCACCGCCAAGGCATTATGCAGCGGCTGTGGGAGGACCCGTCTCTGTACGGCGCTGCCAGGGACTTTATTTCCAGCGTATCCGGGATGCGGAAAAAAATGGGACGCGTTTGCGGGATGAATGATGAAAGGAAAAAAAGACTCTGTTTTCTCCAGGCTGCAGAGACATTTTTCACAGAGATGGAAGGGCTGTATGAGAGGACGGACAGGGGAAGAGACTGGAAGCCGGGCCTGGCGGAAGGAATCAGAAGGCTGGCGGATTGCATTGCCGGAAGCAGTGCAAAGAAGGAGAGAGCAGTGCTGTCAGACTGCCTGCAGAAACTCTGCCGGTATGCTCCCCAGAACTTGATACTGAACAAGGACAAGACCCAGGCCTGCCATAATATTGTGATCGTTCCAGGACCGCCGAAGAATATTCTTGACAGCTATACAGGAAGGCTGAGAGAGGCGGCAGAGTTCTTCCTGGGAGAGTACGATTTTTCTATTGATGTCTATCAGGATATGGACATAACATGTCTTGACCAGAAACTTATGGAGTATACTTATGCACAGGCGGGGGAGACCAGGAATGAGATAGATATTATCTATGAAAAATACAGAGATTTTGACTTTTTCCCTTTTATCAGCCTGGCCGATGAGCTTGTATTTTACCTGTCATGCATACACTTCCGCAGGGAGTATGAGAAAGAAGGTTTCTATTTTACCATGCCATGTTTTGGGACAGAGAGAACCTGCGTAAAGGGGGCATATGATATGCTGCTGGGCGTGAATCTGTTCAAAAATGGGGAGGGATGCCGTCCGGTTTCTAACGATTATGCGTTCCACAGAGGGGCTTCCTGGTTTATTCTCACAGGCGCCAATCAGGGAGGAAAGACCACCTTTATCCGGAGCATAGGCCTGATTCAGTGCCTGGCTCAGACGGGTATGTTTGTTCCAGCAGAAGAGGCCATACTGAAAGCAGTGGGACATATACACACATTTTAGCAGGGAAGAGGAGTCTGCTTCTGTGGGACGGTTTGAACAGGAACTCAGGAAGGTACATGCAATTCTGGAACAGCTTGAGGAGGGGGATATGATCCTGCTGAACGAGCCGTTTACCAGCACTCAGCGAATCACCGCAGTGGCGATTCTGAAAGAACTAGTATTAAAATTCCACTGCCGGGGCTGCGTGGGAGGATTGGTGACACATTTCTATGAGATTGCCGAGATACTGCCTAGGGAGTGCTTCTACAGCCTGGCGGCGGAGGTGGTCCAGGGCGGTGACGGCAGGGAGAGAACTTTTCGCATTGTGCCCAGGGATCCATACTGTCAGTCCTATGCCAGGGACATTGCAGCAAAATGTGGCGCAACATATGAACAGCTGATGGAAGCTATGGGATTTGGGGAAGGAGTGTCGGACAATGCTTAGTTTTGACCTGTTATATCCTGATGAACAAAAGCGCAGGGAAGGACGGGGGAGCAGCAGGATCAGTGCTGCGCTGCTGCATGACCTTCAGCTGGATGAACTGGCAGAGAGGGGGATTCTGGGCGGAGAAGAATACCAGATTTTGTGCGGGGAGATCGAGCAGCTGCCCGGGGATGTGGAAGTGATCCGTTTTCGCCAGACCGTGATGCAGGACCTGATGGAAAATCCGGCATTTGTGAAGGGGCTTTCAGCCCTGTGCAGGCAGCTGAAGGACGATATTCCCAGGAAGAGATATGATATCTGGGAACCCCAGACTCCTGTGTATAAAAATCTGGTGGATTATGTAGAGCTTTTGAAAAGAAACTGTCAGGTGCTGTACGGAACAGATTTCAGTGCAGAGACGAAATTCCATTCGGAGGTGCTGAATAACCTGGTGATTTTTTTAAGGGAGGGCGGCTGTAGAAGGAAACTGGAGGAGGCCGTGGGGCTGCTGGAGGAGATTTTGGAAGCCGGGGCAGTAGGATACCAGGTGCAGTACACCTGGGGCCAGGCCATGAGCAGAGTGGTCATACAAGAACTCTCCAGGGACAGTGTCTGCCCTATGAAAGAAAAGAGGCTACTGAAGAGGAAAACGCCGGATAAGGACCGCATTGTCTCTGCGGATGGAAACCCTGTGCTGAGGAATAATATAGCGGAGATTTATTCTAAGACCATTGTCCGCCTCTGCGATTTTGCTTCCAGGCTGAACCATGCTGTTGTGGGGGCTTTTCAGAGGATACAGAGCGGCCTTTCTTATTACCGGGCAGGGATAACACTATACCGGATGTACAGGGACCTGGATATTCCGGTCTGCTTACCCCTGGTATGGAAGGGAGAGCAGGGCAGGATGACATTTGCAGGTCTTTTTCCGCTTCGACTTGCTGCAGAATGTTTCCAGCAGGGCGGTGCAGGGAGCAGCGCGAAGATTCAGTGCAATGATTACTCCAATATGGAGGGAAGGATCGCTTTTATCACAGGGTATAACAGCGGGGGAAAGACGGTATTTCTCCAGTCACTGGGTACGGCCCAGATCATGTATCAGCTTGGGTTTTATGTTCCAGCCCGGTCCTTTCAGGCGGCACCTGTATCCTATATCGGGAGCCTGTTCGGTAGCATGGAGGACCAGAAGACGGAGCATGGAAAGTTGCAGCAGGAACTGGTCCAGGTAAGGGAACTGGCCCGGCAGCTTAAGAGGGGAAGCTTGATCCTGCTGAACGAGATCCTGGCCACGACTTCGGAAAAAGAGGGCAGTGAAATCATGGGAGAAGTGCTCCATGCCTTCTCAAAAATGCAGGCGCATATGGTGTTTGTAACACACCTGTTCCGGCTGGCTGATGCGGCCCAGAAGGGCAGGCTGTGCCTTGCAGACGGGGAAAGGGCATTAAATTATGTGACGGAGAAGTATGATGAAAAGGAAGGGGATGAAAAAACATACCGCATTATCCAGGGGGCACCTATGGATGATATCTACGAGGGCAGGTTTGCTGATCAATATTTAAAAATAAAATGAATCTTTGTGTGTTTCATACCGAATATTAAAATTTACTGGTCAATTGCATGCAAAAGAACCATATGGTTTTTGGGAAAATCTGAGCCAAAGAAACAAAACATTTTATCTGGGGGCCGAAGCAGATTATAGACATGCTGTCAGAGGGAGACCCTGTTTCTCGCATTATTGGATTAATTATGGTTATAACTGGAACTGAAAAATGGCATACATTCAATATTATCCAAAGAGTTTGATGAAGATGGTATTACTTTTTCTGGCGGGGAGTTACAAGAGGTTGCATTGGCGCGAATAATAGTCAGAGATTGTGAGGTTGTTATTTTGGATGAGCCATTCAGCGCTTTGGATTCTTTGGCGGGAAATGACTTTTTTCATAATATGTTAGATATTGCGCAGGGAAAAACAATTTAATATATTACACATCGCTTAACACCCATATAGCGGCATTGCCAGATGCTTTCTGGGTGGGATCATTTTCTGATGATGCTGCAAAATCGAAAAAAAATTCAGGTTATCTGGAAATCCATCATAGCACGATGTAGTAGAGGCGAAAAACAGAATTGGTATAACCTATTTGAAGTTTAGGTGTTCTAGAGTTTTATAGATTAAAGATTATCAGGGAAGGAAAAGTAATAGCATGCACAGATACAAACGGATTATTGATAATCATATCTACGTTATGAAATTGATAAGAAAAGGGAGCAGGTGGTTTCCTTTTCTTTTAATATTATTTTCTATTATGCGTGGAATTAATGTCTTTATGATGACAACTTACCTTTATCAATATGTATTAAACTCATTGCAGGAAGGTGAGGAATTGCTGTCTATTTTTTTAGCAGTGGGAGGGATGTCTTTATTTTCGCTATTCTATAATATTGTGTTGCAATATAAAAATGTGGCAATCGAAATTACATCTTATAAAATAGAGAAGCAAATTCAAAAAACTTTACAGGACAAGGCGGTTTCTGTAGATCTTGGATGTTTTGAAAACCCGGAGTTTTATAATTGCTATGTCAAAGCGCTGGCTGAAGTTTCGCAGCGCGCTCTCCGAACACTGGATAATATATGTGATTTGATTGTAAATGTGATCACCATAGGTTCTATTGGCACTTTGATTTTTATGATTGATCCCATTTTTGTTTTGCTGGCAGTGCTGCCTTTTGCTGCAACAATTCTTTTAGGTGAGAAGCAGAATAGTTTGAAGTATGACAGAGATATGAAAAACCAGGAAATATCCCGTGAAAAAGATTATGTGCAAAGAATTTTTTACTTGAGTGAGTATGCAAAAGAGATGCGGCTTACGGAGATGCATAAAGTTATGTTGAGGAAAATGCATGAGACAGTATTAAGGCTAAAAGCAAATGTAAAACAATACGGTTATACGATTATGGGTTTGGAGTATAGTTTGGCAATATTTTATGATGTAGTTGTATATTTTTCTTCTATATTTATTGCTGCATACAAAACATTAGTGTCTTCTACCATGCTATTGGGAGATTGTTTTGTTGTCATTAATTCCATAACAAATATTTCGTATATAATAGGCGAGTGCGGAAGAAACATTATGGCTTTTGATGAAAACTCTCATTATATTGATAATATACGAAATTTTCTGGAATATGAGAATAAGACCCCTGACAACATCAATGGTGAGCCTGCTGGCCCATTGGAAAAGATGACATTTCGCAATGTAAGTTTTTCGTATGAGGGGCAGGGAATGGAGACTCTTAAAGATATCAGTTTGAATATTTCTGCGGGTAAGAAAATTGCCATTGTTGGTCATAATGGTGCAGGAAAATCTACACTGGTTAGATTATTGCTGCATTTTTATGAGCCCACAAGCGGGAGTGTTGAATATAATGGTAAATCAATTGACGAATATCAGATTTCTTCCTATCGAAAACAGTTTAGTACAGTTTTTCAGGATTTCCATCTTTTTTCTTCTGCGACAATTGCAGAAAATGTCATGGCATGCGGACATCTTCTGGAATGGCAGAAAGTTGAAGCTCAAAAGGCGCTGCAGAAAAGTGGGATATATGAGAAAGTGAATAGCTTGCCTAAAAAAATGGATACAATAGTGGGAAAGGAATTTGACTTAGACGGCGCAGTGTTTTCTGTTGGTGAAACACAGAAACTGGCAATTGCCCGTGCGATAGCAAAAAATACAGAGATTGTAATTCTTGATGAACCATCAAGTGCGTTAGATCCCATAGCGGAAAATAAGATTTTTGAAAGTATTTTTGAAAACTTTCGTGATAAAACAGTGATTTATATTCTTCATCGTTTGTCCAGCGCGATTTTGGCAGATAAAATATACCTGTTGGAGGAGGGCAGAATTATTGAACAGGGAACTCATTCGGAATTGATTGCAATGAATGGGAAATATGCGGACATGTTCCGTAAGCAGGCGGAAAAGTATGTGAATTTTGAGGAGGGAGGAATAACATGAAAAAGGAGATACATAACAATGTAACGAAAATATTTTATATGATTCGTTACATATGGAAATATACGCCATGCTATATGGGAATCTTGCTTTTGCAGGTACTAGGCAATGCCTTGTGGGATATTCTTGTGGGTATGTTGTTTCTGAAATATCTGTTTGATGCCATTGAAGCAGGTGCGGATTACAGTGAGATTCTGTATCGTGCTGTTATTGTAATGGTGTATCGTTTGATTCTTATATTGTATGGAAAATGGATTGAAAATATTTATCGGCCGAAAGCAAATTTGAAGCTTCATGAAGGCATGCAGACGGAGCTTTATCAAAAAGCACGGAAGTTAGATTTGGCATATTATGATAATCCTGATTTTTATAATCAATTTATCTGGGCAATTCATGAATCTGATACCCGTGCAGTGAAGATTATGTCGAATTTGAGTGATTTATTGAGCAGTATGATTTCTTTGCTTGGTATGAGTGCTGTTTTTTTGGCGATTGACTGGATTGCTGCTTTGGCCGTGTTAGTGTCATCAGCGCTGAGCTTTTTTATCAGAATAAAAGCTAACAAGATTAAGTATCAGAAAATGGAAGAAATGAAGCCACTTATCAGGAAGACAGATTATATTACGAGAGTTTTTTATCAAGGCGATTTTGCAAAAGAATTGCGCATGGGAGACATGGTGAAAATATTACAAGATGACTTTGATAAATCTATGGATCAAAAAATCTCATGTGCAAAAAAATATGCACCTGGAATTCTTATTATTTCGTTGCTTTCACAATTAATGACGACCTATTTATTTAATATTGGAATTGTGGGATATCTTGTTGTGCGGTATATGTTAGACTCGGATTTTACATTGGGCGGTTTTTCTGTGGGAATTAATGCAACATGGAAATTGTTTGTACAAGTTAGCCGGATCATTGACTGCTTTTCCAGATTGAATGAGGATAGTGTCTATGCGGATAAATTCCGGACATTTACTGAATTGGAGCCGCAGATTAAGAATGGGTATGAAAAAGCGGCCAAATTTGAGACACTTGAATTTCAACAAGTCTCATTCTCTTATCCATTCGGCAATCAGAAAAACCGAGAGGTGCTTAAGAATATATCTTTTACAATACGCAAGGGAGAAAAAATTGCTCTAGTTGGATATAACGGAGCAGGTAAAACTACGCTTACAAAACTCGCAATGAGGCTTTATGATGTTACAGGTGGAAGCATAAAATATAATGGAAAAGAGATAAAGGAATATGATATTGAGTCATATCGGGCGCATATCGGCGCTGTTTTTCAGGATTACAAGATATTTGCTGCAACTGTCGCAGAAAATGTAGCCGGGGGCGAATACAGGGAAGATCAAAATATGGAAATCACAGAAGCACTAAAATCAGCAGCTTTTTGCAATAAACTTGAGACGCTTCCCAAAGGAATCCATACGATGCTGACAAGGGAGTTTGATGAACAAGGCGTGAATCTTTCAGGTGGTGAGATGCAAAAAATTGCTATAGCACGGGCATTTGCAAAGCCGTATGATATTATCATTATGGATGAACCTTCCAGCGCATTGGATCCACTGGCTGAATATGAATTAAACAAAGTAATTGGAGCTGCTGCCAAAGACAAGACAATGATATTTATTTCCCACAGACTTTCGACAACTCGTATGGCAGATCGCATTTATATGTTCGACAATGGGGAAATTGTAGAGCAGGGGAAGCATGAAGATTTAATGAGATTAAACGGAAAGTATGCGCAAATGTTTTCAATTCAGGCGAAGAAATATCATTTGTAATTAAGTTGAGCAGATTAGAGGGATTACTCCCCTAACTTTTCTGCTTCCAGCATAGCAGCAATCATTTTTTGTTGGGTGGTTCCAGCCTCACTTTATAGGGGGATGCTGTTTCATGAAGCGACTGGCGTACAAAAATGTTAAATGCCGCAGTCAGGTTCAGGCTAAGTTCAGTAAACAGCGCGTCCGCCTGCCCCTTGCTTTGCTACAGTCGGAACCGGCAGATACGCACAACAGTTCGGAGCCGGAGGCCCATCCCTGCCACAGTTGCGGTGAATGCGGAAACAAGGGGCAAAGTGTCACTCTTTTGGGGCTGAAAAGCCCTCAAACATACCTCAAGAAGAGCTTATGATCAAAGGTTTAAAGAAAAGCTCTTGCACATAATATGTCAAAATGATATAATACTAAATAACTGAAATTACTTCAAAAAGAGAAATTATATTTTTTGTGTTGTATTATTTTTTTTATTAACTGTTTTTTAATGTGATTTTACCAATATGAATATAGAAAAGCATAAATATTTTTTGCTTATGAAGAAGGCAATATATGGGTACATTGTGTTCTGGATGACTGTGATACTGCTGTATACGGGTGGAAGCCCAATGGTTTCTGGTACGGATGGAGACCATATGGGAGGAAGCGGACGATTACTTGAGTGGGATGGAGAGCATGGAAGAGGTTATCCAGGTCATTGAGAACAGGGTGGGGATTTATAACTGATATTTGTAAACGTATGTATAGGGTCATAAGGAGAAAGGAGTGGTTCCGCTGTACAGATGAATTATGTGTGGATGTTTCTGAAGTTACTTGCTGAAGAAATTAAGGAGGGTTGACTATGCAAAATCATTTGATAATAATGGCCTTGTCTTTTTTGACAATTGCGATATCCACTCAGGGAAACAGTGGTTGTTTAGCAGGAGAAAATAAAGTTGTGGAAGATTTATGGATATGTGACGATTGGGCAGATGAGAAGCCGCAGACTGCTGAAGAACAGTACCAGGAGATGCTGAATGACTCGAAATACTCGGAAGAAGACCTTCAGGAATTCTATGATAAAATGTTTGCACCTCCCACAGTAACGAGAGCTGATATAACCTTTGAAGTGCTTGCAGTGCCATATTATCGGCAGGAGGAAGAATATTACGGTGGTCCGGCGACGGCGCGGCAGACAGTGGCTTTTTTGACTGGAAATGTAGAAAGCCAGAAAGATATTTTTGAGAAAGTGAAAGCTGATGGGGAAGACAGTAAGGCAACATTAGGCGACAGATTGAAAAATTATGTCAACAGTATGCAGAGTGTGAATGTATATGCACTAAAATATCCGTCTTCTGCTTCAGAGATGAGTGAGGATATCTATGCCGATCTCAGCCGCGGCGTTCCGGTAATCCTGTGGGTTAAAGTGACACAGGAGGGCAACTGGATTTATAATACAAAGGGCGGTCATTTTATGAATGTCACTGGTATCAACACCGGGGGCTCTCTGATAGAAGTTACTGATCCGTATATTATGTGGGTTGAAGACAGTCCATATATAACCGGTAAGTATTGGGTCACAGCAGAGGAAGCGTACAGCGCGACGAAGGCAAGAGGCTTGGGATATTTTAAGTGATTAAGCTGTATAAGTCTGTAGGAAGCTGTCCGGGTCATGGAGGACGGGCTTGGGATTTTTAAAAAGCACTACTGGCGTGAGGGGCCATTCCCAACTGCCGGCGGTGCTTTTATATGTTTTTGGCTGTTGATACACCAGCGGAAGCCCTGCGGCGCAGGTTAAAATTGACAATAAAGCGCATCTGGAATATACTGACAATAGTATAAAAATATATACGATCCTAAATAAGTGTTCCTGGATATTCCACGACTATACATAGGAGAAAAGATGGAAATTGCAAAGAATATTTTAAAAACAATGCAGTACACAATGAGGCAGGTTCTGGGGACTGGCAGGAGAAATGTATTTTATCTACTGCTGGATGTGGCGAGAAGAGTGGCGGTTTCGCTGTGGCTCATAGTGCTCCCGCAGAAAATTGTCAGCAGCATGCTGTCAGAACAGTATCGGCAGGGCGTGAAGCAAATCCTGTTTTTATTCTGATTTTTTGCAAATGATCTTGCGGGGGCATGCATGAGCCGTATGCGAAATAAAATGCAGGTGAATATTAACATTGACCTGAACACCAGATTGAGCAGAAGCATTATGGGAACGGAATATGAGAAAGTGGAGACAAAATCTTATCTGGAGAAAGTGGATTTTGCCAGAAGAAGCCTGGAGAGAAACAGTGTGTTTGCCGTATATGACAGGCTGATTGAAGTTCTCTCAGGTGTGACCAGTCTGGCAGGAATTGTCTATATCATAAGCAGTCTGCCCCCTGTATTGACGGCGCTGATCCTGTTTACGGTGGCCGTTGGGGCGGCTGGGGACATTTATCGGATGAATTATGCCTTCGACAGGGACCGACAGGGAAATGAAATCGAGAGAAACCTGTACTATGCCCGCAATGACCTGGCAGGCAACAGGTATGCAAAAGATATTCGAGTCTGGAACCTGTACCAGTATATCAGCGGAAAGGTGGAACTGTATGCGAAAAAACTCTGCGATCTCTGGGCAAAAACCTCGCTGAGGTCAGTGAAAGTGGTGGGATGGACCTACATAGTAAACGGGCTGCAGTATGTTATCGTGTATGCGGCCCTGGCCTGGATGGTATATGAGGGCAGGCCGGTCTGCGGAGAGAGGGAAGGGAAAGTGATCCTGGCGGCGGCAGTCAGTTATGGCGTGCTGCTTTGCCTGCTGGGGTGCGGGGAAAAGAGCTTCAAACTGCTTCAGGAAGCTCACGGATTCAGGGCATGCAACCTGTTAAGGCTGTCAATGAATAAAAAGTTTATGCGCCTGGACTATGCTGACACGGAAAAAAGTGAGGTCATTGATTCCTTTGAGGAAGCGAAAGACTCCATGTGGGAATTTACAGATGTGGGTTATGTCCTGTTTGACGATATTGCAGGGAATTTGCTCTCTTTTGTTTTTATGAGTTATATTTTGACAGATATCAACCCTCTAATCTATGTGTTTGTCTTAATACTTGTGGGGATCAATCTATATGTGCAGCACAGAAAAAATGCATTTTTTCACCAGGTAGAACTGGAAGAAAAGCGGGCTGAAAAGCATATGAACTATATGGCGGGCTTGATGCAGGACTATAAGGTTGGAAAAGAGATCCGGCTGTTTCAGACTTCAGATTTTATGATAGAGAAATATATCCATTTTTCCAGGAAATATAAAGCGCTCATAGACAGGAAAGAAGACTATGCCGTGAAGACTTCCCTGATCCAGGCGGTGCTCTATCTGGGACAGCTGTTTGCCGTATACATCAGCGCGGTTAAGAAATATATGGAAGGAAGTCTGCTGATCGGCTCTTTTCTGCTGTATATTTCCTCCATCAATGCATTGACAGAAAGCATCAAAAATCTGCTGGCGGCATTGATTGAGCTGTCGAAAGTGTCCTACTACTATAAGGACTATGAGAAATACATGAGTATACCGGAGAATATTTATGCCTCAGGAAAGGACAGTGTGGAGGCAGAGGGCGACTATGTAATTGAACTGAGAGATGTGGCATACTACTATCCGGGTGTGGAGAAGGCAGCGCTGGACAGGATTTCTTTTCGGATAACATCCAGAGATAAAGTGGGCATAGTGGGGGAGAATGGTTCCGGAAAGTCAACCCTGGTCAAGCTCCTGCTGAGATTATATGATCCTGTGGAGGGAGCGGTCTATCTAAATGGAAGAGATATAAGAACCATTGATTATGACAGTTATCTGAAGATTTTCAACACAGTTTTCCAGGACTTTTCCATCTTTGCCTATTCCATTCTGGAGAATATCATTTTCGATCAGAATGCGGACTGGGAAAAAATTGACACAATCTTAAAGGTGACAGGATTTGGGCGGCAGATGGAGAAGTATAAAAACGGCATAGAATCCAGAGTGACAAAAGTTCTGGACGACGAAGGCGTGAATCTGTCCGGGGGAGAGCAGCAGCTGCTGGCAATATCCAGAGCTTTTTATCGTGATGCAAAGATACTGGTATTTGATGAGCCTACGGCGGCGCTGGATCCCATGAAGGAGGCGGAAATATTTGAGCTGATCCATGATATGGCGGAGGAAAAAGCGGCGGTATTCTGCGCCCACCGCATGAGCAGCACAAGATTCTGCGATAAGATACTGGTGTTGGATGAAGGCCTGTTAAAAGAAAGCGGCACCCACGGTGAGCTTATGGAGCGAAGAGGAATATATTACAGTCTGTTTACCAGGCAGGCAAGTTTCTACAAATAGAATGCGGAATGGGAAAGGGGAGCAGATACTTTTCCCGCAGGGCGGAGGTAACAAAATGGGCAGAAATGATACAGTATGGAAGCTGCTGGGCGGGAAGCCCTGGGCGCCTTTGGGGGCAGGCTGTCTGGTGGTGGCGGGCGCTGCATGCAATGTGGCGGAAGTGGTGGTTTTGGAGGAATTTGTGGACGGATTCCAGGACTTTTCCCGGCTGCGGATACTACTTTTTGCAGTTCTTCTGGCAGGATTTTATGGCTTTCGCTATTTTCAGACGCCCCTGCTTGAGAGGCTGAACCATCTTGTGGGGCTTCAGCTGCGGGCCGCTCTGGACCGCAAAGTGGCGGAGAAGGCAGCCCGCATCTCAGCGGCAGCCCTGGAAGAGGAGGAAAACCAGGCCCTTCTGGGGCGGCTGCAGAATGAACCGGAGAGACGTTATGCCGGCGGCTTTTTTGCGGTTCTGCAGATCCTGGGCGGTGCGGTGGGAACGGCGGGTGTTTTCGCCTTGATACTGGAACATGTCCCTGTCTATCTTTTGATAGTGGTGCTGCTTTTGGGACTGATGGCAGTGGTATTCCGACTCATCGGCAGGTATAAAGTGACAATGTACCATTCCAGACAGGAGATCGCCAGGCGGGGGGATTATCTGTCCGGCATACTGTTCGATCGGTCTCTGGCTCAGGAGAAAAAACTGTTTGGGTACACGGGTTATATCCAGAAACTCTACCGGGAAGAGACCATTGCGTCGGGAAAGTCCATGAGGAAAAGCATTCTTATCTCCAACCTGATTTTGTGGCTGTATGACAATATCACCTATCTCTTTTCCGCGTCGGCCTACCTGCTTTTTCTGCCGCCTCTGTATCAGGGGGAGATGAATCTGGGTCTTTATATAGCAGTCATTCCCGCCCTGGTGAGGATGGGGGAGTTCTTTGTGGCTGTGGGCAGCAGCTGCCTTCCGGCGTACAGGGAGTATCTGGCCTGTCTGGAGGATATGAACCGGCTGAATGCCCTGCCGGAACAGTACTATGTCCCGGAAAAAGAGGGAGGAAAGCGCCCAAAGAATCTGTCAGATCAGTTCCATGAGATAAAAGGAGAAAACCTTGTGTTCCGCTACCCGGGACAGGAAAAACCTGTGATTGAGGGACTTAACTTTACCTTTCAGTCAGGCAGAAACTATGCCCTGGTAGGAGAAAACGGCTGTGGAAAATCTACATTTATCAAGCTTCTGATGGGATTATATCAGCCGGAAAAGGGCGTGATCACCGTGGACGGGGAGGATATACGGACTATGGAATTCGGCAGACTGCAGGGACTGTTCTCAGCGGTTTTTCAGGATTTTAACCGTTATGATTATACCATCAGAGAGAATATTGTCCTGTCTGACCTGGGAGAAGAGGAGGAAGAGCGGATGCAGAGTGCGGCTTCGGAGGCAGGTCTGGACGCCTGGATTGCTTCCTGCCCGGAGGGATATGACACCCGCCTGGGGAATCTGGAGGAGGGCGGGGTGAACCTTTCAGGAGGCCAGTGGCAGCGTCTTTCCATTGCCCGGCTGCTCTACCGCAGGGCCGGAATCTGCATCTGGGATGAGCCCACGGCAGCCATGGATCCCCTGGCGGAATCTCGGCTCTACGGGACATTTCAGAAGAAAAAGTCCCGGAACCGGCTGAACCTTTTTGTGACCCATCGTCTGGGTGCCGCTGTGGGAGCGGATGAGATCTGTGTCATGGGAGAAGGACGTTTTCTGGAACAGGGAAACCATGAGGAGCTGATGAAAAAGGCGGAGGGTGTATACCGCAGAATGTTTGAGGCGCAGAAAGGAATGTATCAATGAGAAATGTAGGAAAAGCGTTAAAACTGATCCTTCCCATGGAGCCCTTTCGGCTGGGAGCCTATCTGCTGCTGTCCCTCCCGGGGGCTCTGCTTCCCGCCGTGATGCTGTATCTGCAGCAGCGTATTGTGGATGGGGCGGCAAGCCTCAGTCCGGAACGGCCTCTTTTTTTCTATATTAAGCCGGTTCTGCTTCTGATGGGAACATATATGCTGCTGAAGCTGTTTCGCCTGCTCGCCCTACAGTATATGGAGTTTGGCTATTTCCGCTATATTCTCCTGGATTTGGACGACAAGATCCATGAAAAGAGCGCCAGAGTTCCCCTGGAGTATTATGACAATGCAGCGTATTATCAGACTGTGCAGAGGGCAAAACAGGCTTCCACTTTTCTGGTGTTCACCGCCAATCTGGCGGTGATGTCCCTGGTAGCGGCAGGAAGTCTGCTCTCGGTGGGAGGCTATCTCGCCGCCATGCACCCTCTTTTGCTCCTTTTTGTGGCGGCGGTGAGCATTCCTGTAGGGGTGGAAAAGTACCTGGGGGCAAAAGGGCAGGCTTCTCTGGCACAGGATATGGCCCAGGTGGTCAGAAGGAAAAAGTATGCCTTTGGCCTTCTGGCAGAGGCGGGGAGCAAGAAGGAGATCGCCCACCATGGGGTGGGGGCATATGTTGCAGATAAGTATCTGAAGGCCTGTGAGGAAGCGGATGAGAGGGAGGAGCAGTATGGGGTGCAGGCAGGGCGCAGGGGGCTTCTCTGTGCCGGGGTGAAGACTCTTGCCCACAGCCTGGCTGTATTTATGATGGTGTGGCTTTTGGTCTCAGGCAGGATCACTCTGGGAGGATTTTCCGTGCTGTTGTCCAGTTTTGCCCTGCTGTCCGGCACCTTCTCACAGCTCTTTGACCATGGAGGAGAGATTCTGAAGACCGGAGCCATGTCGGAGGCCTTTTTTGCGCTGATGGATCTGGAAGTAAGGGACGGAACAGAGGATCTGACTCTGGATAAAGGGAGGGAGGCCGTGAGGCTGGAGGGAGTTTCCTACCGCTATCCAGGTTCGGAAGCCTATGCCCTGAGAGACATTTCTCTGTCCATAAAGACAGGGGAGAAAATCGCCATTGTGGGGGAGAACGGCGCGGGAAAGACCACCCTGGCGAAGCTGTTGTCGGGTTTTCTCCTGCCGTCAGAAGGACGGATGGAACTGGGAGGAATACCCCGGGAACAGCTTCGGGAGGAGGGGATCTTTGACTGGATCAGCGCCGTGTACCAGGAGTTTGGCCGCTATAAGCTTACTATTGCACAGAATGTGATCCTGGGGGATACCGGGGCTGCAGAGGAAGGAGATTGCTCCGAAAATCCGGCGGGGAAGGCCGGGGACCGGGAAAACATCAGGATGGAGGAGGGATGTACTCCGGAAAATGTCGGGGCTGTGGGGAAGAAGGGGACTGCTCCTTGGGGAAGCGGCGGAAAAAGGATCCGGGAAGCCCTGGACTGGGCGGATCTTTTTCTGGAAGAGGACCCGGAACAGATGCTTCTGGGGCGGGAATTCGGCGGGAGGGAGCTGTCCGGAGGCCAGTGGCAGCGTCTCGCCCTGGCCAGAAGCTATTACCGGCGGCGTCCTGTACTTTTCTTTGACGAGCCCACTGCCGCCATTGATCCTCTGGAGGAGGCGGCGCTGTACGGGAAACTGGAGAAGCTTGCAGCCGGAAGAACACTTGTTTTAGTGACTCACAGGCTGGGGGCAGTACGCCAGGCGGATCGTATCCTTCTTCTGGAGGGCGGAAAGATTGCGGAGGCAGGAAGCTTTACACAGCTTATGGAGCGGAAAGGCCGGTTTTACCGCATCTGGAACGAGCAGACCAAATGGTATAAAGAGCGTAAAGAGTGATTGCGCCCGGTTCCCAGGTATGCTATATTGATAAAGGGCTGTGTGGCAGAAGAGGAGAGTGAGGAAGCCTGGATTCTGCAATGGGGGGTATAAATGTGAAAAAACAGATTAAGATGCGGACATTTTCTGACAACTTGTATTTTCTGAAAATTCTGTGGAAATTTAATTCCAGATGGGTCATTCTGGGTTTTTTGGATCACTTTGTGGCCTTTGGGGAGTGGACTTTTGAAACAGTCATCTTTATGCGGTATCTCTTCGGAGCCGCGGATATGGACAGGAGTTTTTCCCAGACGGCGGGATTTGTGGTTGTATCTCTGCTGGTGTTTTTCTGCGCCAGCGTCTTTCGGATCTGGCTGCAGGAGCGGTATGTGCCCAAGGCAGCTCCGGAGTTGAATGAGAAGCTGAACCGGATGCTTTTTGACAAGGCCGCCGGTGTGGACATTGCCTGCTATGAGGATGAGGCTTTTTATGATACATACACCAAGGCGGCTTCCCAGGCTGTGGAGAGGGCCCAGTCCGTGCTGACGGATACCCCCAGGGTGTTTGCCTCTTTTTTCGCGTCGGCTTTTGTGGTGGGAACTCTTTTTTCCATCAACTGGGTGGCGGGCTTCTTTGCCTTTCTCCCCATGATCGGGAATTTCCTGTTCAGCAGGATTATCAATCGCGTTGAGTACGAGCGGACTCTGGAGGGCACGCCCCAGGTGCGGCGTATGAACTATGTGAACCGTGTGCTGTACCTGCCCAGGTATGCCAAGGAGATCCGCATGACAGGGATCAAGAATGTACTGGACGACACGTATGAGACGGCCTACCAGGGACTGCAGGGCATCACCAGGAAATACTGGAAAAAGCTCTTTTGCCTGGGACTGTCCAGGGGTGTGCTCTGTTTCCCTTTGGTGTTCGAGGGCATGTGGCTTTTTGCGGCTTACTGTGCCATGGTGACAAAGTCCATTCTGGTGGGAGAGTTTGTGGTGCTGTTTAACGCCATTGTCAGCACCACCTGGATGCTCTCGGATCTCACCAACAGCATCTCCAGCACTTACCAGAATGGGCTCTACGTGCAGAAGCTGAAGGAATTTCTTGCCTACGAGTCCAAAATTCCCGAGGACTGGCAGGGGCTTCCGGCGCCGGAAAAGGTGGAGACCCTGGAGCTGAGGGATGTGTCCTTTCGGTATCCGGCCCAGGAGAAGGATGGGGCTTACGCCCTGTCCCATGTGAGCTGCACCTTTTACGCAGGCAGGCGCACGGCCCTGGTGGGGCACAATGGATCCGGCAAGAGCACGCTGATCAAGCTGCTGCTTCGGCTGTATGACCCCACGGAGGGGAGTATTCTTTTAAATGGCACGGACATCCGAAAATTCAACCTGCAGCAGTACCGGGGACTCATAGGCACCACCTTCCAGGACTTTGAGCTCTTTTCCATGAGTGTCCTGGAGAATGTGATTCTGGAGCGGCTGGAGACCCAGGAACAGCGGCGGGCAGCCATGGAAGCTCTGCGCAGAAGCGGCGCCCTGGAGGAGATGGAGAAGCTGGAAAAAGGCGTGGACACCATTCTTACCAGAGAGTTTGACCAGCAGGGGGCAGTGCTCTCCGGGGGCCAGGCCCAGAAGGTGGCAGTGGCCAGAAGTTTTGCTAAAAATGCGCCCATTGTCTTTCTGGACGAGCCCTCAAGCGCTCTGGATCCGGTGGCGGAGTACCGCATGTATGAGACCATTATGGAGGTGTGCGGCGGGGAGCAGGACAGGATCGCGGTGATCATCTCCCACAGGCTTTCCTCGGCAGCCATGGCGGATACAGTATGCCTGCTGCAGGAAGGGAAGCTGAAGGAACAGGGGACACATCTGGAACTGATGGAACAGGGAGGAATCTACGCGGATATGTTCCGGAAGCAGGCGGAGAGTTACCTGCAGGATGTGGAACCGTTTCCGGGAAAGGAGGGCCTATGTCCGAACAGAATATCACAGTAAAAAGGACCGTCTCCAACAACTGGTTCCTGTTGAAAATCGCCCTTCAGGAGGCTCCTCTTTACACCCTTCAGGAGCTCACCACCAGGGCCAGGCACAGGGTTATTGTGTTTATTGAGCATATCTATATGATTGGATATATTGTCAACTGCATCCAGTATGAGAGGCCCTTTACGGATGTGCTTTGGTTTGTGCTGGCTGTCTTTGTGGGTGTGACCCTGGTGGCCCAGGTGCTGCCCAACTATGTGGAGACAAGACTGAAACCCCTGTCCCTGGAGAAAATTCACCTTCGGATTCGGCGGGAGCTGTACCGGAAGGCGGCGCAGATCGATTTGAAAAATTATGATGATCCCGCCTATTATAATGAGTTTGTGTGGGCCATGGGAGAGGCCGCAGAGCGAACGGAACAGGTCATCGGCTCCTGCGCGGTTTTCATCGGTGAGATCGTGGGTATCCTGGTCACAGGGGCCTATGTGCTCACGCAGGATCCTCTCGGACTGGTGTTGACAGGAATTTCTGTGTTGGCGGTGCTGCTGCTGTCCAATCTCTACAATAAATACAGGCTTCAGTTTCAGGAAAAGATGAAGACGCTGGAGAGAAAGCGGGATTATATCAGCAGGGTGTTTTATCTGCCGGAGTACGCCAAAGAGCTGCGCTTGAGCCGACTGAAGCCGAAGCTGTATGAGGAATTTGCGGATACTTCCAGGCAGCTGCGGGAGATTGCCGCAAAGGAGACGAAAAGACTTGCGATTCTGTCTTTCTGCATGAATTACTGCTGCAGCACTTTTGTCTTTGAGGGAATCTATCTGATCTATCTGCTGTTCCAGGCCATTGTGCGGGGAGCCATCGGCTATGGCACCATGGTGACGCTGTACAACTCCTGTTACAGCCTCAGGGGCTGTTCCCAGAGCCTGGCCTGGGTGCTGACGCAGTTTCCCGAGCACGGGCGTTACATAGAGAAGATCCGCCATTTCCTGGAGTGCCCTGCCCAGATCTGCCAGGATGAAAAGGCGGAGCCTGTGAAGGGAGAATTTAAAGAACTCTCTCTGCAGAAAGTATCCTTCTCCTATCCTCAGGGCGAACAGGTGCTGAAGGAGATAAATCTGACCATCCGCAGGGGGGAGAAGATCGCTCTGGTGGGATACAACGGGGCGGGAAAGACCACTCTGGTGAAGCTGCTCATGCGGCTCTACGATGTGACTTCAGGGGAGATTACCCGCAACGGCAGGGACATCCGCAGGCTGAACCTCCAGGAATACAGAGGGCAGTATGCGGCCCTGTTCCAGGACTACCAGATGTTTGCCGCCACCCTGGGGGAGAATATTGTCATGGACAAGGTGCCTGTGGACCAGGAGAAGATCAAACCCTTGCTGCAAAAAAGTGGATTTGACAGAAAGTTTTCGGAGCTCTCCAGGGGATATGAGACGCCCCTCACGGGAGAATTTGAGGAGGATGGAGTCACATTCTCCGGCGGGGAGGCCCAGATGGTGGGGATCTGCAGAAGTCTCTATCAGGACAGTCAGATCGTGGTACTGGACGAGCCTTCCAGCGCGCTGGATCCCTTAAACGAGTACAATCTGAACCATACCATGATGAATCTGGACCGTGAGAAAACAGTGATCTTTATCTCTCACAGACTCTCAACCACCCGTCTGGCAGACAGGATATATATGCTGGAGGAAGGCCGGATTGTGGAGGAGGGTTCCCACAGGGAGCTTATGGAACTGGACGGAAAATATGCCGCCATGTTCCGGATGCAGATGGAGAAATACCGCTGAGAGGCCAGGAATGTGTTTCTGAAATGGAGGGAGAAAATGCCGCCAGTATATGTGATGATCAAACCGGCCTCGGGCCTGTGCAATATGAGATGCAGCTACTGTTTTTATGCGGACGAGATGGAAAAGCGCACCCAGAGTTCTTATGGAATCATGGAGGAGGAGACCCTGGAGTGTGTGGTCCGGGAGATTCTGGACTATGCGGAGGGGGAGTGCACCATCGCCTTCCAGGGCGGGGAACCCACGCTGGCGGGGCTGCCCTTTTTCCGCAGATGTCTGGAGCTGGAGAAGCAGTATAACAGGAAGCATGTGAGGATTTCCCATGCCCTCCAGACCAATGGCTATGGCCTGGATCAGGAGTGGTGTGAGTTTCTGGCCGGGAATCATTTCCTGGTGGGGCTGTCCCTGGACGGAACTCTGGCCACCCACGACGCCTGCCGGAAGGATGCGAAGGGGCAGGGAACTTATCTGAGGATTCTGAAGGCGGCGGAGATGCTGAAAAGGGCAGGGGCGGAGTTCAATATCCTCACAGTGGTGAACGCAAGAACAGCCCCCAAGATACGCCGCATCTATGAGCAGTACAAAAAACAGGGATTCCTCTGGCAGCAGTATATCGCCTGCCTGGATCCTCTGGGAGAACGGCGGGGAGAGCGGGACTACTCCCTGACCCCCAAGGTTTACGGGCAGTTTCTCATTGATCTGTTTGATCTGTGGTATCTGGATCTGAGGCAGGGCAGACAGCCCTTTATCAGGCAATTTGAGAACTATATCGGGATCCTGGCAGGCCGCATGCCGGAGTCCTGTGAGCAGAGGGGAACCTGCGGCATACAGCATGTGGTGGAGGCGGACGGCAGTGTCTATCCCTGCGATTTTTATGTGCTGGATCAGTACCGTCTGGGGAACCTGCGGGAGGACAATTTCGGTAGGCTCCAGGAGCGCCGGAAGGAGATTTGCTTTGTGGAGGATTCCTTTCAGCGGGGGGAAGAGTGCGGCAG
>OFGB01000305.1_pt1 | contig 36201 bp, 18 predicted proteins | sample 1521491 | NCBI WGS metagenome assembly OFGB01 (sample SAMEA3504095, study PRJEB24116) | mouse gut metagenome | biome: mouse gut; feature: mouse-associated habitat; material: faeces | place: Denmark | collected 2011
TGCCCTGCCATCCGTGGCAGGGCATTGCTGGGACTGCCCGGGATACTTAAGAGCCCCTAAACCCCCATCACAATGCCCCGGCTGCATACCCTGCCCTCTGGCTGACTACGGTGTTGGCATGCTTGCGTTTGCGTGGCTGGCGGGGGCTTTTTTAAAAGCTGGGCTGTAGTGTGTATGTTGGACGTTTTTGTTTATGCGGAACGGAATTGAGAGGTAGATAGGTTGAGTTTGTTGTTTGGTTGCAATGCGTTGAATGTCTGTGGATTGGCATACTTTTTTGTGTTGCTTTTTATAGAAAGCTGTGCTGTAGTATGTGTGTTTGAAAAATCATTCCTTCATTTGCATCCCCCACTTAGCGTGATATTTGCGGCATCAGATTGAACATTAGTAGTTTAATCTGCATTAATTCGGTCAACGTGGCCGGCTGCGCCTCTCTCATTTGGAATAAATCTCCCACTAAGTGTGGAATACATATGTTTAGCGTTGCTGTTCATGTGGAAGACGGGGCTGTAAGGCATATGATTGAGTTTATATCATTGTTGAGGCAGGGAAAAGAGCGCTGTAGGGGAGTTTAGGAAGTGTCGGATTTCATTACAATACATTGGCTGCCCGTAGAGTGGCATCTTTATATCCAGCATTGCAATTCATGTAGAAACCAGGGAAGCAAAGTATATATTTGAGTTTTTATATTTTTGGGGAGTATAAAAATATCTACAGTAACTTTAGCACACTATAACGCTGTGGCAAAAAGCGTATGTAAAAGGGTACCGAAAACGTAGCCAGGGGAAGGATGGGGCAAGAGGGGATGGATTCCGGGCATTGTGAGCGGATTTAGATATTCTTAACAGTCCCGGGCACAGCCAGGAATTGGCGGACAGGACGTCCGCCAAAGCCCCTTAGTGCCATGGATGGCACATCAAGGGGCGGTTCCGTCCGCGTGAGAAAAGCGTTTGGGGGCTGTTTAGAATATCTTAATCCGGGAACACAGCCCGGGAGACGTCCCCTTTTGCCCCATCCTTTCCCTGGCGGCAGCTTCATCACCCCCCCCCTATTATCAACATACAAAAACATTCATTTATCAAGGAGGAAGTATAAATGGAAGGATTATTTTTATACCTGATTCTTTTTCCTGTTGCGGGCGCTTTTGTGGTTTGGGCGTCGGATCGGCAGGCGGTTTGTTCCGGGCATGGCCGGTGGAAGGATGTCCGGGATTATCTCGCGATGGGGACGGGCGTCCTGGAATTTGCCGTGATGCTTGTTTTTGCCGCAAAAGGTTTGGGAAGCGTGCTGCGTATTCCGGGGATCTGCGGTTTGGGCATTTCGTTTTGCCTGGACGGGTTCCGCAGCGTATACGGGACGGTTGCGGCGTTTATGTGGATGATGACGCTTTTGTTTTCCAGGGAATATCTGGCGCGGGAGCGCCGCCTGGGACGGTATTATTTCTTCCAGCTTGTGACGCTTTCGGCGACAATGGGGGTTTTTTTGTCGGCGGATTTGTTTACAACGTTTATTTTCTTTGAGATTATGTCGTTTACGTCGTATGTCTGGGTTGCGCAGGAGGAGACGGACGGGGCGCTGCGTGCGGCGGAAACGTATCTGGCGGTCGCGGTGATCGGGGGAATGACGCTTTTGATGGGGCTGTTTTTGCTGTACCGCGCGCTGGGGACGCTGGAATTGTCGGAGCTTGCGGCTGCTGCGGCGGATTGCGCGGATAAGCGTTTGCTTTATATTGCGGGCGGCTGTACGTTTGTCGGGTTTGGGGCGAAGGCGGGCGCGTTTCCGCTGCATATCTGGCTTCCGAAGGCGCATCCGGTCGCGCCTGCCCCGGCGAGCGCGCTGCTTTCGGGTATTTTGACAAAGGCGGGGATTTTTGGGGTGCTGGCGGTAGGCTGTAATGTGTTTTTATATGATGCGCGCTGGGGTATGTTTGTGTTTTCGATTGGTCTGGTTACGATGTTTGTCGGCGCGCTGCTCGCCGTGTGCTCGGTCGATTTGAAACGGACGCTGGCCTGCTCTTCGATGTCGCAGATCGGGTTTATTTTGCTTGGAACCGGGATGCAGGGGATTTTGGGAGAGGAAAATGCCCTTGCCGTGCGCGGGACGCTCCTGCATATGGTGAACCATTCGCTGATTAAGCTGGCGCTGTTTCTGATTGCCGGTGTGGTTGTGATGAATGTGCATAAGCTGAATTTGAATGAAATCCGCGGGTTTGGAAGGAAGAAGCCGTTTTTGAAAGCCTGTTTTCTGGCGGGGGCTTTGGGGATTTCCGGTATTCCGCTGTGGAACGGGTATATCAGCAAGACGCTTTTGCATGAGAGTATTGTGGAGGGGATTGCGCATGCCGGGGAGCTTTCGGGGTTTTTACGGATGTCCGAGTGGATTTTTCTGGTAAGCGGCGGTATGACGCTTGCGTATATGACGAAGCTTTTTGTGGCGGTTTTTGTGGAGGAAAATCAGGATGCGGCAGAGCAGGAGCGCTTTGACGGGATGAAACGGTATTTAAGCCCGGTCAGTGCGGCCGCTATTGGAGTGAGCGCGGCAGCGCTTCCGCTTTTGGGATTTCTGCCGCATCTGACAAGCGACGCCGTGGCGGATTTGGGTCAGGGGTTTATGCATTTGGAAGGCGCGGTGCATACGGTTGCTTATTTTCATGCAGCAAATTTAAAGGGCGGGCTGATTTCCATTGCGATCGGTATCCTGCTTTATCTGGCGCTGCGTAAATTAACGATGGGTGCGGGAACGGCGCGGGACGCGGGACAAAAGGCCGTTTCGGTTTATCGGGACCGCTGGCCCGGGTGGCTGGATTTGGAAAATCTTTTGTACCGACCGGCGCTGCTGTCGGTTCTGCCGTTTGTGGCGCGGGTGGTGTGCAGGGTATTGGACAGCCTGGCGGAATGGGTGATTCTGCTGCTTCGCAAAACGGTGTTTGCAGACCGGAGTATACCGCATGAACTGCCGGAAGGGACGGAGTTTACGCATCTTTTGGGGGCGGCGTTAGACAGGCTGCGAATCTTAAAACGGAAGCTTTTAAAGCAGCCTGCGCCGGAACGTGAGGTTTCATTCGAACATAAACTGGCGGTGCAGCGGGAAAAGATACTGGAAACGAATATGATTATACAGAGAAGCCTGTCGTTTGGGCTGCTGCTGTTTTATGTCGGTCTGGTGTTTACGCTGATTTATTTGCTTTATTTGGGGAATTTGTAAGAGAAAGCCTTTAGTCTGCGGGGGAAGTTGTCGATATAAATTTTAGAATAATGAGACAATTTGAAGAAAGAGCGGACATAAGGAGGTAAAGTTATGAAAATCTGGCAGCAGGATCGGACGTTTTTTATGGGAAATTCTCTGTTTGGACAGCGGGAAATGGATATTCGGGAAAAGGTCGCTATGAAAAAGGGGCTTTATCAAAAAGACGCTATGCGTATCGTGACAACTGCAAACAATGCGGAAAAAAGCATCGATAAAAATTTGGACGATATAAAAGGCCGCGTGCGTATGCTCCAGCAGGAAAACGAAGAGTATAACGCGAAAGTAAAAGAATTAAACGACATGATGGCGCAGGCTAAGGAAGCTTATGGGATAGAAGACGACAGCCAGGAAGAGAAAGACTTAGAACTGTTAAAAAAAGAATACGATATCAAAAAACACGGCTCAATGGAACTGCTTACAGATGAAGAAAAGAGCCGCTTAAAAGAGATGGGAGAACCGACAGACTATCAGAAGCTTTCTATGGATTTGTACAAACAGGCGGATTACTGGAAAACGCAGATAGAAGAGAACCAGGAGCAGGTCTCCGGCGACGGCAGGGCTATCCGCAACATCAAAATAGACCGCCTGAAAACGCACGGTATGGTAGACGCGCAGATAGCTAAGGATAAGATGATGGAAGCCGCCGCCAAGGAAGCTATCGGTATGCTCAAAGACGACGCAGTCGAGAAGCTGGATGAAAAGGCGGAAGAAATCAAAGAGGCTGCCGAAGAGCGGAAAGAGAAAGAAGAAGAGAAGGAAGAGCGTATCGAAGCGGCGAAAGAAGACGCAAAAGAAGCGGAAGACATGGTAGAAGCGGTCCGCGAGAATATTTCCGAACTGACAGAAAGCGCGGTAAAGGGCAGCGACATTACCCGTGAAATTGAAGATGAGATAAAGAAAATTATGGCGGAAGAAAAACTGCTTGAAGAAGATTTAAAAGGGCTGAATGTGGATACTGGAGTTTAAAAACAGGGAGGTTTGCTTATGAAAATCGGGCAGCAGGGAAAATCCTTTTTCATGGGAGATTCGGTATACTGGTACAAAGACGCTAAAATCAGGGAACAGACCGCAATGAACAAAGGGCTTTACCAAAAACAGGCCATGCGCGGCATAGCGGGCGTTTATGATTCGGAAAAGAGGATGGATAAAAGCCTTGGCCAGATCAGGGATCGTCTCCGGGCGCTCCAGGAAGACTCGGATAAGGCGGACGCCTGCCTGCAGGAAATAAACCGTAAGATGGCGCAGGCAAAGGTGGATTACAATGTGGAAGACGGCAGCCAGGAAGAACAGGATCTGGATTTGCTGAAAAAAGAGTACGATATAAATCATCTCCGGATTCAGGGCGAATTGACAGAAGAAGAAGAACAGCGTCTCAAAAAAATAAAACCGACGGACTACCAGAAGTATTCCATGGAGTTATACGCCCAGGCGGATTATTGGAAAGAAACATTAGACGCCAACAGGAAAGAGCGGTATGTGGCGAATTATGTTATCCGCAAGACAAACCAAAAGCGCCTGGAAAAAGATCCTATGGTAGACGCTCAGAAAGCAAAGGAACAGCTTATGGAAGCGGCGGCCAAAGAAGCGGCCGCTATGCTAAAAGAAGAAGCATTGAGCACATTAGAGGAGCGGGCAGAGGAATTGCAGGAGGCTTCCGAAGCCAGGAAAGAGAACCGGGAAGAGAAAGAGGCGCAGCTGCAGGCAGCGAAGCAGAAAAAGGAAGAGGCTGAGGTGTCCGCGGAGAAGGTGCGTAAAGACGCTGCAGAGACGGCGCAGAGCGACGTACCAAACGATACCGCTGCGCGTGAGATAGAAGCACAGATTAAAAAAGTCTTAGAGGAACAGAAGCTTTTGGAAGAAGAGTTAAAAGGGCTTCGGGTAAATGCAGGCGTATAAAGGCAGCAAAAAGGCGAAGGCCGGACGGCTGTTTTGGGTTAAGCAGGGACGTTGTTTTGACAGCGTCCCTGTTTGTATTCCCGTGCGGTTTATGGTATACTGGATTGTATGAATCAATATATCGGGATACCAAAAGGAGGAGTAGCATGAACATGAAAAAAAGAGCAATGCCCGTGTTTCTTTCGGCAGTTCTGTTCCTTGGCGTCTTACCGGGAAATTTCGGGACCCTGCCGGTAAAAGCGGCGGATACCAAATTTGCCGGGGAAGAGTGGTACGATCAGATTAATACAGTAGAAGAAAACCGGGAACCTGCGCGGGCGTATTTTACACCGTACGAGTCAAAGGAAAAAGCCCTTGCCAATGAGAAATCGGCGTTGGATCAGGATGCGCAGGAATCGGCATATAAGCTTTCGCTAAATGGGGACTGGAAGTTTAAGTTTGCGCAAAACCCGGCTGCCCGGGAGAAAAAAGTATACAAAGAAGCGGCCGCGTCCTATCAAGAAGCATGGGATACGTCAGGATGGGAACCGATTCAGGTTCCGTCCTCTATCCAGGCGGTGAAGGATAACGCCGGAAATTTTAAATATGAAAAACCAATTTATACGAACCAGCATTACCCGTGGGAAAATTATGAACAGGTACAATTGGGGGAGAAGGTTACCGCGCCCACCGTAAACAACAGTGTCGGGCAGTATAAACGGACTTTTAGGATTCCGCAGGACTGGGACGGCAGGGAAGTGTTTGTATCATTTGAGGGAGTGGAATCGGCGTTTTACCTTTATATAAACGGCGTGCGCGTAGGTTATGCGGAAGACAGCTACACGACAGACGAATTTAATATTACCGAATATTTAAAAGAAGGGGAAAATACCATTGCGGCTGAGGTATACCGCTGGTCTACCGGAAGTTATCTGGAAAATCAGGATTTTATCCGTTATAGCGGCATTTTCCGTGATGTAAACCTGTACTCAAAGGATAAGGTGGAGATTCGGGACGTGTTTATCAAAACCGATCTGGACAGCGCGTACCGGGACGCGACGCTGACTTTGGACGCTTGTGTCCGGAACCTTGGCTCGCAGGAAGCCGAGGGAGCCGGTTATGCAGTAACGGCGGAGCTGTATGAGTCGGACGGGCAGACAAAAGTCTGGGACGACCCGCTTCGCATAGCTGTAGATGTGCCAAAGGCAAAGACATCTACAGCGCAGAAAGCGGATGATCCCGGCGTAACCGTTACGGGCAGTAAGGCGGTCGCCAATCCGAAAAAATGGTTTGCAGATACGCCAAACCTGTATTTGCTGCTGATCCAGCTTTTGGACGATAAGGGAAATACTGTGGAGACGGTATGCCAGAGAGTCGGATTTAGGAAAATCGAAAAAGCCGATATCAATGACGCAGGACAGGAGCAGGTACAGATAAACGGCAAAAAAATCATGTTTCGCGGTACGAACCGCCATGAATCCGATGCGGACGACGGACGCGCCCTTTCCAAAGAAGCTATACTGGAAGACCTGATGTTAATGAAGCAGTTTAACATAAACGCTATCCGTACCAGCCATTATCCGAATCATCCGTATACGTATGCGCTGGCGGATGAACTTGGGCTTTATATTTGTGACGAAGCAAACGTGGAGTCGCATATTGGCGCAACAAACAGCAATATCCCGTCCGGGTACCCGGTCTGGAATAATTCTGTTTTGGATCGTACCAAAAATATGGTGGAACGGGATAAAAACCATCCCTGCGTCGTTATCTGGTCGCTGGGAAATGAAGCGACATATCAGGCATATAACTTAGACGACAATTATTGTATGTACAATTCGACGCGCTGGATCCTCTCGCGCGACCCGTCCCGTATGCGTAAATACGAGCGGGACAACCGTTATACGAAAGGGAAGCGCGAAAGTTCCATGGTGGATATTTATTCTTCACAATACTGGCATGTGAACAGCGTGAAGAGCCATGTGACGAATACGAATAACAAAGCGCCTTATATCCAGTCGGAATATGCGCATGCGATGGGAAATGCCTTGGGCAACTTCAAAGAATACTGGGATGTATTCCGGCATTATCCAAACGCGCAGGGCGGGTTTATCTGGGACTGGATCGACCAGTCTATGCGTACAAAAGATGAAAAAACGTCAGAGATATATTTTGGCTACGGCGGAGACTGGGGCGAGAGAGTAAACGACGGCGATTTCTGCGCGAACGGGATTGTTTTTGCGGATCGGACGCCTTCGCCGGAATTGTATGAGGTTAAAAAAGTGCACCAGGAAGTTTCCTTCTATGACGACGGAAAAGCCGGAGAGGGAGAAGTGCGTATTGTAAATGAATTTTTAAATACCGGCCTGGACAAATACGATGTGTCCTGGACGTTCAAAGAAAACCACAGCGTATTGGCGGAGGGAAGGCTTGATGCAAGCCAGAAAAATATTGCGCCGCAGGAACAAAAAACGGTCCGTTTGGAGGGTTTTCCAAATGTGGAAGCGCATAAAGGCTGCGACTATGTGCTGACGCTTTCCGTAACGCTGAAAGAAGACCAGGCGTGGGCGGGGGAATACAGCGGCCATGCCGGGGATGAAATTGCATTTGAAGAATTTGAACTGGAATATGATACGGCAGCGGATGTTCCGGCAGCGGACGTCTCAGATCTTTTGGGCGTAGAAATAAACGAAACGGATAAAGCCGTTACTGTGACCGGGATGACGGAAGAACCAAACGGCCAGCCGTTTGAAGTAACGGTAAATAAAAAAAGCGGTTACATTTCAGGTTATAAGGCGGGTGGCCAAACACTTCTGTTAAACGGCCCCGTACCCAATTTTTACCGCGCAAAGGTCAATAACGATCCTGCGTTTACACAGCAGATGAAGGATGCGGAGGATCATTTTGTACCGGATCAAGACGGTATTTCCATAATCAAAGGGAAATATGCGGTCCGGATCCATGTGCCGGGCAGGATTGATTCGATAGATTGCAAAGAAATTCTGGACTATACGATATACGGCAACGGGCAGGTGGAAGTGAATCAGTCGTTTACTCCGAAAGCCAACGGGCAGGTAGGCAATATTGCCCGCATAGGTATGAAAATGACCGTGCCGCAGGAGTTTGAAAACTTGATGTATTACGGCAACGGCCCGCAGGAAAATTATATAGATCGGAACACAGGCACGAAGCTTGGCGTATATAACAGTACGGTAACGGAGCAGTTTGAAGACAGGTATGTCAAACCGCAGGAAAATGCAAACCGCACAGGCGTAAGATGGACGGCTTTGACCAACGGGGCGGGAACCGGCCTGCTTGTAATGGCGGACGAACCGATGGAATCTTCTGCGCTGCATTATTCTGCAAAAGATTTGGATTCTTACAGGCACCCGTATCAGGCGCCGAAGTTAAAAGATACCATCCTCACGGTCGATCTGATGCAGCGGGGGCTTGGAAATGCAAGCTGCGGCCCGGCTCCTTTGGAACAGTATATCATTCGGCCGGGCGTTACCTATAACCAGAATTTTGTCATTGCGCCGATTATGGAAAAAACAGACGCTTTGGGGCTCACTGAAATCAGGCAGAGAAAACCCGGCGCCGCAATGCAGATGCCGTTGTCCGGGATCAAAGTGGATGGGGAAGAACTTACCGGATTTTTGCCGTATCAGACAGGATACAGCATAAAGAAGTTTACGGATGGGTCAGGGGAGATAGCAGTTCCGCAGATAGAAGCCGTAAAACAGTCTCGGGATGTAACCGTGTCGGTTATACAGGCGGACGACGTTCCGGGAACCGCAGTGATCCGGGCAAGTTCCCCGTTCTGGCCGGAAGTAGTATATACGGTTCAGATAGAGGAAACCGAAACGCTTTACGTATCCGATTTGGAATGGGAGGTTGACAAGGGCGGTTATTACAAAAACACCAGGGACATGTGCGGATGCGGGGCAGAAATGGCGGTTTTTGTCGACGGGACGCAGACATCGTATGAAAAAGGAGTCGGCTCCCACGCCCCATCGGAGGTCGGCCTGGATTTGGAAGGAAAAGGATTTACGCTGTTTACGGCGCAAGCCGGGATATCCGCCTGCCAGCAGGGAAATAACAATAAAGCAAATGTCAATTATGTGATAAAAGCGGACGGAAAAGAAATATTCCGCAAAAACGACGTGCACGCCGGACAATCTTATCCGGTAAAGCTGGATATTACATATGTAAAGCATCTTTCACTGATTACAGAAACCAACGGCGAGGACGCCAATGATCACGCGCTGTGGGCAGACGCTAAGGTTATGTTAAGAGAGACGGTTCCCATTACGGGCATTGTGCCATGGCAGAGGCAGGTAACGGTGAAAAAAGGTGAGACATATCAATTAGAAAACGTCCTGCGGCCGGGGAATACAACGCAAACGAGGCTTCGTTATAACTCTTCCGACAAAGCTGTGGCATCCGTCAGCAAACAGGGCCTGGTAACGGCCCTTAGCGCAGGAACGGCGGAACTTACCATAGCAAGCGTATCAAACCCGCAGATTACCGCAAAGGTCGCCTTTACGGTAACAGAAGAGAAAAAACCGGAAAACCAAGCATTAAAAGAAGCGCTTGACGCTGCAAAGGAGAAGCTTTTGGGCGGCTATACAAAAGAAAGCGTCGCAGCTTACCTTCAGGTTCTGGCAAAAATTGAAGCGCTCCTTTCAGATCCGAACGCAACACCCGAACAGCTGCGTCTGGCTATGGAAGACTTAAAAAAGGCGGAACTGCTTTTGGCGGCGCAGCCGCCTGCCGATCATACGGACGAACAGCCGGTTCCTGCGAAAGGGAAAACCTATGATATACAGGGGCTCCGTTATAAAGTAACGCGTTCTTCGGCCAAGGACGGCACAGTGTCCGTAACCGGTTTTTCAAAGAAAAAGGCGAACAAAGACAAAGCGGTAATTCCCTCTGACGTAAAGTTAAACGGCTATACGTTCCGGGTCACTGCAATCGGCGCAAACGCTTTTCTGAAATCAGGCAAATTAAAGTCGGTTGTCATTGGCAAATATGTAGCCGCTATTGGCAAGAAAGCCTTTTTCCAATGCGGCAGGCTGAAAAAAGTAAGCTTTAAAAATACGAAAGCAGCGAAAATCGGCAGCAAGGCATTTTATGGCACTCATCCAGTCTGTAAAATAAGCGTTCCGAAAAAGATATCTCAAAGACAGCTGAAAGCCTTAAAGAACAATATGAAAGATGCGGGCGCAGGAAAAAAAGTAAGTTATAAGAAAGCGTAATGAAAGGGAAATAATGCAGAAACGTGTTTTGAGTAAATATGACGGAAAAAAATATGGCTGGTTTTTTCAGATGAAAGAATTGCTCTTAATGGTAATTCTGGCGGTTTTGGTATTCCGTTTTGTGATTGGCGTATCAAGGGTTGTCGGCAGTTCCATGTATCCGGAACTGGAAGAGGGCGACATTGTGTTATATACGCGCCTGGGTTCTGATTATGCCTATGGCGATATCGTATTTGTAAAAATGCCGTCCGGAGAACAGTTTGTCAAACGCGTCGTGGCTCTTGGCGGCGACACGGTAGATATCCGGGACGGCAGGCTCTACGTTAATGATAAAGAGGAGGCGGCGGGATACGTCAATGGTGAAACGGCAGCCGCAGAGGGAATTACGTATCCGTATACCGTGGAAGAAGGCCGGATATTTGTTCTTGGCGACAACCGCGCTGTTTCCACCGATTCCAGAAGCTTTGGGGCAGTCAGCAAAAGACAGGTGAAAGGGAAACTGGTGTGGTATTAGAATAAAATGAATTAAAAAATAACGCCTTTCCGGTAATGCGGAAGGCGTTATTTTTTTGGATTTTTATTTCATGGTAAGTACCAGCTGAAGCTGGTTGCCGCATACGTCCGGCACAAATATATTTAAGGATTCCTTTGGATATGCCAGTTTCACGCATCCTGTTTCTTCATTATAAGAAGCAATATCCAGTTCTTCGCCGTCTAAATTCTTGATAGAAATATTTTCATAATCAATCCCGGAATCTGCGTCTGAAAAATACAGGTAGATAAAATTTTTATCCTTGCGGTTTGAGGTAAGCTGCGGCGGATCGCGGTCTACGGCGTTTACCATTACTTCTTCTACCGTATACTGTTTATTTGCAAGGGTTACGGTAACGGTCATCTTGCCGTTTAACGTCGGCTCAATGGAGAATGCGCAGTTGCCCGTTTCATAAACCGGGACGTTGCGGCCTTCGATGGTAGCCGTAACGCGGCTGATTGGCAGGAATGTATTGACGGATACATGGTATATCGGCTGCCCTTTTTCTGAAACGTCGCTGTCGGAAATCGAACAGACCGGAGTCATAAACAGCATTGGCAGCATAAAAAACAGTAACAGTATAATCACAAGGACTACTTTCTGGAAGGCGTAACGCTCCCTGCGGTAATTTCGGTAGGAAGCAAGTACTTCAACGGGAACCGTATTCGGCTCCCTGCCGCATTCTTCAAATATGGTTTCAAGCATCTGGCAGACAACCTCATGATCTAATGCGGGCTGCATGGATTTTTTAATCAGTTTCATAGTATTATCCACGCTCCTTTCTTAACGCTCAATCAAAAGATTGAGTTTCTTGCGGCCGCTCGCCAGATATCTTTTGACAGAACTTAAACTCATGTCCAAAAGAGAGGCAATTTCTTTTAGTTTCATATTGTTGTAATACCTCAGGATGATAATCTGGGATTCCGTAAAAGGAAGGCTTAACACCTGACGGATGATAAACTCCTTTTGATCCACCTGAATAATATATTCTTCCGGCTCTATCCCCCTGTACTTCTGGGATCTTAAATATTCCGGATCGTAATCAACCATTTCTTCCGAAAGCTTCTTTTGCTTCTTCTGCATGTTGAAGCAGATACGGAACGTGATCTGATTCAGCCAGGATATAAAGAGGCTTGAATCTTTCAAAGAAAAAATATTCTTTAAGACGAGGATATATGCTTCCTGAAGGGCGTCTTGCGCCAGGTATTCATCCCGTAAATAGTTGTATGCAAAATAGTACTGACGCTGGTAGGTCGCCACGTAAAGTTCAGCAAAGGCGTCGCTGTCGTTGTTTTTGGTGCGTTCCACTAATGATGCAATATATTGATAATCCAGATCGGCCATAATTTCCCCCCACTAACTTTCTTTATGATATAACATGGAAATCCTGATTGTCAACATTATTGGTAAATGCGCTTATTGGATATGGCAATCAGATCGGTAATCAAAAGCATTTCATTGCCTTCGTGGAACGCAATTCCATAGCGGTATTCAATCGGCTGCCTGGCGGCGGACGAATTGAAGGACTGTACTTTCTGGTGCACGCGTTCTAAGAACGTATTGATGTCCTTCTGGGTGCCGTCTTCAAAAACTGCCAGGAATTTATTGCCGCCGTTGCGTCCGACAAAACAAAGGTCAGACGCCGCATTTTTTAATATTTCGGAAAATTCCTTGATCAGGCGGTTGCCCTGGATATGCCCATACAGGCGGTTGATTTCCCCAATATTTGTCAAATCAAACATGACGCAGCCTAAATCCGGAGGAAGCGCCCTGTCTAAATACCGATCGATCATAGCGTCGCAGCTGAAACGGTTTGCAAGCCCTGAAACAGGATCCGAATGAACGGCATAGTCCAGTTCGCGGAAATCTTTCTTGTAAGAAGAAAAAAATGTCAGATCGCGGTAGATAAAAAGAAAAGACAATCCTAAAATCAGCCAGAGAAATGCACAGAGCATGCGTACGCTGGCATCACTGGCGGCTAAATGGTACATTCTGGGATCAAACAGGATGATATAAAGGCAGATTGCCGTCAGTGTAATAAATAAAATTAATTGAATTGTTTTGTAGGTGAAATCATTTTTTTTCATAAGTAGAACCCTCCCAATTTTTGCTCTCCCTACGGTAATAAATGATAGTATATCACAAAAGAAATGGTGTGAATAGTGCAAACAGAAAAATTCGTGCTTTTTATGAGAAATAATATAAATTTAGAAATTTTTTAGGAATATAAATGCATTTTTTGTTAATTTTAGCATCATATGACAAAGTAGCCAGATGTTTTAGTTTCCATTGACAACCATTTTCGTTGACTTTTTATGGGGGGTGATGTTATATTGAACGCACACAGGAAAAGAGTGGCAGGGGAGGAGGGGAGGCGGTAGCGACACCCTGCTTTGGGCAAAGTTTATTGACGCAGAGAGTAAGGAGGAATTTGATATGTTAGCACAGAAAGACCCTTATATTGAAAGCGCATACCAGAAACTGCAGGTTATCAGCCAGGACAGGGACAAACGTTTGGAGTAGGAAGCGCGTGAAAAGGCTATTCGGGATTATAATGAAAGTATACTGGAAGTGGAAGAACGCGGGGAAAAGCGTGGAGAAGAAAGAGGGGAAAAGCGGGCGGAAGAACGTATGAAACGGTTACAGACCGCATTATTGCGTGACGGACGTTTTGATGATTTGAAACGCTCAATAGAAGACCGGAATTTTGAACGGCAGCTGATGGAGGATTATGGGATACTTCCCGGATAAAACGGAAAGCAGCGCAAAAAGGATTTTTATATAATTTTTTGAAAAAAATGTAAAAAATGTGAACCTTTTTTGAACTTGGGGTTCTCTTTATAATAAACAGTCTTCCGCATTGGGAGACAAGGGTACATGAAAATGAAAAAAGGAGGAAGGTAACATGAAGAAGAACGAGAAGAAGTTCAGGCGGGTCCTGGCGCTTGTTCTGGCAGTTGCTTTAGTGGCAACTTCGGGTATGTTTTCATCCGGGAACTGGCTGCGCGCCACGGATGAAGCCGATGGGTTTGAAGAACTGGCCGCGTCTACGGAGCAGGAACTGACCGTAGAAGCAGTAGAACAGCTTGACATTTCAGATCCTGCCAGCGAGGAGGGGACAGAACCGGAAAGTACGGAGGCAGTGAGTACGGAAACGGAAAGCGGGCAAACTGATTTGACGCCTGCGGAAACGGAAACGCCCGCAGAGCAGCCGGGGAACGCCGAAGGCGAGGAGCCTGAGGAAGGAACGACGGAGGAAACCGGGACAAAAGATCCGGTGGAACCGACAGAAGAAACAACGACGGAAATGTCAGAGGAAGAAGGGCAGACAGAAAAGAAGGAAAAAACGCCTGAAATGCCGGCACAGACTCTGACGGCGAGAGCCGGGAGTACAGTCGTAACTGTTACGGCGCCGGAGGGGGTTCTTCCGGCAGGTACGACCATGAAGGCTGTTCCGGTAACTTCTGAGACGGTTTATGGTGCTGTTTCGGAAAAGCTGGCTCAGGAAGGCCGGACGCTTTTGGACGTCGTTGCCATTGATATTACACTGTATGATAAGGATGGAAAAGAGATTCATCCCAAAGGAAAACTGGAAGTTACCTTTGGCAACGTATCGGCATCGGAAGGCGCTGAGCAGGCTGCAGTATTCCATGTAGATCAGAATAACAGTTCGGCAGAGAAAATTACAGAAGTAAGCGCAGATGCAGACCAGGCAGGTTTTTCAGCGGATCATTTTTCCGTATATGTATATGCGACGTCAGCGGCTGAAAATGATGTGGATAATGCAGCGAAAGCCGGAGAAAATGCGGATTATACGATGACGGTGGGAGAAGAGATAACCATTAATGGCCAGTCGTCGACATGGTCTCATACTTGGACGTTGAATGAAGAAGGAATTGTTCGCTTTACTAGTGGAACCTCTTCGGCTAATCTAAAGATTCAAGGCATTGCGGAAGGAATCGTAACAATTACTCATGAGTATAGGAGTCAGGGAAAAAAGCAAGAAACATTTACTGTCCGGGTAAATCCTGCCGTGACAGCAGAAAGCCTTTCGTTAAATAAAAAAGAACTGACTTTAGTGAACGGCAGTTCGGAGACCCTTACTGCAACCGTAATTCCTGCCGGGGCCAAGGTGACCTGGAGCAGCAGTGATACAAATGTGGCGACTGTCAGCACGACTGGAGTTGTCAGGGCAGTTGGGGTTGGTACAGCTTCTATCTCAGCGGTTTCCGGTAGCTGCAGGGATACTGCGTCTGTAACGGTAACCCGTAATACGGCGAATGACCAAACGCAGGATGCATATTTTTATATACTGAAACCAGGATTGTCTTTGGATGATATGGCAGGTGACTATAGAGAACAGTGGTATTACGCAGGAAAAGGAAGCGTCCGTGCTCCTCAGGCGAGTGAGGTGCAGGGAAATAAGTATTATGATTTAGGGATGATAACAGTTTTTCCTTCTTCCATGCCGGATATGAATGTGTTGGTGGATGGAGAATGGCGTACAATTACGTATGATGATAGCCCGGATGCACCGGATTATACCTATTCCATTAACTGGGCGTATCTTGTTGCTTCATGGGGGGCAAATAATGGAAATACTGAGATTACGTACGAGAAATGCTACCATGTTGACGGCGTCGCTATTATCAAATTACCGGAAAAGCTTACGGTAGATTTTAAAGTGAAACAGCCGCGTGAAGATGGTTTTTCCAGTGCAAACACATGGCCCAAGCTGGTAAACAAGGGCAGTTCGGTTACACCTCCGGCGTTAGAGCCGACGAAAACGGTGGGAGGCGTAACATATGCGTTTGACGGCTGGTATAAAGACCAGGAATGTACGGACAAAATCTCAGCGCAGGATTTTACAAATCTTCAGGAGAATATTACATTTTATGCACAATATACTGCAAATTTTGCAGTCAGTGCAGAAGATTATGTTGGAGAGTATAACGGACAGCGCCAGGGGCCGTCTGTTAATGCAGTAACTGCTCCAAACGGGGCTTTGGTAGAATTTTTTGTAAATGGAAAGTGGACTCAGACACCGCCCGAAAGAACAAATGCTGGAACTGATACATTCCAGGTTCGGGTGACGTATGATGGAATTGTAAAAACTACAACTATTTCCGTTACAATTACCAAAAGACCTGTAACGCTTACCAGTGGAAGCGGTACTAAGGAGTATGACGGTACGCCGCTAAAAAATCCTGACGTAACAATAACAGAAGGAAGCTTTGTAGACGGGGATGTGCTGGGATATGAAGCGACCGGGGAGCAGGTTACGGTAGGAGAAGGAAAGAATACAATTACTCTGAACTGGAAAGATGACGAGGTAAAAAATAATTACCAGATTACGAAAAACCCTGGTAATTTAATTGTAACAGACCGGGCAGAAAAATTTGCGGTAAAAGTAACAGCGAAGAGCGCTGCTCCAAAATACAATGGAACAGAGCAAAGCGTGAGCGGCTTTGCCAACGTACAGGTAAAGGGCGGCAGTCCGCAGGCATTGCCGGAATCCGGTGAAATTGTTTTCTCTATAGGGGAACAGCAATTTACGATAGAAGGCCTGGTAGTGAATGAAGCAAAAGGTAAAGACGTAAAAGAGGGCGGATATCCGGTCACAATTACAGGCCAGGCAGTTGTGAAAGACAAAGCCGGCAACATTGTGACAGATCAGTTCAATGTAACGACCGAAAATGGTCTTTTGGATATCCAAAAGAGAAATGTGATCCTGACAAGTGCGTCTGATGAAAAAGAATATGACGGTACGCCGCTGACGAACCTGAATGTTACGGTTTCAGGTGATGGATTTGTTGCGGGCGAGGGAGCAACGTATAATGTTACGGGAAGCCAGACGGAAGTCGGAATGTCTGATAACGAGTTTTCATATACGCCGCAGAGTGGTACAGAAGAAGTAAACTATAATATTCAGTGTGTTTTTGGAAACTTGAATGTCACATCGCGTAATGCAAAATTTGCAATTACAGTTGTGCCGAAAAGTGGTTCCGTATTATATAGCGGAACAGAACAAAGTATTACTGGCTTTGAAGCGATAAAATATGGAAATAAAACGTTTCCTGTGCAAAACGGCAAGTTGGAATTTGAGGTAAACGGACAGAAATTTACGATAAGCGCTCTTGAGGCAGCTGCATCGGGGACAAATGCAGGAACATACCCTGTAAGCGTGACAGGCGACTACATTGTAAAGGATGCACGAGGAAAAATCGTAACGTCTGAGTTTAAAGTAGATTCCGAACAGGTTAATTTGAAAATCAGGAAGAGGACCCTGACTTTTACTTCCGCAACAGACAGCAAGCCATATGACGGTACACCACTGACCAATTCTGAGGTAACGGTAGGCGGCGATGGGTTTGCAGACGGAGAAAGCGTTACATTTAGCGTAACCGGAAGCATTGTTTATCCGGGCGAAGAGGATAATACGTTTACTTGGGACTGGGGCGCAACGGATCCGGATAATTATAATTCTCCCCAGATAACCACGGGAAAACTTACGGTAACGGATCGGCCGGCGGCTGACAGATTTCCAATAACCGTAGAAGCTGAGAGTGATACCAAAACTTATGATGGAACGCCTCACACGGTAAGCGGACTGAAAGAAACTGTTTTTACAGTGAACGGCCAAAATTTTACTGTAACCGGATTGACTGCAAGCGCAACAGGAACAGACGCCGGGGATTATCCTGTAAAAGTGACAGGCTCTGCAATTGTTTGTGATGAAGCTGGGGAAGATGTAACGAAGCACTTTGCGGTTGGTACAAAAGATGGCAATCTTAAGATAAATCCGCGTTCTGTAACACTGACCAGTCCGAATGACAGTAAAAAATATGACGGTACTCCATTGAAAAATGGAAACATAGAAGTTGGCGGACTTGGGTTTATAGAAGGCGAAGAGCCGGAATTTGAAACGCCAAGCCTGACATTGCCGGGAACAGAGAACAATACAATTACCTGTAAATGGAAAGATGGCGTTAATGAAAATAATTACGCAATTCAATATGAGATTGGAACATTAGAAGTACTTGCCTTGGACGAGGATGAGAAAATTTGTATTACAGTTACGGCGAAAAGCGATCAGGGAGTGTACAATGGCCAAGAACAGACAGTAAGCGGTTTTGAGACATTGGAGTTTATCATCGGAGGTGCAAAATTTACCGTAACGGGCCTGAAAGCAGAAGCAAGAGGAACAAACGCCGGTATATACCATTCCGTTGTGCAAAATGCGGATGAAGCGGCCGGAGCCTCTATCTTTGCAAAAATTGCAGCATTCTTCTCAGGCGACGCGGCAAATTCGTCTGCATTGACGCCAACGGTATGGGATGTGGACGGCAATGATGTAACGGCACAGTTTAAAGTGAATGCTGTAAACGGTAAACTGACAATTGACAAGAAAGCCGTAACGCTGACAAGCCAAGGTGACGAAAAGCGATACGATGGGGAGCCGCTTGAAAAACCTGGAGTAACCGGGCAGGAAGAGTTTATTGCGGCAGACAATATTACCTGTGAGGCGATAGGAAGCCAGAAAATAGTAGGAAGCGCTACCAACGAAATTGTTGTAAAGCAGGGCAATAAAGTGATAGAAGATTTATCGCAATTGCTTAATTACAATATTACAAAAAAGGAAGGTCTTTTGACGGTTCTGCCTGTCGATACGAAGTATACCGTTGAGTTGCGCGCGAACAGCGATACCGTGACGTATGATGGAAAAACGCATAATGTGGATACGTTGGAAAACAATACGTTTGAGTGGAATGGAAAGACATTTACTGTAAGCGGTTATATGGTAAGCGCAGCAGGTTCTGATGGAGAACTTCCAGTGAATGCCGGACAGTATACCGTTGCTGTCTCTGGGGAGCCAAAGGTAACGGACGAAGATGGAGAGGATGTCAGCGAGCAGTTTGCTGTTTCTCCACAGCCAGGTACATTGACAATTAACAAACGAAAAGTGACGCTGACCAGTGATAACGCCACCAAGGAATATGACGGTAAACCTCTTACTGCACACAATGTGACGGTATCAGGGGATTTTGCAGAGGGCGAAGGGGCAGATTATACGTATAGCGGTTCGATAACTGCACCTGGAACAGCAGAAAACTCTTTTGATTATACATTGAGAGATGGAACAAACAAAGATAATTATGAAATTAAAACTGTTAATGGATTACTGACAGTAACAGGGCGTAACACGAAATATGATATTACTGTAAAAGCAAAAGATCTTACTGTAGATTATAACGGAGAGACACATACCGTAAATGAACTTGAGAAGACAGAATTTGTAGTTGGCGATAAGGGAGAAGAGTTTATCGTTACGGTGGAAGGATATACTGTAGATGGGGCAGGGCGTAATGCCGGCGAACATTCGGTGAGTGTAACGGGAACTCCGAAAGTAATAGACAGTAAAGGAGTGGATGTTACTTCTGAATTTGCTGTGACGGCACTGCCTGGTACGCTGAATATTCTTAAGAAAAAGGCAACGATTACTTCACCGACTAAAGAGAAAGTATATGACGGTACGCCGTTAATAGCGAGAGAGATCATAACAGAAGGATTCCTGGAGGGGGAAGAGCCGAATTGTATTACAAGGGCTTCGCAGACCTTGGTAGGTTTCTGTAAAAATGATTTTTCGTATAGTTTTAATGGTGATGCTACAGAAAATAATTATGATATTGAGGAGATTGTCGGAACTTTAACCGTAACCGACGGAACAGGGGAACAGCCGGTTGCTCCAAATGCTATCATTACCAAAACGCATGAGGATAAGGTATATGATCGGGGAACAGAAGTTACCTTTACCATTACAGTAACCAACATGTATCCGGAACCAAAAGAGGTTACATTACGGGAAAAAGAGGGCGTTGTATTTGAAAACGGCCAAAGTACAATGAATCTGGAACTGGCGAAAGGAGAGAAGAAGTCAGTCACAGCAACGTATAAAATCAACGAAGCCGATATCATAAGAGGAAGTTTTGTTAATGAAGTAACGGCAGATTTTGGAAACGGCAAAGTATTCCAGGCGGCCGATACTGTAAGCCTGGCAGCAAAGAACGCCAGTATGTCTGTTTCCAAACAGGCCGTAAACGTTCCGGCGCCGGAAGAGGGCGATACGTACCTTTATAAACTGGGTGAAACTATTGAGTATGAAATTACGGTAACCAACAACGGAAACCTGACATTGTCTGATATTACAGTAGCAGACGATAAAACAGGCGCATCCTGGCCAGACGAAGGGGAGGCGATTACGCTTAGACCTGGAGAGAGCCGGAAATTTATAACATCTTATAAAGTAACCGAAGCGGATGTTTTAAGTGGAGAGGTAGAAAATACAGCGACGGCAAGCGCGGTTGCAAGCGATCAGACAGAATTGAATGGTTCGGATCAGGAAACCACTCCGATCGCACAGGCCAACGCAAGCCTTTCCGTAGCAAAAACGGCTGCTCCGGCTGCAGATGGGAAAGAAACCTACAGCCTGGGTGAAACGGTAGTTTATACCATCACCGTAACAAATAACGGAAATGTAACAGTCAGCGATATTGCGGTAACCGATGATTTGACGAAAGGAAGCTGGACAATCGACAGCCTTGCACCGGGAGCGTCCAAAGAATTTACGACGGAATACTCGGTCAAGGAAGCTGATATAACAAACGGTTCAGTTCAAAATACTGCAGATGCTAAAGGAAAAGATCCGAATGGGAAAGAAGTAACAGAGGATGGTTCAACAACGATTCCTACGGATGCAAAGGACTACCAGATTGAACTGAAGAAAGCAGAAACCAGTACGCCGCAGAACGGAGCATATAAGCTTGGCGAAACAATTTCGTATCAGATTACAGCTACGAACACCGGGAACCAGACCTTAGAGAACGTAACAGTAACAGATCCTCTGACAAAGGAAAACTGGACTGTAACGGATCTTAAGCCAAATGCTTCACAGGAGTTTACAACTTCTTATACGGTAACGGAAGCGGATATCCGCGCAGGCCATGTAACCAATCAGGCGCAGGCAAGCGGCAGCGCAGAGGCAGCTTCAAATGAAGTGACAGTAACGACCGCGGCAAAAGACAGCAGCCTGACACTGGAAAAAGTAATAAAAAATGCCCCTGAAAACAATGTATTTGGGCTGGGCGATATTATCCGGTATGAAATCACCGTTACGAACAGCGGAAACCAGACGCTTCATGATGTAAGCGTAACGGATCCAAAGACAAACGGTTCTTGGACGGAAGCCAGTCTTGCGCCGGGTGAAGAAAGAGTATACGAAACAAGTTATACCGTAACGGAGCAGGATATTGTAGCGGGCGCGGCTATTGTCAACGAAGCAGAGGCAACCGCACTGGATCCGGACGATGAGCCGACCGGAGAGAAAGCGCAGGCCAGCGCTGCGGTACAGACCGCAGGAGCAAGTCTTTTTGTAGAGAAGACAGCAGAAGCGGGGCCGTACCGCTTAGGCGATAAAATTGCTTACACGATTCGTGTAACGAATAACGGGAATGTAACGGTACGTGATATTTTAGTAGAGGATGACCTGACAGGGACAGAGGAAACCATTAAAAGCCTTGCGCCGGGCGCGCATCAAACCATTACAGCCACATATACCGTAACCGAAGAGGATATCCTCAACGGCGAAATTGTCAACGTGGCGTCAGCAGAAGGCACGGGCAGCAATGATGCGGCTGTAAATGCAGAAGGAACCTGTACAGTAACGACCGTAGTTCCGGCCAGCCGTCTGACATTAACTAAGACCAGGACAAATACGCCGGAGAATGGAAGCGCATATGCTCTTGGGGAAACGATTACGTATCAGATTACAGCGGTCAATGACGGAAATATGACATTGACAAATGTAACCGTAACAGATGAAAAGACCGGGGACGTATGGACAATTGAGAGCCTTGCCCCGAACGCAAAAGAAACATTTACAGCATCTTATGAGGTTACCGAAGCGGATATTGTAAACGGAAGCGTTATCAACGAAGTTACGGCAGACGGAACCAGCAAGGATCCTTCGGTAACGGAATTGCCTGTAACGCCGGGTAAGGACGAAGCGGATACCGTGGAAGCAAACAGCCATCTTACCATAAGCAAAACGGTTGCGAGCGTTCCGGAAAATGGCGTATCCTATGTTCTTGGTGAAGAAATCACCTATGAAATCAGGGCATGGAACGACGGGAACCAGACATTGCATAATGTGACGGTAGAAGACGCCCTGACAGGCGGCAAATGGAATATCCCGGAAATAAAACCGGGACAGACGAGCGCTGCGATAACAACGTCTTATACCGTAACCGAAGCCGATATTTTAGCCGGCAAGGTAGCGAATGTGGCGACCGGAGCATGCCCTGGCGCAGAAATTGAGCCGGGCGAAAAAGAAGTTCCGGTGGAAACAGCAGGAGCAAATCTCTTTATCGAGAAGCTTGCAAGCGCAAGCGCAGGAGCATCCTATGTGCTTGGAGAGGAGATCACATATACGATCCGTGTTGTAAACAGCGGTAACGTATCCGTGAAGGATATCCAGGTGACGGATGATCTGACCGGCGAAACCTGGCAGCTTAACAGCCTTGCGCCGGGAAAGGAACAGACTTACGAAACATCCTATATCGTAACCGAAGCCGATGTTTTAAGAGGTAAAATTACCAATATTGCATCGGTAAAAGGCACAGGTTCCAATAACGAGCCATTAGAAGAAACTGCAAAAAAAGAAGTTATTACGGAAAGCGCAGCCGGAAATCTGAGCCTTACAAAAGAAACAACAAGCGCTCCGGCAAATGGCAGCAGCTATGTGCTGGGCGAAACGATTACCTACCGTATCAAGGCGTCCAATACCGGAAACCTGACACTGACGGATATTGTGGTAGAAGATGAACTGACCGGCGGCAAATGGACTATAGCAGAGTTAAAACCGGGCCGGGACAGCGCCGTAATGGAAACGTCCTATGTGGTAACCGAAGCAGATGTGCTGGCAGGCAAAGTGGTCAATGAAGCGACGGCGAACGGCACAAGCCCGGATCCAAAAGAGCCGGAAGTACCGGTTGACCCGGGTGAAACAGAGGATATTATTGAAACCAAAAACGGACATCTGACACTGAACAAAACGACGACGAGCCGTCCGGCGGACGCAAGAGGCTATGCCCTTGGGGAAACGATTACCTATGAAATTACGGCAGTCAATGACGGGAACCTGACATTGTCCGATATCACGGTAGAAGACGCGCTGACCGGGGACAGCTGGCAGATTGCAAGTCTTGAGCCGGGCGCAGGCAGCCAGGTATGGAATGCTTCCCATGTCGTAACGGAAGCCGATATTCTGGCTGGGGAAGTGATAAATGAAGTTACGGCAAGAGGCGCAAGCCCGGATCCGCAGAATCCGGAAGTTCCGGTAACACCAGATACGGTGCGGGATGCGACGGCAGCAAAGAACGGCCATCTGAGCATCCATAAGGAAACGACAAGCGTTCCGGCAAACGGAAGCAGCTATGCGCTGGGCGAAACGATAACCTATGAAATTACGGCGGCAAACGACGGGAACCTGACATTGACGGGCATTACCGTAACGGATCCGCTGACCGGAGGAAACTGGACGATTGGAAGCCTTGCTCCGGGAGCAAGCCAGACGTTTGAGACTTCTTATATTGTAACGGAAGAGGATATTCTGGCAGGCGGCGTGAGCAACGTAGCGACGGCGGGCGGCACAAGCCCGGATCCGGAGCAGCCGGAAGTACCGGTTGATCCCGGCAGGGAAGACGAACCGACGAACCAGAGCAGGCCGGGCCTGTTTGTAGAAAAGACTGCGGCGGCAAGCGCAAACGGAGGAACTTACAGTCTTGGCGAAGAAGTGACGTATACAATCCGCGTAGTCAACAACGGAAACGTAACAATCCGCAATATCCGCGTAACGGATGAAATGACAGGGGCAGACTGGACAGTAGACAGCCTTGCGCCGAATGCGGAACAGAAATTTACGACGACGCATACCGTAACGGAAGCAGATTTGCTGGCAGGAGTTATTGTTAATACGGCAAATGCAAACGGAACGGATCCAAGCGGCAACCCGGTAAGCGGCGCAGGAAGCAGCACGATTACGACGGACGCTAAAAACGGCCATCTGACGCTGCACAAGAATGTGAAAGGCGCTCCGGCCAGCAGCGAGGGCTATGCGCTGGGCGAAACAGTTGTATATGAGATTGTTGCAGAAAACGACGGAAACCTTACTTTAAAGAATATTACGGTAAGAGATGAACTGACCGGGGCCAGCTGGCAGATTGCAGAATTGAAACCGGGCCAGAGCAGCGAAGCGTTGCGTACCGTTTATACGGTAACCGAAGCGGATATCGCCGCAGGCAGGATATTAAACGTAGCGACGGCGGGCGGCGCAAGCCCGGATCCGGAACAACCGGAAGCTCCGGTAACGCCAGGGGAAACAGAGACGGAAACGGTTGAGAAAAACAGCCACCTGACGCTTGTAAAGACAACGACGAGCACGCCGGCAAACGGCGGGACGTATGCCCTTGGGGAAACGGTTACTTATGAAATTACGGCGATCAATGACGGCAACCAGACGTTGAAAGACGTTGTGGTAAGCGATGATCTGACCGGGGAAAGCTGGGCAATTGAAAGCCTTGCACCGGGCGAGAGCCGGAAATTTACGGCTTCCTACCAGGTGACGGAGGAAGATATCCGCGCAGGAAGCATCCGAAACGTGGCAACCGCAAACGGCAAAGATCCGGATACCGGAGTCGATCCGGGTGAAAAAGAAGTTCCGGTAGAAAAAGAAGGAGCAAGCCTCTTTATTGAAAAGACGGCGGGCGAAAGCGAAGGAGCGGCATTTGCGGCGGGCGAAGAAGTTTCGTATGTGATCCGCATTGTCAACAACGGCAACGTAACGCTTAAAAACGTTACCGTAACCGATTCCTTAACGGGCGACGCATGGACGGAAAGAAGCCTTGCGCCAAATGAGGAAAAAGTATATACGGCAACTTATACGGTAACCGAAGCGGACGTAATAAACGGTAAGGTTACGAATACGGCAACCGTACAGGCAGAGGATCCGGACGGCAATCCAATTGAGGAGAGCGCAGCCAGGACAATTGCCACCGAACGCGCGGCGGGCCATATGACCCTTCAGAAAGAAACCGTAAGCGTTCCGGCGAACGGAAGCGGCTACGCACTGGGCGAAACCATTACCTATCGGATTACGGCGGCAAACGACGGGAACCTGACATTGACCGATATCACGGTAACCGATACCCTGACCGGGGAAAGCTGGACGGTTGAGAGCCTTGCGCCAGGCAAATCGGAGACGTTTGAAACTTCTTATACCGTAACCGAGGCAGACCTTTTAGCAGGCAAAGTAGTGAACGAAGCGACGGCAAGCGGCACAAGCCCGGATCCAAACGTACCGGAAGCGCCGGTAACGCCGGATGAAGTGGAAGATAAGACGGAAAGTAAAAACGGCCATCTGACGCTGGCTAAGACGACGACAAGCAGGCCGGCAAACGGGGAAGCCTATGTCCTTGGCGAAACGATTACGTATGAAATCGTAGCAAGAAACGACGGCAACCTGACGCTGACGGACGTCGTAGTAGAAGACGCTTTAACCGGCGGCAAGTGGGTAATTGCAGAAATGAAACCGGGACAAAAGAGCACTGCAATGCAGACCTCTTATGTGGTAACCGAAGCGGACGTTCTGGCAGGTAAAGTAGTGAACGAAGCGACGGCAAGCGGCATAAGCCCGGATCCGGATATGCCGGAAGTACCGGTAACGCCGGGTGAAGCGGAAGAAAAGACCGAGAACAAAAACGGCCACTTAAGTTTAAGTAAGAAGACGACGAGCACGCCGGCAAACGGAAGCAGCTATGCGCTTGGCGAAACCATTACGTATGAAATCACGGCGAAAAACGACGGCAACCTGACATTGACCGGAGTAAACGTAGCCGATGATTTAACCGGGGACAGCTGGACGATAGAAAGCCTTGCGCCAGGAGCAAGCGAAACGTTTGAAACCTCTTATACCGTAACTGAAGCCGATATTCTGGCGGGCGGCGTAAAGAACGTGGCTACGGCAGGAGGCGAAAGCCCCGATCCGGAAAATCCGGAAGTACCGGTAACGCCGGGTGAAAAAGAAGAACCGACCAATACAAGCGAGCCGAGTCTGTTTGTCGAAAAGACAGCGGCGGCAAGCGCAAACGGCGGAACTTACAGCCTTGGCGAAGAAGTGGCTTACACAATTCGCGTAACCAATAACGGAAATGTAACCGTCAGGGATATTGTCCTGACAGATGATTTGACGGGCGAAGAATGGAATGTGGAAAGCATTGCCCCGAATGAAAGCAGAACCTTTACAACTACCTATCAGGTAACGGAAGCAGATATCTTAGCAGGCAGCATTGTAAATGTGGCCAGCGTAAACGGAACGGATCCGCAAGATAACCCGGTAGATGCGGAAGGCAGGAGCGAAATTACCACAGACGGCAAAAACAGCCATCTGGCTTTAACAAAGAGAACGGTAAGCACACCTGCAAACGGCAGTGCGTATGGGCTGGGCGAAACGGTTTCCTATGAAATCACGGCAGTCAACGACGGCAACCTGACGCTTACAGATATTACGGTAAGCGACGAGCTGACCGGGGCGCAGTGGCAGATTACGGAACTCAAACCAGGCGCGCACAGTACCGTAATGCGTACGTCCCACGTGATAACCGAAGCGGACATTACGGCCGGCAAAGTAGTCAATGTGGCAGTGGCAAGCGGCACAAGCCCGGATCCGGACGTAACAGATATTCCGGTAACGCCGGGTGAAGCGGAAGTGGAAACAGACGCTAAGAACGGGCATATCACCGTTCATAAGACGACGGTAAGCACGCCGGCAAACGGCAGCACGTATGTCCTTGGCGAAACGGCCGAGTATGAAATTACCGTAACAAACGACGGTAACCTGACAATGACGGATGTTACCGTAAACGACAGCCTGACCGGGGAAAGCTGGACGATTGCAAGCCTTGCACCGGGCGCTGTAGAGACCTTTAACACAGCGTATGTGATTACGGAAGCGGACATTCTGGCCGGTACCGTTAGAAATATCGCAACCGCAGGCGGCGAAAGCCCCGATCCGGATCCTGGAGTAGACCCGGGCGATAAGGAAATTCCGGTAGAAACGCCGGGAGCAAGCCTTTTCGTTGAAAAACTGGCGGACGATGCGGCAGACGGCTCCTATGGGCTGGGAGAAGAAATCAACTATACAATCCGCGTTGTCAACAACGGCAACGTAACGATCCGCAATATTCATGTAACCGATGATCTGACCGGAGAAAGCTGGACGGCTGCAAGCCTTGCGCCGAATGCGGAACAGACGTTTACTACGTCCCATACCGTTACGGAAGCAGACATCTTAAAGGGCGGCGTTACCAACGTAGCGGCAGCGGAAGGAACGGATCCGGAAGGAAATACTGTGGAAGGAACCGCAGCGAAGTCCGTAACAACGGATGCAGCCGACGGGCGCCTGACACTGGCCAAGAAGGCGGTAAGCAGGCCGGCAGACGGCGTGGCTTATGCGGCTGGCGAAACGGTAACGTATGAGATTACGGCAGTCAACGACGGCAACCTGACGCTTACGGATATTACGGTAACGGATGAACTGACCGGGGAAAGCTGGACAATAGAAAGCTTTGAGCCGGGAGCAAGCGAGACCTTTACTACCGCTTATACGGTAACGGAAGCGGATATCCTGGCAGGAAGGATTGTAAATGAAGTAACGGCGAGCGGCGTAAGCCCTGACCCGAATGCGCCTGAAGTACCGGTAACGCCGGATGAGGCGACGGTTCCGACGGAAGAAAAGAACGGCCATCTGACGCTGGTTAAGACCGCGGTAAGCACGCCGGCAAACGGTACGTCTTATGTTCTTGGCGAAACGGTACGCTATGAAATTACAGCGGCAAACGACGGTAACCTGACATTAACGGACATTGTAGTAGAAGACGCACTGACCGGCGGACGCTGGACGATTGACGAACTGAAACCGGGACAGCAGAGCGCGGTAATGGAAACTTCCTATACGGTAACCGAAGCGGATATCCTGGCGGGCAGCGTTGTAAACCATGCTGCGGCAAGCGGCGTAAGCCCGGATCCGGAAGCGCCCGAAGTACCGGTAACACCGGACGAAGCGGAAGTAAAGACCGAGAATAAGAACGGCCATATCAGCCTGACAAAACAGACGGTAAGCGCTCCGGCCAACGGAAGCACGTATGCCCTTGGTGAAACGATTGATTACGAAATCAGGGCAGTCAACGACGGTAACCTGACATTGACAGACATTGTAGTAGAAGACGCCCTGACCGGCGGACGCTGGACAATAGCGGAACTGAAACCGGGACAGCAGAGCGCGGCAATGCATACGTCCTATACGGTAACCGAGGCGGACGTACTCGCAGGCGGCGTGGCAAACGTAGCGACGGCAGGCGGCGTAAGCCCGGATCCGGAAACGCCGGAAGTACCGGTAACGCCGGGTGAAAAAGACGAACCGGTCAGCGTGGCGGACGCAAGCCTCTTTGTAGAGAAGAGAGCGGGCGCAAGCGCAGACGGCGGAACGTATGGGCTTGGAGAGCAGGTAACTTATACAATTGACGTAACAAATAACGGAAACGTAACCGTAAGCGATATTACGGTAACGGATGAACTGACCGGCGAAAGCTGGAAGATTGACAGCCTTGCACCGAATGCAAAACAGAGCTTTACAACGGTATATACCGTAACGGAAGCAGATATCAGGGCCGGGCAGGTAGTAAACGTGGCTGCAGTACACGGAACTGACCCGAACGGCAATCCGGTAGATGCAGACGGAACGGAAACAATTACGGCGGATCCGGTGGATACTTCCCTGGACGTTGTAAAGACGGTTGTAAATCCACAGGCGGAATACCGTGTAGGAGATACGATTTCCTATCAGATTGCAGTTTCGAACCGGGGCAATGTAACGCTTCGGGGCGTAAGAGTAACAGATACCTTAATGGGAACGGACGGCAAAGTAACGTTTACGGATCTTGCCGGAGGAACCTTAGACAACGGCGATGTAATATTAGCGGAATTAGGCGCGGGTGAAACGATAACCTTAAGCTGCCAGTATACCGTAGCCGAAGGGGATGTGAACGCATCTGTCCGCAACCAGGCACAGGCAACGCCGGGTGAAGGGGACAACGGGCCGATAACGGATATTACGGACGCGACTCCGGTAGAGCAGGATTACAGCCTGCGGATCCATTATGTAAGCGCAGAAGGCGCAAGAGTAGCGCCTGACTATACAAACCGTTATGTTCGCGGGGCGCAGTTTAGGATCGAATCTCCGGAAGTTGCCGGATATACGCCGGATTATACGGCTGTGAACAGCGGTACGGACGGTATGCCGGCAAGGGATCTGGAATTTACGGTTGTTTATACCGGCAACCCGGACAATAATCCGGATGAAGAAGGCACAACCGGAGGTACCGGCGGTGGCGGCGGAGCAGGCGGGCCTGCACCGACAACACCGGGAGCGCCTGCAGGTACGCCCGCGGCTCCGGCAGCCCCGGCAGCGCCTGCGGCTCCGGCAGCAGCTCCGGCCGGAACGGCTCCTGCGGCTCCGCCCGCAGCGCCTGTGGAAGCACAGCTTGCACCGACAGAAAACGGAGACTTTGATTTGACTCCGATTGCGGACGAAGACGTACCGTTGGCAAACACCAATCTGGGCAACGATCACGGTTGCTGTGTGCTGCAGTTCCTGTTGATGTTAATCAGTGTGATTGTATTCGCATTCTACACCGACAGCAGGAAGAAACGGCAGGCAAGGATCTTTGAACTGACACAGGAAATCGAGACTGAAAACCGGAAAAGAGGATTAGGCAGAAGGGGGTAAAGCGGATGTTATATGATTTATATATGTATACACATGATACCTTGGGTATTTGCTTTTGGACTCTGATGATGATTCCCGCAGGGGCAGCCATAGTAATTATGGGTCTTGTACATGGCCATAACCAGAAGAAACGCAAAAAAGAGTTTGAAAAAAAACTGGAAGGCTGACGTCATCAGAACAGGCTGTGTAGCACAGGAAGGGGGAAAAGAGCATGTCGTATTTATTGGAACATACCGTTTTTGGCTTTTGCTGGTGGGATCTTCCTGCATTGATTGTCTTAATATGCGTGGTCGCCGCATTTGCGGTACAGCGCCATAAACTCAAAAAGCAGGAGAAGGAGCTGGAGGATCAGTTATCATCTATTTATGCCGATGAAACGGTGGATATGTAACAGAAAAAACGATGCATAAATGAAAGGGGCGCTGCTTTGGCAGCGCTCCTATTTTTGAATATTTTTGCCTGATTGACAAAACAGATAAAAAGCGTTATACTTAAATCTCCGGGCAGCCGGGGTGTCAGCGGTACCCTGTACCAGCAATCCGCTACAGCTGGGGTGATATCCTGCCTCGGGTTTTTGATTGTGAAGCTGCCCTCCATAAGTGGCGTTGACGTTTGGGTCTTACGCAACGGGAATTTATGAACCGGGTCAGGTCAGGGATGGAGCAGCCCTAAGTAAACGCTCCTGTGTGCCGTAAGGGCGCCTGGACTGAGTTAACTGTGGAGGTAACGTTTGGGGTCATAATTCAAAGCAGGATGCCCGGTTTAAAAGAATACGATTAAAATTGGGCACAAAAAGAAAGCGGCCGTCTTAACGACGGCAGGCTTTCTTTTTTTGATTTACAAGAGGCCGCGCCGCCGCCAAATGCGCTCCGGTTTGAGCGTGCGGTTACGGTTCTAATTGCCGGAGTATTTTCATCACGCCGTCGTTGTCATTGGAATCGGCGATATATTTTGCCAGCGCTTTTAATTTTGGATGCCCGTTCGCCATACAATAGCTTTCGGCGCAGCTTTTTAAGAGTTCGGCGTCATTGAGGTAATCCCCGAACGCCATGCATTCACCTTTAGAAATACCGTATTTTTGCTGAATGGCCGTAATAGCGGGTCCTTTGCTGACGGGTTTGTTTGCAACGTCAATCCAGCAGTCGCCCGATAATACAGCCGATAAATGCGGTTTTAAACCCGTAAAATGCGCCATAGAAGCTTCCGCTGATTTTTGATCCGCGAAAACGGCGATTTTAATAATACTGTCCTGTAATGCGGCGTGGCACAGATCGCCGGTAAGCGTAAGACGGTCGTAATACATTTCGGCTTCGCGCAGAATGTGCGGCTTCGCCGGTTTCATATATGCGGATTTTGCCCCGCATACAATAGGCGTCAGATGTCCATATGGCGCCGTCAATTGAAGACAGGCCAGGATGTCTTCCTTCTGCATTTCATTTAAATAAAGGACCGTTTCGTTTTCAAATACAATACCGCCGTTTTCCGCCGCAAAAATCATCTGGCTGCAGACGCCGGGAAACGCTTTGGCCAGCGTATAGTACTGACGGCCGCTGGCAATTACGGTACGGATGTGCGGATGGGACTTGACCCACCCTGTAAAATCAGGCGGCAGGTTTTTGTTGGAATCTAACAGTGTTCCGTCCATATCGAGAGCGATCAGTTTGATTGGCATGTGTTTGCTCCTTCTTTATTCCGATTATCGTGTTTCATTATATTATTCGGACAAACCTTCTTATTATGTTATCCCTAAATATAAAGGGTTTTCTAATTGAAATGAAAAAATGAAAAAACCCCATTGACAAATCCTTCCATCTGTCATATACTTTGCCTGTCAAATAGTTTGACAATCAAAATATTTGAATTGCAAAACAATCAAAAGGAGAAAGCCATGTTAGAAAAAGTAAAAGAAATCATAGCGGAGCAGTTAAACATCAGTGAAAGCGAAATCAGCGCAGAGAGCAATTTTAAAGACGATCTGGGCGCAGATTCCCTGGATTTATTTGAACTGGTTATGAGCCTGGAAGAAGAATACGGCATCGAAATCCCGTCGGAGGATTTGGAGAAAATCGCAACCGTAAGCGACGTAATAGAATACTTAAACGCAAAAGGTGTGGAAAACTAAGATGAAAACCGAGATTACGAAACTGCTGGGGATAACATACCCCATTCTGCAGGGCGGGATGGCATGGGTCGCAGAGTATCATTTAGCCGCCGCGGTATCAAAAGCGGGCGGCTTCGGGATTATCGGCGCGGCGAGCGCTCCGCCCGAAGTCGTGCGGGAGCAGATCCGCAAGGTAAAAGAACTGACAGACCGCCCGTTCGGCGTCAACGTCATGCTGATGAACCCCAACGCCCCCGAAGTGGCTAAAGTCGTTGTGGAGGAGGGCGTAGCGGCAGTCACCACAGGCGCTGGCAACCCGGCGGCCTATATCGGGATGTGGAAAGAAGCCGGGATAAAAGTCGTCCCCGTTGTGGCAAGCGTGGCAATGGCGCGGATGATGGAAAAAGCAGGCGCGGACGCCGTAGTGGCGGAAGGCGCGGAATCCGGCGGACATATCGGCTCCGCAACCACCATGACGTTAGTCCCGCAGGTTGCGGACGCAGTCAATATCCCGGTCATTGCAGCCGGGGGCATCGGCGACGGCAGGGGCTTTGCGGCGGCTATGATGCTCGGCGCATCCGCCGTGCAGATGGGCACGCGTTTTATCGTGGCAGACGAATCCATCGTACATGCAAATTACAAAGAACGCGTAATCAAAGCCAAGGACATTGATTCCGAAGTAACCGGCAGAAGCACCGGGCATCCCATTCGCGTTCTGCGCAACAAAATGACGCGCGAATACCTGAAAATGGAAGCCCAAGGCGTCTCATTAGAAGAACTTGAGGTATTGACGTTAGGATCGCTGCGCAAAGCCGTAATGGAGGGCGACGTCGTCAACGGCAGCCTGATGGCAGGCCAGATTGCAGGCCTTGTAAAAAAAGAACAGACCTGTAAAGAGATAATAGAAGAAATCATGCAGGAAGCAGACGCGCTGCTGCATGTGAAACAATAACCGCCGGAAAACAGTTCCGGCAGTAAAGTGAAAAGCCGCCCGGAAAAGCTACTGGGCAGCAGAAGTGAAAAGCTGCCGGAAAAGGGTTCCGGCAGTAAAGTCAAAAGCCGCCCGGAAAAGCCGTCGGGCAGCAAAAGTGAAAAGCCGCCGGAAAATGAGTTCCGGCAGCAGAAAGGCAGGAACACATGGGTAAGCTGGTATTTATGTTCCCCGGGCAGGGTTCGCAGTACATTGGAATGGGCAAAGAATTTTACGATTCCCTTCCGGTCTGCAGAGAAGTATACGGACTGGCGCAAAAAGCGTCCGGCCTTGACGTTGCAAAACTCTGCTTTGAGGAAAACGAACAGTTAAACATTACGGAATACACACAGATTGCAATGCTTGCAACCGAGGCGGCAATTTATGCCGCGTTAAAAGAACGGGGCCATACGCCGGATATTACGGCAGGCTTAAGCTTAGGCGAATACGGCGCGCTGATTGCATCCGGCGTCATGAGCATGGAAGACGCGTTTTCCGTTATCCGCAAGCGCGGAATTTATATGCAGAACGCCGTGCCGAAAGGCGGCGCTATGAGCGCGGTACTCGGGCTTGACGCGGCCGCCATCGAAAAAATCTGCGGCGAAACCGAAGGTACGGTATCCATTGCAAACTACAACTGCCCGGGCCAGATTGTCATAACCGGGGAACAGACAGCCGTCGATGCGGCGGGAGCGGCGTTAAAAGAAGCGGGTGCAAAGCGCATCGTACCGCTGAATGTAAGCGGCCCGTTCCATTCTCCCATGCTTGCCCGTGCCGGAGAGCAGCTTTTAGAAGCGTTAAACGACGTAACGATTTCTGAGACTTTTCTTCCGTATGTGGCAAACGTAACGGCAGATTACGTCACAGAAGCTTCCGATGTAAAACCGCTTCTGGCGAAGCAGGTCGCTTCAAGCGTCCGCTGGGAGCAGACCATCCGGCGTCTGATAGCAGACGGCGCCGACACCTTCGTCGAAATCGGCCCCGGTAAAACACTTACCGGTTTTATGCGCAAAATCAGCCGCGACGTAACGGTCTGCAATATAGATAAAATGGAGGATTTTTTGCGGTATGTTGAAAAATAAAACAGCGCTTGTCACCGGCGCAAGCCGCGGGATCGGCGCGGCAATTGCCAAAGCCTTAGCGGCGCAGGGCGCGCAGGTCATTATCAATTACAACGGTTCCAAAGACCGGGCGCAGGCCGTGGCAGATGAAATCATAGCTGCCGGGGGAAACGCAGCCATATACCAGTGCTGCGTCTCCGATTATACCGCCTGCGGCGACATGATCACAGAACTGATCCGGACATACGGCAGGATCGACATATTAGTCAACAACGCGGGCATCACACGCGACGGCCTTCTGATGAAAATGTCAGAAGCAGATTTTGACGACGTCATTGCGACCAACCTGAAAGGCGCGTTCAACACCATCCGCCACATGTCCCGCTGGTTCTTAAAACAAAAGAGCGGAAAAATCATCAACATATCCTCCGTTTCCGGCATACTCGGAAACGCCGGGCAGGCAAACTATTCCGCCAGCAAGGCAGGCGTAATCGGCCTGACCAAAAGCGTAGCAAGGGAATTGGCGTCCCGCGGCATATGCGTAAACGCCATTGCTCCCGGATTCATTGCAACGGATATGACAGACGCCATGCCGCAGGCGGCAAAAGACACCATGACAGAAAATATCCCGCTAAAGCGGATCGGAACGCCAAAAGATATTGCGGATATGGCAGTATTCCTTGCATCCAGTCAGGCGGATTATATCACAGGGCAGGTATTTGCCGTAGACGGCGGCATGTCCATCTAAAAGACGGCGCGCGGCAGGACGACACGCGGCGGCCGTACCAGAAAGAGAGGAAATTATGGGCAGAAGAGTGGTAGTAACAGGTATGGGCGCAATCACGCCAACCGGGCTTAGCGTTGCGCAGTTCTGGGATTCCGTAAAAGAAGGGAAAACCGGGTTTGCGCCGATCACCAGATTTGACACAGAAGGATTCAAATGCCACATAGCAGCCGAAGTAAAAGGCTTTGATGGCAAAAACTTCATGGATTTTAAAGCGGCAAAGCGGATGGAATTATTCTCCCAATACGCCGTTGCGGCGGCAAAAGAAGCGCTTCTTGATTCCGGCATCGACATGGAAAAAGAAGATCCGTACCGCGTCGGCACAGCCATCGGCTCCGGCATCGGAAGCTTACAGGCAATGGAGCGTGAACACAAAAAGCTGCTTGAAAAAGGTCCGAGCCGCATCAACCCGTTGCTGGTACCGCTTATGATCTGCAATATGGCGGCCGGAAACGTATCCATCCAGTTCGGGTTAAAAGGAAAAAGCATCAACTGCGTTACCGCCTGCGCAACCGGAACCAACACCATAGGCGACGCATACCGCGCCGTACAGTACGGCGAAGCGGACATTATGGCGGCCGGCGGCTGCGAAGCATCCGTCACCCCAATCGGCATCGGCGGCTTTACCGCATTAACGGCATTGTCCTCCGTCGACGATCCGGCAAAATGCTCCCTTCCGTTTGACAAAAACCGAAGCGGCTTCGTCATGGGAGAAGGCGCGGCAGTCGTCATCTTAGAGGAATTGGAACACGCAAAAGCCAGAGGGGCAAAAATCTACGCAGAGGTAGTCGGATACGGCTGTTCCTCAGATGCGTACCATATCACCTCACCGGAAGAAACCGGAGCAGGCGCGGCGCGCGCCATGACAAACGCAATGGAAGACGCCGGCGTAAAACCGGAAGAAATCACGTATATCAACGCACACGGAACGGCAACGCACCACAACGATCTGTTTGAAACCCGGGCAATCAAGCTGGCATTTCAGGAGCATGCCAAAAACCTCAAAATCAACTCCACCAAATCCATGGTCGGGCACCTGCTAGGCGCAGCAGGGGCAATTGAATTTGTCACCTGCGTCAAAGAACTGCAGGAAGGGTATCTGCACCGGACCGTAGGCTACACCACTCCGGACGAAGAATTAGATCTGGATTACTGCAAAGAAGCCGTAACAGGAGATTTTCCTTACGCACTCAGCAATTCCCTGGGCTTTGGGGGACATAACGCAAGCCTTTTAGTTGCAAAGTACCAGGGATAGATAAGCGGCGTCCATAAGAAAGGGGCTGCGGCAGAAAAGATCTTTTATGGCAAATCAACCAAACATCAAGCAGCGAAAATCTTCAAACAAAAGCCAAAACAAAACAGCCAGCCACCCCACACATCCCATGCCATAATTTTTAAACGTCCGGCGCACAGCGTAGATTTAGAGAAAGCGTAGCCAGGCAGAGGGCAGGGTATGCAGGCGGGGCATTGTGACTG
>OFGB01000307.1_pt1 | contig 36146 bp, 25 predicted proteins | sample 1521491 | NCBI WGS metagenome assembly OFGB01 (sample SAMEA3504095, study PRJEB24116) | mouse gut metagenome | biome: mouse gut; feature: mouse-associated habitat; material: faeces | place: Denmark | collected 2011
CACCCCGCCGATACTGGCTATAAAATTTACGACTATAAACACCCAGACATTTGTCAGCTTCATAAAATACAACGCAAAAAACAGGACCGCCGCCACAATACAGCCGCCGCTTGTCAGTTCTTTCCTGCCGAACCATTCCACCAGTTTTCCCGAAATAGCCGCCAGAATCAAAGCCGCTGGAAGCCCCAGCAAATTGTTAAACGATAATGCCTTTGTATCTTTAAAATAATCCGCAAATAAAAACGTGCTGATGGACTGCCCCATAATCGTCGCGCAAAGCGTCAGTATGGAAATCAGAATCATCGCCAGAAGCGCCCGGTTTGAAAATACCTGCCCTAATGTTTTGGCGGCTGAGGCGCGCTTTTTCTGCGAAGCGCTTTTTCTTACCTTTACCCGTTCCGTCACCAGGAAATAGCAAAACAGGTAACAGACAACCGCCAGAATGGAAAATGCCGCCGCCACCAGTGTAAACCTTCCGGAAATTACCACCTGGTTGCCCCGATCATCCGTTTCATAAATAAAAAGGGGCGCAATCACGCTGATTGCTACCGCGGCAAACGTCGATCCCAGCGAACGGTATATGGAAAGCGACTGCCTGTCCCTGGAATGCTCCGAAATCACGGACGCCATAGAGCCATACGGAATATTAATGGAAGTATAAAAAATGGAGCCCCATAAAAGGTACGTCACAAACATATAAACCGTTTTTACCGTCATGCTTGCGCCCGCCATGACGTCCAGGTACATCAGAAAACTCGAAACCGCTACCGGAATGCACATACGTATGATCCAAACCCGAAACCTGCCTTTGGGGTTTTCCGGGGAAGAATCTGCAAGCCGCCCCATTCCCACATCGGTAAATGCGTCCACGCACCTTGCTACAAGAAACAATACGCCCACCATTGCCGGATCAATTCCAAGCACCTTTGTATAAAATATCATCAGATACGTACTTGCAAAAATAAATGTGAAATCATTTCCGAAGTCTCCAAACATATACCCGATTTTATCCTTAAAACCAAACGGGTTCCTTTTTAAATTTTCCATCCTTGCTGCCTCCAACTGTAAGTATGGCATTAGGATTTCCAATCCTTTTCAAAATATGTAACCGTTTCTAAAAAATACAGCGCCGACAGAAAGCCGTTCTGTTAGCGCTGTGCATTTAGATATGCTGATGCAGGTATTTTTCCCTTGTCGCCATTCCTCCGCGGATATGGCGTTCTGATTTGTTGACTTCCAATACTTTTCTGGCGCAGTTTGCAAGGCCGGGATTGATTTGCGGGAGACGCTCCGTTACGTCTTTATGTACCGTGCTCTTGCTAATGCCAAACTGCCTGGCCGTCTGACGCACGGTTGCGTTGTTGTCAATAATATATTTTGCTATTTCCATAGCTCTTTCCTCAATATAGCTTTTCAAAGAAATTCCCCTGCGATACTTGTTTTTACATTGTATGCAGGGGGATTTTTGTTTATGCTATGATACGGAACGAAAGGGCGGCAAATCCTCTTGCCGAAAATCTGCCGCCCTTTATGATACCATTATTCACTGCCTAAAATTTCTTGTTTATGGTTTTTTTCTTATATCCTGATTTTTGGATTGTTATTTTAACTTTTCCTTTGATCTTCTTCTTAAACTTAATCTTCACCGCGCCTTTTTTATTAGCCACAGCTTTTTTAGAGGAAGAGCCTAACATGCTTTTATTTGCTTTTACCGTAACCTTCGCTTTTGGAATCGTGGTAATTTTTAATGTCTTTCCGCTGGCGGTCGCCTGCGCCGTTTCCACTTTAACCGTATAAGCAGTCCGCACATTTCCCGCTGTTGCCGTAATCGTAACCGTACCCTCTTTCAATCCGGTTACCTTACCCGTATTTGTTACTTTTGCCACTTTCGGGTTTGAACTGGCATATACCGGCACGACGTTTGTCGCGCCCGATACAGTCGCTTTTTGTGTAAAAGACTGCCCGATTACAACTTTTTTCAAAGCTTTTGCAAATGAAAGCGATACCTGGACGGAAGGCGTGGAGCCTCCTCCTTTTACGGCAACCGTTACCTGATACGAAGCCGAAACATTTTTAATTTTGGCAGTTATCGTAACCTGGCCGGCCGAAATACCCGTAACCGTACCGTCCGTGGCAACGGATGCGATAGCCGGATTGGAGCTGGTGTAAACCGGAATCAAATCCGGGCGCAAATTGCCTGATGTATCCCTAATGGAAGGAATCTGCCTTACCGTTTCACCAGGCAGAATCGTATAACTGCTTCTGGAAAAGGTAATCGACCTTGGCGAATCGGAAACGACAATATTTACCCTGCCCTGCAGGCCGCTGGTTGCAGTCGCAATGACCGTTACGCTTCCCGCTTTTTTTGCCTCCATTTCCCCAATGGCGTTAATAGCCAAAATCTGGGTGTTGGAACTCTGCCATACGACAGCGTCCGTTGTATTTGACGGTGAAAGGATGCAGTTTAACCTTTTTATATCTCCTACTTCCATATACACTGTCGGTTCCGGAAAGCTGACCGACGTACTGAAAACCGCTTCTAACGGTTCTGCCGTCAGACCATTATTCTGCGCATATTGTTCGGCTGCAGAACCGGGATAGCATTTAATCACAGTAGACTGATCGCATACGCTGCGCCCAATGGTAACCACGCTGTTCGGAATAGTCAGGCTCTCTAACGCCGCGCAGTTTGCAAACGCAAAGTTACCAATGTCCGTCACACTATTCGGAATATCAACGCTGCCAAGAGAATCGCAGTACCGAAAAGCGCTGTCTGAAATACCAATCAGTCCATAAGACAAATCCAATGTATTTAAGGACTGGCATTTGTAAAATGACTGGTATCCTATCGCTCTTACATTCGAAGGAAGAACAACACGTTCAAGCGCCGTACATTCCAAAAAAGCATAATTATCTATATATATCGCCGCATCTCCTTCCTGCACTACCGCTTCTCTCAAAGATGTGCAGCCATTGAACAAATAGCTCTCTAACGCAATGTTTGCCCCAATGGTAACACGTTCGAGTTTCTGGCATTCCTGAAATGCCCTGTCATAAAGCGTTATATTTGCAGGAACTGCGACACTCACAAGACCGCTGCCGCGGAAGCAGCTGGTTCCCAGGCTTGTAATGGAAGCCGGCAGCCTGCATTCCGCCAGGCTGACACAGTCCCGGAAGGACTGGTATCCAATGCTTTTCAATGCGCTTCCAAAAGAAACTGACGTAAGGGAACTGCAGTTTTGAAACGCCTCCGAATCAATCGACGTAACCGACGCCATTCCGTTTACATTCCTTAAGTTCACACAGTTCCTGAAAGCGCCGTTTCCAACGGTCAGAACCGAATCGGGAATGGTGACAGAAAGCAAAAACTCATTTCCTTCAAATGCCCGTCTACCAACCGTCGTTACCAAAAGACCGTTGATTGAACCAGGTATGGTTACCTCCGTTTCCGCACCCGTATATTTTGTAATTGTTATCTGATTGCGGTATACCGTATACTGCCAAAAATTGTATACCGAATCCCCTTTTTGCAAAACGGCAGTCTCCTCATTCTGCAGTTCTGCTGCTTTTACCAGTTTTGGATTATAAAACCCGGCTGCAATAAACAGAACGAAAGCTGCCAGCAGGCCCATCTTCATTGTGTACCTTTTATTCATACCTATTCTTCTCCTTTTTCCAACATAATTAAGCAGGATTCCATTTTACTTTTTCGGTGTTTTGGCAGCGCTGTAGGAACCATACAAATTTTTGCCGTTTGCCCCGTTTAAGTACGCCCTGATCTTGTAATAGTATTTTTTGCCGGCCGGATATGAAAGCGTGCATTTCTTTGTCCCGCCTTTTCTAATGGTCTTCACCAGTTTGTATTTCCCGTTCTTTTTATTGCTGCGGTAAATCTGGTATCCTTTTGCTTTGGTCACTTTCTTCCAGGAAAGCGTTACTTTGGACGTCCCTTTTAATTTTGCGGCCATCCCTTTTACTTTATCGGGAGCTACTGTTGCGTTTACCACCGCGCTTTCTTCCCCGTAAACCCGGCTGCCGTCCGCCGCCACTTTATATGCGCAGATTTTAAATTTATGTGTGGAAGCATATGGGAACAACTTGGAAAACGCGACTACCCCGCCGTCCGAAATCGTTTTGATCTCTTTATACTGCTTTGTTTTGCTGTCATATTCGTAAATCACATAACCATCCGCGCCGTCTACTTTTGTCCAGGTAAAACGGACTGCTTTATCCCCGTTTTTTACCGCAGCCTTAAATAGTGGTTTGGTAAGGGTAAACTCCTCCGGCGCAGGCTGTCTATCCGGATCCTTTATCGGCTCTTGCGTTTCGGTTGGGGGTATTTCCGTATCGGGAGGCGGCGCTTCCGTATCAGGCGGAGGTATTACTATTTCTTTTTTAAGTACTACCGATTTTGTATCTGTAAATGACAATGCTTCCTCAGACACGCTTCCTGCGTCTGCATACCGTACCTTTGGCTTTCCCGCGTTATCCTCTTCGCCTGCAAATGACACTTCAATTTCATAGGCTTCACTCTCCGGCTGAACCGACAGCGTTCCCAGGTTTACCGTCCCGTTTTCATCCAGGATTTCCTGATCCCGCTTGCCGGAAAGAATCAAATCCACCAAATAGCCATCTTGTTCTTTGCTGACAGAAGCGTCTTTTACCATACTCTTTATGGCGCTGTCAAATGCAAAGTCCGGCTCGCCCATACTCCCGCTGCGTAGCGATACGAAAAGCTTTACGCGAAGTGAGGTAACTGCCTGTGATTTTTCCTCCGGAAGGCTTAACGACACGGCCACATCATTCTTTTCCACCGTAAGGCTGCCGCTGGCATTCTCTGCGGCTGTAACCGTTGCCGGTACAGCCATAAAAATCAGAAATGCCGTTAAAATATATCTCATCCAGTTTTTCATTGATACCTCCATTATTCCGGTATTTTTCCGGTCAGTGTAATTTCCTTTAAATCCGCCATACTTGACGGAACCGGAATCACCTTTGAATCGCTGACAATACGTTCCCCTTCTAATGTCAGGGCATTATCTACGCGGTACAGCTCCGCGCGCACACCGCCGCTTAACTCCTCAAGGGTAGTTTCGTCCCACTGTCCCGGCTCTACATAATATACCCAGGCCCCGTCAGACATCTCTCCTAAATTCCCGTTCTCGGGGTATTCGGCAAAAATCAGGTGATATGCATTGACTTCCCCGTCCTTCGCTCCTACGACATTGCCTTCTGTATCATACAAAATTACAACATTATAAGCAGGATTTCCTTTATACGTTCCGGTAAAAATCAATGAACCTGCCGGTATTACATCCGCGTCCTTATTGCCGTACTTGTAATCTTCGCTCAAAATTCCGATTACCTGCTGACCGTTTTCTGTCATAAACTCAATATTGTCTCCCGACGGGCCGCAAAGTTCGATTTCCTGAATGGAAATATTCCCTTTCTGTCCGATCGTAAGCCGGACGTAACGCGCGTCATACGTACCGATCCAGTTTTCCCGTATCGTACCGTCCTCTGCCAGAGAATCAAACCAGAGCGTTTCTTCTTTGGTTCCAGTCAATCCGGCATAATTTTCTTTGACCATTGTCCAGTTTGTGCCGTCTGCGCTGACCTCCACATTTACTTTGGCCAGTGCGCTTCCCTGGTACTTAAGAGCGGTAACCTGCTCTGCCTTATGCATATCCACCGTAATCGTAGCGGTTCCGCTGCTTGTGCCGTTATAGGTTCCGGCTCCCGTCCTGTCATTGTCTATGATACGGTCAATGCTGTGTACTTTTTTATCTCCGGCTGTCGTACCGTTATCCGGATCTTCTTCGTCCGGGACAATCACAACGTCGTCCTTTGACGTCATCGTCGTTTCCACGGTCCATGCTGATTTATCCAAAATACCGTCTGTCTGAATCTTCACGGAACCGGCCGTCTTGGCATTGGAATAATTCAAATATTTGTCAACGGCGCGCACTTCATATTCCATAACCCTGTTGTTAATGGAGGCGACCGTATCCACATATGTGGCCGAACCGTCCGCCTGCGCCGTAACAAAACCGATTACCTGTGTCTGTTTCATACCATCCGAAATCATGCTGCGGCTGATCTCGTAGCCCAAAATCAATTCTGCCGGCCGGTTCGTGCTTGCATGAATCGTCACACGGTTGGATTCATTCGACATTGTAGCAGTGGTTATTACGTCTTTTTGTTTTATGCCAGCCGTTTCTTCTTCTGCAAGATGGCTGATGCGGTAATTCCTTGCATCCTCATTGACATAATATAACGCTTTTGTTTCCGGCTCTCCATACAGCGCCGCATAGGCTATGGTAGCTTCGTCCGGCGTCATGCCCCAGCGTTCAAAGAACGGAAGGATATTTTTATTTGCCGCCGCGCAGGCAAGGCGCATCAGATTCTGATCCGAACCGCCGTTTAGCGTAAGCCCGGCCTTGGGCGCTTTTGCCGGATTCCTAGAATAGGTATCCATCCGGGCAAAGAACAGGTTGTTCAGCTGATCCTCATAATTATCATAAATATGCCTGTCATCCGCCTGGTTATCGTACGCCAGATGAAGCTGCCAGTATAACGCAAGCTGCGTAAATACGTTGGAAGCGCGTCCCGTTGTACCCGAAGTCACCTTCTTGTATACATTTTCATAGGTATAACGCGTTTTTCCAGTCAAAAGCTGTGCAAAATAGTTGTTCGTCACTTCCGCAACCGCATAGCTGCCCTGGTTGATGTTGTGCCCGATTTCGTGGGCGATGCCCCAGCCAAGGCCGCTCCAGTCATTCGGCGCGCTTGCAAGCGGCGTGGAACCCCATTCAATTCCGATATGGTTGCCTGACGCATACATAAAAGCGCCTGAAAACATCCTCATATAACGGATATTCAAGTGCTGCGCCGGCAGGGCATTATTTCCGTTCACCGTCCCGGCCGTATCGCTTAAGCCCTTGTGCTGGTAAAACAGCGTCATGGTTTTTTCCATGGCCTTTAACGCATTGTCTAACTTGGTAACTTTGTCTGCGGCGTTCGCAATTCCTGCCCAAACCTGTGTGGCCGGGACGGAATACATCATTTCCCGCATCATAATATCCGTTGCGTTTAAAATACAGTTTTGCGGATCATACGCATAATCCACATTTGGCGTGCCTACATGCCGCTCTTCGTGCTCCGACTCGATCGAGGCCACGTGCGCTTCTAACTGCTCAACATATGTACGGATAGCGTCGGTACGTTCCGTTCCCGTCTTGCCGTACACGTCAAGTACCGGGATTTCGCTTCCGCCCGCCACACGGATCACATATTCGTCATTTGCATTGTTTCCGGTATAAGCTATATAATACTGCCCGCCCCGTTCCTGATTCATGGAAGTTATGCTTGGAGCCGTAAATGAGTTTCTTCCAATCCGAAGATTCGCTCCCTGCGGGGCGACGCCGGCAGCTTCCGCATGCTGCTGCGTCCCGATAAGCCGCAGCCCGTTTGCCAGTTCACCAATCTTTTTCGTGTTATGCCATACGTAAATTACATAACTCTCGCCTTCGTGAATAGCTCTTCCCAACGGCTGCCACGCATTCAGTCCGCTAAACCCAAGATGCCCGTCTTTGGAAGCGGTAATCTGGTTATGCACCTTATATGACGGAGACGGATTATCCGATAAAATATTGCGTGCCAAATCCAGTTCCAGCTTCAATTCAGCATACAGCGGATGCTTCTCACTGCTTACTTCATCGACTGCTTCCAGACGCTTCTCCAGGACTTTTATAGTGGTAGTCCGTACATCCGGCCTCAATGTGGTATGCATTTCATCCACAAACAGGCCCATAATATCTTCCTCTAACGAATCGTATTTATGGAAATGGATCTCACCGACTTTCATTTTAAAATTTCCATATCCTCTTCCAAGGCTTATCTGAACCTTATTCGCCGTAATGGCTTCGTCCAGCCAGATAATATAATACGTATTCCTATGTTCATCCTGTTTGGAAAGCAGGCTTGCCCCTACATTCCGCTTCTTTGTAGCGTTCTGGGAATCCCAGTAATCCACCCTTGCATATTGGAATGCCCCTTCCGGATTTGCCGCCGTAAAGGTTATGTACTTCATTTTATAATCATTATCCAGCGTAACGGTCATTCCCCTGTCGCTTGCAGGATACGCCACGCCGTCGTCCCAGTCTGTTACCGTCCAGTAAGATGTATAATCGTCATCAACAATCCCCAGGGCGCTTTTTCCCGCCACGCCCTCGTCCAGCTTGCTGTCTACCATTTTAGCGCCGTTATGCCCTCCATACACAGCCGTTACAATATGATTTGTAAGCTTGCCGACGCCGTTGGAAGTATTTAAAAGGTTATACTGGGGCAGCTTCGGACGCGCCGTACTGGTCGTCATTGCCACATGCTCAAGCGACGGGACGCTCCAGCCCAGTTCGTTCCAGCCAATTACATAAACCGTATATTCCGTTTCATCTTCAAGGCCGTCAATCATATAGCTTGTGCCTTTGAGTTTCCCGGCTCCGGACTGCTGCTGCGTAAAGCCTTCTACAACCGGCACAAACTGTGCGCCCGTTTCGCCTGATTTTTTATAGTAAACCATATAGCCGTCAGAATCATCCATATCCTTCCAGGAGACCGTTACTGCACGGTAACCGCCGGAAGCTTTTACATTATCCGGTTTGTCGGGACGCTTTGTCGGCTTTAACTCTACGGTTTTTGGATCCGACCATGGGCTGCTCCAGTCCCCGTTTACAGAACGGACCATAACCGTGTATGTGGAAAAATTCTTTAATTTGCCGTCATTGATGCTGCCAATGATATGCTGTGCGCCGGATACGCGGACAATCTGCGTTGCATTTCCCGCCTGATCCTTCACAGGCCCGGATACATAGACCTCATACCCGGTTACGTTTGTCTGCGGACTCCAGGAAGCCGTAATCTGTTTGTCTCCCGCCGTCAGCGGATTTAAAACAGGAATATCCAGCTGCGGAGGAGCAATAAAATCTTCCATATTATTGACAAACTCAACCTTGGCTATATTAACCAATGGCTCCGTCTTTTTGGTTCCGGTAATACGGATTGTCACGCGCTTAACCGCAATCTGCGAACCGAAATTCAAAACCATTGAGCCGTCTTCATTGACTTTTACGCTTGGCTTTTGCACATCACGTGTTTTTTTGGCCGCTTTCCTGCCACCTTCAGCGGCGTAGCCTGCCGGCTGTGCCTGTTCGGAAAGATCAATAGACAGCGTTTCCTCCCCGCCGTCTTTTACATAGGTTACTACCGCTTCGCCCTGTGCAATATCGTTTGAGACATTGCCTTTATCATCTATCACCGGAGCGCTGATCGTCATGCCTGCAAGCGTTGGGATGCGGGCAGGATCCGCGTCCTCTTCCGCCAGTGTAAACTGCACTGCCACAGGATTTTCTTCGGTAATTTCCTCTTCTGCGTCTTCCGGCTGCAGAGTCAGGGCTCCTTCCTTGATGTCTCCTTGGATCATCGTCCCGTCAAGCGCCTCGGGAGCCTGCGTAACCCTGAGTTTTTTGTCAATTTCCGATTCCTGTGATTCGTCTATCCCCAAAACGGCCTGCTGCAAATCGACTAAATCCGTCTTGCCGTCGCTGTTGATATCGGATTCGCCTGATGCCGAATTTTTACGGATATCTTCCACAAGCTTATCGGTATCCGCCTGATCCAGACGTCCGTCCCCGGTTACATCGCCGGGACGAAGCCATCCTGCCGCCCCGCCTGATTCGGATTTTGCGGCGCAGACCAAAATCCGGTTCGTCCAGTCTGGTTCCAGTTGGATAGACTGCGTGTAATCGGCGAATTTCTTCGCCTTAACCTGCACCGTGTAATTCCCTGCCAAAAGCGTAAACCTGGCTGTTTGTACATCCGAACCGCCTTCTCCAAAATCCAGCTTTTCTTCCTGCGTCGCCTGTTCGCCCGCGCTTCCGCTGACCAAAACCGTCACCTCGCCGTCAAGCGGAAACGACGCCAGATCCTGTACCTGTACCTCCAGGACACCGTCCCCTTCCTCGGCAGTATCCGATGCATCCGTTTGTACTCGCGCAGAGACATCCGCTGCCATCGCCTCAGCCCCATAGGCTTCAACGGCAGTCCACGTCTGCATTGTCAAACAGCCTGCAAGCAACAATGCCATCCATTTTTTCATGTTCACTATTCCTTTCTTAAAAAATTTAAGCGCTACTACCAATCTCATGAAAAATATCGACAAAATCCATCGGTAAATTAACGGCTTACGCAGTCAAAAAAGGGGAATATAATCCATCGAAATTTATGAGATTTTTACATATGGCGCAGCGCCTTCCACAAAAAAAGAGGACACCTACGTGTGTCCCCTGAATGCCCGCGACCGGAATCGAACCGGTACTGTATTGCTACAACAGGATTTTAAGTCCTGCGCGTCTGCCAGTTCCGCCACGCGGGCATTTACATAAACCTAATAAATGGGCAGAGGTGGATTCGAACCACCGAAGCAATTTGCAGCAGATTTACAGTCTGTCCCCTTTGGCCACTCGGGAATCTGCCCATTCCATCAGACATATCAAATGCCTTAACAAATATGAATTATATCATATAAATACAAAAAATACAACATTTTTTTAAATTTTTATTATGGTAATTATGACAGAAAGCGCCCCCGGAACCCACTTATTCCTGGGGGCCCAATCGGAAGAGAAATCACTTCGTAATGGTAATTTTTGTTTTTCCTTTTTTCATTCTCTTCACAACGCCGCTGCTTCTGCATGCTTTTTACCTGTTTTATATCCTTTTCAAAATAACGGCGGTATGTCCCTGCATAGTAATCGCCGCTATTCCCCGGTTTACCGCGTACTCTTCCGGCATCAGGGAATACCCTTTGCCGGTCGTCATAATCAGGCAGCGAAGTCCCGCTGTCAGAGGGATTCCGGCAGCCGTAACCGAAAGTTCCATCTTCCGTTCCCCGTCGTCACTGTTTACGATGATAACAAACTGCTGTTCCCTGGTAAACCGGGCATAACACAAAAGCTTCTCCTCGCCTTTTAAAAACTGGAACGATCCGGTACGGAATGCCTGATACTCCTTATGTATCCGGATCAACTCCCGGTGCAGGTCAATTAATTCCCGGTTTTCATGTCCCCATGGATACGTCCGCCTGTTATCCGGATCGGTAAAACCGCAAAGCCCCGCCTCGTCTCCGTAATACAGAGCCGGCGCCCCCGGCCATGTCATCTGCACCAGGACGGCCTGGCGCATTACGCTGTAATCCACACCTTCACTTGCCGCAGCCGCCCCCAAACATTCCACCCTGCCCGCTTTGTGGTTTGTGCGCGTTAAAAACCGGGAATGATCGTGGTTTGAAAGCTGGTTCATGGAGCAAAGCAGCGATGGCGTAAGAAAACTTGTCATATAATGACGCATTGCCCCCTCAAAATACTCGATTTTTCCGATGCGCTCCGGGAAAAATTCATCACTGTGCTTTTCCATACCTGTCAGAAAAAAAGTAAGGGGCTCCATAAACGCCGTATAGTTCATGATCGTATCCCACTGATCGCCTGCCAGCCACTCTTTTGGATCCCCGTAATGCTCCGCCAGGATAACGGCATTCGGATTAGCCTGCTTGACCGCCTTACGGAAATTACGCCAGAACCGGTGGTTAAACTCTCTTGTATGCCCCAAATCCTCCGCTACATCCAGTCTCCAGCCGTCGCAGCAATAAGGTTCCGATACCCATTTACGCGCAATACGCAAAATATCGGCGCACAGGCGGTCTGACTTTTCGTAATTCAGCTTCGGAAGCGTCTCATGCCCCCACCAGCCCTCATACTCTTTATTTGTTTCCCAGGACGCGTCCTCCTCCTTGAATTTAAAATAACTGCGATAGGGGCTTTCCCGCTTCAGGTACGCGCCGGGCGCAAACCCTTTGCGGCCTTCATAAATCCCTTCCCGATCCATCCAGCAGTTAAACGAGCCACAATGGTTGAATACGCCGTCTAAAATTACTTTCATGCCCCGTTTGTGCGCTTCTTTTACAAATTCCGCAAAAAACGCATTGCTAGCCTCCAGGTTCGCCTGGCTCGTAACGCGGGTGCGGTACCGCGTTGCATTGCGGTTATCCTGATCGCCTTCTGCCAGAAGCTCTCCTTCGTCCTCTATAATTTTGGCAAAGTGCGGGTCTATATGGTCGTAATCCTGAATATCGTATTTGTGGTTGGAGGGCGAAACAAACAGAGGATTAAAATAAATCACTTCCACGCCAAGATCCGAAAGATAATCCAGCTTTTCCCATACGCCTGCAATATCCCCTCCGTAAAATTCCCCTACGCTGAAATTTTCCGGGCATTTCCCCCACTGATCGTCCGGCACTCTCGTACTCTGCGTCCGGATATAAAAATATTCTCCGTCCAGCACATCGTTGGAAGAATCCCCATTACAAAACCTATCTACCATAATCTGGTAAATAACCGCCCCCTTTGCCCAATCCGGCGTTGAAAATCCCGGCACTATCCTGAAAAAATAAGGCTCCCTCAACTCCCTGGCCACTCCATAACGATCATAGTAACACTGCGCCTGCCCGCTGGAAATTTCAAAATAATAGGAAAACGGCTCTGTGCCAAGCTGTATGTCAACCGAATAATAATCAAACGCATCGTCACTGTCCGAAAACTGCATCGGATAACTTGTTTTGTCCGTGCACAGCCAAATCATATCCACATTGTACTTTGCGGTCCGGAACCGAATGGTAACTATTTCATTCTCACCCGGTTCCGGAGGAATCCGGTAATCTTTTGTCCCGTCCGAAAATAACGCCTCTTTGCGCAAAACCGGCCTCATCTGCATAATATATTGGTGTATTTTATTTAGGTCGTACATAGTTTTACGTTTCATATCGTCTCTTCCTCTTTCCTGAATATTTTAAAACATATTATTTTGGGAAAAAAAAAGACAGCCAATATGCTGTCTTTTTTAGGAGAAGGTATTTTTACTATGGGGTGTAGCAAAAACTTTATATAATGTATTGGGGGTTTTACGAGTATTATAATAGCACCGCAAAGCGAATAAGTGTGCACAAACTTCACAAAATTTCACAAGTTTTTTTGTGAAATATGCACAAATTCACTTCTGTCTGCTACTGAAAAAGCGCTTCAAACTCTTCCCTGCTGATCTTCTCTTTTTCTAATAAAAGTCCTGCACATCGATTTAAAACATCTTCATATTCATTTATAATTTTTCTGGCTTTGGCATAACATTCGTCTATTATGCGTTTTACCTCCTCGTCAATCCTGGTGGCTACGCTTTCTCCGTATCCTCTGGCATGAGCCAAATCCCTGCCGATAAATACCTGATCGTCCTCGTTGGCATAGTTGATAAGGCCGACATTCTCCGACATGCCGTACTTTGTCACCATCGCTTTAGCAAGCTGGGTCGCCTGTTTGATATCCTGCGAAGCGCCTGTTGTAATATCGTCGAATATCATTTCTTCCGCCACGCGCCCGCCCAGATCCACAACGATCTCCTGCAGCATGCGCCCTTTTGTATTAAACATTTCATCCCGTTCCGGAAGCGGCATCGTATAACCTGCAGCCCCGCCGCCCGTGGGGATAATCGACACCGAATAAACAGGGCCGACATCCGGCAGGACGTGGAATAAAATGGCGTGCCCCGCTTCGTGGAAGGCCGTAATCCGTTTCTCTTTGTCGCTGATAATACGGCTCTTTTTCTCCGCGCCGATACCTACTTTGACAAAGGATTTACGTATATCGTTCTGAACAATATACGCGCGGTCTTCCTTGGCTGCGTTGATTGCAGCCTCATTGAGCAGGTTTTCCAGATCCGCGCCCGTAAAGCCTGCCGTCGTCTGGGCAACCTGTTTTAAATCCACATCATCGCCCAACGGCTTGTTTTTCGCGTGGACGTGTAATATCTGCTCCCTGCCGCCGATATCCGGCCTGCCTACGTGAATCTTACGGTCAAACCTGCCCGGACGCAAAATCGCCGGATCCAGAATATCTACGCGGTTCGTCGCCGCCATTACAATAATTCCCTCGTTGGTGCCAAACCCGTCCATTTCTACAAGCATCTGGTTTAACGTCTGTTCGCGCTCGTCATGGCCGCCGCCCATCCCGGTGCCCCTGCGCCGCGCCACGGCGTCAATTTCGTCTATAAACACAATACACGGAGCGTTGCGTTTCGCGTCGTCAAACAAATCGCGGACGCGGGACGCCCCCACGCCGACGAACATTTCCACAAAATCAGAACCGGAAATACTAAAAAACGGCACGCCGGCCTCCCCTGCCACAGCCTTTGCAAGCAGCGTCTTACCGGTTCCGGGAGGGCCTACCAGCAGGATGCCCTTTGGGATCCTTGCGCCCAATCGGCTGTATTTTCTCGGCGACTTTAAAAAGTCAACCAGTTCTTCCAGTTCTTCTTTTTCTTCCCGAAGCCCCGCCACTTTTTCAAAATTCATTTTATTGTCGTTGGTGGAAAGCCTCGCACGGCTTCTGCCGAAATTGAGCATCCTGGTTCCTCCTGCGCCGCCCCCGCCGTTTGCCCCTGCCGCCTGGTTGGACATAATAATAAACAAAATAAACATTGCCGTCAGCACAATCAGAAGCGGCAGCAGATTCATAAGCCAGCTTTCGGGCGGCACGTCTTCCAGATAATAGTTGTGAAAGCCTTTTTTATCGAGCATATCCTGTATATCGTTGACGTCCGATACATACAGTTCCTTTACGACGCTGTTGTGCAGACGGATATTTAAAATACCGGTCGGAATCTCCCTGTTTTGTTCTATCTCTATATAAACTATCTCGCCCGCATTCAATGCGTTCTGGAAATCAGTAAGAGTGTATGGGTTATCCACTATTTTCCTTGTATCCAGCGCCATCCAGACAATAATTACAATGCCTACAAGCGCCGCATAAAAACTAAAATTCCTAAGTTCTTTTCTGTCCAACTGGAATCCTCCTTTAGTCTAATTCAACTACGCCGATATACGGCAGATTACGGTATTTCTGCGCATAGTCCAACCCGTAACCCACTACAAATTCATCCGGTATATCAAAGCATGTATAATCCACATGTATTTCCTTTACACGCCGCTCCGGTTTATCCAACAGCGTGCATAGCCTTAAGCTTTTGGGCCCCTGGTTGTTCAGATATTCCAACAGATAACTTAACGTCCTGCCAGAATCAATAATATCCTCCACTACCAGCACGTCCTTGCCCTGGATACTCAAATCCAGATCCTTGACAATTTTTACCACTCCGCTGGATTTGGTATCCGCCCCGTAACTCGAAACGGACATAAAATCCATGGAAACCGGAACCGTCACTCTTTTGGAAAGTTCACATGTAAAGAATACGCCTCCCTTTAACACGCAGATCATATGGATCTCCTTCCCTTCATAATCCCGGCTGATCTGCGCCGCAATTTCCGCAATCCTTCGATCCACTTCTTCTTCCGATAACAACACACGGACTGTTTCACTCATGATTCTTCCTCCATAAACTGTACTTCCAACACTCTTTTCGTATCCCCTGTAATTTTATAATAAGCGCTGATCCGGTAACCAATCGCCCATAATATATGGGAACCTTCCGCCAAAAGCGGTATCCGGGCCCGCATATGCTTCGGAACCTTTTCATTGATCCAGTAATCTTTCAGCTTTTGCCTGCGTCCCTGCGAATCCAATATAAAATAATCGCCCGGTTCTCTGTTTCTAATGTAAAGCCTATTTTTTATCTTATCATAATCAAACCATTTCGTATACAGATTTTTGGGAATTTTTACATCTTTTTGCGTAATTTCGATAATCCTTCCAATAACCGTCCCCCCGAAAACCGCCGTCGGGGTTTGCGATACGCCAAACGGTATCCGGGCCGGAACCGTTCCGTCATCACCCGCCCCGCCCTTTGAAAAAAGCAGCATACCATAACTGTTTTCCGCCAAAACGCCGTACGGCAGGGAAATTCTTTTGCCCGTCGGGCCATGCGCAAGCAAAAACAGCGCTTCCAAATGCTCCCTGGAAATATCTTTCCTGCTTCCGGCCGCTTTTGCTGCCAGTTCCAAAAGCGCGCGCTTTTGTAAAAAGGGCGGATATGGCGCAAGCTCCTGTGCCCGAAAGCAGATACTCCCGTCGCCGGGCAGTTCCATACCGGCCTGTAAAATCTTATCCGTTTCCTGCTGCAAATATGCGCAAATTTCCTGTACGTCTTCGGAAAGACTGCCCATATGTACGACGCAGTTTTGATTCACCCGGCTCAGCTGCGGCATCACGCGGTTTCGTATCCGGTTGCGGCTGTAATGCACGTCGGTATTGGTAGAATCGATCCGGTAGCCCTGCCCGGCTTCTTTTAAAAACTGTTCTATTTCATATCTCGTCACACATAAGAGCGGGCGGATCAAAGCGCCCCTGACAGGGCGGATCCCGGCCAGGCCGTCTATCCCGCTTCCCCTGCAAAGATGAAACAGCAGCGTTTCCGCATTGTCATCCCCATGATGCGCTACCGCCGTCTTTACCTGTTTTCCTCCCAGGCGTATCCTTTCCTCTTCAAACGCCTGATAGCGCAGGTTCCTGCCGGCTTCTTCCAGGGAAATCCTCTGTTTTTCGGCTGTTTCCGGCGTCGGGACGCGTTTCACGGAATACGGGATATCGTACCGTTTTGCAAGTTCTTGTGCAAAACGCATGTCCGAAAGGCTCTCTTCCCCGCGGATCCCATGCTCGATATGTATTGCCGATATTGTAAAATCCATCTCATACCGCAGCCTCTCCAAAACCAGGAGCAAACAGACCGAATCCGCTCCCCCGGACAGCGCCACGCTGATATGATCTCCCTTTTGCACCATATCAAAGCGCTTCATAAAAGCCGCAATTTTTTTTATCATACTGCCTCCCACCAGGCCGAAACGGGCCTGATTTTGTATTAACTTTCCCAGACGGCGGCCGCAAGAACCGTCATATCGTCCCTGATCTGGCCGCCCGTACAGACCATAACCTGATCCAGAAGCTGTTTGGCCAGAAGGCCGGGATGATTGGTCTTAATCCCTGCAATCATATCTTCCAGCGTTTCTTCCGGCCTGTCCGTATGCAGATATTCTAACACACCATCTGTGATCATGACAAGGAAATCTCCGTCAGAAAGCTGTTTGGTAGCCTGTTCTATTTCTATTTCATAGCTGACTCCTACCGGCAGCGAAGTAGACAGCAGGCATTCCACCCCGCCGTCCTTATGGCGGATAAACGTTGCGGATGCGCCTATTTTATAAAATTCGGTTTCCCCGGTATACAGGTTTACGGAAGCGATATCCACAGTGGAATACTGCTCGTCGTCCCCGTGAATTACCATAGCGGAATTTAACATTTTAATCGCCGTCTCTTTTGTAAAGCCCGCTTCAATAAACCGCTCCAGCAAATCCAGCACCAGTTCGCTCTCCTTACAGGCGCGCGCGCCAAATCCCATGCCGTCGGACAGGCAGAGCACCAGCTCCCCGTCCTCTTTTTCCAAAAAAGAAAAGTTGTCCCCGGAAATTGTCGCGCCGTCCTTTGTGAGCCTTGCCACCCCATGCACGGCCTGGAACGAGGGCTTTTCTTCATAAATAATCTCCGACGTATCCTTCCCGACAAACGTCCTGGCGTCTTTGTGCGGCATCATAGGAAGCCCGACGGCTCCCACCACCGCTTTGGTCAGATCTTTGACCGCCACACAGTTTCCCCATCTTGACCGGACTTTTAACACAGCCTGGATATGGCCGTCGTTTTTGCGGTACAGATGCGCTTCCTGCGCCACAATCCCGCATTCTTTGGCACGGTAACGGATTTCGGCCAGCAGGCGTTTTTCCTCTGCGTCCAAAAGCTTTGCTTCATTGGCGCAGTCCTGCATAATAAACGCCATTGCGTCCAGCTGCTGCGCTATCACCTCACGGTTTTCCAGCAGTCGGTTATACCATGCCTTATTCAGGCGTACCTGTTCAAATACCGCTATCGCCTCCTGTTCCACATGTCCCGCATAGCAGCAGTTTGCTTCCAGTTCCCTTTTGGTTTCTTCGTCCGCTTCCCCGCTGTGCAGAAGACTGGCCAAAAGACGGCCGAACACCCCGTACATAGTCTGGTTGGAAGGCGCCCAGCAAATTGCGCAGGTATCGCAGCCGCTGCAGATTCGCCCGGCGACCTCCTGCTGTATCTGCGCAATTTCCTCCTGCCCGATATCCGTCCGCCGTTCCATTGCGAAAAAAGCTTTTGAGAGCCCCTCAAAACTCTTGGCGTAATTTAACAGGCGCTGTCCCTGGTATCCGTCCTGCGCCCCCGCCAAAACGGCGGGTTCTTCCTTTTCTTCCAAAAACAAATGCACGCCTCTTGCACAAAGTATGCCAAACCCAAAAATAAAGACCGCTTCACAAATTGCCGCCGCAAGCGTGACCTGGTTCTTAAAATCAAAAATACCTCCAAAAACAGAAAGCGCAAACGTCCCGCCGGAAGCGGCAACCGCCGCCACGACCGTATAACAGCGTTTGTCCACCCACTCTGACAGGCGCACCGTAACCGCTATAATCAGAAGCGCCATCGCATATTTGGCAATTACAGTAATCGGGATAAACGCTACCATCCCGGCAAACATCCCCGCCGACAAAAGCCATCGGGCGCGTTCGTCTAAATACACGGCCGCAAAATACGCCGGAACCAACGGGTAACATCCCATTACAGAGATCCGGCAGAGCAGCCCTCCTGCAATACCAACCGCCAATTGTTTCCATCCTGTCCTCTTCATACTGTTAAATCCTCCTGGTATTCACATTTTTCCGTCCCCAAACTGTGCGGGCGGATTTTCTAAGAGGCATTATAGAATCCTGCTTTTAAAATGTTTGTCAAACCGTCACGGGCTTTTCAAAAACTTTTCGCCAAAAATGCCCTCGAATTGTAGATTCGAGGGCATTTATCCATTTCAGGATGCTCGTATTATTTTTCTCTGAATATAATCTGATTGTCATAAACCATACCCAGTTTGCTTTTCGCCGTATCTTCCACATATTCCCGGCTTCCGATATAATCTTCATAGTCCGAAAGCTGTTCTTTGCGTCCTTTTTCTTCTTCATACTGTATCTTTAAATCATTCTCCCGCGCAATGTATTCTTTGTCTTTCTGGTACAGGCGCACAATCTGGAATGACATTACCACAAGCAAAATTACTACAATAAAAGCAATACTGCCTTTTCCCGCCTGGTTCTTTTTCCTTTTCTTTGTTCCCATCCGCATCCCTCTTACTTGTCTGTTATTGTTTACTTAAACCTATCTTAACCGCTTTTTTTATTTTTTTCAATTCTTTTTTGAAAAAACCAAACATTTTTTTACCCGGTTTTTCCACTACGCCGAATATTTTTCCGAAAATCTTCTGCCATATCCGCAAAATCTTTACAAAAATACGGACTACCCAGGGACTGATATACGTATTCTCCACCAGCATCCCAATCGCCACGCCTCCTAAGACAAACCAGCGCAAAAGCCCTTCGTTTTCCCGGTAGAGCATGGCAAAAATCCCAACCGCGCAAAACAGCCAGTATAACATGTCCTCCACGGCCATTAAGATCGTCCCGTGTTTTCTCATATGGCGGAAAATGCGTATCACATCATAAAAAAGCATCAAAGCGGCGCCAAACAGGAACGAAACAAGCAGCAGGCTGCCTTCCCCGGCAATGGATTCACTGATTGCGCCGTTCATTTAAAAAGCCGCCCAAAAAAAGATTCTGCCTGCTTGCCGTAGTCCTTGACCTCCGAATAGGCCAGCGAGTCAATCCTTCCTTCTATGTCAACCTCACCTTTCTCTAAACTCAGACGGTTGACATGGAGATCGTTTCCTTTGATTAAAAGCATTCCCTGTTCCGTTTCCAGTAAAATTTCAGCCACATCAAACGAGAGTACATCCACCACCCCGCTGAAATTGCCGGTTTTACGGTTGCCCAGGAGAACCTTATGCGCTTTACTTCCTGTTTTTTCATCCATCTGTTCCAGCTTACCTCCTGCCTTACAACCTTTCTGCTTCGGAATGGTTGTCTGTTTTTCTTTTTAAACATTATATTAGCAGAAGGCTTCATTTATGCCCAAAAATACGCGTTCCTTAAAGATAACGGAACATTTCTTTCGCTTCTTCCTTGCGTACGGTTTCCGCGACGGACAGTACCTCGGCCCGGACCGATTTCTGCCCGAACGCGATTTCTAAGATATCCCCGGCCTGAACGCCTGCGGAGGCTTTTGCCACTTTGCCGTTTATCATAACCCTGCCCGCGTCACAGGCTTCATTTGCCACGGTACGGCGTTTGATCAGGCGCGATACTTTTAAATATTTATCCAGTCTCATTTGTTTCACTCCTTTCAAAAAACTGTTTTTGCATCTGTGTATATAAAAATACAGAGGGCTAAAAAACGCCCTCTGCCACATTCGCTTTCTTATTTTTGCATTAATTAATCATATCCTTTAAAGCTTTTCCTGCTTTAAACTTCGGAGCCTTAGAAGCCGGAATCTTCATTTCTTCCCCGGTCTGCGGATTCCTGCCGACGCGTTCCGCCCTCTCAGAAACTTCAAACGTCCCAAATCCGACTAACTGAATCTTCTCGCCTTTCTTTAATTCTTCTGCAACTACATCTGTAAAAGCCTTTAATGCCGCTTCAGCGTCTCTTTTCGATAATTCTGTTTTGTCAGCCATAGCTGCAACTAATTCTGCTTTGTTCATTCAAAATTCCTCCTGTGGATGTTCATATTAATAATTCATGTCATAAGGCCTTCTGCAAAATTGCCGCTGCAATCGGCCTACATGATTATTTATACTTGTTTTACCTATATTTGTCAAGAAAAAGTATTGCTTTTTCCTCATTTAGATCAGCTTTTGTACAATATCCAGCATTGTCTGTCCGAGTTCTTTTGCTTTTTCCACAGAATCCGTCAGGGAATCCCCTTTTACGCCAATATAAAATTTTACTTTCGGCTCCGTCCCGGACGGGCGGATGCATACCCATGCGCCGCCTTCGAGTTCATAGTACAATACGTTGGACTTTGGAAGCCCGGTCGGGCTTACTTCCTTTGTCTTAAGGTCTGTCACCGTATCTTGCTGATAATCCCTTACCTTAAGCACCCCGTAATCCCCAATCCGGCCAAGCGGCTCTTTCCGCAGGGTTCCAAGGATATTCTTAATCTTTTCAAGCCCCTCGATTCCTTTTAAGGTAATGGACTCCACATGATCCTGATAATAGCCGTAACGTGCATACATATCAAGCATAGCGTCCCACAGCGTCTTGTCCTGTGTCTTATAAAACGCGGCGGCCTCGCACAAAAACATCGTCGCGGCCACGGCGTCTTTATCCCTTGCATATGTTCCTGGCAGACAGCCGTAGCTTTCTTCCATGCCAAACAGGTAAGCGCCTTTACCGGTCTTTTCAAATTCCAGCATCTTCTGGCCGATAAACTTAAACCCGGTCAGAACTTCTTCCAGTTTGACGCCATAGTACGCTGCGATGGCGTCCGCCATATTCGTAGTTACAATAGAACGGATAAACGCGCCGTCTTCCGGCAGGCTTCCCTTCACGGCTTTTGTCTGGCCGATAATATAATCTCCTATTAAACATCCCGACATATTTCCGGTCAGCATATGGTATTCGCCGGTCTGGCTGTCTTTTACATAAACGCCGAGCCGATCCGCGTCCGGATCGGTTGCAAGCACAAGATCCGCCCCTTCTTTTTTTGCAAGGGCAAGCGCCAATTCATAGGCGGCCGGCGCCTCCGGGTTCGGGTAACCGACGGTCGGGAAATCACCGTCCGGCAGCTCCTGTTCTTTTACTACAAACACATTGGAAAAGCCCAGTTCCTTTAAAATGGTGCGTACCGGAATATTGCCTGTCCCGTGAAGCGGCGTATAAACAATTTTAAGTTCGTCTTTTACCGCGTCGATTGCATCCTGGTGAAGTACCAGCTTTTTGATTTCATCCATATAAGCGCGGTCGATCTCTTCCCCGATGGTAATATATAAACCGTCCTGTTTTGCTTTTGCTTTGTCCATGGTAAGCATTGTGCTGTAATCCGTAACGGCCTTTACCTCCGCCATAATTCCCGTGTCGTGCGGCGGCGTAATCTGCGCCCCGTCCTCCCAGTAAACCTTGTAGCCGTTGTATTCCGCCGGGTTGTGGCTGGCCGTAATGTTGATGCCCGCAATGCAGTTTAACCGGCGCACCGCATAAGATAATTCCGGCGTAGGACGGAGCGATTCAAATACATACGCCTGAATGCCGTTCGCTGCAAGGCAGAGCGCCGCTTCATCTGCAAATTCAGGCGACATATGCCTGGAATCAAAGGCGATAGCCACGCCGCGCGCTTCCCCCTGCACTTTTTTGATGTAATTTGCAAGCCCCTGGGTCGCTTTGCGGACGGTATAAATGTTCATACGGTTCGTCCCTGCGCCAATCACGCCGCGCAGGCCGGCCGTCCCAAATTCCAGTTCCGTGTAAAACCTGTCCTCCATTTCCTTTTCATCATCCGCAATCGCCTTTAATTCCGCCTTGGTTCCTTCGTCGAAATACGGATTTGAAATCCATTCCTGATAGATATCCTTGTAATTCATTGTTTTCCTCCTCTTGTTTTTATTTATTACGGCAGTTTCTGCCGTTATTGATCCCTTAAGTCATCATAACCTGTAGCGCCTGCGGACGGGTTGTCCGTATTATGATTATTGCCGCCGGCGCCGCCGTTATTTCCGCTGTTATTGTTGATAGACGTTAAAAGGTTGTACAGCGTGGTGAGATAATCCTGCTCCGTTTGGCCGTTATTATTGTTATTATTATTGTTATTATTGTTGTTATTATTGCCGTTATTATTCGTATTATTGTTTGTGCCGTTCTGGTTTGCGTTATTCTGGCCTGCGTTTTGGCCGCTGTTATTGTTGTTCGTATCCGCCGTACCGGCGCCCGATGCGTCTGCGTCCGCCTTTTCGTTCTCGGTTTTGCCCTCCGATGCCCCGGACAGGGCGATTTCGATTTCAGCCTCTGCGGAATTGACCACAAGCTTTTCCGTAATCGTGTCATACCCTTCCGCTTCTACGGAAATTGTATGCACGCCGTAGCTTACTTCCACCGGCTTAGAGTAATCCGCCTGTCTGCCGTCGACCCATAAAACCGCGCCTTCTACGCCGACCTTAAACCGAATCCGGCATATTTTAGGGCCTTCCCCTTTTAGTTCGTCTAAATTCAGGGTAACCGTCTGATCCCTTTTAACCTCAACCTCCCTGCTGCCTCCGTAGCCGTCGTTCGCCACGGTAACAAGGTATTTGCCCTCCGGCACTTCCACCTGCATGTTTTTCGTTACTTCTTTAAAAATCTTATCGCCGATGCAGATAAAACTGCCTTCAAACAACTTGGTGTTGGAAAGCGCCAAATAACCGTGGCCAACCGACACCGACAGTGAAATCAGTTTTTTGTCCCGGCCCACGGCGCGCAGCACATCGGCTTCCCCCAGTTCGTCAAATGAAATCCTGCCCTCCCCGGAAAACAATTCCATATCCGCATCGCAGGCATATTTGCTTTTCCCAATGGTAAGCGCGCGGATAGACGGATCATAAGAATAATTCACAATATCCTCATATACCCATACCTCCGGGGAAAGCTGCATGCCCTTAAGCTGCTGCGTCCGTCCGGACACCTCAATCTGCACCACGTCTCCCGGCACAAAATATGTAACCGGCTTGCTTTTGCCGTATTTGTCCAGAAACTTTGTTCCGGTATCATATGCATACTGAAACTGCCTGCCGTTTGATTCCTGTTCAAACGCCGCCGTCTGGTTCTCAGTATCTATCCTGGTTAAGACATATAACTCCGTGCCGTCCCCATCCGGCGAAACGGCGCCATCTTCGTTTGCGCCCTCGGCTTCCTTTGTCTCTTCTGCTTTTACCTCGTCCGTTTTGACGCCGGTCCCCCTGCGGTTTTGGATAATGCCGCTGTCCGGCCTGCCGCACGCGCCTAAAGCAAAGGCTGCAAAAACTGCCCATACTGCCAGTAAAAACTGCCGCTTTTGTAATTTCATGTCCATAATCTCCAATCCATACGAAAGATGGACTTATTATAACATACTCTTCCTAACTTGTGAAACAAAATAACATTTTTAAGAATTGTTTTCTCTGCGGCTCCTGTTCGATGATTTTTTCCAGCTTTTCAATATCCCGGCCGGAAATCCAGGATTTGCGTGAACTGCTGTAATGGTTCGCAATTTTCCAGAACTTTTTCGGGTACGCCAAACGCAGGTAAAGCTGTTCCAGTTCCTGCTGCTTTAACTTGCGGATTTTGTCGTATTCTGTAATCATATCAATACCAAGCCCAGTATTCCAGTTGTATTTTTCCAGAATTTTACGCACAAAATTCGCCAGATCGCGTACCATAATATCATAAACCATCTGCTCGAAATTCAGAAATGTCCATTCCCCCTGCGACAGAATGATATTATGCTGGTTGTAGTCCCCGTGGCAAAGACCCCACATCTGTTCCTCCAACTCCGGGTCCAGGTTATCTAACTGCCGTTTCAGCTGTTCCGCCACTTCAAGCGCCTGCGTCCGGTAGCTCTCATATACCCGCATAAACAGAAGTTCGAACTGATTTTTTTTATTCTTGTTGCGGATATAATTTTTCACTTTATTGAGTTCCCTGTTATGGCGTTCATATTCCAGCAGAAGGCTGCTTTTATCCGCCTTTAAAAAGTCGGGAATTTCGTTTGGGCAGGACTTTGCAAGAACGTGGAACTGCGCCAGTTTTTTTACCGCGGCCAGTATATCGTCCCGGTTTTTTACATCGCATTCCCTGCCCTGATACCAGTTTTTTAAGAGGTAAAGCGTACCGTTTAATTCGTCCTTTGCAGCCGCTTCACCTTCCCTTGTAACAACCACGGTCTCTGACGCAAAACCGTTTTCTGACAAAAATTTCAGAATATCATATAAAAAAGCGGCTCTATCCTTTGATCCGCGAAACTCCTTCAATAACATGGTCCCCTTGTCCGTTTCACAGCTTAAAGCCCCGCGTCCTTTCGCCGTACTTCTGATTTCCACATCATACTGTTCCAGAATCTCTTCATCCCGATTATACACAAAAACCCCTCCATATGAATCTTTACACGGGGCTGTACGGCCAGGTACCCGGCCCTGCACATTCCGTGTCTCTTTAACATATGAAAGGGTTCCTAAAAGTATGCAATTAAAATGACAGAATCTCCGCTGCCTTAGAAAGCAGAATGTCCTTCTGGTTTTGCCCCGGTTCTTCCAAAACCACCTCGAGCAGTTCTTTTAAAACCTGTCCCATTTTGGGCCCCGGCTTTAAGCCCATAGCAATCAAATCGCTGCCGTTTACCGCCAGCTCCTTTAACGTTAAGCATTGCCGCTTTTCGAGGATCCTTTGGTACAGCGCTTCATAGCCCTTTAAGTATTCCAGCTTTTCCAAACGCTTATAAGCGCTCTGCGCCAGTATATCCGCCCGCTTCACTGCAAAAATAGCCGGGTAGGCCTCCTGCCCCGCCCGCACGACCGCACGGCGGACGCTTTTTTCCAGAAGCGGCGGATTGTCGTCGTGCCATTGAACCAGGCGGCAAACTTTTGAAATCGTATCGTTGTCGTATTTTAAACGGCGCAGGATCTGTCCCGCCATCTTGCCGCCAAGCTGCGGATGCCCGTGAAAATGATCCCTGCCGTCCTCGCCCCTGCTGCGGCAGGCCGGCTTCGCCACATCGTGCAAAAGAACGGCAAGCCGCAAAATTTTGTCATTCGGCGTATGCATAAGCGCCGCAATGGTATGCCCGCCTACGGTATAACAGTGGTGCGGATTATCCTGCGCGGCCCGCATCATACGGTCAAACTCCGGCAGCATTACGCCGGTAATGCCAAGTTCATAAAGCGTGCGCATCTGTTCCGGATGAGCGGACACCAAAAGCTTTGTCAGTTCCGCTTGGATCCGCTCCGCGCTGATATGCACGAGCGTACCGGAAAGCTCCTTTACCGCCGCTTTTGTCTCCCCGTCAATGGAAAACCCCAGCTGCGCCGCAAACCGCACCGCGCGCATCATACGCAGCGCGTCTTCCTGAAATCTTTGCTTAGCGCAGCCTACGCAGCGCACTATCCCCGCATTTAGATCCGAAACGCCGCCAAACGCATCCACAAGGCCGTCCTTGCGGTTATATGCCATGGCGTTCATTGTAAAATCCCGCCGTTTCAAATCTTCAATCAGATCCGGCGTAAACGTAACTTCCTTCGGATGCCTGAAATCTTCGTATTTCCCGTCCACCCGGTACGTTGTTACCTCAAATCCTTCCCGTTCCACTAAAACCGTTACCGTACCGTGCTGAATCCCGGTATCAATGGTTTTTGGGAAAAGCCTTTTTACCTCGTCCGGCTTTGCGGAAGTAGTAATATCCCAGTCTTCGGGCTGCCGCCCTAAGATGCTGTCGCGGATACAGCCGCCCACCGCATACGCTTCATGGCCCGCCTGCTGTAACGTATCGATAATAAACGCTGCTTTTTGGGGAAGTAAAATTTCCATTTAATATGCCTTCCCCCAATACACCAGCTTATGCGCCGGTTTCCCGCAGCATACGCAGGCGTCGGATATCCGTTCTTTATCTGTAAACGGCATACAGCGCGAAGTCGCTGCAAATTCTTCTTTTAACTTATCTTCACACGCCTGCTCCCCGCACCACATACCGCGTATAAAGCCGGGCTTATTGGTGATAATATCGGCAAATTCTTCGTAATTATGCGCGTCAAAAATGTGCGCGTCCCTGTGCGCTTTGGCGCGTTCAAACATATCCGTCTGGATCCTGCCCAAAAGAGCCTTTGCCTGCGTCTCCACATCCGCGTCTGCCGTTACGGCCTTTTCCCTGGTGTCGCGCCGCACCATGACGCACTGGCCGGCTTCCATATCCTTAGGCCCGATTTCAATCCGAATCGGGATGCCGCGCATCTCCTGTTCTGAAAATTTCCAGCCGGGGCTTTTTTCGGAATCGTCCAGCTTCACACGGACGCCTGCAGCCGCTAAGCGTTCTTTTAACTCGTTTGCTTTTTGCAGGACGCCTTCTTTGTGCTGCTGAATCGGGATTACCATAACCTGTACCGGGGCAATTGCAGGCGGCAGCACCAGGCCGGAATCGTCGCCGTGCACCATAATAATTGCGCCTATAATCCGGGTGGACATGCCCCAGGAGGTCTGGTGGACGTATTGTAATTTATTTTCCTTATCTGTATACTGGATGCCAAACGCCTGTGCAAAGCCGTCGCCGAAGTTGTGGCTCGTGCCGGACTGCAGCGCTTTGCCGTCGTGCATCAAGGCCTCGATCGTGTATGTGGCGTTTGCCCCGGCAAATTTTTCCTTTTCCGTTTTCCTGCCGCGTACAACGGGGATTGCAAGGACTTCTTCACAGAAATCGGCATAGACGTTTAACATCCGCACCGTACGCTCTTCGGCCTCTTCTTCGGTCGCATGCGCCGTATGCCCCTCCTGCCACAAAAATTCCCTGGAGCGCAAAAACGGCCTAGTTTCTTTTTCCCATCTTACAACGGAACACCACTGGTTATATACCCTGGGCAGATCCCGGTAAGACTGGATATCGTTTTTATAAAAATCACAGAACAGCGTTTCAGACGTCGGGCGGACGCAGATTCTCTCCTGCAGCGGGTTCGAGCCGCCGTGGGTAACCCAGGCCGCCTCCGGCGCAAAGCCTTCTACGTGGTCTTTTTCAATGTTTAACAGGCCTTCCGGGATAAACATCGGCATATATACGTTTTCTACGCCGGTTTCTTTAAACCTGCGATCCAGTTCCTGCTGGATATTTTCCCAGATAGCATATCCCGCGGGCTTGATGATCATGCAGCCTTTTACGGAAGAATAGTCGGTCAACTCTGCTTTTTTTACAACGTCGGTATACCATTGGGCGAAGTCTTCGTCCATGGATGTGATAGCTTCCACTAATTTCTTTTCTTTTGGCATGGTTTCTTTCCTTTCTGGTTTTAAAATATATCGTCGGGATTTGCACCGCAGCGCGGCCGGTTCAAACCGAACCGTCCAAAGTTTTTACAAATCCTTTTTGTCGTTTTGACATTTATTTTAGACTGCATGGTTTTGGTTTGTCAAGGGGAAACGCCGTACATTTTTTCAAAATAAGTTGTATTTTCCGCTGTTTTACGCTATATTACAAATATAGAAAAAACAGCCGCTGCACGCAGCAGACAAATCGGCGCAATGCAGACAGCGGTGGAAAGGACGGTTTACGCTATGAAAAAATATATCCGAAATGCATTTGAAGTGGAAGCGATTGCTTATGAAACGGGAAAAGGGATGGAAGACGGCTTTATGCCCTGGAATTCGGTCGTGACGACGGGATGGATCCAGACGGAAAACCTGATTCAAATCACGCGGGACGACGGTACGGTAGTCTGCCCGTTTATCCAGAACCGCAGAGGTCTGATTTTTTTAAGAGAAGGCGATTACATTATAACGGAACAGGATATGGAACGGCACGCCTGCGGCGGGGATAAGTTTTTTGACCGGTATCATCCGATTGAGGGATAGCGGGAGTATTTGTTACATTATATTAAGCAACGGTAGCCAGAGGGCGGGCGCTGCGGCTTTCGCTGTGCGACAGGATAAGCCGCAGCCCCGCCCTCTGGCTGCTGTTTTGCCAAGCTTATGCTTTATCTGGTTTTCTCCGCCTCTTTTTCCCAGTTTATGAACATGATTACCGCAGTGGCTGCGTATACTACCCACATAAGAAGCGTTGCCATATTATCGCTTCCCGATGAAAAGTCACGCCACCACATATAAATGCTCAAAACATCAACTACGAACCAAATCCACCACTGTTCGGCATACATTTTCACACTGATAACCATTGCTGCGACTGAGGAAACGGTTGTAAAAGAATCTACAAACGGCATTGCGTCTTCCATATGAAGCAGCAGCAGCCCATACAAATATGTGCCAATACAAATTACGGCAGTCAGAATCCATCTTTGATTCCATGTCATGCGTTTCTTTTCCACTTCTCCGGTTTCATCGTTGATATGCTTTTTCCATATATGAAATCCAATAAACTGCATTGGAACGTAATAGAATGCGTTTAGCATGGTTTCGCCATATAAAGCTGCCTGGTACGCAATCATGGCGTACAAAATACTATTCACCAAACCGAACGCATAAGCCAGTAACTTCCCTTTTCCGGTACATACCACATATGCCACGCCTGCAGTAGAGGAAATAATACCCATAAGGGAATCGTTCCAATATATGCTTAACCCTGTAATTATGGAACAGGAAGCCGCCAGCCAAAAAATTTCCCAGCATTTCCAGCCTGTTAATTCTCTGCGAATAAATTTCTTAATTGCATCCATCATTCTTTTCTTTCCTGGTAAAGTGAAACGGACTTCTGTACCGCCGGCTCAAACTATAGCGTCCGGTATAGCCCGTATGGTCGCGCCTGTTCGAAATTTCAATTCATTTCTTTACAGCAGCATTTCTATCAAAGTATTCTGTTTTAGTCATATAGCATTGTTCTCCAGAGTTTGTTACAACTACTATTATTTTTACTTACCATACGACAAAAATTCCGAATAATCTTCCATGGAACATGCGGAATCTAGTACTGCATCCGAACAGGAATTGAAGTTTGGAGACACCTGCTTTGTGCCAGTGCTAGGCAAAATTTCGACGGCGATGCGGTGGCATCGTCTAGAAATTTTAACGACGCAATGGTGCGAAGCAGATGGTTCCAGACTTCAATTTCTGTCCGGATGGAGTACTAGATGATTATACACAATACAATACGAAATATCAACCGGCTTACGAAAGGGCATCTGTAAGAGCGCTCTTTCATAAGTTGGTTGATATCCCCCTTCCTTTGCAGGTTTGCCCATAAGTTTCAGGATAGCGCGTATTTTTATTTTTACCCTTTGTGCTAATATGGATACCGCTTATGCCAAACGAAACACAAACCAGAATAAATATGTTATTGTAATGAATATAACAAGTAAACGGCACAAACAATCAGAAAGGGAGTATATTATGAAAAAAAGATGGATAACTGTATTAAGCGCAGTGTTGTTTGTGATGCTGATCATGACCGCCGCCGAAACGAAGGCTGCATCCAAAACAGGCGCATGGGACAAAGGAAAAAAAGAAGTTCAGACAAAGGGAGCGTTTACCTACTACACCCATCCTTCTAAAAACGGAAAAGAAGCCTGGATTTACAAAATCAAGATTAAAGGGAAGAAAAACCGTTCCCTTTCCATTCCGAAAACCATCCATGGAAAAAAGGTTACCCGGCTCGGGCGCCCGGAGAATGGAAAAGGGGAGAACCGAGAAGCATACGCTACGTTATTCGGCACATACATTGAGCCGTGGCATAACTGGGACGGCAGTACAAAAGAAACGTCGGCCTTAAAGTCCATCCGGATCCCGGATACCGTAAAAGTCATCGATCGGGCCGCATTTAGCGGACTGAATGCGGTAACAACGATAAAGCTTCCAAAAAAGATCAAGAAAATTGAAAGCTATGCCTTTTACGGATGCGACAAATTAAAAACCATCGTCCTGCCGGAACAGATGAAATCCTTTGAAAATTCGTCGCTGTGGGGCTGCCCGTCCTTAAAAGAGATCAAATTGTCGAAAAAGAACAAAACGTTTGAGGTCAGGGGAAACGGCTTAATCCACAAAAAAAGCATGGCTTTGGTTATGGCAGCGACAGCGGGCAAAGAGTATACCATCCCGGACGGGATAATAAAGATTGCACCTTATGCATTCGGCAGCGCAATGTCCCCGGCGATCCATATCCCGGCCTCCGTTTCCATACTGGAAAAAGGGGCGTTTAACAAAAATCCCTGGGAAAAGAATATCAATATCCGGGACGTCATGGTGTCGGAACACAACCCGGTATTCAGCAAAGACGGACAGTGTATTTATAATAAGACGGATAAGAGCCTTGCAGTTGCCATTGCAAACGAACAAGAAGTAGTACGGATTTCCGAACAGGTAGAAAAGCTGACGCCGGATATCAGCCTGGTCAATTGCGATTCAGAGACACTGGAAAAACTGATTTATCCGAGCAGCCTGAAACATGTAACGGCGCCGGCATTTGATTTAATCAGAGCGCGCAACATATATTTTACAGGAAGCGTGCCGCCGGAAGTAACCATACCAGAATCCTTCGAGGAGGATGCGCTTCCGGTTTGCTGCCATGTATACGTGCCGGAAGCCAGTGCGGACGCGTACAAAGCATGGTACGAGGGACATAAATGTTATATTTACCTGGACGGATGGCATACCTACAATCCGCAAACGGAATTTTAAAAAAGAAAACGCCTTACAAAACAAGCGGCGCTGGCTGTGTTTTTACAGCCAGCGCCGGATTGATCCCATTTTTCCATCCAAAACCGTATTCCGGACCGAATGCAGACAGTCACCGTTCCCTTACCCCGCACGGCACAATATAAGGCATCCTGCTTCCCTTATACTCCAAAAAAGCAAACTCCACCCCATACACCCGCAGCAGATTTTCTTTCGTCAGCACATCCTGCGGCGGCCCGTATGCAAACACGCCGCCCTGTTCCATCAAAACAATTTTTGTACAGTAGGAAGCCGCCAGGTTCATATCGTGTAAAATCGCCGCAATCGTTTTCCCCTGCCCGTTTAACCGCTGCAGCGCCCGCATCAGATCCAGCTGATGCTTTACGTCCAGGCTTGAAACCGGCTCGTCCAAAACAATCCACGGCGTATCCTGCGCAATCGTGCGCGCAATCATCACGCGCTGCCGTTCCCCGCCGCTTAAACAGCACACCGGCTTGTCCCGAAACGCCATGCAGTTTGCGGCGGCTAACGCCTCCTCTATTTTGCGCAAGTCCGTTTCATTTAACGCAGCAAACCGCCTGCGGTAAGGCTCCCTGCCCATCGCCACCACCTCGTATGCCGAAAATTCCACATCCGTCCGAAACGCCTGCGGCAAAAAGGAAATCCGGCGCGCCAGCGCGTCCCGCTTTATCTGCTTTATATCCGCGTTGTCAAAAAACACGCTGCCCGCGTCAGGCTTCTGCAGCTTTAACAGCTGCCTGGCCAGAGACGTCTTGCCCGCGCCGTTTGGCCCTAATATCCCGTAAAATTCCCCTGCGGGAAGCGTTAAGCATACGTCCTTTAACGCCGGCCTGCCGTCTTTCGCCGGCTTCCAGGACAGGTGATCCGCGGCAATTTTCTGTACATTTCTCTCTTCCGTCAACTCCTTTTCCCCCTTTTTTTCAGCAGCAGCGCAATAAAATACGGCGCGCCGAACAGAGACGTAACAACGCCTACCGGAATCTCCGTCGGCGACGCCATCGTCCTTGCCGCGGTATCGCAGGCCACCAGAAACGCGGCGCCCGCCAAAAGGCTGTACGGTATTACCTTCCTGTTGTCCGGGCCGCAGATAATCCGGACACAGTGCGGCACAATCAGGCCGACAAACCCGATAATCCCGCTGACCGAAACAGCCGCCGCCACCAAAACAGAGCTTACCAGGATAAATACCCGCTGCAGCCGCCCGGTGTCAACGCCTAAGCATTTCGCTTCCTCCTCCCCCAGCAGCATAATATTTAACCTGCCGGCCCCGCTCCAGAAAACGGCAGTGCCAAACAGGACAAAAACGCCCAAAAACGCCGCTTTTTCCCAGCTTGCCGACGAAAAGCTGCCCATTGTCCACAGATAAACGCGCACAATCTGTTCATGGTGGAACGTCATCAGCAAAGAGATCATGGAACTGAGCAGCGTACTGATTGCCGTCCCCGCCAAAAGCAGGTGCACCGCCGATATCCCGCGCCCCGGCTTTGCAACGCAGTAAACCGCAAAAACGGTCAAAAGCGCCCCGGCAAACGCAAACAGCCCAATCGCCCCCAACCCGAAAAAGCTGACGGAAGCCCCCGTCAGCATCGCCGCCGTTGCCCCGAGCGCCGCGCCGGAAGATACGCCCAAAATATGCGGATCCGCCAGGGAATTTAAAAAAATCCCCTGGTATACCGCCCCGACGACAGCAAGGGCGCCGCCTGTCAATGCAGACAGCAGCACCCTTGGCATACGTACCTCCCAGACAATCTTCTCATAAACGGCTCCATGCTCCGGCAGCATGAACGGTTCCCCGACAAACGGGATTTTCTGCAGCAGTATCAAAAAGCTGTCCGCCACGGAAAGCTCTGCCGAGCCGACGGAAACCGCCGTCAGCATCACAATGAACAGCAGCGCGGACAAAGCCAGAAATCGTATCCAGGAAAACGGTTTTTTCATAGCTTATTCAAACGCCTCCGGATGAAAAATTTCGGCAAGCGCACGGACGCCCTCGGCATTCCGGTATCCCTGCCTGTCCAGAAGGTTATTATCGATACCGTATACCCGGCCTTCTTTTACCGCGGTCAGCCCGCTGTAATTCGGATGGCTGATAAAATCGTCCTTCATCGCTTCTCCGATAAGAATAATGGACGGATCCTTTTCTATAATCTGTTCCAGCGTAATGCTCCAGCCGGACACGTCCTTTGCAATATTGTCGCCGCCCGCCAGCGCGATCATCGTTCCCGCAAACGTATCGCCGCCGGCTGTAAAATCGCCGTTTTCTCCGAAATCAACCGCATAATAGACCGTCGGCGGAGCCGCGTCCTTCACCTTCTCCGCCACGCCGTCAATCTCCGTTTTCATCGTTTCCACACAGTCCGCCGCCTGTTCGCTGCGGTTTAATACCTGTCCGAGCGTTTCAATCATAGTATAAACGCCCTCCATGCTGTTTTCTTCAAACAGAGTCAACGCCGGAATGCTCAGCTCCTGTATTTTCGCTGCGGCTTCCCTGTCAAAATGCGTCGAAGCAAGCACCAGATCCGGCTCTAAGGAAACCATTTTTTCCATATCCGGCGCAAAAATCGTCCCGACCGATTCCACCTCGGACACCTCGGACGGATAATCGCAGTAGTCGCTTCTGGCAATCAGCAAATCGCCCGCTCCCAGTGCATACACAAGCTCGGTCAGGTTGGGGGCAACCGATACGATTTTTTGAGGCTCCGCCGAAATCGTTACGGTTTCCCCGTTTGAATCCGTAACCGTAAGCGGATACGAAACCGCCGCGCCTTCCTGCCGCTCCGTGCCTTCCTGCGGCAGTACGCTTTCCTGCTGTTTTGTACTCTCCTGTTTTGTGCCGGCCGCTTCGCTGTTTGTTCCCGGGGCGTTCGCACCCTGGCTGTCCGCCGTTTTGTCTCCGCAGCCAAACAGCGTAAAGGCTGTGGAACATGTGAGAAGCGTTACCAACAGCTTCCGTTTTAAATTGTTCATAAGAACTCCGTTCCTGCATTCCTGCCCCAACAGGCTGCAAATTTTTATTATGGCAGGTCTCCTGGCTTACGGGCTTTTTATCCCTGCCTTCTCAGATTTCTCCAATGGCATCCGCCGGGATAAAAATATGCCTGCTTACAGTAGTAGGGGCTGCTGCGGATTTGCACCGCATTCCCTTTTCACTCCTTTTGGGAGCACCATTGGGAATTAGTATAACATGGCCGGGCAGTCTTGTAAATGGCGCGTTCCATACCGCAAACAGCTTGACATGCATACTTTGTCAAGATAAAATAAAAATACAGATTTTTTAACAAAAATAAAAGGGGGACAAAAAACATGGCTACAAAAAACAGATTCACAGGCAGGATCGCCATCGTATTCTTACTGGCCTTCCTGTTCCTTCTTCCCGGACGGGAAAGCGTCCATGCGGCGGACGGCTGGATGCAGGAAAAAAAGCCCTATCAGTATACCGACGCAACCGAGTATCTTGCCGGACAGGAGAACTATTTTACAATCGGCGGGACCAATTACGACGAAGGATATGTATTTTATCTCTGGAACGGCGCCGGAACCTCTCAGGTACTGTACAACCTCAAAGGCGAATACAGCAATTTTTCCTTCAAAGTCGGGCACATCGACAACGAAACAATGTATACCGCCAAGCTGAAAATTTATCTGGACGGAGAATTAACGGATACCGTTGACCTGAGCCCTTCCGACATTGCAAAACAGGTTTCCGTCAATGTCGACAAGGTCAAAAATCTGAAAATCAAAATGGAAACCGACGAACCTTTAAACCACTATGATATCTACTATGGTGTCTACAACGGCGTATTCACCAAAAACGGAACCGTAAGCGATCAAATCCCCGCATCCAACATGGTGGGCAGCAAAGAGCCTTACCAGGTATCCGGCGAAAAAACAAAAGTCATATACGCAAAAGATAAGCAAAGCATTCTGATGGGCGGCGACACCTTTACCGACTGCCTGCAGATGTATCTGTGGAACCCGGCCGGAAATTCGCAGTTTTATTTTAACTTTGGCGGCGAATACAAATCCATGACCTTCTTATTCGGCCATATCGACAATACCAGAAGAGCCGGCGCAGCGCTTGACATTACGCTTGACGGAGAATTAAAACAGACCGTCGCCGTACAGGCAGACGATCTTCCGACGCCGGTCACCGTCCCCTTGGAAAACGTCCATCAGATGGTACTGTCCCTGACCTGCGACGCCCCGTTAAATACCTATGATATCTTTTACGGAATCGGGGCTATCCAGTTAAAAAGCATGGGATATGTCAAAGGGATATCCTTAAACACCAATCATGTAACATTAACGGCAGCCAACCCTTCCGTGCGGCTGAGCGCCTCCGTTCTCCCAAACGACGCCGTCAACCAGAATTACAGCTGGTCCAGCAGCAATGAGAGCGTAGCGACCGTAGATCAGGCCGGCGTTGTACGCGCCGTATCAAAAGGAACGGCAACCATTACGGCAAAAACCGAAGAAGGCGGGTATACGGCAGACTGCCTGATAACCGTCGATCTTCCGGATAAGCAGGCGCCGCCGACGCCTCCCGGCAATCAGGGCCAGAACCAGAATACGGACGGCTCGTCTGCCGCAAAACCCGAAAAAGCGCCCTCCGTACAAAAAGTAAAATCCTTAAAAGCAAAGGGCGGCAAAAAATCGCTCACCGTCACCTGGAAAAAGCTTTCCAATATTTCCGGATACCAAATCCAGGTAAGCGGCAAGAAAAATTTTAAAGGCGCTTCCACCAAGGGAATCAGCAAGTCAAAACAGCGTTATGTAATTCGCAAATTAAAAAGCAGC
>OFGB01000320.1_pt1 | contig 35628 bp, 29 predicted proteins | sample 1521491 | NCBI WGS metagenome assembly OFGB01 (sample SAMEA3504095, study PRJEB24116) | mouse gut metagenome | biome: mouse gut; feature: mouse-associated habitat; material: faeces | place: Denmark | collected 2011
ATTCCATGCTAAACATCTTTTCCTTTGGAATCTTGGGCAATCTTTGTTTAGGAATTGGAATATCGCTTCTTTTAAAGAAATTTCTAAGCAGCCATTATCAGGATTGGAGCGGCGAGGAGGGGCATGATTATGAAGAATGGAAGACAGTGAAAGGGGAATCGTTAAAACGACTGTATAAGATCGGAGGCGTCTGGGGGCTGGCGGCAGCCGGGTATATGTGCTTCCTTGTGGAAAGTAAGGGGCTGTGGGGGAAGTATGACGAAGGATACGGGACAGGATACGTTATAATCATTACATTTTTGATTCAAGTGCTTATCTGTCAGAATGTGATCGAAGCCTTTTGGCATAAGAAGCTTGGCGGCGTTATGGAGTATGCCGCGGAGCATATGGAGAAGCTTAAGCAGATACGCCTTCAGGAGGCGATGGAGATTGAGAAAAAGAGTCTTGAGAAGGTGTCGCGCAGCGACCAGCTGAGGATGGATCTGATAACCAATGTATCCCATGATCTGAAGACGCCTCTTACTTCTATCGTCGGTTATATCGAGCTGGTCAAGAAAGAAGAGTTAAGCGACGTGGTGCGGGATTACGTGGATGTAATCTCGTCCCGGACGGAAAAGCTGGGAGAGATGATCAACAGCCTGTTTTCACTGGCAAAAGCAAGCAGCGGGAATGTAGAGCTTCATAAAGAGAAGTTTGAGGTAAATCGTCTGATTGAACAGATTTTTGCAGATATGAATGATCGGATCAAGGAAAGCGATCTTGAATTCGTGCCGCTGCTTACGGAGGAGAATACGGAGATTTATTCGGATAATATGTACTTCTACCGTATCTGCCAGAACCTGATCGAGAATGTGCTGAAATATTCCGCAAAGGGGACCCGTGTATTCGTAAAGACATATCTTAAGAATGTACTGGAAGAAAACGGGCAGAAATATGGGATAGAGCAGGATGCAGACAGTGATATATCCCGCGGCCGGCCGGTATCTGAACCGACGAAGAATATCAGGATCGAGATAACCAACACGGCGGGCTATCTCATGGATTTTACAAAGGAAGATATAGTAGAACGCTTTGTGCGCGGAGACAAGGCAAGAACCAGTGAGGGTAACGGCCTGGGTCTGGCGATAGTCAGCTCATATACGAAAGCCCTTGGGGGAGAATTTGATATACGGATTGATTGCGATCAGTTCAAAGCATGTCTGGAATTCCCAAGGTCAGATTAGGACCATAAATTCAAGAGATTAAGCTGCCGCTTTTGAGATGGTTGATAGGAGGAGAGATCAAATGAAAAACAAAAAAATATTTATGATAATTATGGTTTGCGCAATGTTGCTGGGATGCTCGAAAGCGGATAAAGATGCGGACGCTCTGCGGGAAGGGACGGCTGATAAAGTGATAACAGCTATGTTTACAGGACCAAATGAAGATTTATGTAATGAATCGGCATTTGAAATGATAGGAGAAGGTATAGATGAACAGACGGAGAGAGGAGACGGTTGGGAAGAAATAAAACAAAATTGGAAGGATCTGGTTGGCGGGTATTTTATATCAGAGGTATTTGACACATTTGTTGAAATGGGGCCGGCAAACCAATTCCTGACCGAAGCATACCTCAGAGAAGAAACGATGGCTGTCGAAGAGATCGAACTATCTCAAAAAGAAGAAAACACAGAAGTATATCTGGTACATTGGACCATAGGAGAAGAAAAACGTCAGGATAAGATTTTCTTCAAATACAATTCTGAAGGTCTGATTGAAGAAGTGAAAGTTCTTTAGTGTAGTGTATCATTCACTTTCAGACAAATGACGCGGATTAAATATTCAATCTGCAAGGCGGCTGAATGAGGCGATGCGGTGGTATCGTCGATTGAAGCCAACGCATCAGATGGAAATTCAGGCAAGTTATTTTGGCGAAATGTGAATGATACACTACACTAGGTGTTTACATTACCGGAAATACGGAGACGCTCCTCTTGAGTATTCCTTTCATATGTGCGATCGCAATCCCATAATTTGTCATAGGTACTTTGGCGTCCTCGGCGCATTTCTGGCGGTATCTCATCTCGCGTTCATTCAGCGTGCAGCCGCCGCAGTGTATGATGAGCCGGTATTTCTGCAGATCCAGGGGAAATTCTGTCCCGCTGGTGAATTCGAAGTTTATTTCTTTTGCTGTGTGTTTCCGAATAAAGTTCGGCAGTTTTACGGTGCCGATATCCTCGCACTGCCTGTGGTGGGTACAGCCCTCTGATATCAGAATGGTATCTCCGTCACTAAGAAGATCAAGAGTTCTGGCGCCGTCCACAACAGATTGAAGATTCCCCTTATACCTGGCGAATAAGATAGAAAAAGAAGTCAGAGGAATATCCTCCGGTACGTCGGCGGCAACCTGTTCGAAGACCTGGCTGTCTGTGATGACAAGGGCGGGAGTTTTCCCGAGAGAAGCCAGGGTCTGTTTAAGCTCGGTGTCCCTTGTTACGACCGAGACGGCGCCTGCTTCCAGAATATCCCGGATGGTTTGCTGCTGCGGGAGGATTAGCCGTCCTTTTGGGGCTGCTTTGTCAATGGGGACGACCAGGATTGCCAGGTCAGACGGTTTTAAAAGATCGCCGACGATTTGAAGCCGGGTGTCAGGGACAGGGATCAGCGAAGCGATCTGTTCTTTTAATTTCTCTATATTCATTCGGGCGGCGGTGCTGACCCATATAACCGGAGGAGCAGCGTATTCCGCAAGGCGCCGCGTCACGGATGTGAGTACGGCGGGCATGGCGTTTTCTGAGACCAGGTCCGCTTTATTCAGAACGATGATACAGGGAATGGATTTAGCGCGTATCGTATGAAAGATTTCGACGTCTTCTTTAGCTATGCCGGCGGTTCCGTCTACGACAAGTACGGCAATATCCGTCTTATTCAATACCTGACGCGCTTTCCGGACTCTGAGGGCGCCAAGTTCTCCTTCATCGTCAAGACCTGGTGTATCGATCATGACCACCGGGCCGAGGGGAAGAAGTTCCATGGATTTTAACACCGGATCGGTTGTGGTTCCCTTGATACCGGATACGATAGAGAGATTCTGACCGGTCAGCGCATTGATGACGCTGGATTTCCCGGCATTTCTTCTGCCGAAGATACCGATGTGTATGCGTTCGGCAGAGGGAGTAGTATTTAAACTCATTGCGGTAAGTCTCCTTTTATTTATATAAAGCGTTCTCAAAGTTTTTCTCGCGCGAGTCTTGCCAGAGGTTTCTTTGTTCCGCTCCTTTATCAGAAACGGAAGTCTCGCCGGTTGTTTTCGCGGATCAGCTTCAGATTCTCTAATACGACGGAGCGTGCTTTCTCATTAGGAACATTCAGGACTTCCCTGTCGATTAGTTTATCACCGATTGCTTTTGTCGCGGGGGAGGCGTAATCCATCAGGTACTCTTCTAAGGTCATCAATGCGTTAGGATGGCAGCAGTTCTGGATCTGGCCGCTCTTACACAGAGACATGAAACGGTCTCCGGTCCGTCCTTCGCGGTAACATGCGGTACAGAAGCTTGGGATATAGTCCATCTCCATAAGCCACCGTACGACCTCGTCCAATGTACGGTTGTCAATGACGTCAAACTGTTCGGATTTCTCATCATCCGGCTCTGGTTCACAGTAACCGCCGACACTGGTCTTGGAACCGCCGCTGATCTGGGAGATACCAAGGTGGAGGACACGTTCCCGCGTCTTCTGGCTCTCGCGGGTGGAGATAATCATGCCGGTGTAAGGAACGGCGATCCGGATACAGGCAACGATCTTCGCAAAAGTATCGTCGTCGATTCCGTTTGTAAAGGAAGAAGCATCAATATCGTCTGCATTGCGGAGTCTTGGTACGCTGATGGTGTGAGGACCGACGCCGAAAGCGGCCTCTAAATGTTCCGCATGCATCAGAAGACCTGCAAATTCATAGCGATATTTGTCCAGTCCGAATAGAACTCCGATGCCTACGTCGTCGATTCCGCCCTCCATAGCCCGGTCCATAGCCGTAGTGTGATAATCATAATCATGCTTGGGGCCGGTCGGATGAAGTTGGAGGTAATTTTCTTTGTGATAAGTCTCCTGGAATAAGATATAGGTACCGATTCCTGCTTCTTTCAGCAGACGGTAATTGTCAACAGTAGTTGCGGCGATATTGATATTTACGCGGCGGATCGCACCATTCTTATGCTTGATACTGTAGATGGTATTGATACAGTCCAGATAATAGTCCATCGTGTTGTGGACCGGATCTTCTCCGGCTTCCAGGGCAAGGCGCTTGTGTCCCATGTCCTGAAGGGCTATAACTTCCCTTCGTATATCCTCCTGGGTCAGCTTCTTTCTGGCGATGTGCTTATTCTTCATGTGATACGGACAGTAAGTGCAGCCGTTAATACAGTAGTTGGACAGATACAAAGGCGCGAAAAGTACGATACGGTTTCCGTAGAAATCCTTCTTGATTTGTTCGGCTAACCGGAAGATCTTCTGGTTCATGTTCTCGTCTTCGCAGGCGAGAAGAACGGATGCCTCCCGATGAGAAAGTCCTTTGCGCAGGGCGGCTTTCTCAATGAGAGATTCGATCAGTTCTGCATTGTTTTTGTTCTCGTCTGCATAGGCGAGAGTTTCCAGAATTTCTTCGTGGTTGATAAAATCTTCTGCGTGTTTTGAATTTACATCATACATTATAGTTCCTCCTGATTATTATTGTTCTTTTAATTCAGAGAATCCCCTCTTGCGGTGATTACATGATAGCCGATGGATTCCATGCGTTTTTCTAAGGAGCGCCTGCATTCGGCGGATTCCTCTCCGGTACAGAGCTTATTGTCATAGAGCATATAATCCTTTCGGACGTCTGCCGGCGACAGGTTTGGCATGACGACGTTGGCTCCGGCAAGTATCCCGAGCTCCCGCCCTCGGGGATCTATGGTTCCAAGGGCCGTAGTTGCCGGCAGCAGTACTCTCGGAAGCATAAGCCTTAAGAGCGCCAGCATAAAAAGGGTAAGCTCCAAAGCGCCGGATTCTCTGTCTGCAAAGGGAGTCCGACAGTGTGAGATAAAAGGTCCGATACCGACCATCTGAGGATTAAGTTCCTTGATAAATAACATGTCTTCCGCAAGATGTTCTGCCGTCTGGTAAGGGGAACCGACCATGAATCCGGTCCCAACCTGGTAGCCGATCTTTTTTAAGTTCCACAGACACTCTTGTCTGGCGGCGGCGGTAAGTGTCGGCGGATGGAGCATGGAATAATGCCTGGTATTGTAAGTCTCGTGGCGAAGAAGATAACGGTCGGCTCCGGCTTCAAATAGTAATCGGTAGCTGTCGCAGGAGCGTTCGCCGACAGAAAGCGTCAAGGCGCAATCCGGGTACAGGCTCTTTATACGCCTGATCATACGCGCCAGTTTTTCATCCGTGTAATATCCGTCTTCTCCTCCTTGCAGTACGAAAGTGTGAAATCCTGATTCATATCCGGTTCGGCAGCAGGAAAGGATATCCTCTTCCGTAAGCCGATAGCGGACCGCGTGGGAATTGCTCTTGCGGATACCGCAGTAGAGACAGTCGTTCCGGCAGTAGTTGGTGAATTCGATCAGCCCGCGGATATAGACGTCGTGCCCGTAATGACGATGCCTCTCTTCCCGTGCCAACGAGAAGAGATATTCGGCAAGCTCCGGCGTCCGGTTGGAGATCAGATATATCCATTCATCTTTAGACAGGTTTCGGCTGGTCTTCAGTTTATCGGCGAGCTTTGGCAGTTCGTGCCTGTTATATTCCATATCGTTCCCTTCCTGGCTTTTTTAAAAATCCTTCCGGCGGCGTAAGTACTAAGAATGTTTCCTTGAGCGGTCATCTGCGGCGTACGTTATCTTTGCGCGGGTGGATGACCTTCTTTTTGGAATAAAAAAAGAGCCTGCCGCCGAATCAAGGCGTCAGGTTCTAAAAGAGAGTATAATATCCCTCTTGATATCATAAACAATCGAAACTGTGCGCCTTTTCACGCAGGTGTTACCCTTTGTGATCAGTACGATTATAATTGTATCACAGAGAGGAGATATATACAATACCTTAAACAGACAGTAACTACTTGACATCTGGGAGGAAAAACGGCAGAATAAGTATGTAAATAATTACAGGATTGAGAAGAGAAGATAATGAGAAGTCGATTTAATGTATTAAGTCATATGCTTAAAATTCTGTTGTTTTTGTTCATATGCGCTGTTTTGTCCTGGGTGTTAAACCAGGTTACCATGCCGCCGAATGTCGTGTGGATGAACCTGCATCGGGTTAGGGAGTCGGCGCCGTATGATTATATATTTGTAGGAACTTCGCACGGACAGTATGGGATCAGTCCGGAGGTGGTTGAAGAGACGACGGGGAAGAAGTGTTTTAATCTCTGCATGGCGGATGAGTATCCGATCGATACGTATTTCCTGGTTAAAGAGGCGTGTAAGACGCACAAGCCTGAAAAGATTATATATGAGCTGGATCCGTCCTACTGGATTGGAGATCAGCGCCTCGGCTCTACGTCTATCTTCTTCTATAAAGAATTTCCGTGGTCTGCCGTGAAGCTTGAGTATTTTGCGGATAAGATTGTCGAACAGGATTATCGAAGTACGTTGTTTCCGTGGAGTTATTATAAGAATAATCTTACGAAGGCAGAGGATATCGTGAAGAAGAAGTTAAGCGCCGCTTATCGGGAATATGACCCGGAAATACTGGATATCCCCGGAGGGTATTATAAGTCCGACGGATTCATCTATCAAGAGAAAGTAGAAGGGGCGGATAAAGGTACATTCAATAATATGCCGTGGGTAGAGGGAGAGATCAGGGAGAGCGCCCGGATTTATTTCTCGAAGACGGTAGAATATTGCAGGGAGAATCAGATAGATTTTGAAGTTATTACGATGCCTGTGCCGGAAGAGACCGAAGCGAACATGCCGGAGAATTATGAGCAGTCAGAGCGATTCTTCGAGGACTTTATGAAGGTGAGAGGAATCCGTTATCATAATTTTAATTACGATCCGGAGCTGGAATTTGACCGGAGTATGGAAAGTTATTGGGATTATGACGGACATATGTTCGGCGAGGACGCGGAGAAGTTCAGCAGAGAGTTGGGAGAATATTTGCTGCGATGATTCCTGCGGGCAGCGGGACAAGCGGGTATGCTTGCGTGTACATTGGACTCCGGCTTGTGTGGAAGATTATGAATAAGTTTTAGAACAGTCCTGTCGGACTTAGGAGATAGGGGGGGAAGCGGGAGATGTCTCTTATATCGACGGAGTTTCTGTTATTTGTCCTGACGGCAGTAACAGGATACTACCTGATACCGAAAAAATATCAATGGATCTGGCTTCTGGCATTCAGTTATATTTATTATGCGTCCGCGGGAGTTCGTCTGGTATTCTTCCTGGTCTATACTACTGTAACGGCTTATGCCGCCGGAAGGCTGATAGAGAGGACGGAAGAGAAACAAAAGAAGAAAGGGATTCTCGTCGGTTGTCTTCTTCTGAATTTCGGAATGCTGTCGGTTTTAAAATATACGAATTTTGTAATAGACAACCTGAATAAGATATTTCATATGAACCTGTCCTTTTGGACGATGCTCCTGCCGCTTGGAATTTCTTTTTATATCTTTCAGGCGATGGGATATATATTGGACGTCTACTGGGGCAGATGTAAGGCAGAGAGGAATCTCTTCCGGTTTGCTCTGTTTGTGTCTTTTTTTCCGCAGATTCTGCAGGGGCCTATCGGACGCTACCACAGGCTGTCGGAGCGGTTGTATGAAGAGCATGTATTTCATCTTCGGCGGATTCAATACGGACTACAGCTGATGTTGTGGGGATTCTTCAAGAAGCTGGTTCTGGCGGACAGGGCTGCGGTATTGGTGAATCAGGTGTCTGCAAATCACATGGAATATACTGGAGTAACGGTTCTGGCGGCTGTTTTGATGTATTCGATTCAGTTATATATGGATTTCTCCGGGGGAATGAATGTAGTAGAAGGCGTAGCGGAATTATTCGGAATTGAGCTCGACCGAAACTTTAAGAGGCCGTATTTTGCGGTTTCGATCACGGATTTCTGGCATAGATGGCATATTACCCTGGGAACCTGGATGAAGGATTATGTATTCTATCCGGTATCTTTGTCGAGGTGGATGGGAAGATTCGGGAAGTGGTCGAAAGCGGTATTTGGAAAGAAAACAGGCAGACTCATCCCGATCAGCCTTGCGAATGTTATCGTCTTTCTGCTTGTGGGCGTCTGGCATGGCGCCGCATGGAAATTTATTGTATACGGATTGTATAACGGATTGCTCATTGCGGCAGGAAGTCTTCTTGCGCCGGTCTATCAGAAAGAAAAGAAGCGCTTCCATATCAACGACGGTTCGAAAGGATGGCGTCTGTGGCAGATATCCCGGACGTTTATTCTGGTGAACATCAGTTGGTATTTTGATATAGCGCCGGATCTGGCGGGGGCGTTTCAGATGATGAAGAATACGATGACAGACTTTCGGTTTTCAGCGTTTTGGGATGGTTCTCTCATGGCAATGGGGCTTGACAGACTAGATTATATAATATTGTTTTTGGGCTGTATGGTTGTATTTATCGTCAGTGCGCTGCAGGAGCGGGGAGTTAAGATTCGGGAGACGATCGGAAGTAAACCGATGGTTCTTCGATGGCTTCTATATGGAATTCTTGTGTTTGGAACACCTATGTTCGGGCATGTGATGGCGACGGCGGGAGGATTCATATACGCGCAGTTTTAGATTGCAGAGATTTTAGATTGCAGAGAAAGGAGATGATAGAATGGAAAAATTGATAGAAATCCTGGAAGAGATTCAGCCGAATGCGGATTATAAGAACTGTAACAGTTTGATTGACGATGAGATTCTGGATTCCTTTGCTATCTTGTCAATAATTGGCGAGATTGAAGACGAATTTGGAGTATCGGTGACGCCGGCGGAGATCGTGCCGGAGAATTTCAATTCGGCGGAAGCGATATGGAAGATGATAGAAAAATTAAAGGAGATTTCCTAAGGATTTATCAAAAACTTGAAAAATATATGATTAAGAGTGTATAATATTTTTAACAAATGTATCAAATAAAATGAAGCGAGGAAACACAATGGCTAAGAAATCAAGAAAAGAACGGAAACAGGTCGTGGCAAAGCAGAACGCGATGAAACAGAAGACAGTAAAAGAAGAATTGATACCAGAGGCTGTCGTGAAAGCTCAGGAGAATGCAGAGGAGCAGGCTGTAGAAGAAGCTGCAAAGAAAGCTGAGGAAGCCGCTCGGAAAGAGGTAATGGAAGCAGAAGAAGCCGGAAAAGCAGCGGAAGCTGAGGAAGAAGCCAAAGTGGAAGCAGAAGAAGTGAAAGCGGAGGCGGAAGAAGCTAAAGCAGAAGAAGCTAAAGAAGAGGAAGCAGAAGAAGCTAAAGAGGAAGCAGAAGAAGTGAAAGCGGAGGCGGAAGAAGCTAAAGCAGAAGAAGCTAAAGAAGAGGAAGCAGAAGAAGAAACCGGAGGAGCGGAGCAGTCGGCGGTAGAAGAAGAAAAGAAAGCCGCGGCAGAACAGGATGCGGCGGAGAAAAGAACGGCGGCGCGGAAAGTGTATGAGACGCGCTTTGCAAGGCATCTGGATGAATTGAAATGGTTATATATGGAATTGTATGGAAATGGTTCGATGTTTGCAGAGTTGTGCGATAATCTATACCGTTTCTATGAAGCCCGTAATGAGGATCTGAAAACGAGAGATATCATGAGGGAGGAATGCCCGGACTGGTATAAACAGAACGATATGCTGGGAATGATGTTCTATATTGATAATTTTGCAGGCAATATGAAGGGCGTCGAGTCAAAGCTTGATTATCTTGAGAAGAGTAATGTGAATTATATCCATCTGATGCCGTTCCTGGATACGGTGGAAGGGCGTTCTGACGGCGGATATGCGGTGGCTGATTTCCGGAAAGTGCAAGAAAAACTTGGCACGATGGAGGATCTGGAAAGTCTCACGGCAGCGTGCCACAAGAAGGATATGAACGTCTGCATGGATTTTGTTATGAACCATACTTCAGAAGACCATGAATGGGCTAAGAAAGCGCGGCAAGGCAACGGCGAATATATGAGCCGATACTTCTTCTTTGATAATTATTCGATCCCGGCGGAATATGAGAAGACTGTGCCTCAGGTATTCCCGACGACCGCGCCTGGGAATTTTACGTGGCTTGAGGATGCGGAGCATTTTGTAATGACATCCTTCTATCCATATCAGTGGGATTTGAATTATAAGAACCCGAGAGTCTTTAATGAAATGATGTATAATTTCCTGTTCCTGGCAAATAAGGGAATTGATATCATAAGAATTGACGCAGTTCCATATATATGGAAAGAATTGCATACACAGTGCAGGAATTTACCCCAGGTACATACGATCGTTCGTATAATGCGGATGATCAGTGAGATCGTATGTCCGAGTGTTCTGTTGCTTGGAGAGGTTGTTATGGAACCGGAGAAGGTGGTTCCGTACTTTGGAACCGTTGATAAGCCGGAATGTCATATGCTCTATAACGTAACGACTATGGCTACCACATGGCATACGGTGGCGACAAGAGATATAGGTCTTCTGAGGCAGCAGCTTGATATCGTAAATTCTCTGCCGAAAGAATACGTATTCCTGAATTATCTGCGGTGTCACGACGATATCGGATGGGGACTGGATTATGCGTCTTTGGAGCGGGAAGGGATCAGAGAAAGGCCGCACAAGCAATATCTTAATGATTATTTTCAGGGATATGTTGGAGAAAGCGTTAGCCGCGGGGAATTATATAATGCGGATCCAATCAGTGGAGACGCCAGATTCTGCGGAACGACGGCATCCATGTGCGGGATTGAGAAAGCGGGCTTCGAGCAAGATCAAGAAGCGATGGAGCGGGCGATTCAAAAGGATGTTATGCTTCATGCGTATATGTTCATGCAGTCCGGAATTCCGGTATTGTACAGCGGCGATGAGATTGGTCAGGTGAATGATTATACATATAAAGAAGATCCGAATAAGGCGGCGGATTCCAGGTATATCCATCGAGGCGTAATGCGCTGGGATCTGGTGGAGAATATCAGCGATCCGGAAACTGTGGAAGGAAAAGTATTTGAAAGACTAGATCAGTTAGAGCATATCCGTAAGACGGAGAAAGTATTCGTATCCAATGCGGATACATGGACGCTTGATACTTGGGAAGCAGGCGTATTGTGTATCGGAAGATATTATGAGGGCGATAAGCTGATAGGTCTGTTTAACTTTAGTGAATATGACAGGACAGCATGGATCAATGAGACAGACGGGATGTATACCGATCTGATCTCCGGTGAGAAGATGGAAGCGCGGGGTGTGAATATTCCGGCGTTTGGGTTCTATTATTTGAAGAAAGACGAGTAAATAGTGTCAGATTTTCAATATTATCAGGGTCAAACATATTTGGCCCTGAAATTATTTTAAGATATGGTTAAAATCAAGAAGAATTGGAAAGGCTAAGAAGGCATTAATTTAGTGGAGAAGCGTTAGGATTTGTTAACGAGAGTATTTGGAAAAGGATAAGGTAGATGAAATACATTGGAGATTCTCGGAGGACTGATAGATGAAGCTAAGGAAAAAAGTATTATCAGTAGTTCTTGCGCTGCTTCTTGTGCTGAGTATGAGTACGGCGGCATCGGCTACCGAGCAGGCGCAGGAAGGAGCTGAACCGGAAAACTCCGGGAATGAGGAAACCGAACTGACAGAAGAAGAGAGGCTTAAGCAGGAGTTGGATGCGGTATATGCTTTGCCGGTGGAATCCAACGAGATCAAGGAGTGGCCTCAAGGTCCCGGCACATACGGAGAAGCAGCCATAGTCATGGAGGTGGATACGGGAGCGATTCTTTATGCGAAGAATCTTGACGGACATTTCTTCCCGGCAAGTATTACGAAGGTTCTGACGACACTGATCGCCCTGGAAAACGGTCGGTTCCCGGATCCGGTATATTTTTCTCATGATTGTGTCGCGTTCCTGAAGCCGGACGAGGCGTCCATCGGCATGAAGGAAGGTAATCAGATATCTCTGGAGCAGGCGCTATATGCGACGCTTTTGGCTTCGGCTAACGAGGCGGCATATGCGGTGGGAGAGAATGTCGGGAAAAATGCGGGACATGATTACAATTGGTTTATTGAGCAGATGAATCTTCGCTGTCAGGAGTTGGGGGGATCCAATTCGAATTTTGTGAATACCAGCGGACTGCATGATGAGAACCACTATACCTGTGCGAGGGATATGGCGCTTATAGCCCGGGAGATGTTCAGACATCCTGAGTTTTTTACGATTGCCCAGACTTATGAATATAAGATACCGGAATCAGAGACGACAGAGGAACATATATTCCAACAGCATCATAAGATGATGGATCCGGAGAATGAAAATTATTATGAATATGTGATCGGGGGCAAGACGGGGTATACGTCGGATGCATTATCAACATTGGTCACTATGGCAGATAACGGCAGTATGCAGCTGGTATGCGTTGTGCTTAAGACGCATGGAAAGAACGTCTATCCGGATACAAAGAATCTGTTGGAGTATGCGTTCTCGAATTTCAGTAAGGTTGCGGCGGCGGATTACGAGACGTCTGAGGACATACAGTCGATAGGTGAAGCGCAGGCGGCCGTAAATGTGTCGGGCGAAGCAGGAGCAGCCGGAGCGGAAGGAGATAGCTCCGGAGTAGGTGAAGCATCCGGAGCAGAAGAAAACACATCAGGAGTGGAGGTTTCATCCGAAGCAGCAGCAGAGAATGCCGGGGCGGAAGGAAGTGTTATCCTTCCTAAGGGAGTGGAATTCAAGGATCTTGAGATGGAGATAATCCCTGACAGTGATGTGAGTAATACGGGAACTCTGGAATACCGTTACAGCGGTAATCGGATGGGAAGCGTAAGAGCCGTATTGAGTCCGTCTTATTATCAGAAGGAGACGAAAGAACCAGAAAGCGCAAAAGTCAGGAAGAAATCTGAACCAGACTTAAAAGATAAGGACGGAGCCGGAAGATGGAACAGCCTGTTGGAAAGAAAGACGAAGACAGAGAAGATAATGCTTGCCGCTTTGTCGGCTGTTTTGGTAATACTAGTCTTTGCGTTCATAACAGCGCTGATTAAGAGAAGCAGACATAAAAAGCGTAAAAACTGAAAAGTAATAGGAATTACGCAAATATAAAAAAACCTCTTGACGATGCAAGGGTTTTTTTACTATAATATAGAACACACAAAAGGCGATGACGAAGACAGTAAGCCATACTTGAAAGGAACAGCGAGCCGGGGAGGGTGTAAGCCAGGTGCGAGTAGAATATGGACGAATATCACTTCCAAGCTGCGGTTGTCGAAAGATTCTTATAGATTAGACGAAGAGATATGAAGTAAGGTTAAGTAGATACTGACGGGAGTCCTCCGTTACAGGGAAAGCATATGATAGTATGTTTAGGTGGTTTACAAACGCAAGCGCAGCTTCCGTCCTATACATGGACGGGAGTTTTTTTATGATATAGGGAAATTTTTCCCTATATCATAAAAAAACTCCCGGGAGGATGGGCGCTCACGCGGGGAAACTAAAAGTTGCTTCTGAAGATTTCTTAAGAAGGAGGTAAGCATTACATGTACAAAAAAGTTTCGACAGATTTGAATTTTGTCGACAGAGAGAAAGCAGTAGAGAAGTTCTGGAAAGAAAACCAGATCTTCGAGAAGAGTATGAAAGACCGTGAGGGCAGCGACATCTATATGTTCTACGACGGTCCACCGACGGCGAACGGGAAACCTCATATCGGGCACGTGCTGACCCGTGTTATCAAGGACATGATCCCGCGTTACCGCACGATGAAAGGCTTCGAGGTTCCGAGAAAGGCAGGATGGGATACTCATGGACTCCCTGTGGAGTTAGAGGTAGAACGGGCGCTGGGACTTGACGGCAAGGAACAGATCGAGGAATATGGGTTGGAGCCGTTTATCGACAAATGTAAAGAAAGCGTATGGAAATATAAAGGGATGTGGGAGGATTTCTCCGGTACGGTGGGATTCTGGGCCGATATGGACAATCCCTACGTTACGTATCACAATGATTTTATCGAGTCCGAGTGGTGGGCTCTTAAGAAGATCTGGGATAAGGGTCTGCTCTATAAAGGCTTTAAAATCGTTCCCTACTGCCCGCGCTGCGGGACTCCGCTTTCTGCACAGGAAGTAGCGCAGGGATATAAGGATGTAAAAGAGCGATCCGCCATCGTTCGATTCAAGGTGAAGGACGAGGACGCATATTTCCTGGCATGGACGACGACGCCGTGGACGCTGCCGTCGAACCTTGGACTTTGTATGAATCCAAGAGAATCTTATGCAAAGGTAAAATGTGTGGACGGATACACATATTATATGGCAGAGGCGCTTCTTGATACGGTGCTTGGACCGCTGGCAGAGGAAAGCGGGAAGGCATACGAAGTGTTGGAGACTTATCTGGGAAAGGATTTGGAATATAAGGAATACGAGCCGTTGTACCAGTGCGCGGCGGACGGGATCGCCAATCAGCATAAGAAAGCATTCTATGTGACTTGCGACGATTATGTAACATTGACAGACGGTACCGGCGTGGTTCATATTGCGCCTGCATTCGGTGAGGACGATGCGAAGGTCTGCAGAAAATATGAGATGCCCTTCGTACAACTGGTGGACGAGAAGGGAAATATGGCGGAATCTACGCCGTTTGCAGGATTATTTGTCAAGAAGGCGGATCCGGAGGTACTGAAAGATCTGGAAAAGAGAGAACTTCTTTTTGACGCGCCGAATTTTGAGCACAGCTATCCTCACTGCTGGCGCTGCGATACACCTCTGATCTATTATGCGCGCGAGTCCTGGTTTATCAAGATGACGGACGTGAAGGAAGATTTGATCGCCAATAACAATACCATCAACTGGATTCCGGAGAGTATCGGAAAAGGACGCTTCGGAGACTGGCTCGAGAACGTCCAGGACTGGGGAATCAGCAGGAACCGTTACTGGGGAACGCCGCTTAATATCTGGGAGTGCGAATGCGGTCATCAGCATTCCGTCGGAAGCATAGCGGAATTAAAAGAGATGTCGGATAACTGCCCGGATGATATCGAGCTGCATCGTCCGTATATTGACGAGGTGACCGTCAAGTGTCCGCTCTGCGGCAAAGAGATGCACCGTGTGCCTGAAGTGATCGACTGCTGGTTTGATTCCGGGGCGATGCCCTTCGCACAGCATCATTATCCGTTTGAGAATCAGGAGCTGTTTGAAAAGCAGTTCCCGGCAGACTTTATCTCTGAGGCGGTGGACCAGACCCGCGGATGGTTCTATTCACTGCTTGCGATCTCTACGCTGATCTTTAATAAAGCGCCTTATAAGAATGTTATCGTTCTCGGGCATGTACAGGATGAGAAGGGGCAGAAGATGAGTAAGTCAAAGGGAAATGCGGTAGATCCCTTCGATGCCCTGGATAAATACGGTGCAGACGCGATTCGCTGGTATTTCTATGTGAACAGCGCGCCGTGGCTGCCGAACCGTTTTCATGGCAAGGCTGTTGTAGAAGGACAGCGCAAGTTCATGGGAACCCTGTGGAATACCTATGCATTCTTCGTGCTGTATGCGAATATTGACGGATTCAACGCGAAGAAGTATACGTTAGAATATGATAAATTATCTGTCATGGATAAATGGCTCTTGTCAAGACTTAATACGGTAATCAGAGAGGTGGACGACAACCTGGCGAATTACAGGATTCCGGAGACTGCAAGAGCGCTGCAGGATTTTGTCGATGATATGAGCAACTGGTATGTAAGAAGAAGCCGTGAACGTTTCTGGGCAAAGGGAATGGAGCAGGATAAGATCAACGCGTATATGACTCTGTATACCGCATTGACAGAGGTGAGCAGGGCGGCTGCGCCGATGATCCCCTTTATGACAGAAGACATCTATCAGAATCTGGTGCGCAGTATCGACACAGAGGCGCCGGAGAGTATCCATCTGTGTGATTTCCCGATCGTCAACGAGGGGTATATCGACAAGGAACTGGAGTCTTATATGGATCAGGTGCTTAAGCTGGTGGTTATGGGACGGGCGTGCAGGAATACCGCGAACATCAAGAACCGGCAGCCAATCGGACAGATGTATGTAAAGGCTGACTTTGAACTTCCGAAGTTTTATCAGGATATTGTGAAGGACGAATTAAACGTTAAAGTTATAACATTTACACAAGAAGTACGCGATTTTACAAGTTATTCTTTTAAACCTCAACTAAAGACAGTCGGGCCGAAGTATGGTAAAATGTTAAATGGTATCAGGGCTGCGCTTACATCTATAGACGGAAATGCCGCGATGGATGAGCTGAATGAGACAGAGGCTTTGAAGCTTGATATCGACGGACAGGAGGTTATATTGTCCCGTGAGGATCTGCTGATCGAGAGCGCGCAGGCAGAGGGTTATGTGTCCGAGAATGATAACGGAATCACGGTGGTATTAGATACCAATCTTTCCGAAGAGCTTCTGGAAGAAGGTTTTGTGCGTGAGATCATCAGCAAGGTTCAGACCATGCGTAAGGAAGCCGGATTTGAGGTGACGGATAAGATCAAGATCTCTTACGAGGGTACCGGGAAGGCAGAGACTGTATTTGAGGCAAATGCGGATACTATAGGAAACGAGACTCTTGCGCTTGACGTGAAGAGGACGGCGCCGGCCGGATATGTGAAAGAGTGGAAGATTAACGGCGAGAATGTGACACTGGGCGTAGAGCGTGTGTAAACGGCGTTCACAGAATAATTTTCGGTAAATGTATGAAAGAAATAAACATATTTACAGAAAGAGGAAGAGAGAGAGGTAGATGGTATGAATAATCCCAGATTTGAAAAAGAAGCGTTTAAGAAAGACGTAAAAAAGAATGTAAAGCATCTGTTCCGTAAGGAGATTGAAGAGGTTTCACAGCAGGAGCTGTTCCAGGCGGTTTCCTATGCCGTAAAAGAGGCGATCATCGATAACTGGATCGCGACGCAGAAGCAGATTGCCAAGAACGATCCGAAGATCGTATACTATATGTCCATGGAATTCTTGATGGGAAGGGCTCTTGGAAATAACCTGATCAATATGACTGCATATACGGAAGTAAAAGAAGCATTGGAAGAGATGGGGCTGAATCTGAACCTGCTCGAGGATCAGGAGCCGGATCCGGCGCTTGGCAACGGCGGACTTGGACGTCTGGCGGCTTGTTTCCTGGACTCTCTGGCATCTCTGGGATATGCGGCTTATGGATGTGGTATCCGTTATCGGTACGGTATGTTTAAGCAGAAAATCAAGGATGGATATCAGGTGGAGACGCCGGACAACTGGCTTGCGAACGGCAATCCCTTCGAGCTTAGAAGACCGGAGTACGCGAAAGAGGTACGTTTTGGCGGAAATATCCGTGTAGAATATGACAATGAAGGTAAGATTCGTTTCGTTCAGGAGAACTATGAATCCGTCAAGGCGATTCCGTATGATTATCCTATCGTAGGATACAATAATAATCAGGTTAATACCCTTCGGATCTGGGATGCGGAGCCCATCGTAGACTTCCAGCTGGAGTCTTTTGACCGCGGAGATTACCATAAAGCGGTAGAACAACAGAATCTGGCAAAGAATATTGTAGAAGTTCTGTATCCGAACGACAATCATTACGCAGGAAAGGAATTAAGGCTGAAACAGCAGTATTTCTTCGTATCCGCGAGCCTCCAGGCGGCGGTTGCCAAGTATAAGAGAGCGCATGATGATATTACAAAGCTTCACGAGAAGATGACGATTCAGATGAACGATACACATCCGACGGTGGCGGTAGCAGAATTGATGCGTATCTTACTGGATGAAGAAGGTCTCGGATGGGATGAGGCATGGGAGATCACCAAGAAGACATGTGCGTACACGAACCATACGATTATGGCGGAGGCGCTTGAGAAATGGCCTATCGATCTGTTCTCCAGACTGCTTCCTCGTATCTATCAGATCATACAGGAGATCGATCGCCGGTTCGTGGAATTTGTTCGTAAGACCTATCCGGGCGATGAGAATAAGGTAAAAAAGATGGCTATCTTACGGGACGGTCAGGTGAAGATGGCCCATCTTGCGATCGTTGCGGGTTACTCGGTCAACGGCGTTGCAAGACTGCATACAGAGATTCTTAAGAATCAGGAGCTTAAGGACTTCTATCAACTGATGCCGCAGAAATTTAACAATAAGACCAACGGTATCACTCAGAGACGTTTCCTGATGCATGGGAATCCGCTGCTGGCAGACTGGGTAACGGAAAAGATCGGAACCAAGGACTGGATCACGGATCTGTCTTTAATGTCCGGACTTAAGAAGTTCGCGGACGACAAAGAGGCGCTTAAGGAATTTATGGAGATTAAGTATAAGAATAAAGAGCGCCTGGCGGCATATATCAAAGAACATAACGGCATAGAAGTAGATCCAAGGTCTATCTTCGACGTGCAGGTGAAGCGTCTGCATGAATACAAACGCCAGTTTATGAATATCCTGCATGTTATGTATCTGTATAATCAGATTAAAGAGCATCCGGAGAAGAACTTCTACCCACGGACATTTATCTTCGGCGCAAAAGCGTCTGCGGGATACGTTCGGGCGAAGGAGATCATTAAACTGATCAATTCTGTTGCAGAGGTAGTGAATAACGACCGCAGTATCAACGGAAAGATCAAGGTAGTCTTTATCGAGGATTACCGAGTATCCAATGCAGAGCTGATCTTTGCGGCGGCGGATGTCAGCGAACAGATCTCGACCGCTTCGAAAGAGGCGTCCGGTACCGGTAACATGAAGTTCATGCTGAACGGCGCGCCCACGCTTGGAACTATGGACGGTGCGAATGTAGAGATCGTGGAAGAAGTCGGTATTGAGAATGCGTTCATCTTCGGGCTGAGCTCCGACGAGGTTATCAATTATGAGCAGAACGGCGGATATAATCCATGGGATATCTACAATACAGATCCGGATGTCCGCAGAGTTGTCGATCAGTTGGTGGACGGCACATATGCACACGGCAACAGTGAGATGTACCGCGACCTTCATAATTCTCTGTTTATGAAGCAGGGCAGCAACCGTCCGGATGTATACTTTATCCTGAAGGATTTCCGGGCTTATGCAGAGGCGCAGGATAAGGTAGAAGCGGCTTACCGCGATAAGGACAGATGGGCGAAGATGGCGCTCCTGAATACGGCATGCTGCGGTAAATTCTCCTCTGACAGGACGATCCGCGAGTATGTGGAGGAGCTTTGGAAGTTGGATAAGATTACTGTAGAAGCAGAACTGGAAGATGAGTAAGATATCGTTTCTTATTATGTTAGATTGTATTAGATTATTTTAGGCAGGAAGAATGATGCATAAAAACAAAGAACCCTCCATACAGTGTATGGGAGGGTTCTTTTATGCGGCTGAGACTGAAAAAACTGGGGTGCTACCTGATTATAATTACATTGCTGCCGTATGTGATTACGGTATTCTTGAATGGGTCAAGCATTACGTCATATTCCAATGTAGACAGCGCCAGTGTTAAGATTAAAGATGGGGATATGCAGAGCGAGATGCCTATTGAGGAATATTGTATCGGAATATTGGCGAAGGAGATGCCGGCCTCTTATGAAGAGGAGGCGCTTAAGGCTCAGGCAGTTCTGGTGCGGACCGATGTCTACCGGAAGATTAAGGAGCTGGGGAAGGACGCGGTGTTAGAGGAGCCGTTCTGGACGCGGAAACAGATGGAGGATGCCTGGGGAGCGAAGTATTCCAGGTACTATGACAAATTGTCAGGAGTATGGGACGATACCGAAGGAGCGGTATTGTTCTATGGAGAAGATCTTGCCCTGACACCGTTCTTCCGGCTGAGCAACGGTTGTACGAGAGATGGAAAGGAAGCTCTCGGAAGTGAAGAATATCCGTATCTTAAGATTGTGGAGTGTCCCTATGATATCGAGAATAAGAAGCAGATTCAGACCGTAATGACAGAAGATATGGATGCGGAGATTACAGAGACGGATACGGCGGGGTATGTACTGAATGTCCGGGTAGGGCAGGAGAACATAAGCGGAGAAGAATTTCGTAATACATACGGCCTTGCATCAGGATGCTTTACGCTGCAGCGGTATAACGGAAAGATGCGGATTACCACGAGAGGAGAGGGACATGGACTTGGGATGAGCCAGTACAGCGCAGAACAGATGGCAAAAGAAGGCGGAACTTATGAGGAGATACTGCAATATTTTTATGAAGGAACAGAGATAAAAGAAGTAGCAGAAATATTACAGGACGTAGAATAAGACACACACTATCTGGCAAAAATATAGTCAGAGGTGGTGATAAGATGAACAAAAGGCAAAAACCTTCACAAAAAATGAAAGGTGCTACCGTTGCGGCCGTTCTATGCTTTGTAGCAGCTATCGCGATAGTTGGAACATATACATTCAGTGACTACAAACGGATACAGCGGGAAGAACAATTTGCGAAAGCGGTAGAAGATGACACAAAAGAAGAAGAGAAGGAAGAACCTGCAGAGGAAGCGAACAATCTGGTCTTTAAGCAGGAAGAACCAGAGGTAGAAGAAGAACCGGAAGAGCTTGAAATGCCGGACCCGACGGAGAATACGGACAGTAATCCCCAGACAGGAGTCCAGAGCACGGCAGGAAGCAGCACGTCCATCAACTTCAGCGAGGACAGTAAACTGCTTTGGCCGGTTAACGGCTCGATCTTAATGAGTTACAGCATGGATAAAACAGTGTATTTCTCCACACTGGATCAGTATAAGTACAATCCGGCGGTGATCATCTCCGGAGCAGAGGGAGATCAGGTTCTCTGCGGTACGACAGGGATCGTCAAATCCATTGATATAACCGCAGAGACCGGAACGACGGTCAATGTGGATATCGGAAACGGTTATGAATTGTTTTATGGACAATTGAAGGAAGTTCCTGTGAATGTCGGAGATTATGTGGAAGCCAAGAGTGTGCTGGGTTATGTGAGCCAGCCGACGAAATACTACAGTGTAGAAGGATGTAACGTATACTTCGAGATGCGCAAAGACGGACAGCCTGTCAATCCGGTAGAATATCTGGAAGAGTAGCATGTCTTTGAAGCAGGCATACCCGAAAAGAGAGTAAAGTAATATATTGGAATAAGGGTCAAGATGCAAAAAGAGCGCCGGAAGAGATAACTGCTTCCGGCGTATTTTAATGAGATATTGACTTAATGAGATAACGGGTTATAATTTGAATAGCCGGCAGGAAAAGAAGTCGACCGGCAAATAAGCGGTAATGAATGAATAACAGGGAAATACCGCGCCAGGAAGGACGGCGGGAGAGGGTATGAATTATACATATATTGTGAGATGCAGGGACGGGACTTTATATACGGGATGGACGAATAATCTGGAGAAACGGATAGAGGCGCATAATTCAGGGAAAGGCGCCAGATATACAAAGTCAAGGAGACCTGTGAAATTGGTCTACTACGAGGAATTTGAGACAAAAGAAGAGGCCATGAGCCGTGAATATGCCATCAAGCATATGAAAAAAAACAAAAAAGAAATGTTGCTTCAGAAAACATTTCCGCTTGACACTGAAAAGTGAAGGTTACTCTTCAAGCCGCTGTCTGCCGGCAGATATGAAAAGTAACCTGCATTTTGTATTGCTTTCGATATCTTACGCTATAAGAGAGTATATCACTGCAAAGCAGTCGGTATCCTACAGTACAAAGGCGTACATTACCACGAAGTGGCATGCGCTTCCTCCCATGACGAAGAGGTGAAAAATCTCATGGCTTCCGAAATATTTGTGTTTGCTGTTAAAGAGCGGAAGCTTCAGCGCATAGATCACTCCTCCGGCCGTGTAGATCACTCCGCCGGCAAGGAGCCATCCGAAGGCTGCCAGGGACATGGAATTCAGGATCTGGGTAAATGCAAGTACGCAGGTCCATCCCATTCCGATATACAGAACCGAAGATACCCATCTCGGACAGTATACCCAAAAAGCTTTGATCAGTATACCTGCAATGGCAATGCCCCATACAATGCAGAGAAGAAGAATCCCGGTTTTTCCGCCAAGTACGAGCAGGCAGATGGGAGTGTAGCTTCCTGCGATCAGTACGCTGATCATCATATGGTCAACCTTCTTAAGCAGAGTGTTGATCTTTTCGGATTTATTAAAGGTATGATAAGTCGTACTTGCCGCATATAGTAAGATCAGGCTTGCCGCATAGATTGCAATGGAGACTACGTATATCCGACTGGGCTCGTGAGCCGCTTTGATCAGCAGCGGTACGGCTGCGAATATTGCCATCAGCATTCCGATAAAATGTGTGATCGCGCTTCCGGGGTCTTTGATATGTTCGTCAATTATATGTGACATAATATTACCTCCTAGTATGACAGAATGTTACATGTAGTTTTTAAAACTATGTATTGCATATATCTATATTATACCCAACAAGAAAAAAATGCAAGCATATATGAAAAAGTTTTTCAGGATTTTTCCGCTGGAGCCGAAAAGCGTTGATTTTATGAGTATGAGAGGGTATGATGTAATTGTCGGATGACAAAAAATATTTGTTGATCAATACGAATCGATAGGAGAGATCAGTGATGTTAAGAAGAATTGAGGCGGATGAATTATCACAAATTATTTCCGCAAGGAAAGAAGAAGAATCTATGGATTTTTCCAATTGCCTGTTTGAGAAACTGGATCTGTCCGGATGGGATCTTCATGGCATTTGTTTTGATAAAAGTGATTTCCGGGAGGTGAGTCTTGACGGTGCAGACTTGTCCGGGTGTTCGGCTTCTAATGCGTTTTTTCAGGGTTCCAGCCTCAGGGATGCGAAGCTGACGGATGCCTTTCTTCATTCGGCGGATTTCCGGTACTGTAACCTGTCAGGCGCGGATATATCAGGCGCGGATATCTTTGCGGCGGCGCTTCATGGCGCGGATCTGACCGGAGTGACGGCAGATGAACGGACAAAGTATTATTATCCCCGCTGTCCGACGGAAGGGGCGTTTATCGGTTGGAAGGTGTGTTTTGGCAGGCGAATTGTGCAGCTGCTGGTACCGAAGGATGCGCGGCGTCTCCAGGGAACCACCTTTGAGATACGGGTAGATAAAGCGAAAGTACTTTCTGTCAGGACAGAGGATTATTCTCAGAGTTTTACGGAGGCCCACTCCTATGTGGATGAGAATTTCTGGTATCGTACGGGAGAATGGGTAAGAGCAGATAGATTTGATATGGATCGCTTTACAGAATCCGGAGGAGGAATTCACATCTGGATGGATCGGGAGTCGGCGATCGCATATCTGGGCTGACTGTCTTTGGAAGGTTTAACTAATCGATTCGCTTCATGTCGGCGTAGGAGTGAATAGACCGTTGGAAATAATTGCATGGAGCTTGTCGGGGGCAATTACTTGAAATTGAAGGATGTTCACGGTAGAATAGAACCATAATGATCTTACTACGGGTGTATTGGGCTGGATATGATGAGAAAAGACGAGGGGACTAATCAGATAAAGATTGGAATAAGTATATTATTGGCGGCAGCTTCGGTTGCTCTGATCGCAGCTGCCAGGCAGGCGCCGGGGTTTGCCCAGTGGTATGGGACACATCTCTATCCTGTCTGGGTCGGAAGTATCGGAAGGGTTATGGGATACTTCCCTTTTTCTGTATCGGAGATATTGCTGTATCTTCTGGCGGCGTGCTTTCTTACAGGTTTTGCGAGGAGGGTGATCCGATGGCTGACAGGCGGCTGCGGGAAGACGCTTCAGGGCAGTCAGCCGGCGGGAAATGTCTGGAATGTTGTTCTTCTGGCAGCGATCTTATGCTTTCTGTATGTTGTAAATTGCGGTATCAATTATCATAAAGAATCATTCTCCGAGATATCGGGAATATCGGTGGAAGAATATACAGCCGAAGAGCTGAAAGAAGTCTGCCAATGGCTGACTGACCGGGTGGCTGCCTATAGCGGTAAAGTAAAGAGGGGATCCGAGGGGGAGATGCTGGTAGATGTTTCCCTGGAAACCCATGCGGCGGAAGCTATGAAAGAGCTTGGAGAAGAATATTCTGAGCTTGTGGGATATTATCCGAATCCAAAGGAATTGATGAATTCCTGGATCCTTTCGATACAGAGCTTATCAGGGGTTTATTCACCTTTTACCATCGAGGCGAATTATAACGGGGATATGCCGGATTATTATATTCCCTTTACCGCGTGCCACGAATTATCGCATTTGCGGGGATTTATGCAGGAGCAGGAGGCGAATTTTATCTCGTTTCTTGCATGCACCGAGTCTGAGGAAGCTGCGTTTGCCTATAGCGGCAATCTGTCCGGATGGGTGCAGTGTATGAACGTACTTTACAGGGCGGATTACGACGCATGGGAAGAGATTCGGGAGCGGCTTCCTGAGGAGGCGGAGGCAGACCTTAAGATAAACAGGGAATTCTGGGCGAAATATGACGGAAGGATCGCAGAGGTATCGAACCGTATAAATGATACATATCTCAAGGCAAACGGTCAGAAGGACGGTGTGGAGAGCTATAACCGCATGGTTGATCTCATAGTATCATACTATAAGACGCGGTAAAAAACATATTGATTTTATATTATGTATCCCTGTATTTACGTCGATATTATTTGTGTAGCGGTAAAAGCAGCAGATGGTAGAGAAAAGAGGGATTATATGAAAGTGAAAAATAATGCAGTATACTTGAATCCCCGAACCGCGGAAACGACCCAGATCAGCAGCCGGAATGATACCGGGAACGGTACAGTAGAAGAACAGTCCGGCGCTGCTGCGATGGTGAAATACCTTACACAGAAGTATCAGCACATTGATTTTACTTTTATATCATTCGATAATAACCGGCAGATCGCTCAGTATGGAGCAGGCCGGACAGGAATGAACAATGTGGCGATTTCAGCGGAACTGTTGGAGAAGATGAGCTCAGATGAGAAGGTCAGGCAGCAGGTGGAAGATATTCTGCAGCATCTTAGTGATTATCAGAAGACGGCGAAGTTTGAGGCATTATTATGTGATAAGAAATTAGTGGGTATGGGGCTGGTTATTGGTGAGGACGGACAGGTATCCAAGTGGACGGCGATGCAGAAGAAGGAGAAAGAAGACTATCCTGTATGGTGGAGAGACAAGGAATCAAGTTCTTACTATTCTACAAAGGTTAAGACGCCTAAGACGAAAGGATATACCTTCTCTCATGCGTCGAGTATGATGCGTCTGGCGGGAGCGCGGGACGTCAGGTCGGTTAAGAGTCTGATCTCTGCGAAGTACGGAGAGATGCAGAGAGTCAGGCTGCAGGTATCGGACAGTGCGGAAGCCGCGGCGGTCGTGCGGAAGATACGTTCCGTGATTCAGAGCGGCAATATTAAGATCGCCAGGCTCCATAAAGAAGAGAACCTGCATCTAAGGCAGAAGTCAGCGGAGAAAAATAAGAAAGAGAAGTTGGCGAGACAGTTGGCGCAGGAACTGCGGCGCAAGCAGAAAGCCAGAATGGGACAGGAGCATTGTCAGTCTCAGGCGGCGCATATGAGCGACTTAGTAGCGAAGCAGAATATGAGCGAAGAACAATTCAAACAGATAGCGGAGCAGTATGTGGAGAATCTTTCTCCGGCGGCGCTGAATGCAGAGACCGCCGGAATGGTAGATTGTACGGTGTCTGCATCCGCAGGAGTCAGTGTTGAAGTAATGTCGGCGCCTATAACCTCAGTGGTAGATTGTTCGGCATAATTTTGAATCTTTATTTTCTTTTTAGGATTTCATCCAGTACTTTAAGGGGAGCGGTAGCGGAAGCCTTCTGGTTTTCTGCAGCCGCTTCTTTTAGTTCAGAACGAAGGATGGGAACCTCCTTGGGAGCGTCGATCGCAAGCTTGACCCAGTCTGCGCCGGTATCGACGACGGTCAGAGTAATATTGTTGTTAATGGAAAGGGACTGGCCTTTCCGGCGTTGTAATATAAGCATGGGGCTAATCCTCCTTATGAACCATATCGCCGAGAGCATGGCGGAAAGTATACTCTGTCTGTTCCAGGATAATCTGTTTCGCACGACGGTTGATTGCGTTGACAGCGAGGGGCGCCTTCAAATTTACTGTAGACTGGGCGACGGTTTCACGAATGACGCTGATTACATAATAAGAAACGTCGTTTACAGATTCTGCGCCAAGGTCTTTTAGATCCTGTTCAGACAATTCCGGGGTATAGTCCGGATATATGCCGAATGGATTCATCAAGATAAAGGAAAGGTCTTCGTCCTCCAGGCATTGCAGAGAAATCAGAGAATCGTCCCCCTCTTGGAAAGGAATCGGAAGATAGTCGCTGTAGGATTCAAAGCCGATCAATCCATTGTCGATGTGGATCAATTCCTTTTCCTCATAAGTAATCGGACCGAAATATTTCGCATTTACGTTCAATGTGGTAATACCTCCTAAGATTTGTGTAAAAAAGTAAGGGCTTTGTTCTAAGCCCTTACGTCTATTGGTTCATAATTCGGATCTGCGCTCGGCGGTACATAGATAGGTCCTCCCACATACTCGATCAATACGTCGGGATGCTGCGTAATAGACATCTCTATGTTGCCAGGGATAAACTCAAAATTGCCGTTCGCCACCTTCAGGTCGAAGTTCAATTTGTCCATCTCATAATTGATTGTCAGATCAGCCGCTTCATAGCTGATATCCACCGGAGCGGACGGTGTAAAACCAAGCTGGAACTCGCCGGTTGGCTGAGCGGTTCTCTGCTGCATTATCTGCCCTATCACGTCCTCGCCTATGTCGGCTTTCAAAAGCAGCTGCCCTTCCTGAGCCAATTGCGCGGTTGCGCTGTAAGCGGCGTCCTTGCCTTTTTGAGCGGTCTGGGCAACACTTCTGGCCGTCGTAGGAACTACGGAATTCCTTGCTTCCGTTGAATCCAGGTGCAATTTCACAGGACGACTCTTGATGGACAGTCCACCGTCGTTTCTGCTGATCTCCAGTTCTGCCTTGGAACGTGAATACTCCAGACGTGCGTTATTGATCTTCAGTTCATATTGAATGGGAACTGTCGTAATCTTAATTAGTTGGTTCATGCTTCTCTTCCCCCTTCCCTTTTAAAAATTTATATTTAACGCATAAAATCAATAAATGAAGGTGTTAATATATTGTTACCTACTTTTAAAGCAGCGTTGTAAGCGTATTGCGCCCATGAGAAGTTCATGATTGCCTCGGCCATGTCAATATTCACAACATTGTCAATCTGTGTGGAGAGATTGATCTTAGCGGTGTCCAGACGGTCCTTCGTAGTGGTTAGGAACTCCGTCTGCGTACCGAGATTAGTAACCTGTTCAAGTACCTGATCCCGCCCCTCGTCGAATTCTCCTAATAATTCACGGTATCCCTCATAATCGAAGTCAGGCTCATTTAACTTATCCGCAATCTGTCCCATCAGGATAATCATATTGTTAGGATTGCCTGTTTCTTTATTGACGCCAAAGCCGACTACGTTGATGCCGGGGAGGCTTGTGTTGAATACGCTGGATTCATCAATGCCTGTTGTATCGTCGATATTTAATCCAAAGCCCAGATCAACAAACAGAGTGTCTTCTGACAATTGTTTTAGACGCTCGGCTTTTTTATCTACAGGAGGATTTGCGATAAGGGCATCTTTGTCGGCCTGATCAACGGCGGGATCCAATGTACCGTCGGCCTTATAAAGATCCCCGGTAGTTACGTCCACATTCCGGTACAGAAGGATTTGTTTTCCGTTTGCATCCTTCGTGAGTTTGAACGGCGCTTCAAGTCCGTCGCTTCCGGCAAATACATACTTGCCTTCATAGCTTGCATTCAGACTCAGCACCATGCTCTCCTGAGCGCCCCGCCATGCGGCGGCATAAGTCTCTCTGGTTTCCCGGGAACCATTGGTGCCGTTCAGAGCTTCCAAACCGTACTGTTTGCTCAGGGTCTTGGCAAGATTATTGATCTGCATAGCCGCGTCTTCCTGTGAATCCTGGAAGGATTGAACGTCCTGTACCAAGGACAGATAATCTTCATTCCTGGCGTATTTTCGCTGAAGAACGGCGGCGCGCAATGCGCTGGACGGATCTTCAGCGGTGGAGTTAAACTTCCTCTGTGTCATAACCCTGGTTCTTGCAATGTCCAGATTAGACAGAGAAGTTCCGAGGTTCGATTTATAATTTCTTAAAATTGCATTTGTCGTTATTCTCATACTATCCCTCCTGTTACCTTCCGACTACGCCTGTACCGTTGATCAGTTTATCAAGGGCTTCGTCCAGAGTCGTCATGAATCTCGCGGCTGCAGAATAAGATTGATTATAATGTAACAGATCCATACCTTCTTCATCTAACTGTACGCCGGAAACCGCGTCCCTGTTGTTGGACGTCTCGTTCAATACAGAGATTTGGTTCATCAGCATGGTATTCGTAGCCTTGTAATCAATACCCAGCGTTGCTTCCATATTAGCGAAACAATCATGGAAGTTACCGGTATAGAACTTGACATCTCTGGTAGTTCCGTCACTGTTTTTCACCGGAACAGAAAACTCAACAGTCTTGGACTCCAATAATTTGACCATATTCAGGATGTTCTCGTTGGCGGTAGTACCCTTATCCTTATCTACAACTACATATTTATTTGAAGCGGTGATTCCGTAAGTACCGTTGGCCCAATCGTCGGCAATCTTGATGTTTAACGCAGTGAATTTGTTTTTACCGGTAGCGCCGTCCGTAGTTACGAATAAAGGATTTTCCTTGCCGGTAATAAAATTACCATCTTCATCTTTTACCTTATTCAACTCATTAAATTGATTCGCAAAAGTGTCTACCAGAGAATCCAGAGCTTTCTCATAATATCCTATTCCTTTGAAATCCGATCCGTCGAAATCGCCGGATTTATTCAGCAGATCTAATGTACCTTTTAAAGTACCGGATCCAATAGTATTAGTAACATCCACGGTATTACCGTCTGCATCCATGAGGGACAGAGTAACCGGGCTGCCGGATATGTCCGCATCAAATTCCGAAAAACGTCCGTCTGAAATCAGGGTATGTTTTTCGCCGTTCGTGTCTGTGAAATAAACCTCCATGATTTCTACGGTCTGTCCCGGACCAATGTTTTTGTCTTTATATTTTACGGAAATAGGAAGGTAACTTCCAAGTTCATCCAACAGATTGTTGCGCTGATCCTTCAGTTCCAGCGCAGGGTTACCAAGAATCTGGCTGTTTTTAATGTTGGTATTCAGTTCGGCAATATTCTCAAGAATCTGATTCAGATCGCCAAGATCTGTCGTATCGAAGCCTGTTTGTATGTCGTCCCGTACATCCTGAAGACGTACGGCATTGTCATGAAACAGATTCAGGATCGTCTGCATCTTGGAGCGTACCAGTGCGTCGTTCTCCTGATTTCCAACCTGAGTAGAAAGAGTACTCAACGAACTGGTAAGGGAGATGAACGCATCACGGATACCGTCCATGACAGCTTCATCGAATATAGGAGTCAGCCTTTCAAATCCTGCAGCATGTGCGTCGGAAGTTCCGAGTCTGCTGATCTGGGAACGGTACTGAGCGTCCAAAAACGGGTCGCGAAGCTGAGAAATTGCGGTCATTTCGGCTCCGAATCCGACTTTTATGTTAGATTTGGAATTGTACATATCCCCTTTTTGAAGATTCAGGCTGGCAACGTCAAGCCGCTGCTTGGTATAACCGATAGTATTAATATTAGCAATATTCTGACCGGCAACGTCAAGCGCGCGCTGGCTGGCAGCCATGCCAAGCTGAGCGGTTGTAAAGCCGGCAAATGTAGATCGTATCATAGAAATCTCCTCCTGATCTATTAAACAGAACGACTTGTAAAGTGGTTCTTCTTTTTAGTGTTGTCTTCTTTTCTGCCGGAAGCAGAATAGGTATTCCCGCCGGAATTTTCCGCGGCAAGAGCTGATTGTATTACATGAAGATTTACTTCGATGATATCCCTCGCGCTATCACTTACAGAACGGAAGGAGCGTACCCTTTCGGCAAGCTGATCGAACAGAGGACTTAGAAGTACGACAGCCTCTTCCGGCGCATGTTCAAGGATCTGACGAAAGGTATATCCTTCCATGCCAAGCCTCTTCTGCTCCGATTCACGCTTCTGTTCTAACCCGCGCAACTGGAGAACTGCAGCCTGTTCTTTATGCATGCAGTCCTCAATAAACGTAACCTGATTCTTAACAGCGGCGTCAAGTTTCTCCTGCTCTATAGGAATCAGATGGTCGAAAAGAGCGATAAACTCTTCGATTATCTTACTGTAATCTGAGAAATCATTCATCCGGTATATCCTCCTATAGAAGAAGCATTCTGGCAGCTACAGCGTGTGCGTCGACGTGGTATGCGTTCGCAGACACCTGATCCTGCAGGCTTCGAATCTTATCTATAGACGCCGTATCTTTAACCTCGGAAGACAATCTCTGCGCAACTGCCTTGGCAAATGTATGCTCTTCAATCTGCCTGGGGTCAGACTTTATGATAACAGCATCGAAGTTATGTCCGTCATTAGAGATTACAGAAGGAGCAGAATTTTCCTTTGTATGAATACGCCGGTCTGTGAAATTATTAATCACATTATTAGTTGTTATTTTCATACTGGACTCCTTTTCAAAATAATATTGTTACCTCTATTATCTGGGTAAATTAATTTGGTATACTATGAATATCGGCATAACTTCGGGAATCATAACCCCAAATAAGAGACACATTTTTAAAAAAATTCCGCTTGTGCGGTTGCAATCAGCAATCTGTCTGTAATGCAGATTAGATACTGAATTAGCGGCCGCACAGGCGGAGATTATTTTTTCAGATGGTTCAGCAGTACGGAGGCGATGTTTTCACAGGAAGACTGTGTGCAGACCGCTCCGATGTTGAACGCAACCATAGGCATACCGTATACGACGCAGGATTCTTTATCCTGCCCGATGGTGAACGCTCCTGCCTGACGCATGGCAAGAAGGCCGTCCGCACCGTCGCTTCCCATACCGGTCATAATGATTCCGACTTTATTGATATGGACGTTCTTGGCGATGGAATGGAATAGCACATCTACAGACGGACAGTGTCCGCTTACCTTGGCGCCGGGGCGGCATTGTACGATGTAATTTTGTCCGGACCGGACGACTTCCATCTGCTTGGCGCCGGGGGCGATCAGCGCGAGGCCGGGATGAATGATATCGCCGTTCTTGGCTTCCCGTACTTCCATGGCGCAGATACGGTTCAGACGTTCGGCGTACATCGCGGTAAAGCCTTCAGGCATATGCTGTGTGATCACCATGCCCGGGATATTGGCGGGAAGTCTCTTAAGAACTTCCAGGGTGGCTTCTGTTCCTCCTGTGGACGCGCCCAGTCCTATGATCGTAGAATCAAGAACCGTGCGTGACAGAGGCGGAAACGGCATCGGCTTGGCGGCGTGGGTACGCTGTGAAGGCGCCGCGCCGGAAGCATGAGAAGAACCATGAAAACCGGAGAACGAAGGCGCTGCCGAGGGAGCGGGCGAGGCGCTGCTTGGCCGGGCGACACGGACCTTGGCTTTCGAGGCCGCCTGTACCTTGAGGACCAGAGAGGAGTAGAAAGCTTCTTTTGAATTTGCAATACTCATATCTGGTTTACGGACGAAATCAACGGCTCCGGCTGAAAGTGCGTCGAATACGCTTAAGTTTAAGGAAGATACCAACACCACGGGTATCGGGTTCGTAGGGAGAAGCTTTTTAAGAAATTCAATTCCGCTCATTCCCGGCATCTCGACATCCAAAGTAAGAACGTCAGGTTTCAGTTGAGGGATCTTCTGCTGGGCGTCGTATGCATTGATGGCATAGCCGACGACTTCGATATTGGGCCTGGCAGACAGATGCTGTATAATCATCTGTCGAAAAAGGGAAGAGTCGTCGACGACTAATACTTTGATTTTCATAGTTGAGATTCCTTTCTTTGACTTAATATACCTGAAAAATACCCGAAAAGCCGCTTCTGAGTCCTCAGGATCTTCAAAAGCAGCTTACATAAGCAATACTACGTTTTTCGGTATGTCGCGGGTTTCAGATACTCGTAAGGAGTCGTTGCTTTGTTCAAACTCTCAGAGTGTCCGATCAAAAGATACCCGCCTGGATTAGTTGCATTATAAAAACGTTGTACCAGGGCCTCTTTGGTAGGCTGGTCAAAATAAATCATAACGTTTCTGCAAAAGATAACGTCGAATTTCAAACGGAACCGAATGGGATCCATCAGGTTGAAAGTTCTGAAAATTACGTTGGATTTAATCTCCGGGGCTACCGTAAATGTATCGGGTTCACCAGCCGGACGGAAATACTTGGAGCGCCAGGCCGGTGAAAGCTCTTTCAGAGAGTCTTTATCATATACGGCATTCTTCGCGGCAACCAGGGCGTTCTGCGAGATGTCGGTTGCAAGAACCCTCGTATCCCAGGCTGAAGCCTTGGCGCCGAAGAACTCCTTCAGGATCATGGAGATCGTATAAGGTTCTTCTCCGGAAGAGCATGCCGCGCTCCATATGCTTAGAACCTTATCCTTTTTTGTCTCTACAAGATATGGAAGGATCGTGTCCTTAAAAAATTCAAAATGCGAGCTTTCCCGCATAAAGAAAGTATAGTTCGTAGTAAGTTTATTGAGCATCAATTCCAGGTCTTCCGGCTTTTTATTTTTAATCAGATTGTCGATATACTCCTCAAACGATGAGAATCCCATGGATATAATCGAATTAGAGAGACGTCCTACAATCAATTGACGCTTTTTTGACAGATCAATTCCATAATTTTGATGCACAAAAGTAACTAAACGTTGAAAGTCACGATCAGTAATTGTTAACATTATTATCGAACTCCTTTGTGTATTTAGTATGACTGAACAAGCTGCTCACAGTCGAGGAAGAGGATTACGGAGCGGTCTGAAGAAGAAACCATTCCATTAATCAATTCCTGCTGATTTTCCACAGGAACAGGAGAGACCTTACTTTGGTCAATATCCATAACCTGCTGGACTGCGTCTACGATAATACCAATGCTGGTGGAGTTGATATTCAATACGATGATACAGGTTGAACTCGTATATTCAATCGAAGGTTTACCCATACGCAGGCGGATGTCAATGATCGGGATAATCTGACCTCTCAGGTTAATGATGCCTTTTACATAATTCGGAACGAGCGGAACCATAGTAATAATATGATTCGTTATAATTTCGATTACATAGTTCGTGCTGACGCCGATGGTGAGCCCGTCAGAACTGAATGTTAAAAAGCGTTCTGTAGAAACCGACATTCCATCCTCTATCATTTCATTTGCTGTATTTACTGCTGTATCTGCTGACATAATTATTCCTCCAGTTTTCTGTACTCTTTAATATAGGCCCTGAGTCGCGGCATATAGATTGCTGATATCCAGGATAAGGCTGATATTGCCGTCTCCAAGGATCGTGCAGCCGCCGATTCCGGAATCCTTAATATTGAAATTACTCAAGAATGGTGATAGTGGTTTCACAACTACCTGTTGTTCTCCGAGAAGCTCGTCTACAAACAGACAGTATGACTTATCGGCGGTTTCCACCCAGATCAGGATACCGTCTTCTATATTGGTGACTTCTGTCTCAATATTATATAGATCATGTATCCTTATAATAGGATAGAAAGCGTCCTGACACTTAATAATCTCGTTGCCGCTGGCATCCAGAATTACATCCTCTTTCTGTGTTTTAAAAGATTGGCGGATGTTAGCGATCGGTATCGTAAACATGGATTTGCCGACAGAAACCTCCATACCGTCTGTAATCGCCATGGTAAGCGGAATCTTAAGCGTGGTACAGCTGCCCTTGCCAAGTTCGCTTGTAATGGAGATGGTTCCGCCTACTGCTTCTACGTTCTTCTTAACAACGTCCATACCTACGCCGCGGCCGGAAAATTCCGTGACTTCCTCATTCGTGGAGAAACCGGGCAGTAAGAGGAGGGACAGGATCTCTTTCTTGGAATAATCACTTGCAGGTTTGGTGAGGATACCGTTACGCTCTGCCTTGGCGAGGATCTTATCAGGATCCATGCCCTGTCCGTCGTCGGAAATGGAGATAATAACCTCGCTTCCGGTATGCGCCGCGGAGAGAACGATTTCTGCCTGTGGTTTCTTGCCTGCGGCGATACGATCTTCAACATTTGTCTCAACGCCGTGGTCCATTGAGTTACGCACGATATGCATGATCGGGTCTCCGATGCTGTCTACAACCGTCTTGTCTACTTCTGTATTTTCGCCGATCAATGTGAGACGTACGTCTTTGTTAAGCTTCTTCTTCATGTCGCGGACGATACGGTTCATCTTCTGGAAAGTACCGGCCAGAGGAACCATTCGAAGGGACATGGCAATATCTTGAAGATCACCTGTCAATTTTCTCAACTGACGGGCAGATTTCAGGAAGTTATCAAGCTTCAGATTCTGCAGGTCAGGAGAAGAGGTAACCATGGATTCGGTAATAACGATCTCGCCGACGATTGCTACCAGACTGTCGAGTTTGGACAGATTGACGCTGATCAGGCTCTGCTTAACAGGAGCGCCGGTATGTGCAGGCGTACCCGGAGCCGCCGGTTTGGCCGGTTCTGCGGCTGAAGAAGTATCGACTGCCGGAACCGCGGCTGCCGGTTTTGAAGCAGAAACAGTTTTTGCAGCCGGTTCTGGTTTTTTCGAAGCTTTGGTGGCAACGTTCTCTATTACCTCGTAAGTCTCGATACTGTTCTGTATCTTGAGGATCGGAATGGCTTTTTCAACGTCTTCGTGGGAAGAAAGAGCAATGAAGAAACCGTTCTCGACGATAGATTCACACGTATCCGCAGCTGATTCTACATCTTCCGGATAGTGTTCAAAGTTGAGTTCAATCTCGTTCAGCGCAGTAATAACCATGAACGCGCGCAGATTCTCCATTCCGGATCCGACTTCAAAACGAATCCGGATGAAATAAGGCAAATCGCTCTTAGGACATCCCGCAAGTTCCTGGTTGATGGCGGCAATAGCGTCTGCATCGGCAGCCGGCGCGGCGTCAGCTGCGGCGCTTTCCTTACCGGATGAAGTATCGGAGGAACTGTTGCCGGAAGAACTGATTTTTTCCAAAAAACTATTAATATTTGTTATGATCTGGTCGATATTAGTGCTAAGGGGTTCATCGTTTTCGATTTTTTCAACCTCTACACGAAGAGCGTCCGTAGATTGGAACATCAGATTAAACAGATCGCTCTTATGGGATTCATCCAGAGAATCCATTCCGTTTTCACGGATATAGAAGAATAAGTCTTCTATATGATGGGCAATCTCCATCAATGTGGAGAATTCCATCATGGCAGATGAACCTTTAATAGTATGCATGATACGAAAGATTTCATTGACGTCGTTCGTTGTGAAAGCCTCGTTCTTCTCCGCTTCAATTAGAAGTTCATCCAGCTGTTCCATAAGAGTATTAGTCTCATAAAGATACATTTCAAGCATGTTATCCATAATATTAGTACCGCCTTATCTATTAATGTTGATATGTTTAAAAAATATTATT
>OFGB01000331.1_pt1 | contig 35086 bp, 33 predicted proteins | sample 1521491 | NCBI WGS metagenome assembly OFGB01 (sample SAMEA3504095, study PRJEB24116) | mouse gut metagenome | biome: mouse gut; feature: mouse-associated habitat; material: faeces | place: Denmark | collected 2011
GGTATTGCCAGAAAGTGCGCCCTGCTGTGCTGGAAGAGATCCGGAACATGCCGAACAGCACCATTTCCATGGAGAAATTGAAACGGGCATGGTATGAGGGGCGTGACGGGAGCCAGATTCACTATGACCAAACGAGATATTATGCCTTGAATGTCCATGCCGTGTTTTCCAAAGGAACGCTGGAATGGAGATGTTTTGAGAGCACGCTTCATGCGGGCAAGGTGAGGGCGAACATTACGCTTGCCCTTGCCATATCCGCACAGGCGATCAACCAGAAATGCACGCATATGAAAAAGACGGAGATTTCCGATAATCCCTGTTTCACATTCCGCACGTTCCTGCTCCGGCTGGGGCTGATTGGGCCGGAGTATAAAAATGTCCGGGAGCATCTTCTGGCAAATCTGGAGGGCGACCGGGCATGGAGGTATGATAAAAATAATTATGAGTGTCTGAGACGCGGGAATGAGACGGAGAGGGAACGGTAGAAGGGAGAGGTAAAAATGGGAGAACAGTTATATTTTGCTTATGGCAGCAACATGAATCTGGACCAGATGGAATTCCGGTGTCCGGATGCGGAAGTGGCAGGGAATGTCAGGCTTGAGGATTACCGTCTGGCGTTCAGGGGAAGAGGCCCCGGGAATGGGGTTGCTACGATCTTACCGGAAAAGGGCAGCCATGTAGAAGGAGTGTTATGGAAGATCACCCAGAAATGTGAGAGAAGTTTAGATCTTTATGAAGGATACCCCTGTATATATGGAAAAGAAAGAATCCATGTCAAAGACAGGGAAGGGACAGTCTCAGAAGTTATGGTATATACCATGAATGCCCCTTATAAGGACCAGCCGTCCAGTCCATCCCAGGTATATCTGGATGGGATTTTAGAAGGGTGCGGGCAGAATGGCATCCGGATTGGAAATGTGAGGGAAGCGGTGAAACGCACCAAAGCAGAAGAGAAAGCGATGAAATGCATCAAAGCGGAAGAGAGGGCAGGGAAACCGATTTCCGGGAACAGAAAAAAGTATAGGGAAAGATAGCAGACCGCAGGGAGAATAAATTACCTGCGGTTTTGTATTTTAAGATGAAAGAAAAAGGAGAATGGAATGAAATTAAGTAAAATGAAGACGAGGATTGCTGCGTTCGGACTTGCTATGCTGATGGCAGTAAGTCCTCTTGGAAGCGCAGCATATGTGTCGGCGGCAGAAACAACGGAGATACCAGAGAAGACGACCGCTGACGGAAAGTCAGAAACGACCCGTGTAGAAGCAAAGGATATCACTAGGAGTGTAAAAGATGATGCTTTTATGCCGGAGACCTGCATGGAGGGAATCCAGTATGATGCAGAAAAGGAAGATGTGACGCTGACATCTATCAAAGCAAAAGACGGCAGCGCTTACCAGCCGGGAAAGGCAGGGACTTATCTTGCGGAATATATGGTGGTGCCAAAGGACCAGGGGGACAGCTATATGGTTTCCCGTACAATTACCCTGACAGAGACGGAAGGGGAATCCCATGCCGGAGAGAATGGAGGTAAGAGCCAGAAAGAAGATACAGAAGCCGAAGACGATTCCGAGAGCAGCCGGCAGTCAGAAGGTTTGGGAGAGCCGGAGGTAATGATTACGAGTCTGGACGAAACGGATACAGAGGCAGATCTTGAACAGTTGGAGGAAGATATCGAGGAAGGAAATATCATGATCCTTTCCGCAGCCCAGGTCTTTTCTGCCAGGTCTGCCGGAGCCGGTGTGAATCTGGAGAAGGGTGAGACTCTGTGGTATCCATCCAACCTTGGGCATTATAATACTTGTAAGTTCTATGTAAACGGTAAGCTTGCCTATTGTATCCAGTCCCATAAGGCATCCCCACCGAGCGGCGCCTACGTGGCACAGGTGCTGGATTCCAACAAGAACCTGCAGAAAGCCCTTTATTATGGCTATGGCGGCGCCGGTGATATTTCCGCTTCTTATCTGGCAGGAAAGAGTGCGGATGAGAGATATATTTATACCCATATCGCTGCAAGTTACGCTTATGCAGGTGATTATGCGTTTGAAGGATGTACTTATGAGAACCTGGTTAATGCCGGAGTAATTGCCTATATTAATTATCTGTTTGGGATGGAGGAACCGCCGAAGGGGGAGCTGTCCTTATCAATGAACAATGTAAAGGCTGCGCGGGAAGGCGGCAGACAGAGCACTCCGGATATGAAATTAAATGGAGACCATCGGAATTATATCACGATTACCGTACCGGAGAATGTAACCATCCACAATCATACCAAAGGCACTGCCCAGACAAATGGAAGCATGAATGTGTATGGCGGCGATACCTTTTATCTGGACGCAGGACTTGATGTGACGGGCAGATATTCTTCCGGGAATCTTTACGGTTCTGTTGGGGAAACCTGGAGGACCCTGGTAGTATCTACCGGGAATGAGACTCAGGATATCGGTGTATTTGAATCTGAATCCGCAGCGCCGGTCAGTTTCCAGGTGGAATGGCTGAAGCTGGCAAGAGTGGAACTGACAAAGAAAGATTCCGATACGCAGAATGTCCTGCCCGGAGCAATTTACGGCATTTATACGGATGAGCAGTGCAGGAACCTGCTGATGGAGATGCCAGTTACTGGAACGAATGGGAAAGCAGTCAGCGATTATTTTGATGCCGCCTTAAAAACGGTATATGTAAGAGAGCTCATTGCTCCGGCAGGATACGTGAGAGATCCGGAGGTTTATCCGGTGGCTGTGGAGGCCGGAAAAGTATCTGCAGCGGCTGTGGCGGACGACTGTGTAAAAGGAAGCATCCACATCAATAAGATTGACCGTGAAACGACCCGGTTTCTTCCGCAGGGAGACAGCGTACTGGCAGGAGCGGTCTATGGATTATACGCAAGGGAAGATATCGTGCATCCGGACGGGAAAACAGGAGTCCTGCACAGGAAAGGCAGCCTGATCGCACAGGGAACCGTTAAGAGAGACGGTACTTTAGATTTTACGGATTTGTATCTTGGGAAAATGTTTGTGAAAGAGATCACCCCGCCGGAAGGGTACATTCTGGATTCTACCGAATATGAGACAGAGCTTACTTATGAAGGGCAGGAGAAACCCGTGGTTACCCGAAGCCTGACCGTTCAGGAACAGGTAAAGAAACGTGCGTTTCAGCTGATTAAGGTCAGCGAGGACGGGGACCAGACAGAAACCGATCTGGTGGCAGGCGCAGGATTTAAAGTTTATCTGGTCAGCAGCCTATCTAAAGTGAAAAGCGGTGCGAAAAAACCGGAAGATGGGAATGCATTTACAGCAGTAGATTTCAGGGATTATGATTTCAGTAAGGAACAGACGGCGGTTACCTATGAGAACGGGAAAGCAGTTCCGGTTCCAGAGCTGGTTACAGATTCCAAGGGCTATGCGGTTAGCCCGGAACTTCCTTATGGGCTTTATGTCGTAGTTGAGAGTACTGTGCCGGAGAATCTGAAAAAAGTAGATCCATTTCTTGTAAAAGTGGATGAGGACAGCCGGGAGCCGATGCAGTGGAGGGCATTTGACGACCGTCCGTTTGAGTTCCAGATGAAGATCGTGAAGAAAGATGCGCAGACCGGAAATACGGTGCTGAAGGCGGGGACTTCTTATAAGATCTATGATTGTAAAAAGAAATCCTATGTGGAGCAGGTCATCCAGTATCCGAAGAAAGAGAAGGTCAGCGTGTTTACCACTAATGAAGAGGGATATCTGGTTACACCGGAGGAATTAAAGGCGTCTACCTACCGTATCGAAGAGACAAAGGCGCCGGTAGGATTTGTGAAGCAGGGCAGTGAGATGGCGTTGTTTGACGGCAAAGAGATGCGCTCGGCAGAGATGATCACAGGCAGAGGAAGATACGAGGAAAACCCAACGGAGGTGGTCGAGGTTGCAATCGCATCCAACACAGCGCATCAGATCGATCCGGACACAGGCGCGTCCATAGTGGAGGTAGACCAGTCCAACGATGAGCAGGTGGGAAGCCTTACCCTGACAAAAACAGGGGAGCAGCCTGCAGGGGTCGTTGGAGACTCGATTCTGGATCAGGTGGAATCCGTGTTTACCGGAATCAAAGATGCTATTACCGGAGCAGAATCCATGGGAATTCATTATGGACTAAAATATGAAGAGTCTGGCGTGGAGGGGGCAGAGTTTGAACTCCATGCGAAGAATACGATTTATTCGCCGGATGGTGCCAAAGATGAAAAAGGCAATCCGGTTGTACGGTATGCAAAAGATGATCTGGTTGCAAAATTGACAACTGGTGCAGAAGGGAAGGCAGTGGTGAATAACCTGCCCTTGGGTTCCTACTATCTGAAGGAAACAAAAGCGGGGGAACATTTTATATTGAACACAGAAGTAAAAGAAATTACTTTAACCGCAGAGGATGATACGCAGGCGGTGGTATATAAAGGCATTTCTTATAAAAATGAGCGGCAGAAGATGAAAGTGACGGTCAATAAGAAAGATGCTGTGTCAGGAGAAACACTGGAGGGTGTAATATTTGGGTTATATGCCGGTGAGGATCTCGTATCCAGCCAGGGCAAGATCCTGATTGAAAAAGATACGTTACTCGAGACTAAAGCTACGGATGAGGAAGGAAAGGTAACCTTTGACAGTGATCTGTATCATGGAAAATATTATGTGAAAGAGGAACAGCGTCTGAAAGGATATCTTCCGAATGAGGATGTCTGGGAGTTTGAAGCTGTTTACAGTGATCAAAACGTGGACATGCTGACTTTTGAGTATGAAATGGAGAACCAGCCTACAGAATCCCACTTCACCAAGAAAGATGCCACTACCGGAGAAGAGCTTCCGGGTGCGGTGCTTCAGATTATAGACCAGGATGGCAGCATAGTGGAAAAATGGACCAGTACGAAAGAACCGCATGTGGTTTACGGTTTGCCGGAGGGGACCTATACCCTGCATGAAGAGCTGGCCCCGTATGAGGAGGGCTATGTGTCGGCTTCCGATGTTACTTTTGAGGTATTTGAAGATGGCAGTGTTGCGGAGGTAGAAATGCTGGATGAGTATTCTAAAATCGATATCTCCAAAACCGATCTGACCACCGGGGAAGAGATTCCGGGTGCGACCCTGCAGATCATTGACAAGGACGGGAAAGTCCTGGAGGAATGGGTGACGGACGGGAAACCGCACCGTGTGGAGAAACTTCCAGTAAAAGGGGAACTGACACTCCGTGAGATCAGTGCGCCGGATGGTTATATTGTAGCAGAAGAAGTGAAGTTTACGCTGGATGATACCATGGAAGTACAGAAAGCAGAGATGAAGGATGATTACCTATATGGGAAACTCATGCTCATCAAGACTGACGGGGAGACCGGGAAAGCATTGGCAGGAGCCGAATTTGAGATCCGTAATAAGACCACGGGAATGACAATGGAAACGCTGGTCACAGATGCACAAGGCAGGGCTGAGAGCAGTGACCTGCTGATCGGCACATATGGAACGGAAGGACTTCAGGAATTATTTGAATACGAATGCATGGAAACAAAAGCGCCCGAAGGTTATGCATTGGATGATACGGTGCATCCGGTTAAATTTGAGTTAAAAGATCAGACAGGCGACCATATCGTGGTGACGCTTGAAATTCAGAACAAACCGGCTGAGGAAGCACCTGCAGTGCCAAAGACCGGCGATATCCCATGGCTTCCGATGTCGCTTGCAGTAATCAGTGTTGGTGCGGTCATCTTCTTTGTAGTGGTGACTTTAAAGAAGCGTCAGGTCAAACAGATGACGGAAACGAATTCAGATGAAATGGATTCAGATGAAACGAATGGAACAGACGGGGGAATGCTGAAGGCAGCTGCAGAGTCTTTGGATGAGGATGGCCGTGAATAAATATCGCTTTTTGCAGGCAGTTCTGGCATTGATCTTTGTGATTAGTGCCGGGATCCTGGCTTATCAGAGGTATATCTTCCGATGAAGAACCGGGAGGCGGTGGAACGGCTGAAAGAAGACTTTCCGGAGGGGGAGCTCCCTCCGGGCGGTTCCTCCTCCCATGGAAACTCCTCACCGGCTGGGAAAGAAAAAGGAATCCCGACTGTAGATCTTGCTGCCATTCGGGAGAAATATCCGGATGTTCAGGGGTGGCTTGCCATTTCCGGCACAAATATAGATTATCCGGTGCTTCAGAGCGGGGAAACGAACCCGGAGTATTATCTGAAGCGCGATTATAAGGGAGAATGGAATGCAAATGGAAGCCTGTTCCTACAATGGAATTGTAAAGTGTCTGAAAGTAAAAATCTCGTCGTCTACGGGCATAACATGAACAGCGGGGCGATGTTCGGAAATCTGGATGATTTTGCAAATGCAGAGTATTGTAGCGAACACGCCAAAATCTTCTTCCAGACAGAGGAAGGAGTTGCAGAATATAGAATCGCAGCATTCATGAAAGCGGATGTTCGGATGTTCCCGTTCCAGCAGGCAGAGTTTTCCAGCATGGAAGGGCTGAGGGATTATCTGGTTCAGGCAAAAGCCTTGAGTATGTTCAAGATGGAAGAAAATGATTCAGATTTGTTTGAGAATGACAGGACAGCAGAACCGGATCAGGTGTTGACCCTGGTGACCTGCTCTTACGAGTGGAAAAACGCCAGAAATATCATTGTGGCAGTAAAGGAAGGAATGGTAGAATAAAAAGTGTTCGGGATTAACGGTTTCCGGAACAATTTGTGGAATCCTTCATCAAAAGTTTCGATCTTAGACGGCAGAAGGGTGTTCAAAAAAGATGAGATTCAGAATAAGTAGTGACACAGTGCGTCGAAGTATCCAGCTTTAGACGGCGAGAAAGTGTTCAAAAGCAGAGGTTTCTGGAACAATTTGTGACACTCTTCATCAGAGATTCCGTCTCAGACGGCAGGAGAGTGTTCGAAAGAGGCAGGCTTTGGAACATTTTTGCAACGCCGCGTGGCATAAACGAAGAAAGTGTTCAAAAGTAATGGATTTGAGAGCAAATGGTGGCATAGTTCGTCATAATATTTGGTTTTAAACGGCGGGGAAGTGTTCAAAAGCAACGATTTCTGGAACAATTTATGATTCAGTGCGTCAGCTTATCCAGTCCTAGACGGCGGGGAAGTGTTCAAAAACGACGTTTTTCTCCCCTGTATCGATTGCTGGACTGAGAGGATATGAAAGTGTTCGAAAGTAGAGGCTTCTGGAACAATCTGTGGCTTAGTGTATCAAAGTATCCGGCCCTAACCAATGGAATTGTGTTCAGAATCGACAAAGGTGTGATAAGATTTCTTTGTGACAGCTGGTACCTACCATAAAATAGCCAGCAACAGGAGGAAAGCATATGTTATACACAAAGGAACAGAAAGCAGAATTAGAAGAAATGGCTGCAGCATTCGGAGAGTACCTAAAAAATAGTGAATACCTTGAGTTACTCTGGTCGGACAAGATTGGGTATATTTTACTGAAGCTCAGTATACCTGACCGAAGCCTTCCATTGGCGCCGGTGGTGATAGAGGATGGGGAGATGCTGTATGAGGAACTGCTGATAGAGATAGCCAACGATGTGCTGGAATACACAGGGAATGAACATGACAGGGCGAACGCAGATCCGTTGGAGAGGGAAGAAATAAAAAAGCGGTTTCATCCATATATGGAACAATTCCCGCAATACCAGAAACTGGCAGAGGATATCCTGATGGGAAGGGAGCGATAAGCAGGAAAGAAATGAGATAGCAAGGAACCGTTTGCCTTGGATAGCTGGCAAAGGGGATTTATTGAAAGGAGAGAAAATTTATGTTGGAGATTGGTGCAATTGTATGGGGAGTGCAGGATGTTTTACGGGCCGTGGAGTTCTGGAGCCAGGCATTGCACTATCAGTTGAAATATCCGGCTACAGAAGGGTGGGCGATCCTGATCCCCACGGAGGGAACAGGGGTTCAGATATCCATTAATAAGGTGTCTTCCCCGAAAGCAAAAAGGCATCATATAGATCTGTTCACAGACGACCAGGCGGGTGAAGTAGAGCGGCTGTTGGCGCTGGGGGCGACAAGAAAGGCGTGGAATTACGAGCCGGGCGCCGATTATGTAGTGCTGCAGGATCCGGACGGAAATCCGTTCTGTGTGGTTCAGCGTTAGAGAAGGAACGGGAAATAACAAAATATTTATGGGTAACTGGCACAAGATCTGTTCGATATGGGAATGTATCTTGTGCCTTTTTGACGCCATGCAGCTTGTCGTATGGCATAGGATTTGAAAAGGAAGGTGTTTGATAATGAAACGATTTTATACAGCGGAATCAGTAACCGAAGGGCATCCGGATAAAGTGTGCGACCTGATCGCAGACAGTATTCTGGATGAATGTCTGAAAGAGGACAGTGGCTCAAGGGTAGCCTGTGAGGTACTGGCGACCAGAGGGAACCTGCTTGTGGCAGGAGAGATCACCAGCAGGCATGAGCCATATGTAATTGGGATTGTGAAGAAAGTCTTAGAGGACATAGGGTATCATACGGAGGGGCTGAATATTGATGTGCAGATCCACCGGCAGAGTCCGGACATTGCCGGGGCAGTGGAACATTCTTATGAAAAACGTCAGGGAATGTCCAAAAAGGCAGGTATGGAGAGAGGCGCCGGAGACCAGGGCGTGATGATCGGATATGCCTGCAGCGAGACGTCACAGATGATGCCGATGCCCGTAGTGCTGGCCAACCGGATTGTCCGGGAGTTATCGGCCTGCAGGCGCAGTGGATATATCACAGGAATCCTGCCGGACGGGAAAGCACAGGTAACAGTGGAGTATGAAGAGGGAAAGCTGGTGCGGGTGGACAGTGTGATTGTGTCCTGCCAGCATACGGAGGACAAAAACCTGCGCATGCTGGAACAGGAAATTCAAAATAAGGTGCTGCTTCCGGCGCTGCGTCCTCTCCCTCCCGATGAGGACACGCAGTTTTTCATCAATCCATCCGGACGGTTTGTGGCCGGCGGGTTTGATGCGGATACCGGATTGACAGGAAGAAAACTGATGGCAGACAGCTATGGCAGTATGGCACCCCACGGCGGAGGCGCTTTTTCCGGAAAGGATTGTTCTAAAGTAGACCGATCCGGAGCTTATATGGCCCGATATATAGCGAAAAATATCGTGGCGGCCAACCTTGCCGGCAGGTGCCAGGTATCCCTTGCCTATGCCATCGGTGTGGCATGGCCGGTCATGGTGCAGGTCGATACCTTTGGAACCGGGAACGTGTGTGCCGACGACTGTCTGGCAGCGGCGGTTCCTCTGGTATTTGGACTGACACCGGTGCAGATCTGCGACACGCTTGGCCTGGACCGCCCGATCTTCCGGAGGACTGCAGTATACGGACATTTTGGCAGGAAAGAGTTCCCGTGGGAACGGACAGATAAAATAGAAGCCTTGAAGAATGCGGTGATGTAATGTCCTGGTACAATGAGGAACAGCTCGAAGCGGCCCGGCAGATGACAGCGATGGAATATCTGCAGAAGTACCAGCCTTACCGCCTGAAGAAAGCTTCGGCAAGGAACGAATGGGAACTGACAGACCATGACAGTTTCAAGATCAATGGCATCACCAGTAAATGGCATTGGAAGTCGAGGGATATCGGCGGGATCAGCGCACTGAATTTTTTGGTGAAGGTGGATGGGATGGAGTTTAAGGAAGCGGTGGAACAGCTGCTTGGGGAAGAGCCATCGTATATCCCGCCATCGCCGGAGGAAAAGGAGAAGAAACCATTTATGCTTCCAGAACGTTACCCAAACTGCGGCCGGGTGCAGGGCTATCTTTGCAAAAGAGGAATCAGTGCGGAAGTGATCCGCTACTGCAGGCAGCTGGGAATCCTTTATGAAAGCGCACCATACCATAACGCTGTTTTTGTCGGTATGGATGAAGAGAAGAAGCCCCGGTATGCTTTCCTGCGGGGGATTTATGACCGGGATGGGAAACCATTCCGGATTGAGCAGGCAGGAAGCGATAAGAGGTATGCATTTTGTGTTCCGCCGGTGAAAGAAAGCCGCCGGGTAGCGGTATATGAAGCCTGCATTGATGCCCTTGCCCATATGACATTGGAGGGCAATACAGCAGACAAATACCGTCTGGTTCTCGGCGGGATCAGCGCGCCGAAGGAAGGAGAGAAGCGGAAGCCGGGGAAGAACCCGCCGGCCTTGGAATCGTTCCTTTCAAGGCATCAGGAGGTTCAGGAGATCGAGATCTGTACGGATCATGATTTTGCAGGGAAATGGGCATGTGAGCAGATGAAGCAGAACTATCAGGGGAGGTATCATATCCTGGAAAATCTTCCGCAGACAGAGGGGGCAGATTATGGCGATCTGGCACAGAGGGAGGCAGAGAAGAGAATGATTAAAAAGTATGAGTGGGGAAGGTGAAAGAGATAGGAACAGAGCAGGAAGAAACCGAAAGAGAAGTAATAGAAACCGAACTGTTATCTAGATTAACAGGGAGGATCTTTCCAGATGAGGATTATTCCGAAGAGGATTATTCCGAGCCAGAGAATTTTGACCCGGAGTGCAGAGAGCTGGTGGACGGCGCTGCTCTTGTAAAATACGAAGATGCAATCCGAAAGCTGGTGGACCAAAATAATCAGATGCGCAATCCAGGGAAAACACCATGTAATTTGATGGAATATTTTTCGGGAAGTGATACGGTAAAGCGCAAGGTAGAAAGTGCAGTTATATCCATAAAGAAAATAGATGGTGTGTTATATGGCTGTACCACTCTTAAACTTCGTGAATCTTTGGATGAAAAAGAATGGTGTGAATTGAAAGAATATATGGAAGGGCAGTACAGCGACGGCTGGGGTGAACACATCGGGCGAAGGGAAATTCCCTTTGATGGCGGAACCCTTTATCTACAATTTTGGCAGTATTATGATTTTCATTTCTTTCATAAAGAAGAGATCTGTGTCAGGGAAGCTGTGGAAGAAGACCGCAGGCTTCCCCGGTTGAGATTACAAGGACATGAGGGAAATATTTTTTCGATTCTGGTTAAGGTAAGGCAGCTTCTAGTCCAGAATGGTCAGGAACAGGAAGCAGAGGAATTGCTTGACAGGATAGGAGAATCCGTCAGTTATGGGCAGGCGCTTGGAATCCTTGGTAAATATGTGGAAATGGAACAAGATCTGCCGGTTCAGGGCTTTAGATCAAGAGAGCTGGGAGATAAAAAAGACCGAAAGAATGAGGAATGCAGATAATGAAACTGTATCGTGAAAAATCTTCTGCAGACATAAGGCAGATTATAGTGATCCGGTACAGCGGGAGGCAGAGAAGAAGAGAATAAAAAAGTATGAGTGGGAGAGGTGAGAGAAATGGAGGCAGAGAAGAGAGAAATTGACGGAGAACCGATAGAAATGGAACTGCTTTCTCCGCTGACTGGAGAATTTTTCCCAGACGAATGGGAGGAAGACATGGATTATTCCGACACGGAGGAAGGAGAATTTTTCGATGGCAGGGAGCTTTTGCAGTATGAGGAATCCATTCGAGACCGGGTAGAGGAAGAAAACCGGTTGGATTCGGGTGCAGGAGATCCCTGTAACCTGATGGTATATTATGACGGGCAAGATGAAGTTAAGCGTAAGGTGGAAAGTGCAGTGATATCTATCAAAAGCAGGGGAGATACTTTGTATGGATGTACAACATTGAAGCTTCGTGAGCCTCTGGATAAAAAGGAATTATCGGAATTGATGGATTATGTCCAGGGCCAGTACAGCGACGGATGGGGAGAAGGATTTGAGCAGAGGGAGATCCCTGTTGACGGTGGAAAATTGTATGTACATTTTTGGCAGCCCGAAGGGTTTCGCTTTCTGAGTGAAGCAGAGATTGGCAAGCTGGCGGCGGGAGAAAACCATAAGCGACCACGGATGCAGCTGCTTGGACGTGACGGAAGTATCTTTGTGATCATGGCAAGGGCAAGGCAGTTGTTGGTTCAGAACGGACAGCCAAAAGAGGCCAAAGAGATGCTTGACAGGGTGAAAAACACGAGGAACTATCACCAGGCACTGGCGATTGTCAGTGAATATGTGGAGACAGAATTGAGTCCGCAGATCCGGAAAGAAAGGAGTGAGCCAAGAGAAGAGAAGGATGAGAAGAACCTAAAATCAGAACAGAAAGAGCAGAAGAAAAGGAGTGGTGACAGCAGATGAGATTAACAGTATATATGCCGCTTATCGGAAAGCTGGAAGATAGGCAGGGGAATCCGGTCAAGACACTATACGGAGATGAACTGGCGGCATTTCAGGATGCCATATTGGAAAGACTGCCCACTGATCCGGCATTTACATTTTCACAGGATTACCAAGAGTTTATTAATGATCCAAAGTATTATGAAAATGGAAAAGTAAAGAAGATGGAGGTACGCATCAAAAACGGAGAGGATTCCATATACGGGGAAATGAGTTTTATCAGTGACATTGCATTGACCAGAGGGGAACAGGAGGAACTTGGCAGGCGCATGGATGAGCGGTTTTTAGAAGGATGGGGTGAACAGTTCCAGGAAATCCCGATTCCGGTAGAAGAGGGGATCTTAAGGATTCAGGCAGAAAATCCCTATACTTCGCAATTTCTAATGGATGTGCCGGATTACACGGAAAATGTCCATTTGAAATATAAGATCACAGAGCAACAGCATCCGAAATATCCAAAGCTTCGCCAGATTCAGGCTCTTAGGGATATCGGGCCAAATGTCAGAGAAGGCGACCTCGGAGGATATGTAGAGCGGGAATGGAACCTGGACCAGCAGGGAGACAGCTGGATCCATCCGGGAGCGGTCTGCCGTGAACGTGCAAGGATCCAGATGGATGCACAGCTGCTTGGAAAATCCATAGCAGAAGGAGAAGCCATGGTGTCGGGGCAGGCGCAGATATATGGAAACTGTACTGTGCAGGGAAATGCCTATGTAAGCGATGCACGGATTGGGGATGATGTGCTGGTTACGGGAGATGCCATTGTACAAAAGGCACCCGGAGGCACAGGGTTACCGATTATCTGTGGAAAGAGCCGGATCCAAGGCATGGTAGTCGGGAAAGTCCGGCTTAAGGATGAGATCGTTGCTGCAGGGGAGAGCCGGATGTGCCTGGAGGAAAAACGGGCTGATATGGTTCGAAAAAAGAGAGAGGAAGAAAGATAGGAAAAGGTAGAACGGATGGAACAGAAGAAATATGAGATTACAGATATCGCACATCCGAAGTATCCATGGCTCCATCGGATCCGCGCCCTGGTTCCTGTCAATGAAGATGTGAAAGCTGGAGATTTAGGTGGGTATGTCCAGACTGAGGACAATCTCAGCCAGAAAGACACCTGTTGGATCTATGACCAGGCGATCTGCTGTGAAGACGCTATGGTGCGTAAAGACGCCCGGATGTATGACGGGTCCATGGCGAGAGGGTCAGCGTTGATTGCGGGGGATGCCCGGATGTATGAAAGAGCCTGTGCCGATGGGAACTGCTGTATCCGTAACGGAGAGATTAAGGAGGATGCAAGAGTAGCGGGATCGGCTGTGGTCACGGTAGATGCAGGCGGCCTTTTCCCCTTGATAGCCGGAAACAGCAGGGTCTATGGAAATGTCTGCGGCTGGTATGTGGTAAAGGATGTGGTGCTTCCGGGAGAGAACTGCCGGAATCCCACCCCGGATCTGTTTATATTGGAACATGGGAAGAAGAACGTATTGGTAAAGGAAAGGAGGCTTAAGGCCCCAGGAGAGCCGGAAAAAGCAAAAGAAGGAAAACGAGGGTTGGAACGATGAAAAAAAGAAAGGATGATGCCTATGGAAAAAACTTTGGAACTGGAAGAGATCCTGAAGGACAGAATGCACCCGGAAGAATCGGTGGGCGGAGAGAGGTGGAGGATCCTGCATGGGGATACCCTAAAGCTGGTAAAAGCCTTACGTCCGGGAATCTTTGATGCGGTCATTACGGATCCGCCCTATGCTTCCGGAGGGACGAAGCAGAATGAGCGGAACCGGACGACCAACCAGAAATACAGTAGTATGAAGCCGGGGAATGCCTTGCCGGATTTTGACGGAGATAATAAAGATCAGAGATCATGGACCCATTGGATGGCTGAGTGGCTGTATGATGTAAGGAAAGCCTGCAGAAGCGGCGCTCCGATCTGTCTGTTCATTGATTGGAGGCAGTACCCGTCTATCACCGATGCCCTGCAGTGGGCAGGATGGATCTGGAGGGGAACCGCTGTGTGGGATAAGGGGAACTCCCGCCCGCAGAAAGGACGTTTCCGCCAGCAGGCAGAATATATCGTGTGGGGCAGCAACGGACCGATGCCGATCAGCCGTCCGGTAGCATGCCTGCCGGGTGTGTTCCGGTATGGGAATCCCCAGAACCGGATCCATGTGACGGAAAAGCCGCTGCAGCTGATGAAGGATGTGATCCAGATCTGTGAGCCGGGAGGGAGAATTTTAGATCCCTTTGCCGGATCCGGGACTACCATCCTTGCGGCTGTAGAAGAGGGATATGAGGCAGTCGGGATTGAAGTGACCGACGCCTATTTTAAATTAGGAACAGACCGTGTACGGATTGCGTTGGAAGCAAGAGAAGGAGAAGCGGAGGAAACAAAAAATATAAGTAGAAGAGATGATACTATGATGAAAGAATCTGTGAATCAGGTGAAAGAAACAGGAGAAGAAATGTAGCAAGGCATCCAATGGGATGCCTTAAATTATGCCAGAAGAGGGGGCAGGCATCCAATAGGATGACTGGAAATCCGTCCTGGTAAAAATTAGAAGAGGTGATGGAGTTTGGAAAATCAGAAGATCCTGAACGAAAGGCTTCGGGAAATGGTGAATCGGGAACAAGAAGCATTCCGTCAAGATGTCCTTATCAAATGTCCGGAAGAGATCTACAGCATGGCACAGGAGATTGCTGTGAAGGAGGAATTAGCCGCATTCATTAAAAATACGGAGTTTTCTGCTCAGGCGGCGGATGCAATGCTGAAAGCAGGAAATGTCTTGCAGAATATTTATATAGAAGCGGATTCACGGGGACTGATCGGAGAAAAAATCCTGATCCGTGCAGTGTCAATTTATGAGAAATTGCTCGTAAAGGAAGAAAGAAAACGGTCAGGGATGGAGCGATAGGAAGGAGGGGTGCGAATGGAGATAGCATTGGCTTATGTGTGCTGCCCTGCAGATGCGGGGAAAATGAAGATGCAGAAATACTGCCGGAAGATTTATGAGCTGGGATATGTACCGGTCTGCCCGCAGTTTGGATTCTCCCCGTTTTTGGAGGAAGGGGATGCGGAAGACATGCAGGCGTTTCAAAGGATGTCACATATGGTACTCAGGAGGTGCCGGATGGTAGTAGTCTGCGGGAAAGAGATGACCGGAACCATGAATACAGAGATCAGCATTGCAGACCGGAACCATATCATCTGCACGACACTGGATGGGCTGATCAGAATCAAAGAAGCAGAATGATGGGTGTGTATATAGATTTTGCCGGGCGAAGGCTGAATTTACCGGTGCGACAGGTTTTGCAAGCATAGCGTTTGGATATCCAAACGCACTTTGGGGAGAACCCCAAACCCCCGTAATCTGATGCATTTTTATCAATTGAACTGGATTCGGGAGGATATGGAAACAGCCGGAAGTAAAAATGTCTGGCAGAAAACCAACCATCAACAGGAACGATAGGAGGCGGTTTATTTGAGTATCCGTACAATTACAACAGAGGACCTTCAGTGCATGGAAGGCAAAGAAGGACTCATCCTGCAGGGGTGCGGCGACGATCTGCAGGAATGGGTGGATGGGATCAATGAAATGTTTACCGAAGCAGGCATTTTGAAGGATGGAAGTAAATTTGAAGATATTTCCGCTTTTCAGTATGGGGAGCTTACCTGTCTGTTCTATCCCTTCGAGGGTGTGAAGCTGGAAATGGGGAAACTTGCCATGTGGCGTTTACAGACCCATGAGGCTTTTGGAGGCACCTGGCTTTCCGACTTTGTGCCGAACCGTCTGGGCGGATTCATTGGGGAACCTGAGCCAGAGCCGGAAAAGCCGGGCTGCGCTCTGATTGGCCAGGATGGGAACATTTTTAACCTGGCAGGGATCGCAGCCCGTACTCTCCGCAGGAATGATATGAAAGATCAGGCAAAGGAGATGTTGGATCGGGTGTTTAGTTCCGGCAGTTATTATGAGGCGCTGAGCATCATCGGCGAATATGTGAATATCACGGATTCCGAGGCGAAGCCGGCCAAAAGACAGAAAACGCCGAAGCAGCAGGAACGGTAAGGAGGGCGAAAAGTAGCCAGAAAAAGCATTGCCGTATCGGGACAGAAGCAGATGATAGAGAAAAGGAAGAGAGGGGAAGTCACAAATATGTTTGGAGTGGGATTGCTGACAGGCATGGTACTTGGAGGGATAGCAAGCCTGTTCCTGCTGTGCATGGTCATCGCAGGGAGCAGGGCAGACCATAGGATGGAGCAGGCAAGAAGCGAGACGGGAGAACCGGATGGAATAGAGCGGTCGGGAACAGCAGAGGATAGTAGGGGAAAAGAAGAGGGCAGAAGGATCCAGTTTGTGGATATCTATAACCAGAATCTTTTCTGTATCGAAGACAGGGAAGGCATTGAACTGTTTTATGAAAACGGAGACAGGCAGACCTGCCTCTGCCATTACCTGGACAGGCGCCATGTCTCCATTGACGGGAAACGGTGGGAAATACTTGCCTTTGCCAGAAGGATGGATAAACGGAAGATTGTTTTTATTCCATTGTCAAAGCAGAGAAGGGAAGGAGGTGTTGTGGCATGAAGAAAAAATATATTGCAGTAATTATTTTAATAGGAGTGGCGGGATATTTTGTATGGAAGAGAGGATGTAAATAGGAATGGAAGAGCAGAAGATCAAGAAAGCCAGATTCTATTTCCGTATGACTGACTTGGTTCATTTGAAAGAGTACCCGGCAGACAGGGAACCGGAGGCATTTCAGATTATCCGCAGGTTCTGCCTTCCAGAGTGGAAGTTTATGGAGTTTGCTTCAGACCTTGCAAGGAGAAATCCATGGCTGAACCGTCCGGATGCAAGAGCGTTCTATTATGAGACCGGAGAAAATCGGAAGTGTGCGGTAATAACCACGAACGATAGCATGGAAGCCATCCTGGTAGACACGCAGGGGTATGATTATGCCCGGATCTGTGCCTATATTCCGGATTATCGTCAGCTGGAATTATCGGGTGTCCCGGTCACTTATTATAACGGAGTCAAGGCAGTGGAAGGGAGAGAACCCTTTATAGAGACGGCTGTCTTCTATCGAGGGGCAAATACGCTGTATACCTCTGTTGACCGTAATCCACACAGCCATGAGGATTCTTTCCAGATTGAGAAGCAGGTAATATTAACGGATTCTGATTATATGGAGTTTGCAACGAATATGAAGGCGGATTATGAATTCCTGTTCGCTAATCACAGCTCGATGTATTTTGAACCGGACCGGCAGTGTTGGCATTGCCTTTTTGTGACCGGCGAATATGCGCCGGGCGGGATCCTGGTAGACGCAGAAGGGTATGCCCATGCGGAGTATGCAGCCCTGATTCCGTATAAGAAGAGGGTTGATCTGTCAGGTGTCCCGGTGGAAAGCTATCTGCCGGGCAGACCTGCAGAAAAGCCGGAGCAGGAAAAATTCCAGACAAAGGAAGACGGGAAGGAAAGGCGGGAAGAACGATGAGAAAACGAAACCATGTGATTCCCCTGCGCTTAAATGCGAAGGAGCTGCGGTATCTGGAAGAACAGGTGGAAAAGAGCGGCCTTCCCCGTGAGGAATATCTCCGGACACTGATCATGGGCGGGGAGGTGCATGCCAAACCCTGTGAGCACCATGCGGACCTGCTCCGTAAGATTGCCGGGCTCTGCAACAATGCCAACCAGCTTGCCCATGTAGCGAATGCCTCCGGCACTGCCAGCCCGGAGAGCCTGCAGAAAATGCAGAGGATTGCCAGAGAGACCTGGCAGATCGTGAAAGAAGAATGGTAGCGGCAGATGGCATATACCAGTATCATCCCCGTCCACCGCCTGGACCGGTCGATTACTTATATCCGGGATAAAGAAAAAACAGTGAAAAATGTACAGTCTGCCGGTTCGCTGGAAGAGGCGGTTGATTATGCCCTGAACAGGGAGAAGACAGAGCAGACCGCATTTGAGGATTCGATAGGATGTACCTGCGCTTCCGCCTATGCGGATATGGTGGCGACGAAAAAGAGATTTCATAAAACAGGCGGCGTGCAGGGTTATCACCTGATCCAGAGCTTTGCGGCTGACGAGGTGACGCCGGAACTGGCACATCTGGTCGGGCAGGAACTGGCCGAGGAACTTTTGAAGGGAAGGTTCGAGGCCGTGATCACAACGCATCTGAATACCAATCATTACCATAACCATCTGGTCTTTAATTCCGTCAGCATGACGGATGGCAGGAAGTATCACAGCAACTGCAAAAATTATTATGGTGAGATTAGACGGATATCAGATGAGTTGTGCAGGAAATACGGCCTGTCCGTGATCCAGACCAATGACAGCAAAGGGATGCACTACAGCCAGTGGCAGGCAGAAAAAGAAGGGAAACCAACCTGGAGGACAGCCATTCGTCTGGATATCCGGGAGGCGGTAAAGAGCAGTTTTACATGGAAGCAGTTCCTTACCGCAATGGAGCAGAAAGGGTATGTCTGGAAGCTGGATCGGAAATATATCGCATTGAAAGCGCCGGGAATGGAGCGTTATGTGCGGATGAAAAGCCTTGGGAAGAACTATACGGAGGCGGCTGTCCGGCGGTGGATCTTAGAACCCAGGAGCAAAAACTTCAAACCCGCTGGAAGAGAAAAAGCGGCTTCTCCGGTCAGGAAATATACCGGACTTCAGGCTCTCTATTACGCTTATCTTTATCAGATGGGAGTATTTGGGAAACGTCCCGGGAGAGTTCCCTATCAGATCCATGCCGATATCCGCCGCCTGGATCAGAGAATTGCACAGATGGAATTTCTTAAGAAGCACAGTATCACTACCCGGGAACAGCTTCAGGCATATCAAAAACCATTAGAAGAGCAGGTGCTTCTTCTTATAAAGGAGAGACAGGGACTATACCGGAAGGAACCGGGAGCAGAGCGGATTGCCAGGATTGGGGAGGAATTAAAACCTTTGCGGAAGGAGATCCGGATGTGTGTGAAGATCCGGCAGCATTCCCAAGAGATAGAAGAGCGGATGCGACTGGCAGAACAGGTATCTCAGGAACAGAAACAACGAAAGGAACAAATGGACAAACAGCAGAACGACCGAAAAAAGACGGAGAAAGAGCGTGATGGTCAGCTTCTGAAATAAAAGATTTAGAAGACAGGAGTGCGAGATAACAAAAATAAAATATGTAACCTAAAACAGAAGAGATCAAGATAAAAATGACAGGGAAGGAGGATGTGAGATGACGGAGGAAGAAAAAAATCAGAGTTCTGGTGAGCAGAAAAATGAAGCAGGAATCAGTGTAAATTATTATTCCATCGATGAAGATGCGGCGCGCCGGGCAAAGGAGATGAACAGTTTCTTTGGATATCAGCCGGGAAGCGCTACGGAAGAATACCGAAGCCGTGTAGATGAAGCAGCAGAGATAGCGAAGCGTCAGAAAGAGAAGGTTGACCCGCTGTACCATGAGAAGATTGACCGGCTTTTGGATAGCTATGCCCGGAGACTGGCAGCGAACCTGAACCAGAGCTATTTGATCGATGCCAGAGTGCCCTCGGTGATGGTAGCAGGACCGGCAAATTTCCCGACGAGGAAAAAGGAAAGGCAGAATGCATCAAGGGCAAGGAACATGGAAGAGCGGCTCCAGATACAAGGGCTTCTGGACAAGATCAGGGGTACCGGAACCAGTGGGATCCGTGCAGACCATCCCCATGCTTTGGAGCAGCTGGAGCAGAAACTGCAGAAATTAGAGCAGTCCCAGCAGATGATGAAGGATGTCAATGCATTTTATCGGAAACACCAGACATTAGAGGGGTGCCCGGTATTAGATACGGAGCAGATAGAAAAGATAGCGGCTTCCATGGCACAGTCCTGGCATCCGCAGTCCAAGCCGTTTCCTTCATATGCATTGACGAATAACGGTGCGGAGATTCGCCGTATCCGGTCTCGGGTTGAGGAACTGAAGTACAATACGGAGGTTGGATTCTGCGGATGGGAGTTTGAAGGAGGGAAGGCTGTGGCAAATCAGGAAGCGAACCGCCTCCAACTATTTTTCGAAGAAAAACCATCGGCAGAACAGAGGGCAGAGTTAAGGCATCAGGGATTTGTATGGGCTCCGAAGGAGTGCGCATGGCAGAGACAGCTGAACCGGCAGGCAGTCCTAGCAGCCGGAAGGCTTCCGCTTGTGAAACCGCTCTGCGGAAAGGCTCCGCTGGAACTACAGCCAAAAACAGAAAAGAAACATAGCAGAAAGAAGGAGGAAGAAGCAAGATGAACCTTGGAGGTGAAGCAGCGGATCAGGTTGTCCGGTATTCTTTAGAAGGACTGGACCATGGACTCAGACTGTCAGGAACGATGGCGAAGAATTTGGCAGTCTTTTTTGCGGCATTATTAAAGAGCAATAAGAAGAGTTATGGTAAGATCTGCATGGCGCGTATGCTCAAAGAAAACCGGCCGCTGAAATTCTTTACAGTCCCGTCAAACCGAATCCATGAGTTTGCGAAGGAAGGGAAAAAGAGAGGGCTTCCCTATGTAGTCATCCGTGACCGGAAGAACCCGGGGCAGTGCGAGCTTATGGTATTTGCCGATGATGCGGCGAAGGTCAACCGGGTGATGGATAAGATGAACCTGGATTTCCTGAAATCCGAGAATGGCATGGCAGTACAGGAAGTCACCGGTAAGGAAACAGAACTGCATCCAAAAGGAGATACGAAAAAGCAGGAGGCCATGGAGCAGGCAGGACAGGACGCTCCGGTAAAAACAGAGACCGTGGAGATGCCGGAGGGAGAAGTCCAGTTTGAACTCAGTGACAGGGAGGATGACTTTAACATCGGGGATCTGCTTGGAGATGTAGGAAATTTTACCCAGGCGCAGGAAGAAGTGAGTCCATCCGGAACTTCCTCGCGCAGCAGAGATACTTCTACCGCGCAGGGAAAGGGGAGTGAGAAACCCTCTGTGCGGAAAGAACTGGAGCAGATCAAAAAAGAGAAGCAGGAGGCCGGGAAGAAACAAAAGCAGAGAAATCAAAACCGTGGAAACCGCAGGAGCAGGAAGAAAAATAAGATAAAAGGGAAAGGCAGGTAACATAAGATGGATTTATCACAATATTTATCCAATGAGGCAGGGAATTCCATAGACGCACAGCAGCAGTTATCAAAAGAGGAATATGCGGCGCTTAAGAAGCAGGAGCGGGAGGAACTGTGGGCAGGGATCGATGTAAAGGCACAGGAAGTATTCAAGGACGGGGAATCGTTGAAAGGATTCCTTAATTTTATGGCACAGTGCAAGCCACAGAAGGCAGCAAACCTTTTGCTGCTATACAGCCAGAACCCGGAGATCCGGCAGGTAAAGACCTTTGACAGCTGGAAGAAGGAACACAAGACCTTAAAGACCGGGGTGCATGGTTATACATTCATCGCAGACCAGACTTACGAAAAAGATGGGGAGATCCATCAGGGGTATCGGATCTGCAAGGCGTATGATATCAGCCAGATCCGTACCAAACAGCCGGAGGAGAAGCCCCCGAAGCCGATGGGGGAATTGATGGCGGCGCTCCTTAAGGATACGGATACCAGGATCAGTATTGCGGACAACCTGCCGGAGAATGTGCAGGCGCAGTACATTCCGGGACAGAGAACCATCTTTGTACGAAACGGTATGGGTGAGGAAATGACGTTCCATGCCATTAATCGGGAACTGGCCTGTGCCGCGTTGGATGCCCACGACGGTACCTACAGCCGTGCCGCCGTAGCGCCCCAGGCATTCTGTACCGCTTATGTGATCGCGCAGAAATACGGAGTGAGCACAGCAGGCTTCCAGTTTGATAAAGTATGTGAGACACAAGGCAATGGCAGTAAGGAACCGCAGGATCTCCGCAATTTTATCAGCGACGTCAAAAACAGCGCCTACCGTATCGCAAGGCACATGGACCGGAACCTGGGAGAGCCGGAACAGGAATTTACTGCGGATGAATTTGCCGTGTCAGAATCCGAAAACACCGGAAAGAAACAGAAGGGAAACAGGGCGAAAAATAAGCAGGAGCCAGAGCGTTGATTCGGCAGATGAAGAGGCAAGGGAAAGGTGCTGAAACGCTGGAAAAAAGGACGTTCTTTCTGCAAAATACAGTGGATATCCCGGCGGCTTTGTGGTAGTGTTGTGCTTGAGAAAAAGCGGCAGGATGGAGGTGCCTTATGGAGAAACAGAGATGTATCAGAGCAGATGAGATCACAAGAAATATGTTAGTCCACGCACTGCGGGAGGTGTTCCGGCAGGAAAATGAGAAGGGGATGCCGGTGGAGGTGACCAGAAACCTGATCCTCCGATTGGCATACCTGGAAGGAAAGAAGCTCTTTTTAGACGAGGAAGAATATAAGAAGGCGGTGCAGGCGCTGAATGGCCTGCGGGATGGATTTATCCAGAACGGAAGGTATACGGATGGAATAGACATTGTGTTGATGAAAGTGATGCGTTCCAAATATAAGCGATGTGCGGTGAGATGAAGCCTTTGATTTAAGAATATATACCTGGTCGGAAAATGATTGAAAAATAGTTGGAGAAGTATTCAGGTGCTGTTTGTGCTATTAAGAAAAAAGTGTTAGTCAATAAGTGTGTTGGTGTGCCAAACAAAGGCAAATATTTTGCTGTTCATAATTATTAGAAATATGCTGACCAACACCAGAATAAAGAAAAGCAAGAGAAAAGGTAATGGCAGGGAATGTGCGGAGTAGGTACCGCTTTCTCTGTCTTTTATTTCTGTGGGCACTGAGCTAAGCGTTCATATTTGCATGTACATTTGGCGATTGGCGCGAGAGATGAATGTTTGGTTACTCTGTAGAGGGGAAGTTGATTCTGCAAACTGTATATGGGAATCAACTGTGTAAGTAGAAAGTTTTTGATAGTGATGTAAATTGTGATGTAAATTAGGAAGGGAAGTGATGGTATGCATATTGTGAATGAAAAACAACTGCATTTATTAAGGGAGAGGTATCCAGAAGGAACAGAGGTCTGCCTGGACCATATGGAGGGAGAAAGCCGGATGTCCGCAGGGCTGAAGGGAAAAGTGTTCTGCGTAGATGATGCAGGGCAGATCCATGTTCATTGGGAAAATGGGAGCGGCCTTGCTCTGGTTCCGGGAGTGGATCAGTTTCATAAAACAGGAAATCCGGAGAAAAAGAAAGAGAAGGAGGAACCATCCCGGTAAAGAGGGGCGGGAAGTCAGAATGGATCATCTGGCTTTTCGCCCTTCCTATTGTCTGGTGGGCGGCTGTGCTGATCGCAGATTCCATGGAGACGGGAAGAAATCTGATGGAACTTCTGGAAATCCTGACGGAGAAAATGAACCATCCGTTCCGGATACATTTCAATGAATATACGTTGAAAGCAGTAGTGCTTTGTACGGTTTTATATGGAATGGGAATCGGTATTTTCTATGCGAACAGCAGGAACTACCGCAGGGGAGAGGAACATGGTTCTGCCAAATGGGGCGATGTTAAGAAACTCTGTAAGAAATACAAAGGCATGCCGTATGAACAGAATCTCCTGTTGACACAAAACTTCCGTATGGGATTAGACTGTTATAAGCACCGGAGAAACTTAAATGTCCTGGTGATCGGAGGAACCGGCGCCGGAAAATCACGGACCTATGCTATCCCCAATATTATGCAGTGCAACTGTTCCATGGTGATCACAGATCCAAAAGCTGAATTGCTTCGGAAAACTGGACATCTGCTGAAAAAGAAAGGCTATGATGTCCGGGTGTTCGACTTGATTCATCCGGACACCTCGTTTTGCTATAATCCCTTTGCTTATGTGCAGGATGATAAAGACGTGCTGCGCCTGATTTCCAATCTGATCAAGAACACGACTCCGAAGGGGTCGCAGTCTTCTGATCCATTCTGGGAAAAGAGCGAGACGGCGCTTTTGCAGGCTTTGATGATGTATCTTTTGCATGAAGCGCCTCCGGAAGAACAGAATTTCCCCATGATTATGGAGATGCTGGCTTCGGCACAGGTGAAGGAAGAGGATGAAGATTATGAGTCGCCGTTGGATATCCTGTTCGAACGTTTGGAGATGCGTGACCCGGAAAGTATCGCGGTGAAGCAATATCATATTTACAAACAGGCTGCGGGCAAAACAGCGAAAAGTATCCTGATTTCCGTAGGAGTCCGGCTGGCAGCCTTTAACCTGAAGCAGATCGCGGGCCTGACCTGCACGGATGAATTGGATCTTGCCAGCATCGGGGAAAGGAAAGTGGCGTTATTCTGTTGTATTCCGGATGCAGATACGTCCTTGAATTATCTGGTCGGCATGATCTACAGCCAGTTATTCCAGACACTGTATTATGTGGCAGACCGATTGCACGGCGGGAAGCTGCCGGTGCCGGTACACTGCATTATGGATGAATGGGCCAATGTGGCGCTGCCGGATGACTTTGAAAAAGTGTTGGCAACCATGCGATCACGGTCGATCTCCTGCAGTATTATCGTCCAGAACATGAGCCAGATTAAGGCGTTGTTTAAAGATTCCCACGAAAGTTTGGTCGGCAATTGCGACGAATTATTATACCTTGGCGGCAACGAAAAAGAAACGCATAAATACCTCTCGGAACTGCTCGGAAAGGCGACCATCGACACAAATACTTATGGGCAGACCAAGGGAAAATCCGGCAGTTATTCAACGAATTTTCAGCAGAGCGGAAGGGAACTTTTAATGCCGGATGAAGTCCGCATGCTGGATAATGATTATGCCCTGTTATTTGTCCGTGGAGAACGTGCTGTGATAGACCAAAAGTATAATCTGATGACTCACCCGAATATCAAGGATACGGAGGACGGGGGAGCAAAGCCTTATGACTATGCGGAGGCGCCGCTGGCACATGATCTGCCGGTATTTGATGAAACAAGATGTGAAGACTATGAACTGCTCTCTGGTGATGAATTGGCCGGGGAGTCTTTTTGATTGGAGGAATGCCAGATGAAATTTTATAGAGTTAAGAAAAAATATGGAGCGCAGGGGAAAAAAGGGACAAAACCCATGCCGATGAGTGCAAGGCAGAGGAAGACCTTTCTGGCCTATGCCGTGCTTGTGCTGATGTTTTGTGCAGGTTCGCTTACCGCTTATGCAACAGGAGGGGATCCGCTGACGGTAGTCAATAACCTGTCGACCTTTATCTTTTCTTTAATCCGTGCAATCGGTTTGATCCTGCTTGGCTTCGGGATTGTGCAGGTGGGTTTATCCCTGAAGAGCCATGATCCAAGCCAGAGGGCAAACGGATTTCTGACACTGGCCGGAGGAATCATTATTACCTTTGCCAAAGAGATCCTGGATATGATTGTAGGATGATGAGGCAGTGTATTTCGGAAATGCTTTAACTTTATATATTAGCGTATGCAGGAAGATTGCCGGTGACAACCTTCCTGCAGCATTTTAAGAAGGGAGTGAAAACGATTGGAAAGTGATAACTGGATCGTCCAGAACCTGAATTCTGCGTTGGAAACATGGAATGAAAAGCTGGCGGAGATATGGACGCTGCTGACACAGAATCCGGAAAACTTTAAGGGCGGTGCGATCTGGCAGGTGATGACAGGGATCAATGACACTCTGAAAGCGATCGGCTATGGACTGCTGGTACTGTTTTTTGCAGTCGGGATTGTAAGGACCTGTGCAAGCTATGCGGATATGAAAAAACCGGAGCATGCGGTCAAGGCGTTTATCCGTTTTGCACTGGCACAGGGTGCGGTAATGCACGGACAGGAACTTTTGACAGCGGTGTTCTCCATTGTCCAGGGGATCGTATCCTCCATTATGGCACGTTCGGGGGCGGCTCAGGGGATAGCAGAGCTGCCAGCAGAGATCGTGGAGAAGATAGAGTCCGTAGGGATGTTGGAATCCATCCCGCTGTGGATCGTAACACTGCTTGGCAGCCTGCTGATTACGGTATTGTCATTTATCATGATCCTGACCGTTTATGGCCGGATGTTTAAACTGTATATGTATACAGCGATTGCACCTATTCCCATATCGGCCTTTGCCGGGGAACCGACACAATCCGTAGGCTTAAATTTTATTCGGTCTTATATAGGGGTATGTCTGGAGGGCGCGGTTATTGCACTGGCGTGTATTATCTTTTCTGTGTTCGCGGCAAGCCCTCCGGCCATAGGAGACCAGGGCCTGTCGGCAGTAACCATCGTATGGGATTATGTGGGAGAATTGGTGTTTAATCTGTTGGTATTGGTCGGCGCGGTAAAAGCGTCAGACCGGATTGTGAAAGAAATGATGGGATTATAGGATTATACGAGGAGGAATGATAGATGCATGGAGAAAAAATGTTGAGTTTTGGAAGCGGGGAAAATGCAACAGAGCTGGCAGTAAAAGTATCCACATATTGCCAGGGAAACCGGCTGTATGTAGGGCTCTATAATCAGGGAGATGCCGGATTAGAACCTTTTTCTAATCTGACAGTTAATCTGCCATATCTTCCGGCAGAGTTTAACGAGGGGTACATCAATTGGAACGGCAGCCAGAATCTGCTGGAATTCATTGAGAGACACCAGCTTGGAAAGGTGCTGCCGGAGAAAGGGTATTCCGGATACTGTAAGTTTGCAAAGGTAGCGTTTGATTTAAATAAGTTGGCAGAGCTTGACCCGGCAGGCATGGAAGAATACCGGAGCCAATATCAGACAGAGAAGGGCAGCAAAGTACAAAAGAAAGACGGGATACCAAAAAAAGATAAACAACCGAAGAAAAAGGAAGGAATGGAGAGGTAAGTAGGTATGGAAATAAAAATGAATAAAGAGATCCGGGATTATCAGGAATCCATGTTTTTTGGCCTGAATTTCCGCCAGTTCTTCTGCTCCCTGCTTGCCATCCTTGCGGCGGTAGGGATTTATTTTGGGATGCGGGACCTGGCCGGAGAGGAAGCGATCGGATGGCTATGCATGGTCGGAGCGGCGCCCTTTGCAGCATGCGGATTCTTCAAATACCATGGCATGACCGCCGAGCAGTTTCTGTGGGCATTTATAAAATTAGAGTTTTTGTATCCCAGGAGGCTTCTGTACCGGTCGGAAGATTTGTATTACTCCTGCATGGAGGAAACCATTCTTTTTGGAGAAAAGACGGGAAAGGATGGAAGCAGGATCCGGAAGAAACAGGAAGAGAAAGCAGAAAAATCAGAGAAGAAGAGGCGCAGAAGAAATAGAAAAAAGAAGAAAAGAAGAGGGAGGGATACCGATGATTAAGACACTGAACCAGGCGGTGAAGATGGACCGGGAGAAGTTTCAGGTTCCGAAGTCCGTCCAGCAGGCAGTTCCTATAAAAAGGATCTGGCAGGACGGGATTTTTCAGGTGGGGAATTGCTTTTCCAAATCGTTCCGGTTCTCGGACATCAACTATTATATTGCAAGCAAGAGCGATAAGATGGAGATGTTCCTGGATTACTCGGAACTTTTGAATGCGCTGGATTCCGGTTCATCTGTAAAGATCACACTGAATAACCGCAGGATCAATAAAGAAGAGTTTGAGCAGTCACTCCTGATCCCGATGAAGGGAGACGGTCTGGACAGATACCGGAAGGAATACAATGAAATGCTGCTCTCCAAGGTCAGCGGTACGAATAACAGCATTTGCCAGGAGCGGTATCTGACTGTCAGCATCCATAAGAAGAATGTGGATGAGGCAAGGACGTATTTTGCCCGTGTGGGAACGGACATCGTTACCCATTTGGCAAAGCTGTCTTCCACGGCGGAGGAACTGGACGCCGGAGAGCGGTTAGAGATTTTCCGGGATTTCTTTCAGGCAGGGAACCCGCCCTGCTTCCCGTTTGACCTGAAAGCTTCTGCAAAGAAAGGGGGAAGTTTCAAGGACTGGATCTGCCCGGAGTCCATGGAATTCTATAAAGATTATTTTAAAATCGATGACAGATACGGAAGGGTGCTGTATATGCAGGATTATGCCAGTTATGTGAAGGATGACATGATTTCCGAGTTATGCGGGTTAAGCCGTGACTTGATGCTGTCCATTGACATCCTCCCGGTGCCGACAGATGAGGCAGTGCGGGAGATCCAGAACCGTCTCCTTGGGGTAGAGACGAATGTGACGAATTGGCAGAGGCGCCAGAATGCCAATAATAACTTCTCCGCAGTGGTGCCTTATGATATGGAACTGCAGAGGAAGGAAACTAAAGAGATGCTGGATGACCTGACCACCAGGGATCAGCGGATGATGTTCGGATTGGTGACTATGGTGCATTTGGCAGACAGTAAGAAGCAGTTAAATTCGGATACGGAAACCTTGCTGTCGATAGCGAGAAAGGCTCTCTGCCAGATGTCCGTATTAAAGTGGCAGCAAGTGGACGGACTCAATACGGTGCTTCCTTATGGCCTTCGAAAGATTCAGGCACTCCGGACACTGACTACGGAATCCACAGCAGTATTGATTCCGTTCCACACACAGGAGGTTATGCAGCCGGGCGGGATCTATTACGGGCAGAATGCGGTCAGTAAAAATATGATCGTGGCAGACCGGAGGAAGCTCCTGAATGGGAATTCTTTCCGCCTTGGAGTCAGCGGTTCCGGTAAGAGTTTCTCAGCAAAAGAAGAGATCGTAGATCTTGCGTTGTCTACAGATGACGATATCCTGATCTTAGATCCGGAGTCAGAATTCGTCTCTTTAGTAGAGGCGCTGGAGGGAGAGGTAATCCGCATTTCCGCAACCTCGGATACCCATCTGAATGCGTTGGATATGGATGCGGCATATGGGGATGATAAGAATCCATTGATTGAGAAGTCGGAGTTTATCCTGTCATTATTTGAACAACTGGTAGGTGCGGGAAATCTGTCAGCAAAAGAAAAATCCATCCTGGACCGCTGTACAGCAGATGTTTACCGGGATTATATCCGCAGCGGATACCGGGAAGAGGTGCCGACACTAAAAGATTTGTACCGGGCATTGATGTTACAGCCGGAGGAAGAGGCAAGAGGGCTTGCATTGTCCTCGGAATTATTTATCAATGGAAGCCTGAACACCTTTGCACAGCCGACCAATGTCAATACGAAGAGCCGGATCATTGATTACGATATCCGGGAGCTGGGAGAACAGCTGATGCCCCTTGGCATGCTGGTAACACTGGACAGCATTTTCAACCGTGTGATCCAGAACTGGAAGAAGGGAAGGACTACCTGGATTTTTGCAGATGAGTTTTATCTGTTGTTCCGATACCAGTACAGCGCGGATTTCTTCTATCGGCTTTACAAGAGAATTCGGAAGTATTATGGCTTTGTGACAGGGTTAACACAGAACGTGGAGGAGCTCCTGAAGTCTGATACTGCTAGGTTAATGCTCGCCAACAGTGAGTTTCTGATCTTACTCAATCAGGCGAGTACGGATAGGGAGGAACTGGCAAGGCTCTTGAATATTTCGGATAACCAGTTATCTTACATTACCAATGTAGGTGCAGGTCATGGGTTGATCCGGTGTTCCGGGAATATCGTTCCGTTTGAAAATACGTTCCCGAAGAATACGAAGCTTTTTGAGCTGATGTCCACCTCTGCGGCGGATTTCCAGGGGAGAGGGTGGAAGGATGATGGCAAGTAACAGTAAGATTCCATGATCATACAAGAAAAGTTTGAGTTTTACAATAGATATCTATGAGGATAAGCAGAAATAAAAAAGATTTGCAATACAATAAATTTACAAAAAGAGTTAGATTGACGGGAGCGTTGGCAGCGGCGCTCCTTATTTTTATGGAGGGAGTGATTCTATATGAAATCAACATTATCTGTTCCATTAAAAGAGCAGGAGAATTTGAAAGAGCTGTTCCGTATTCTGGATGAAAAGGGATTAGAGAAAGAAAAGGGCCAGTTAACGGAGTTAGCGGATTATATAGACAGCATGGACCAGCAATTCGGGAAGGTGCTTGAAGAACTGCAGACCGTAAAACAGCAGCTTGACCAGATACAGGAAAAGGGGATCCGGCAGTCCGCATTGAAAGTAGTGGCAAAAGTGGAGGGAAAAGTAAATGACGCGAAAGTACAGCTTGCGGTGATTAAGGCAAAATTTATGGATGGGGTGAGCCGGACTCTTACAAGGTTTAAAGAAAAGGGTGTCCTGGCAGTATCACAAACCATTGATTTCTTAGGAATCCGGCAGGGACTGATGGGGATGAAAAAGCATTTCCATCAATCTGTGGAGAGCGCTGACCGGGGAATTAACCGGCTTGCCAATATCGGAGATGAGCTCCACGGGGTGAAAACGCACCTGGGAAACATAAAGAGGGAACTTGCAAGAAAAGAACCGCTTGCGGCAGGCTCCCGTGATGTGGAAAAAGGGGCGGTATTTCAAGTACAGAAGATGTTGTATGGAACCATGGGGATGTTAGAGAGCATGGAAAAAAAGACAGACCGGACGATCCAGAGACTGGATTCTCTGGGAGAGAGGGCCAAAGCAATTCAGAGACCGTCGGTAAAGGAGAGCCTGCGGTCACTGCAGGAGAAACAATCGAATCAAAACCAGGAGAGCTTATGTTCGCTGCGGGAGAAACAGGCAGGGAATCAGCGAAGGTCTTCCGGTAAAAAGAAAGCAGCGGTTCGGTAGATAGAGGGGAGTTATGAATATGGAGAAAAAGCAGGGTGCAGAGATTTCTTTCTACGCTGCGGAGTGTATGGAGTTTGCTGGCCATGGGGAATTGTATGAAAATTTGAGTTTGACGGAGGCAGTGGATGCTTATAAAAAAATCTGTAAGAGAAGTTTGAATTGTGGACCGGGTATCGGGTTTATTTTGAAGGATCCAGAGACACCAGCTTATTCCGATATCCGTTGGCCGCTTTATCAATGGGGACAGATTGCTCTGGATGAGATTCAGTTGATACCTGCCTATAGAGAGCATCCACTGGTCAAAGAGGCAGTACGGGAAATAGGATTGCATCTACCTAAGATTATGAGAAATGGGAAGAAGAACAGAGGAATGGAGCGGTAAAGAAACGTGATCACTTTCTATTTGCTGAGGGGTAGATTAGGAGATATTTTGTGTGAGTGTCTGGGTGTAAAGTACGTCAGAAAGGGGATGAAAGGTGAAAGACATTAAAATGAAGGAAGAACATCGCCAGCCGAAAATAAAACATCCATCAGCAAAAATGCCGAAAGAACTGGCAAAGGTTACAATGCTTGAGGCAAGGGAGAAATCCCATCGGGTCTCAGAGGGTGTACCGGATAAAACGAACCAGGAATCCCCGGTAGAGTATGCCGGTAATCAGATAGAGTCTGCGGAAGAATGGATGGCAGAAAGGACGGTTTCCAGCGCCTCCGCAGCCAGCCGGAAGCTGGCGAAGAGTTCATATGAAAAGATACTTAAGCGTAAGAAAGCAGAGCAGACCATAGCTGAGGGGATGAAAGGAGCAGAAGGAATCGCAGAAGCGGATGGAACCATGGCGGCGAAAGAAGCGCGATCCCCAGCGGTCAGGGCAGAACCGAATCCGGACAGGCTGAAGAGCGGGCCGGCAGAGCAGGCCATAGATATGCAAAAGATCAAGCTGAAACCAGAACGCAGGGAATCCCTGCGTTCTCTGGCAGGTCGAAGGGTGAAAACAGCACCACGGATGGTGAAATCTTCGCCCATATCTTCCGGGCAGATCAGGGCAAGTCAGGCGGCGTTGCAGAAGCAACAGGCTGTATACACGAAGAAAGTGGCAAAACAGATGACTGTGAAAACAGCAAAAGCGATGCGGACAGCAAAAAAGATCAGTGTTCAATCAGGAAAAAAGGCGGTGCAGGTAACAGGGAAGGGGATATCCGCAGCGGTAAAGACGGCCACTTTGGCAGCAAAATCCCTGCGGGCGCTTTGTGCGGGCGGTGCAGGCATAGCTATTTTTTTCATCGTGATCTTAGGCGTGATCGGAGGATTTCTTATGAATGAAAACTCCCGCAGCAAGACTCCGCTTAGCCCGGAGGTGCTAAATTACACACCGATTATTCAAAGATATGCGCAGGAGTACGGAATCCCGGAATATGTGCAGGTTATACAGGCGATCATGATGCAGGAATCCGGCGGGCAGGGGACGGATCCGATGCAGGCAAGTGAATGCCCGTATAATACGCAGTATTCGCGGAGTCCGGGAGGAATTACGGATCCGGAGTATTCCATCCAGGTAGGGATCCAAAACTATGCGGACTGTGTCCGGCAGGCAGGATGTACCAGTCCCCAGGATCTGGACAAGCTGAAGCTGAGCCTGCAGGGATACAATTATGGAAATGGGTACATATCCTGGGCAATCCGGAATTTCGGAGGTTACAGTGAGGCGAATGCACTTCAATTTTCCAACGAACAGGCGGCGGCACATGGATGGTCTGGATATGGAGATCCGGAATATGTTCCGCATGTATTCCGGTATTATGCAGGAGGAAATCTGTTTGCAGGATTATTCGGGAATAGCCAGATGGTGTCGGTGGCGCTGTCACAGCTAGGGAACGAAGGTGGTCAAAAATATTGGTCATGGTACGGATTTAGCAGCAGAGAGGAATGGTGTGCCTGTTTCGTGTCCTGGTGTGCAGACCAGAGCGGATTGCTTGCAAATGGGACAGTGCCGAGGTTTTCGCTATGTTCGGATGGCATGAACTGGTTTCAGAGCTGCGGAAAGTGGAAAGGGAGAGATTACCAACCAGTCGCAGGAACGATTATTTTCTTTGATTGGAATAGAGATGGAAATCCGGATCATGTGGGGATTGTGGAGAAATGCGAGAATGGGAGAGTGTATACGGTGGAAGGAAATTCGGGGGATGCGGTAAAACGAAAGAGTTATGCACAGAAAACAAAAGAGATTTTAGGGTATGGATTATTGAAATGCTTATAAAATATAAGGATATTGCTACATCAAGTATCCCATGGATTTGTTATAACCGTTAGTGACTATGCATTTACCAATGAACAAGTAGTTGTTTCATATTTGACCATAATATTGTTGTGGAGTGTTTTTAAATGGTTGCATTTTCCCTAAACAAAGTATATGTAAGTGGGTGGATTGTCCAAGGCAAAGTTGAGATACATACATTGTATAGAAAGAGCAGAAATACGTTGTTTAGCTTATGAAAAGAAACAAGATAATTGGAAGAGAGTGTAATCATGGTAGTATTTTCAGATCCATTGTTCTATCTCAAGGAAGCAGTGAGACATCAAAATGCTATGGTGTAGACGAAGGTTTCCTCAGAAGAAAAAAATCCCTAGGAGTTAGATGATGATGCCTTTTGGGAAAAACATGGTAGTATACGACAGTGTCTAGTTTACACCACAGATGCCATAGAAAGAAGCAATCGCTAGTATCAGAAAGTGACAAAATTCAAGGTTGTTTTTCCGACAGTGATGACATTACGAAGAAATGGACCGGACGTCGCTAGATTTGAGCAGATTTATTCTTAGTTTAGAAGTTTATTTTAGGAATGTCCTTTCAGAAGAAATTTGTAAAGGGTTTTTAAGAAACTGATTGACAGTTAAAAAAATCTTTGTATAATACAGACAAGAGAAGAAACAGAAAATTTGGATCTGTTCGTTTATAACTATTCATTAATCTTATGGTGAAACACAGGAATTGTACATCTCTAAAAGGAACAGTGTGATACATAGGATGTTTATGGTATCTTAAAAAATTATTGACATGCAGGGGAAATGACAGTGAGATTCTGTTTCGGTCTTCGGTATGAAGAATGTAAGTAACTTTGACGCTAGAAGTAAAATATGTGGTAAAAGCTGTAGAGAAAGTAGGAGAAATGTGGGGAATTTGCATTACAGACTGTAGAATTCAATTTGTGTATAACGATTATATAAAAGCTATAGTAGAGATGAGAGAAATTATTCAAGAAAGTCAGTTTCATGAGATAATGTTTGCATAGAAGCGTTTCATACATTAAAAAGAGAAAGGCAAAAGGAGGTTTTCAAAGATGACCTATGTGGTAGAATCAGGAGATACGATTGAAACTATTGCCCGCAAGTATAATGTTTCGCCCAATTCTTTAATGCAAATGAATAACTTATCTAGCAGCAATCAACTAAAAGTGGGCATGATTATTACTATCACGCCATCATCGGATATGGCTTGCTGTAACGCACCCTTAGGTGCTGAATGGTGTCCTAGATTGTCGCTAGGTTCACGTGGTCCAGCCGTAGAAGAGTTACAAAGCAGACTGCGCTATTATGGATATTATACTGGACGTCAAAACGGCGTTTTTGATTGGGAAACAGAAACAGCACTGCGCAATTTTCAACGCACTAACGGTTTGTGGGGAAGCGGCACAACGGATCGGGAAACATGGCGGGTATTAGGCGTTACTTGCCGCAATCATACGCAATCGACTAGAAGCTGCCCCACTCTAAGACGTGGTTCGCGTGGTTCAGCGGTATCTTTTTTGCAAAGTTTATTGCAAAGAAGAGGCTATTATGTCACAGTTGATGGTAATTTCGGTCGTAGAACAGAAGACGCTGTTATGGCGCTGCAACGGGATAATGGCTTTTTTGCCAATGGTGAAGTTGATCAGAGAATTTGGGATTTATTGGGCGTAACTTGTTTGCCGCTTGATAACAGCAACAGCGGTAGTACTTGGCCGCCAAATCTCAACGTACCAGCAAGTCCCGGCGGTTATCAGCCACCAATGCAAGTTACACCAGAAGGAACTACCAGCGGAGAGCCTAATCTAGACGGATTAAACTACAATTGGCAAGAAATCGGCGATTTTCGCTATGTATTGACCACTAATCGTTATCGCTACCGTGAAGGCGAGCCCGTTGAAATCACATTTAGAAAACGTAATTTGACTAATGAACCTGTAGCGTTAAGATACCCATCTGATCAATTATTTGATTTTTATATTTCTGATGCACAAGGTATCGAGTTGTGGCGTTGGTCCAAGGGGCAACATGCTGCTAATGTAGCGAGAGAAA
>OFGB01000349.1_pt1 | contig 34055 bp, 30 predicted proteins | sample 1521491 | NCBI WGS metagenome assembly OFGB01 (sample SAMEA3504095, study PRJEB24116) | mouse gut metagenome | biome: mouse gut; feature: mouse-associated habitat; material: faeces | place: Denmark | collected 2011
CCGCCATACGTCTTGGAGCCGGCGCTGCGCCGGCGCTGCCTGCTTCTTCTACGGTTACATCATAAACATTTCCATTCACAGTAATTGTATAATTTTTCATTTAAAATATCCTCCTAAATTTTAATTGATTTTATCTTCTGCGGATCGAACGTACCACAAATCCGTCCGTAGAAGTCCCTTCCGCCGCCGCTATCGCTGCGGCAATAACTGCAATCAGTTCGCCGTCGTCTGTCTGACGCTCTTCCCTGACTTCTATATGCGCCGGGGCAGTATCCTGGGCCGGCGCCGCTGCAGCCGTCTTTCCGGCTTTCTTTTTCTCCAGATACGGGAAAATATTGAAGCAGAAAATAAGCAGGCAGATGATAATCAGTACGCCAAACACAACTACAATACCCATAATTGTATTCATCAGGGCTTTTGACATTTTCTCCCCAATGGAATATACGGCGTCAACTGTAATGTCTTCTACTTGCATGGAATGGTATGTATACACATACGTCAGGATTACATCCCGTCTTTCCATTTTCAGCGTCTGCGCCGCCGTCAGTGTTTTGCCGGATTTTGTAACTACAAAGTCTCCAAAATCCACAAAAGATCCATACTCCGCAACGGCTTCATCCCATCGGTTGATCAGGTTGGCAATCGCATCCCCGCCGCTCTGAAGATAATACGCCTTGTCTTCTTCTCCCAAATACATGAGCGTCTGCACCGTCCCCTGGCAGTTGGACTTCAAATCTTCATAGGAATATCCGTTATAGTCCACCGAGGCAGGATCCGTTTGGGAACATGCTGCCAGGCCAAGGAGCATGAAGCACATAGCGGCAATCAGAAATATTTTTTTCTTCATGAAACTTCACCTTTCTATTATTTTGTACCATGTTTTTTACAGGAAGCGGCATCACTTTTGGTATAAAGCATTTCAAACGCCGCCACCAGATATTTTCTGGTCGTTTCAGGCTCAATCATCAAATCCACATAGCCTCTCTTTGCAGCGGAAAGCACGCTTGACTGCAGTTTACCGTATTCCTCTGCCTTCTGCCCAAGCGTTTCTGCGCCTGCATCCGGGTACATAATCTTAACTGCAAGTTCGGCGTCCATCATGCCGATTTTGGCGTCCGGCCATGCATAGACCAGATCCGCGCCGATGGACTTGGAATTCATGGAAACATAAGCGCTTCCGTATGCTTCTCCTGTAATCAGGCTGACCTTCGGTACGTCCGCAGATGAAAACGCATACGTAAGGCGCGCCATGGATTTTGCCAGGTTGTTTTCCGAACAAAGACTTGCTTTGTAACCTTTTACGTTGACAAGGGACAATACTGGAATATCAAATGCATCGCAGAACGTAATGAAATCAGCCGCCTTGCCGCAGCCTCTTGCGGATAAAACATTTGCAAACTCTTCCGTCTTTTTGCCTTCTTCGTCGTACGCTTCGGTACAATTGGCAACTGCCCCGACAGTTGTCCCATTCAGGCGGATAAACCCGGTTACCATATCTTTGGCATAATCCTTCTTTGTCTCGAGGAAAATATGATCGTCCGCAATTTCACCCAATACATAACGGGGATCGCCTTTCATTGCGCCAAGATTCTCGCAGGCGCGGTTTAAATCGTCCGCACATTCTTCCGTAAGGCCGCCCATACCGCTGTTGTCCGGAAGGATACATACCAGGTTCCTGATTGACTCTAAAATTTCATCCTCCGTCCCCACGGCGTCCACGCAGCCGGTTTCTTTTGACTGATATTCTGCAGCGGCAGTATCGCATTTTTCCGTGCGGTTTCCCGGAATTGCATTGGGGGAATTCACAAACATCCGGCCTTTTTTTGTTTCAATAAAGTTAAAATCACACATAGCGCAAACGGTAGAAAGCCCGCCTCCGCAAGTACCAAATACCGCGCAAATCTGCGGAATCACACCGGATGCTTCTGCCTGCTTCGCATAAATCTGCCCTAAGCCGTTTAATGCGTCCACAGATTCCTGGAGACGGATTCCCGCGCAATCCAAAAATCCGATTACAGGCGCTCCCATCTTCATCGCCATATCATACACAGACGCAACTTTCTTCGCGTGCATCTCGCCGATCGTCCCGTTTAATACGGAAGCATCCTGGCTGTATATAAATACCAGGTTGCCGTCAATCAGGCCGTGTCCGATGATTACGCCGTCGGAAGGAGTGTCTGTGCCCGACAAATTAAAATCCGTGCTTCTTGCTGTGACGAGAGAACCGATTTCCATGAAACTGTTCTCATCGAGTAACTTAACAATACGCTGTATTGCCAAGCTGTTGTTCGTACTGCTCATTTTTTGCCCTCCATCTATTTTTGTAAAGTTTAAAAATTTCCACCGCGTATATTGTATATTGTTTCTATTTTTTTTTCAATACTTTTTCTTGTTTTTCTCATTCTTTGTGTAACAGTTCAGCCTTCCGGATTCTTGGCTGTATGGAAATCCCGCGCGCGCCGCGCCGGGCAAACTATATCCGAATCTCTTCTTCCGCTTCCCGCCGGATCTCTTCTAACTGAAGCGGGTTCATCTCCGGCAGTTCCTCTAAGGACTGGATGCCAAAGCTGCGCAAAAACTCCTCCGTAGTCCCAAAAAGCATAGGACGCCCCGGCGCGTCCATGCGCCCGAGTTCACTTGCCAGGTTATATTCCACCAGCTTGCTGACCGCATGCTCGCAGGAGACGCCCCGGATTTTTTCGATTTCCGCTTTTGTCACCGGCTGCTTGTACGCAATGATCGAGAGCGTTTCCAATAGCACGTCTGTCAACACATGCTTTTTGGGCTGTTTTGCAATCCGGATCAGGTATTCGTAAGTATCCCTGGCCGTGCACATCTGGTAAGACTGCCCGAGTTCCAAAATCCGCATCCCCCGGCCGGCCTGCTCGTATTCCGCCGCCAGTTCTTCTATCAGGCGCTTTGTCTTGTCTGTCTCAAGTTCCAATGCGGCTGCTATTTTTTCCAATTCTACAGAATTGCCCATTGTAAATAATATGGATTCTATTGCCATTTTGTATTTTTGTTCTTCCATTCTTTACCTCACGCCGGGACAGGTTCTCTTGCTTCTATTTGGATTTCGTCAAAAAGATACTCCTGTATCACCCGGATTTTTCCTATTTTTATCAATTCCAGAATTGCCAGGAAACTGACGATTACTTCCATTTTCGTATGCTGCGCCTCAAGCAGGCTTTTAAACCCAAAACGCTCGTGGGACGCCGCATACGCCTCCAGATATGCTATTTTTTCTGCAAGCGATACTTCTTCTTTTTCGATTCTGCCGAACCCGGCGCGCACCTTGTCGATTTTATTTTCCTGCCTGCGCATAACAGATTGAAAAATCGCGTTTAACCTGTGCAGCGTCAGGCCGGACATCATCTCTTTTAAATCGGCCGGCTCCTCATAAGCCAAAACCTCAGGCGGCACTGTAGGCGTCTTAAACAGTATATTTCCCGCGCCGGCCTGCAGATCCCGGAGTTCAAAAGACATATGCTTGTACATCTTATATTCCAAAAGCTGCCGCACCAGTTCGGCTCTCGGATCTTCCTCTTCTCCCTCCTCATTGACCTCTTTGGGAAGCAGCATCCTGGATTTAATTGCAAGTAAAGTAGAGGCCATAACCAAGAACTCGCTCATAATATTTAAATCCTGCCGCTGCATTTTCCGAATATAATCCAGATACTGCGCCGTAATTTCCACAATCGGAATATCATATATACTGACTTTATTTTTATCCAGCAAATGCAAAAGCAAATCCAGCGGCCCTTCAAATGCTTCCAGTTTTACGGTTAATTCCATACGCCTTCCATCCTTTTTGCCGTTTTCCTTTTACAGGCACAGATTCTATTCTAGTTGATTTTGCGCCCACATGCAAGTTTCGGTCATAAAATTTTAACAAAACGCTTACAATATAGTAGAGAATTTGTATATTTACGGAGGTTTTACTATGCGTTCCTTCCTGTCGTTTTTACTTAGTTTCCAACTACTGCTCTCATGCGCGCTTACACCCGCGGCTCTTTCCCCGCACCCTTCCATCCTGTTTGCAGAAGAAAAAAACGCGGAAACGCCAATGCAGGCCCTTTCTGCCTCAATTACCGCTCCAAGCGCCGTCTTAATGGAAATGTCCACCGGAACCGTTATATTTGAAAAAGATCCCCACGCGATACGGCATCCGGCGAGCATTACCAAAATCATGACATTGATTTTAATTTTTGAAGCAATTGAAAAAGGCCGGATTCATCTTAACGATAACGTGACGGTGTCCGAACACGCTTCCAGCATGGGTGGATCTCAGGTGTTTCTGGAAACCGGAGAAACGCAGACAGTGGAAACCCTGATCAAATGCATCAGTATTGCAAGCGCGAATGACGCCTGCGTCACCATGGCCGAATTTATCAGCGGCAGCGAGGAAGCCTTCGTCGCCGAAATGAACCAGAAAGCCAAGGATCTCGGCATGCAAAACACCACCTTCGTCAACTGCTGCGGCCTGGACGCAGACGGCCATACGACGACTGCTTACGACGTGGCTTTGATGTCGCGGGAACTTACGGTGCGTTATCCTCAAATCCACGACTACTGCACCATCTGGATGGACACCATGACCCACGTGACCGCAAAGGGAGAAAAAGAATTTGGCTTAACAAATACCAACAAGCTAATCCGCCAATATGAGTACGCCACCGGCTTAAAAACCGGATTCACCGGAATCGCAAAATACTGCGTCTCCGCAACCGCCGAAAAAGACGGTATGAAGTTGATTGCCGTTATTATGGGAGCCGAAACCATACCAGACCGGACTAAGGACGCGATTACGCTTTTAAATTACGGCTTTTCCAAATGTCAGATTTATACGGATGAACACAAAGAAACCCTGCCCGTCATTCCGGTAAAACGCGGCGCCGCAGACGCCGTTACAATTACATTCCAAAATCCGTACCAGTACTTAAATACCAATGGAGCCGATTTAAATGCGATTGAAAAGGAACTTTCCCTGCCGGATTTTGTTTCTGCACCGGTGAAAAAAGGCGATAAAATCGGGGAAGCCGTCTACCGGCTCGGAACAGAAAAAATCGGCTCCGTAGATATCGTCGCTGCCGAAGATATTACAGAAGCCGTTTTTAAGGATTATCTGATTGATATTTTTTTACGTTATTTTGCCTGAAAAAAATTATTTTACCGTGACAAACCTGTGCGTCTGCTCGGCCTGCTCCCTGGTTTTTTTGTACCAGTAGTAATCGCCCTGCCCTTTGCCGTAATTTTGGATTTCCACATCCACGTCGTAGTAATAGGTTACGCCGCCCACAACGGCATAATTCCAAGAATGCGGCGGTTTTGTCCCGTTCCGGTTTAAATAGTTGCCGCTGCAGATGCCTGCTTCAACACCTACATGGTTGCATAAAATCTGAAAAATGGCGGCATTGTCCGTACAGACGCCAATCCTCCGCTCCATACACCATTTGCGGCGGATCATATCGTAATTGTAACTGTACGTCAATTCGCCGTTTTCTGAAAGCTGATCCGTCTTTTTGCGGTAGGCTTTGATCTTCTTTTTGGAGGAAGCCAGATTAAAATACGTTTGGAACGAACCGCCTTCGTAGTAATGCGCATGCTTCTGGTTGACGGTCATCCAGTGATAAATACGTTTTACCTTTTCGTCGTCGCTCAGGGAATCTTTTATCCCTGCCTCTTTGCAGATCTGTTCCGCCATATAATCTACTTCCATATCTCCGGTCAAAACAGGGACGCCTTTTAAATTGTCCTGGGAAGCGATTTGAAAGGAAACGGTTTTTGAAGAGGCCGGCAGAGCCGGATCCTGCGGGATGGCGCAGACTTCCACGGTATATTTTCCTTTTTTTGCGTATTTTTTATGGGACGCTTTCGCCTTGTTCTTTTTCCCGGGCTTTCCGTTCCATTTGTATTCTATGTACCCGCCTAAGCTGTTTTTATAACTTTTCTGGAACACATATTTTCCTTTTTTGTTATAAATCCGGATCCGCAGCGTGACAGCGGCCCCATTGGTATTCACCTGGGTTTTGATGCGCAGGGATTTGCCTTTGCCCGGGGTAAATCCCTTCTTGCCCGGGGCCACGGAAAGGGTTTCCACCATTTTTCCCTCTTCTGCGAAAACAGGCTTTGGCAGCAGCAGGCATAAAGCAATGCAGGACAAAAACAGCAAAACAATCTGGGGTATGGCGTATTTTTTCATGAAAGATCTCCTCCTTGGGGTTTTATATTACATCAAGGGCGCAAACAGGCGCAGCACGCTCTGTACGGCTCGGATGGCAATATTCCTGTTTTTGCAAAATTCCAGGGAAATTTCTCTGGATTTCTCTATGGTGTCTAACGCGTCTTGTTTTATTTGCATAACGGCCTGGGAACGGTACATAAAAACGCCGCATTCAAAATGCAGGTAAAGGCTTCTGTAATCTAAGTTTACCGTGCCGACCGTAGCGACTTTATCATCACAGACAAAGCATTTCGCATGGATAAAGCCCGGCGTGTACTGATAGATCCGGACGCCGTTTTGGATCAGCTGCTCATAATAAGACTGGGTCAAAAGGAACACCAGTTTTTTGTCCGGAATATCCGGTGTGACAATCCGCACGTCTATGCCGCACTTGGCGGCGTTTTGCAGCGCAATTGTCATTTCGTTGTCCACAATCAGGTACGGCGTAAAAATATAGACGTATTGTTTGGCATGGTTGATGATGTTTAAATAAATATTTTCGCCGACATTTTCATGATCCAACGGGGTATCGGAATACGGCTGCACATATCCGTCCGCCGGGGTTTGCTTTTTGTTGTAAATCTGCGGCAGGTAATCCAGATAGTCTTCGGACGTTTCTTTGATGTAGTTCCACATTTCCAGAAACATGGTCGTTAAACTCCATACCGCTTCTCCTTTGACTTCGATCCCGGCGTCTTTCCAGTAGCCGAACCGAACTTTTTCATTGATGTATTCGTCGGCGATATTGATTCCTCCGGTAAACCCGACCTGGCCGTCCACTACCAGGATTTTACGGTGATCGCGGTTATTTAATATAATAGATAAAATCGGACGGAACGGGTTAAAAGCCGCATACTCCACGCCGATTGCACGAAGCGTCTCGCCAAAGTTTCCCGGCAGCGTTTTGATGCAGCCAAAATCGTCGTAAATCAGGCGCACGCAAACGCCTTTTTTTACTTTTTCCTTTAAGATATCCAGAATTTGCTGCAGCATAACCCCGTCTTCGATAATAAAGTACTCCAGGAAAATAAATTTTTCCGCACGCCGCATCGCTTCTAACATATCGGCAAACATCATTTCCCCGCAGGGATAATATTTGGTTTTGGAATTTTTGTAAAGGGGGAACTGCGCCCAGTCACGGATGTATTTTGACTGTTGCGCAACGCCCGGATCCGCTTCTTTTAAGCCTGCTATCGCATCGGTATCCGTTTTTAAGCATGCCGATATTTCCCGATGCACGGCGTCCATGCGCCGCTGCGTTTTTTTTGTAAGTTCGGATCTGCCGAATGCGGCGTATAATGTGATGCCTAACAGCGGCAATGCAAGAATGGTAAACGTCCATACCAGTTTGTAATAGGGGTTGCTCCAGTTATTGATTACGGTCAGCGCAACGATATAAGAAAGGACGCGGATGCCAATATCAACAAAGGTAAAGCGGATACTGAAATCATACAGCGTAAAAAAGATCCAGGAAAACTGCAGGATAATAGCAAGCGCTACCATAAATACCCGGTTAAATAAGATGCTGACAATCCGTTTCATAGATTCCTCCTAATGTTTTTCCACGTCTTTTGAAATCTATTCTACAACAAACGGTCTAAATATACAACACCCCAATATCCCCTTTCTTTGGCTTCTGCAATACGGACAGTACGTTCGTACAAACGAAGCTTCACCTGCGCCGGCGTCAGGTTTGGATGCCGCTGTAAAAGCAGGGCAACCGCGCCCGCAATCACCGGAGCGGACATGGAAGTGCCGCTTTTTACTTCATAGCCGTTTCCGCGCGCCGAACAGCTTTTAATAGCCGTCCCCGGCGCTAAAATTTCCGGCTTTACCACACAGCATTCCGTAGGCCCCCTGCCGCTGTAACCGCTTTTTAAGCCTCTGCCGTGTTTGGCATAGTCGTCGATACTGCCTACCGTAATAATACTTTTGCATTGACCCGGAACCGTTACGCTGTTTTTTCCCGGGCCGTTATTGCCCGCCGCCGCTATGACGACAATCCCATGGTTCCAGGCTTTTTCCACTGCCGCAATCAGGTTTTCTTTTTCCGCTTCATCTGCCGACGGCAGCATACCGACTGAAATATTTAAGATGCGGATATTGTATTCTTCCCGGTTTTCAATAATATAGTCGATCGCTTTTAAAACCTGGGACGTATTGCCGTTTCCCTTGCGGTCTAAAACTTTTGCTACAAACAAACCCGCCTCCGGCGCAATCCCGGTATACATTCCCCTGCCTGCCCTGCCGCTTCCCGCAATAATGCCGGCCACATGCGTTCCATGCCCGTTATCATCATAAATGCGCGTTCTGTTTTGGGTGAAATCCCTAAATTTTAAAATGCGGCTGTCAAAATCCACATGGGGGACAATCCCGGTATCCATCACGGCAACCGTAACGCCGCGCCCGGTGCACCCGTTCTGGTGCGCTTCATCTGCCCGTAGTTTTTTCCGAACCTGATTCATCGAAAAACACCTTTTTTATTATTTTATGCGGCGCCGGAAGGGGAGTTCCAAAATGGAAGTTCTGCTCATTTACGATGAAAAACCGCCCGGCGCAAAACACCAGGCGGCCTTTCTTTCACCAAAAGGTGATACCAAACTCGCAGGCTTATTATATCATTTCTTTTGGAAGCCTGCAAGTTTATTTTTGATTTCTTTGCCGTTGTTTTATTTTATATATTTGGGGACGTCCTTTAAGGAAAAGCTGAGCCTGCCCATCTTGTCCTTCCCAAGGCAAACCACCGTCACCTTATCTCCTAACGTAAGGACATCCTCAACGCGGTTAATCCGTTCCTTCGAGATTTTGGAAATATGGATCATCCCCTCTTTGCCCGGAGCAAATTCCACAAACGCGCCAAATTCCTTGATACTGACAATCTTTCCCTTCAGTATCTGTCCTTCCTCAAAATCAGTTGTAATTATTCGAATCATTTCTACCGCCTGATCCATGGCGGACTTGTCCGTACCGCATACCGACACGGCCCCGTCGTCCGTAATATCGATCTTTACGCCGGTACGTTCAATAATCTCGTTAATGGTCTTGCCGCGCTGTCCAACCACGTCGCCGATTTTGGCGGGATCGATCTGAATCTGGATAATCTTCGGCGCGTACTGGCTTATTTCTGATCTTGGTTCCGCAATCGCTTTGGACATGCATTCGTCCATAATGAAAAACCTGGCTTCCCTTGTCCTTGCAATCGCTTCCTCCACAATCGGCCTGGTCAGCCCGTGGATCTTAATATCCATCTGAATCGCGGTAATGCCGTCCTTCGTCCCGGTTACCTTAAAATCCATATCCCCGAAGAAATCCTCCAGTCCCTGGATATCCGTAAGCACAAGGTAATCGTCGTCCGTTTCCCCGGTCACAAGTCCGCAGGAAATACCCGCAACCATTTTTTTAATCGGCACGCCCGCCGCCATTAACGCCATACAGGACGCGCAGGTAGACGCCATAGACGTCGAACCGTTGGATTCAAACGTCTCCGAAACGGCGCGGATGGCATACGGAAATTCTTCCACCGAAGGAAGCATCGGGATTAAAGCGCGCTCCGCAAGCGCACCGTGCCCGATCTCCCTGCGCCCCGGCCCTCTTGACGGCTTGGTTTCGCCTACGGAATAGGACGGGAAATTATAATGGTGCATATAGCGTTTTTCCGTAATATTTTCGTCTAGCCCGTCTACTCTCTGGATTTCCGACAACGGCGCTAACGTTACCACATCGCAGATCTGCGTCTGTCCCCTGGTGAACATAGCCGAACCGTGCACCCTTGGGATCAGATCCACCTCGGCCGAAAGCGGGCGGATCTGATCGATCGCGCGTCCGTCTGGGCGTTTGTGATCCTTTAAAATCATCTTGCGCACCGTCTTTTTCTGATACTGGTAAACCGCCTCGTCCAAAACGGCCAGCCACTCTTCGTTCTCCGCAAACGCTTCCGTAAGCTTTTCGGTAACGCTGCGGATATTTTCTTCCCGCACCTGTTTCTGGTCGGTAAAGACCGCCTCTTCCATTTCTTCCGGCGGCACAATCTTTTTTATCTCCTCAAACATCTCCGCCGGAATCGCACAGCTTGTATACGTATGCTTGGGCTTTCCGGTTTCCGCAACGATCCGGTTGATAAATTCAATAATCGTCTGGTTGATATCGTGCGCCATATAAATCGCTTCAATCATCTTATCTTCCGGTATTTCATTCGCGCCGGCTTCAATCATAATAACCTTCTCAGAGGTAGAAGCTACGGTAAGCATCAGATCCCCGTTGTCCCACTGGGACTGGGAAGGGTTAACAATAAACTCGCCGTTTTCCATGCCCACCTGCGTCATCGCGCACGGGCCGTCAAACGGAATATCCGAAATACAGGTCGAAATTGCCGCGCCGAGCATCGCCACAAGCTCCGGGCGGCACTCCGGATCCACGCTCATAACCATATTATTTAACGTAACGTCGTTCCGATAATCCTTCGGGAACAGCGGGCGCATGGGGCGGTCAATCACACGCGCGGTCAAAACCGCGTTTTCCGACGCCTTGCCCTCCCGTTTATTAAACCCTCCCGGGATTTTGCCCACCGCATACATTTTTTCCTCAAATTCCACGCTTAACGGGAAAAAGTCGATTCCGTCCCTTGGCTTGTCCGAGGAAGTCGCCGTAGACAATACGGTCGTCTCCCCGTAGTGCATCATTGCGCATCCGTTCGCCTGTTTGCCGACCCTGTCCACATCTACGGTAAGCGTCCGCCCCGCAAGCTCCATTGAAAAACTCTTGTACATAATTTTATTCTCCTTATTCATTTTCTGCCTGTCTAAAAACAGCGGAATTGTCCGAAACAACTGATATGGATACCGTCTGCACCATATGCATATCAGAAGTCTCGGGTGGTAAATCCCGCCCTTTCATCCGGCGCTTCCTGATATTCAAAATAGAGCGGAAGATAACTCCGCTCTATTTGAACTATACACTACTTTCTGATTCCCAAACGCTCGATCAAAGAACGATATCTTTCGATATCAATTTTCTTTAAGTAAGCCAGCATGCCGCGCCTCTGGCCGACCATTTTCAAAAGGCCCCTCCTGGAATGGTGATCCTTCGGGTTTGCTTTTAAATGCTCTGTCAGTTCCTGGATCCTTGCGGTCAGGATTGCCACCTGTACCTCCGGTGAACCTGTGTCGCCGGGTGTCCTGCCGTATTCCGCGATAATCGCCTGCTTCTTGTCCTTTGCAATCATGATGATTCCTCCTGTTATTTTAATCGCCCGCTTTTTGTATGATACTCAGCAGAAGGTCGGAGTGTCCAACCACCGGGTATGGGCCAAACTCATACTTTTTTATTTTAACACAACCCCTTTGTTTTGTAAACCGTTTTTAATTTTTCGGTATGCGATAAAGTGAAAAGTATGCGGTTCCCTGTGTTTTTGTCTTTGTATTTACATACTCTACCCGAAACTCCGTTTGCGCAAACATATCCGAATACAGATAATAAGACCATCTTTCCCTGCGGGTCTCCTGATAGGTAACCGGGTCGTAATCGTAGTCGTAATACGTATAGTCGTCTTCGCTCTTATACGCATATTCCCCCAATGTAACCTTTGTATTATTTTTAATCTTTTTCTCCACGGATTTTCCGTTTGCATCGTCCGTAATCATAGTAATGGATTTTAATTTATACCCTTTATTCATCTCCACCTTAAACTTGCCGCTTTTTTTGCCGCAAAGTTCAAAAAACGTCTCTTTGCCTGCAAATGTAGCTTTTTTCACCGGAGATTCATTCCGATCGGAATTGCCCGCTTTTACGCGCAGCGAATGGCTGCTTTTTTTACTTCCGTCCGGCCCGCATACGTCAAAAGTAACTCTATAATTACCCGCTTTTTTTGCAAACAGCCCAATCCTGGCATAGCCGTACGGGCGTTCCGAGTATGTATACGCTTCCTGATGGTAGTACTGGTACGTCTGTTTGGCGATTAAGTTTTTACTGTTTGTCTTAATATTCTTAATCTGTGCGTCGCCTTCGGAATAGGTAATTTCAATCTGGTTGGTATATGTGGAATTTACCGTAATATTCATTTTTTCAGAGCTTACTTTTGCCTGTGCATATGCCTTTGTATTCGGAACGGCCAGAACGGATACCGCCATACACGCAGCGAACAAAAAGCAGGCAATCTTTTTTGAGATTCTCATAGTTCAATTCCTCCTTTTACATTTAGGGCCGCTTAATTCAACGGCACGCGGTACAGCGAATAGTAAACTGTCTTTGATGCACCGGTATATTTATCTTTATAAGCAACTTTAAACTGGGTCCGGGCAAGCAGATCCGCACGCCAGTCTTCCCTGTTTTGCGCTCCCTCGTTGTATACGGTCTTAGAACGGTATTTTCCCAATGCGACGTTCTGGCCGTTTTTGATTTTTTTTACGATTTCCTTACCGGTCCTGTCATATGACGTCATAGTAATAGACTGTAATTTATACCCCTTTGCCATGCTGACTTTAAACTTGCCCTTTGCCTTAGGAGCAATTCCGAAAAATTCTGTTTTTCCGGCATATGAAACCTTTTTGACTGCCATGTCCGCCGTAGCGTACACCTTGACCGAATGGCTTTTCCTTACCGCGCCCTGACGGTCAACGACGTCAAAAGTGACCGTATACGTCCCTTTTTTCTTCGCGTACATTCCGATTCTTGCATAACCCCAAGGATATTCGGCGTCATACTCCTGCTTTCTGTCCGAAGAATTTACATAGGTGGTACGCAGAATCAGATTTTTACTGCCGGATTTCAGATTAGCAATTTTAAAGTCCCCTTCATCGAACCTGACTTCCAATTCCTCTCCTGTCTGCTTTACCCAGATATGTTCTTTGTCGGGCGCCGCAGACGCCGCTGCCTGCCCATTCGGGATAAGCAAAGACGTTACCAGCAAACCGACTGCCAAAAAAAAGCAAAGCATTCTTTTTTGTTGTTTTTTCATGAAACAATCCTCCTTATTTTTTTCACACGCCCAGACAGACAAAGCTGCGCTGTGCATGCATATTATTAAAAGCAATCCTTATTATATTCTTTTTCCGACAAAAGTCAACGTATACTGCGTAATTATACCAGATTTAGGGCATAATTGCCGTATCGCACCGCCGGAAGGAGTGCTGTGCCCCCATTACCGAAACCACTTCTGATACTTCGCCTTCTTCCCCTTCGGCGCCTTTAACACGGCATTCTTAGCAATCCCTTTAAACGCCTGTTTTCCCACGTTCCGAATCTTGCTGCTCTTCACCGTCACACTCTTTAACGCCTTGCACCGATAAAATGCCTTCGCCCCTATCTGCGTCAGCTTCGTACTCTTCAAGTTCACCTTCTTAAGCTTCCCGCAGCCCGAAAAAGCGCTGGCCCCTACCTTTGCCACATGCTTTCCGACTACGGCCTGCTCCGCTTTCCGATAACCCAAAAACGCCTTCGCCCCGACGGACGTCACCTTGTATTTTGCTCCGCCAAGCGTCACGCTGTCGGGCAGGGAAATCTTTTTCCGGTTTTTATTATGACTCCCGGCCGCTTCCACCGTTTTTTTGGACAGGCTTGTCACTTTGTAGAAATAACCGCCGTTCTCATAAACCTTCCCCTGTGCAATCTCTTCCTGCGGTACGCCCGGTCCCGGCAGGGGCGAAGCCTTTGTTACGGTAATCCGGATGCTTCCGGTTACGCCGCTTTTGTCCGCCGCAGCGGCAGTTATGTCAGCCGTCCCTTCCGCCCCCGCCGTCACCACGCCGCCCGCGTCCACCTTTGCGGCCGCTTCGTTGGAAGAAGACCAGGTAACCGCCTGGTTTCCGGCATGTTCCGGCAGAATCTTCGCCGATACGCGGATCTGTTCTCCCGGAGCTAAAACCGTGCGCTCTGCCGTTACCGTAACAGACTCGGCAAGCGGCGCCGGTATTTTTTCAAATTCCGCCAAAACGGTTACATCTGCCGCCGGCATTACAAAGGTCTCCCCTTCAACCAGCGTCTCGCTTTTGTCCGCTTTGTTTTGATAGCGCAGACTGCCCGGTTTTATGCGGTACCCTTCTTCGGGAAAGGCAAGTACGGTAACTTCCTCTCCCGCTCCGGCAATCGGATTCGTAATGATCAGCGCCCCGTTTTGGGCTGCGCCCGCTTCTGCAAAAAAGCTGCTGTTTAAAGTAACCGCACCCAGGTTAAAATTCCCCCATCTTTCGTCATATAACGCTTCATTGCTGATTTCCACCTCAAGCACGGCGCCCGGATCTTCAAGCAGATAATCCAGATAGACAGCCTGATACAGCGCGGGCGCTTCGGAGGCCAGCTCGCCCGTATCAAAATATTCGGTATACTCTTTTACCGCTTTGCCCGCCTTCGTTACGGCAGCGTTTATTTTCACCCTTGCCGACCATGCGCCAAGGTAAATGGCTGCCTGCTGCCGCCTGGCCCGATACGGCAGGGTAAACCGGATGCCGTTTCCCTCTTGTTCAAACACGATTCCCCGGTTAAATGTCCCTTCTTTTTTCTTCGTCCCGTCGGTATAGGAAAATACGGTATCGCACGGATCGCCGTTTAGCTTGGTGACTTCCGTAATGGCGGAAAGCCCCGTAATCCCGTTTGCGTCCGCTTTTTGTTCGATTTGTGCCAGATCGGCGCTGTCAAACAGCTTCCAGTCGGCGCTGCCTTCTTCGGTCAGATTGACGGACGCAGGCTGCGCGGCCCGTGCGATCTGTACCTGGGTATCGGTATTATCCGGGTTCTCCCCGTCCACTGCCAAAACCGTCACCGGAACCGTAATTTTCATCGTTTTTGCGCCGCATACCGCGGTCACCTTCAGTACGGTTTCCAGATCCTTCTGCGGCTTTATGGGGTTTACGACCGTGCCGTCGTTTCGCAGCCCGTACCTGCCCGTATGGCTGCTGCTTTCAAATGTAAACGACGTCCCGTATACGCCGCCCGCCACGTTGAAATCCAGCCGCTGCAATACATGGGCAAAATCCGTATTCCCGCCCAAAACGCGCGCCTTTATTTCCAGCCAGTCGCTGTAGGCGCGCTGTGCGTCTGTACGCGCCGTCTGCTCCGGAATCTGCGAAACAATTTCGGAATCCGAGGATTCCTGCCCGCCCTTAAGCCCGGTTACAAACACGTCGTAACGTTTGTAATTTTCCAGATTGTTTACCAGATACGGCAGCTTTGCCGTCTGCTTCATCTGCCAGCCGCTTTCTTCTGATTTTTTATAGTAAATGCGGTAAGCGTCATACCCGGCGCCTTCCGGCGCTTTTGCGTCGATCAAAAGCCCAGCGTTTTTGGATACGGCAGAAATTTGCTCCGGGGCTTTTACCGCCTTGCCGCCGCCGTGTTCTAAGGCAATGGCTTTTAAGCTGATTTCACCCTGCCCGACGCCGTCTTGTGCCATTGTAACCGTAACCATCATATTTGTGTCCCTGGCCGCGCAGTTGGGGATTTCAACCGCGTAAACGGTTTCTTCGTCTCCTCCTTTCAGCCGGGCAATTTCTGTCACCTCAGAAGCGTCCATCAGATCGGCTTCCACCGTTGCCGTACCGCCTTTTACGCCCACTAAGACTTTTGCGGTCTGCATCGTATTGGAAGCGGGAACCAGAAACATAAAGCCCTCTTCGCCGGACGGCGAGGCGGTTTTTACATATTCCATGGCATCCGCCGTCCCAAGATTCTGCATCGTCTCACTTTCGCGCAGCAACGCCGGGTAATTTTCGTTTGTCCGGTAATAGCCCACGGTATTGACATTGAAAATCCTGCCGGATCCCATCGCCTTCTGCCCCGGCAGCCCGTCGCCGGCCTCCTCGTCCTGCCCGTCAAAAACAACGGCGCTCTCCGCCCGTTTCAGCCGGTCCGCCGCAAACGACGTTTCCGCAAGCTTTGACGTTTTGATGCCCAGATAGCTTTCGTTCCCGTCGGTTCCTTCCACCGTATAGGTATGCGCCCCGGCTTTTACCGGTATCGTCTTGCTGCGCCCGCCGACTTTCACGCGCAGTTCAAAATCGCAATCCGCCTGAACGGAAATCTTTGCGCCGGATGCGCCGCTGACCCTTTTTTCACTGGAAAGGCTGACGAAATTTTCCCCGTCCGGGCCGTGAAAGCACAGATTGTCTATGCCAAATGCTTCGGTCAGCTGTATGTTCCATTCTATTGCGTTTTCACTGCCTTTTATTGTAACCCCTGCAATGTCTTCGATCACGGAACCGATTCCAAGCGCGCCCGCCCAGCCCACAAAATTTGCCCGCGCAGGCTGTGTGTCCGAAAACTCGGTAGAACCCGGGAGCGCATATTCCGTCGAATAATTTTCCCAGAGCGTATGCAAAAACGCCCCGTACCTGTCGTACGCTCCCTTTGTGCAGACGTCCGCAAGCCCGTTGATGTGCCGTACCGCTTCTTCAAACGCGATTTCGTCATACCCGTACCGCTGCAGCCCTTTTAACCACTGGAACGAAGCCGGCGACCACATCGCCCCGTTCCAGTATCCGCCGGTGGATTTAAACGACGGATAGTCATAGCATACGGTGGACAGCCCGTTTGGACGGAACATCTTATTGGAATTTAAGGCGTATTCCTCTATCATCCGCTCCGCCTGCTCTTCTGTCGCCGCCCCCGCGGCCAAAGACCAGAACGCCATCGGCGTTACGACGTCCTTTAATTCCCCCGTCCGGCTGTCCGCATTAAAAAAGCAGCCCTTTTCCTCGGACCAGAGTTTTTGCCGGATCAATTCCGTCAGTTCTTCGCCTTCGATCCGGTATTTCTCTTCTAACGCTTCATATTCCTGCCGCTCGGCCGCGGTCAGCCCTTCTTTTTTCTGTGTTACCTCGGCGGCAATCCTTCGGATATAATCCGCCGCCTGCACCTGCTGGAAGGACATGTCCTTTACGGCCTGCCCCCAGCCCTGGTAATCCTGATCCGGCGTATTGTCAAGCCCGCTGCCCTGCCCGTTTGACACATAAAGCCCTTCCATCGGCCCCGATTTGTGCCTGCGCGTGCGCTTGATAAACTGATAATAAGAATCTAGCCGTTCCAGAATGGTCTTCCCTTTGATTACTTTTAAAAACCGGTCGATATCCCCGTGAATCTGGTACTGCTCCCACTCCGCCCAGGCGAACATCGGCGGGTTGACGGCGTCCACGTTCCGGTAATCCGTATAAAAATCCCGCCCGTCCGCTTCATAAATCATCCGGCAGATAAAGCCGTCCGACTCGCCGCCCGTATCGTACTGGTGATAATAAAAGTTGTCCATGGAATTTAACGTCGGAAACTCATGCTGCGCATATTTGTCAAACAGCATCATAAACAGCGTATCCCACTGGAAAATCCGGTCGTCAAACGCCTCGTCCACATAATAAGACTGCGTTTCGTCCGTCGTAAGCTCCGGATTTAAGCCTTTTGAAATGGCCCGGATATTGCTCTTATGGCTCTCCCACGCCGTCTCATAGAGCGTTTCCCATTCCTTATGCTCCGAAAAATGCACTTTTGGGACGCGCTCCATATCAATTTCATAGCCTCCCGCCACAATCTCGGGGGCCGCCTTTACCGGAAGCGGCGCGCCCGCAAATACCGCGGTTCCAAACAAAATACCTCCCAGTGTGCCGCTGACCCATCGTTTAACATTTTTCATAAAATCTCTCCCTTCTTCCATTTGTACAATTACTTACTGATACGAACACTACATTAACCGCCGCGCCCCTGCCCTCCGGCTGACGGATCTTTGCCAGCATCACCCTCTCCTCTTTTTAATAAAAAACCCCAGGATCCGTATCCCACGGATTCTGGGGCAAATAACACATCTTTGTCTGTTAATTTAACAAACGCACGACACAAACCGGGTTACGGTAATATGCGTTAGAAATCTTAATCCCAGTCCTTTCCGAACTTGCGTGCACAATCTGGCCGTTACCGATATAAATTGCAACATGGCTGATCCTGCCGCCGCCATAGAAGAACAAATCTCCCGGCTGTGCTTCACTCGCGCTGATCCTTCTGCCGTAATTCGCCTGCGCGGCAGAAGAATGCGGCAGATAAATGCCGTATTTTGCAAATACTGACAGCGTAAACCCAGAGCAGTCCGCACCATGGGTCAGGCTTGTGCCTCCCCATACATAACGGTTTCCGACAAACTGGCATGCATAGGACACCAAATCTACCTTTACATCCGATACGCCCTGTCCATAGCGTACTTCCGTCATCGTCATGGCTTTTGTCAGTTCATTGGATACTTTTACGTAGTCTGCGCTGACATAGCCTTCCTCACTGTCCACGCTGACCTTCAGCCAGTCTCCCTGATCCTCTATAACCTCTACTTCTTCTCCTTCCGGCATCAGAGCCAGTATCTCGCACTCCGTATTCGGCTGTTCCCTGACGCGCAGCGTCTGCGTCGTGCAGGTTGCAATCGTCGAACTGACGCCCGGCGCATAATCTTTCGCTTCTTTTCCGGTCATTAAAAATTCTGATTTGACATATCCGGTAACTTCTCCCGACTGGATGTGGGACCATTCTCCTTCTGTCCCTAATATTTCACATCCGGCGTCACGCGGAAGCTTCCCAACCAGTTCCGCCTCCTCGCTGGCCTCTTCCCTGACATTTAAATTGCTTTCAACTTTGGCAATACCAAGATTTGTATACCCGCATGTATCGTCCTGCATTCCTGAAGAAGTCATGGATTTTTCCCCCGTGGAAATCGTAGCTTTCGCCATAGACAAATCTATACATGCCCCCAAAGCCGAAATAACCCCCGCATTTGCACTTGTATCATGTTCCTGAAGCTTTTCTGTAATCTGCTCGGAAACGCCGGCGCTGACGCCCGCCGTTGCTGCAAATACCGGCAGTGACATTGCTATGGTTAGCGCTCCTACTGTAATAAAACTTATCCATCTCTTATTTTTGGATTTCATAAATTCCTCCTAAGGCTCTATCTTCTCTCCAGTAAATAATTTCCTGTAAAAAAGTATAGCAATAGTGGTTTCTATTGTCAACATAAATTTGTAACAACTGTGTAATATTTTATGCCGTATGCGATGTCCTGTTGCATCTGCCGCTTTAATTCTTCCAGAGAACCAAATTTCTTTTCGCCCCGCACCATCTCCAAAAACTCTACCCGAATCTTTCTGCCGTAAATCTGTTTGTCAAATCCCAGAAGATGCGTTTCCACCCCAACCGGGTTTTCCCCTTCTATCGTAGGCTTGCACCCTACATTTGTAACGCTCCCATATACGCCGCATCCGTCTTCCTGACCGTAAATTACCGTCCTTGTCAGATAGACCCCAAACGGCGGCAGCAGTTTTTCTTTTGGCAAAACCAGGTTCGCGGTAGGAATCCCAAGCGCCGCTCCGCCTAGTTTGTTCCCATGCACCACAGTCCCCTCCGTAAAATAGGGGTAGCCAAGCAGGCTGTTTGCTTTGTTAAGGCGTCCGGCTAAAATCTCGTCCCGGACAAACGTACTGCTGATATCTGTTCCGTTATACTTTAGCTTATCCACTGCTTCCACTTCGTAGCCGTACTTTTCGGAGAGCTTCTGCAAAAGCCTGTAATCCCCTTTCCGTCCATGCCCGAAACGAAAGTCTTTCCCTACAACCATATTTTTAATGCTGAGACGCCCCACAATCATTTCCACAAAATCTTCCGCTTCCATAAACCGGATTGCATCCGTAAACGGGCATTCGATCAGGCAGTCAATCCCATGCTCCGAACATAACCGCACTCTTTCTTCATTGGTCGTAAGCACTTTCTGCCCGGGAGAAGAAAGACGCCATCCCGGCGGTATGTCAAACGTAAAAAGAACCGCCTTTAAACCCTCTTTCTTTTTCTCCTGCAGATACTTTAACAGACGCCCGTGCCCTTTGTGAATCCCGTCGAATTTCCCAAGCGAAACAGCCGAAGCTTCACGCAGGCAAAAATCTGTCGTATTTTTTATATATTCCATGTTCATCTTCCTAAATTGTATGTTACAAAAACATTTTTTCCGGTTTTAAAACCTGTTTTTTCCCGTCATAGCAATACAGTCCGATAAACCTGCCTGACGCGTCGTACATCCTGCAAATACCAGGCAGGATGCCGCCGTTTTCCTGCAGGCGGGACAACGGGAGGATGCCGCCGTTTTCAAGGAGTTTTTCCGCTCCCTTTTCGGCTGTTATTTTGGGGTACTCCGTCAGGACGCGTTCCGTTGGAACCAGGATATCTTCGATACGCCTCCCCTTTTTGTCCGTCCCGTTTACGATAGCTTCAATTTCTGACAGGCGATGCGCATCCTCTACACAAAACCCTGCCGTCTTCGTTCGGAGCAGCCGTTCCATACATCCGCCACAGCCCGCCGCCTTGCCGATATCGTGACACAGCGTACGGATATAAGTCCCTTTCGAGCAATGTACCTGCATTGTCACAAGAGGCATGTCCACTTCCAGTATTTCAATTGAATAAACAGTAATCTCCCTGGCTTTACGCTCCACTTCAATCCCTTTTCTGGCCAGATCGCACAGCTTCCTGCCGTCTACTTTTAACGCCGAATACATAGGCGGAACCTGGCTTATCTTCCCGGTAAAACCTTTGATAATCTCCTCCAGGGCGGTTCTGCCGATTTTAACGTCCTCTTCCTTTAATATGCGGCCCGACATATCCTGTGTGTCCGTCGTAATGCCAAGCCGCAGAACTGCCCGGTATGTTTTATCTTTTGCCGTCAGATAATCGCAGGCCTTTGTGGCCCTGCCCAAGCAGACCGGCAGCACGCCCTGCGCATCCGGATCGAGCGTCCCCGTATGGCCGATCTTTTTTTGTTTTAAGATGCCGCGCAGTTTTGCCACCACGTCAAACGACGTAAACCCGGCTTCTTTATATACATTGATTATCCCATCCATATTTTTGCCTCAAAGCTGTTTTTGCATTTCTGTTACAACGGCCTGTATTACCGATTCCGGTTCTCCCTGCATGGAAAACCCGGCTGCCTGCACATGGCCGCCGCCGCCAAATGAAACGGCAATTTCCGCCACGTTTACGAACCCGTGCGAGCGCGTACTTACCTTAAACGGACCGCCGTCTTCCGTTTCATACAAAAATATGGCCGCTTCTGCGCCTTTTGTTACAAGAAGCTGGTTCACAATCCCGTCTAAATGCTTGGGCAGCGCTTCAAATTCCTCCATTTCCGCTTTGGTCACATAAGAGGCGATAACCCTGCCGCCGGCATACAGCCTGCTCTTTAACAGCGCCTTCCCTAAAATCCTGTTTTGCGCAAATGTTTTGGCATAAAACGTCTCTTCTATAATTTTAGGAAAATCAATCCCTTTTTCCATCAGCTTCCCCGCAATTTCCATTGTTTTTGCCGAAGTAGAAGAATACTGGAATACCCCCGTATCATGCACAATGCCAACATAAATGCACTCGGCGATTTCCTTTGTAATCTGCTCTTCTCCTATCAAACCAAATACAAGTTCGGAGGTAGAACTCGCTCCCGGGACAATATAGTTTTCATCGGCAAAGCTGCTGTTGCTGATATGGTGATCGATACAGACGGTTTTTTTGGCGCTGCGAAAATAAGCCGCCGCACCGCCTAACCGTCCTTCGTCCCCGCAGTCCTGTACGATAAACAAATCGTACTCCCGCTCCTCCAAAAAAGAATGCTCTATCTCCCCGGCTTTTGCCAGGAATTTGAATATATTGGGGATCGGTTCCAGATAAAGCGTCACGTCAATATCCGAATAATATGTTTTGATATAATTGTAAGTTGCAAGGCAGGAACCCACACAATCCCCATCCGGCCTGATATGGCCTGCAATGGCGGCAGTCCTTACTCCTTTTAACACACAGGCAAAATCTTTCATCCTACGATTCCTCTTCCGTATGGCGGCTCTCGTCCATACGGTTCACTTCATCAATTTTTTTCGACATGGAAACGCCGTATTCAATGGACTGATCCATGATAAAATGAATCTCCGGCGTATTGCGCAGGTTTAAATTTTTAGCAAGCTTCATGCGGATATAACCCTCCGCGCTTTTTAAACCCGAAAGCGTATCGGCCTGCGCGCCGCTGTCCCCAAGCACGCTGATATAAGCTTTGCAGGTTTTTAAATCCGGCGCCACGCTTACGGATACGACGCTTGTAAGCGGATGTATCCGCGGATCCTTGATTTCCCCGCGGATAATACTGCTTAATTCCCGCAAAACCTCGCCGTTGATTCTGGTATTTTTTATACTGTTTTTCCTCATACTCTGTCTGCTCCATCCTTATCTTGGAACTTCAACCATTTTGTAGCTTTCAATCTGGTCAAATTCCTGAACGTCGTTATAGCCTTCCAGGACAAGCCCGCATTCATATCCGCTCCTGACTTCTTTTACGTCGTCCTTAAACCGCTTTAAAGACGCCAGATTGCCGTCAAAGAGCTGTTTGCCTTCGCGCGTCAGGCGCACCTTGCATCCGCGCTCAAAGGTTCCGTCGAGAATATAGGAACCTGCGATATTGCCTATGCCGGACGCCTTAAATACCTGGCGGACTTCCGCGTGGCCCAGAATCTTTTCTTCAAAGATCGGATCCAGCATGCCTTTCATAGCTGCTTCCACATCTTCGATTGCATTGTAAATGACTTTATAAAGCCTTACGTCAACGCCTTCCCGTTCCGCTGTCGCCTTCGCCGTCGCATCCGGGCGGACGTTAAATCCGATAATAATCGCATTCGAGGCGGACGCCAAAATAACGTCCGATTCGTTGATTGCGCCTACGCCGCCATGAATCGTTTTTACAATAACCTCTTCGTTGGAGAGTTTTTCCAGGCTTTGTTTTACGGCCTCTACGCTTCCCTGTACGTCGGCTTTGACAATCAAATCCAGTTCTTTTACGTTGCCCGACTGAATCTGGCTGAACAAATCGTCCAACGACATCTTGCTCTTGGTTTCTTCCAGTAATTTTTCCTTGCCTTCCGAAATAAAGGTTTCGGCAAAGCTTCTGGCTTCTCTTTCCGTATCGGTGGATACAAATACTTCCCCTGCGTTCGGAACGCCGCTTAAACCGAGGATTTCAACCGGTGTGGACGGCACGGCTTCTTTTACGCGCCTTCCTTTGTCGTCAATCATGGCGCGGACTTTTCCGTAGCAGCTTCCGCATGCAATCGGCTCGCCCACTCTTAGCGTGCCCTTTTGCACCAGAATTGTTGCAACGGCGCCGCGGCCTTTGTCCAGCTGCGCTTCAATAACAAGCCCTCTTGCATTCCGATTGGGGTTTGCCTTTAGTTCGCAGACTTCCGCCGTCAAAAGGATCATTTCCAGCAAATTGTCAATCCCTTCATGCGTATGCGCAGATACCGGACAGAAAATCGTGCTGCCGCCCCAGTCCTCCGGAATCAGTTCATACTCAGAAAGTTCCTGTTTTACACGTTCAATATTCGCATTGGGCTTGTCGATTTTGTTGACGGCCACAATAATTTCTATCCCGGCTGCCTTCGCATGGTTAATCGCCTCAATTGTCTGCGGCATCACGCCGTCGTCCGCAGCCACGACCAAAATGGCAATATCCGTCGCATTTGCGCCGCGCATACGCATTGCGGTAAACGCTTCATGCCCCGGCGTATCCAAAAATGTAATTTTCTGGTTGTTGATGGAAACCACCGAAGCGCCGATATGCTGTGTAATGCCGCCCGCTTCCCGATCCGTTACCCTGGTAGAACGGATGGCGTCTAACAGAGACGTTTTACCATGGTCAACATGGCCCATGACGCAGACAACCGGAGGACGCGCTACCATTTTGCTTTCTTCTTCCGCTTCTTCTTTGAGAAGTTCCGCGATTACATCCACTTTTTCTTCCGGTTCCGCAATACAGTTAAATTCCAGCGCAATTTCTTCCGCCGTATCGTAATCGACTTCCTGGTTGACCGTTACCATAGTTCCTTTCAAAAACAGCTTCTTTATAATAATGGCGGCCTGTACTTTCATTTTTTCAGCCAGTTCTTTAATGGTTACTTTTTCCGGCAAAATAATGGATTTTATCACTTCTTCCTTTTCCTGCCTTGGCTGCTGCGGTTTCTTCCTGCCGCTGCGTTTTTCCAGATTGATAAAGCGTTCCTGCTTTTTGCCCAGCTTATCGCGATCCTTGTTGCGGTTATTGCTGTTGTTCTTGCGGTTTTCCACCCGGTCCCGTGTTTCCTTGCCGCGCAGATCTTCCGTAGACGCTGCGGACTCTTTGTTAAATTTGCTGATTTCCCGATCTAATTTGCCCTTAAGTTCCTTCGGGCGATTCGAATGGAATCCACGGCCACTTCGATCACCTTGAGGATGATTGGAAGCAGGGCGATTATTCTGGAAATTCTTTTGGTTATTTTTCTCATAGCTTCTTCCTCCCCGATCGCTCTGCGGGCGGTTGTCATTCCTGCCCTCATTTTTGCCGGAAAACGTACGGCTGTCGTTCCGGCTGCCCTGTGTGCGGTTCTCTCCTCTGCCGCCGGCTGTACGGCCGTCATTCCTGCCTCCCTGGGAACGGTTTGCAGCGAAACGGTCGCCGCGGCCGGTACGTTCCGCCTGGCTGCGGCCGCCGCGGTCTGCCTGATGGCCTGCGGTCGCAGCACGTTCCGGTTTGACGCGTTCCGCCGCCTGTATATTTTGCGGACGTTCCGTTTTTGTATCCGCCTGTACGGTTCCGGACGCATGCTGTGCCTGCGCCGCCGGAGCCGCAGATACGCGTTCCTGTAAAACAGCCGGATTTTTCTGCGGCTGGGGCTTTTCCGCGGGCGTCTGCACCGGTACGTTTACCGGACGCTCCTTAATGGGCTGCGTATCCTGTTTGAGCGCCGCCTGTGCGGGCTGCGCCGCTTTCATATTCTGAGTCCGTTCTGTTTTTGCAGCCTCCGCCGGCTTCGTCTCGGCTTTTGCTGCCGGACGCATACCCAGCCTCTCCTGGCGCGCACGCTCCTTTGGGCGTCTCTGCTGCCTTTGCTGTCTGCGCAGTCCCTGCTGGCTGTTCTGCGGATTAAATACGGCCGTAATGCTTGGTTTTTTCTTCGGCCTTTCTGCAGGGGCTTCTTCCTTTTTTTCTTCTTTTGCTTTTGTTTCCGGTTCTGGTTTTATAATAGTCTTCGTCTCCTTTTTTGCAAATTTGCCCTTGATCAGATCAACAGAAGCTTCTTCCAGATTGCTCATATGGCTTTTTACTTCTATTTTCTTCTCAGATAAAAAATTTATGATTTCTTTTGAACCAATATTCAACTCTTTTGCAAGTTCATATACTTTAACTTTTGCCATATACTTACTCCTCCATTATTCAGTTGATTTTTGCAGAAGACGGCTTTCTACCGCTTTTGCAAGTCCTTCGTCCGTCAGTGCGAGCATAGCCCTGTCTTTTCTGCCAATACTGCGCCCAAGCTGTTCCATGCTGCCATAAACGGCAAGCTTAGTTTTGTAAAATTCGCACATATTGCGAAATTTCTTTTTGGTATTTTCCGAAGCATTCTCTGCCACAATCACAAGATGTGCCCCGCCTGATTTCACCGCATGCTCTGTCAGGAAACTGCCGCTTGAAACCTTTCCGGCTTTCGCGGCGATTCCCAACATAGACAATACATTATCTGGTTTCAAGTTCTTTTATCTCCTTTTCAAAATCAGCATAAATTTCCGTTGGTATGGCAGTCTTTAAAGAACGTTCCAGTCCTTTTCCTTTCATTGCTTTAGAAAGGCATTCCGGATCTTTGCAAAGGTATGCCCCTCTCCCGTTTTTCTTGCCTGTCGTATCAATCAAAACGGCATCCTCCGCCGTGCGGATAACACGCAGCAGTTCCCGTTTGGATTTCATCTGCCTGCAGCCGACGCACTGGCGCATGGGGATTTTTTTATTCATCTGCACCCCCCTCTTCTGTCAGGATCTCTTCTTCGTATTCTTTTTCAGATTCCCCCTCTTCATACTCGTTTTCTTCATAACCGTATTCGCCGTCTCCATACTCTTCTTCCGGATAATCTTCATAATCCTCATATTCGTCGTAGTCTTCATAGTCATTTTCATAATCCATAAAGTCTCCCGCTTCTCTGGCCTGCGTTTCATTCTTAATATCGATCTTAAACCCGGTCAGGCGCGCGGCAAGCCTCGCGTTTTGTCCTTCCTTGCCGATTGCAAGCGATAACTGGTAATCCGGGACAACGACTTTTGCATTTTTTTCTTCGGCGTCGGCAATGACGGAAATCACCTTCGCCGGGCTCAGCGCATTTTCAATCAGCATGGCCGGATTGTCGTTCCAGTTGATAATGTCAATCTTTTCCCCCCGGAGTTCGTTTACAATGGCGTTCACCCTCGCGCCGTTCATACCGACGCACGCTCCCACCGGATCCACGTCCGGATCGTTGGAATAGACCGCAATTTTCGTCCTGCTGCCCGCTTCCCTTGCAATACTGCGTATCTCCACAATACCGTCCCTGACTTCCGTCACTTCCGATTCAAACAGGCGTTTTACCAGTTCCGGATGCGTCCTTGACACCAAAATCTTAGGCCCCCTGTTGGTAGGCTTTACTTCAAGCACATATAATTTGATCCGTTCCGTAGGCTGGAAGACTTCGCCTTTCACCTGCTCGTTTTCCGTCAGGACAGCGTCCACCTTGCCAAGGTTGATACTTACATTTTTGCCTGCATAACGCTGGACAATACCTGTAACGACGTCTTTTTCCTTGCTGTAGTATTCGTCGTACAAAACCTTGCGTTCTTCCTCGCGGATTTTCTGCAAAATAACATTCTTGGCATTCTGTGTGGCAATCCTGCCAAATTCTTTGGATCTTACCTCTATATTAACGATATCTTCCGGCTCGTACTTGGAATTTATCATTTTTGCATTAACAACGCTTATTTCGGTAACCGGATCCTCAACCTGTTCCACAACTGTCTTTTCCTGGTATACATGAAATTCACAGGTCTTGGGGTCAATCTGGACTTTGATATTTTCCGATTTTCCAAAATGATTCTTACATGCAGTGATCAGTGAGTTTTCAATGGCATCTAGCAATGTTTCCTTGGGAATATTTTTTTCCTGCTCCAATATGGTCAACGCCTCTAACAACTCATTATTACTACTCATTTTTAAACCCTCCTGATTCGTTTTATTCATAACCGTTAAAAATCAAATGACTGGCGGATCAGCGCAATATCCGATTTCAAAAACACGGTATCTTTATTTTCCTCGTCTGTTATGGTGACGCTCTCATCATCATAAGCTTTCAAAATTCCATAAAATTCCTTCCGATGGCCAACTGCACGGTACGTACGGATTTCCACCGGCTTTCCCATATTTCGGATATAGTCTTTTTCCTTTTTCAGGGGACGCAAAAGCCCTGGGGAACTCACTTCAAATATATAAGAATCGTCTATATAGTCCTCTCTGTCTAAAATCTCATTCATCTCTCTCGACACCAGTTCACAGTCGTCTACCGTAATGCCGCCCGGTTTATCAATATACGCCCTCAAATACCAGATACCGCCTTCTTTCACGTATTCTACGTCAACCAGTTCAAACCGGTTTTTCTCCAGAACCGGCACAATCAGGCGTTCCGTTTTTTCTTCATACTCCTGTTTCTTTCCCATAATCTCACCTTCCTTCTGCATTTGCGCCTGAAATCTGCTCCCGGCAAGGCATGCTGCCCAAACAAAACTTAAGAGTGGGCTTTCACCCACTCTTTGAAGCAAATCGTTATTTGATAATGCAAGTATAGCACCTATTCCCATAGAATGCAAGCGATTTGTTAGATTTGTTTGCTGTTCCCGCTACTGCAGGTAATGTACCGCTTCATCCGCCTTTAAATTATATTTCTCCATAATCATTGTTTTTATTACCGCGTCTTTTAACCCGAGATCCCGTAATATTTCTACCGTCCCCTTAATCCCTTGCTGTATTCCTTCTTTCAGACCTTTTTGCAGGCCTTTTTGTTCTCTCTCCATGTCTCTTATACGCAGTTTCGGTTCCATAATTTCCATCAAAACTTCATACATACTCTCATCTCCAATCATTTCTTCAATTAACTGTTTGTTTGCGCAAAAACTCACGTCCCATACAGAATCCGCAAGTTCTTTTTCTGCCTTCCCGCGCAGTTTATTCGTTTCTTCCAGCAATGTTTTCACATCCTGCACCTTCAGTTTTTTTGATAACGCTCCAAGCCATATATGTTCATCCCTGTTCAATTCACCTGTAACAACAATTTGCGTCGCAAACAACGCCCGTCCCTTGATATAGTAAATTCCTTTATATGGATGTTCCACAAAAAAACCATGCGCCGCAAAGTAACGGAACAATTCTCTGGGCTTTGCCTCCCGGATAACAGATATGGTAATATCGCTTGCTTTCCTGCCATCGGACGTGGTATGAACCGACGCATCTTTTTTTATAACCAGCAGATCAATCTCCAGCGGTTTCGTATTTAAGTTATACTCTTTTTCAAATATCAGATCTTTTCTGTTTGCAGTAAATTCTAAATCCATTGCCGCTACAAATCCCGGATGCCACTGTATCTTTTTATATTCCATAAAAACCTCTCTCCCGCCGAATATAATAAAAGAACCCCCATTTTCCCTTATTTCATATTATAATCCATTTTCTATTCATTGACCAGATAAAAAAATGGCATTCCTACTTTCTGGAATACCATTTCTTTTCCGCTACGGCAAAATCCCGTCCAAAACCTTCACCATTCTGTCCACATGCTCTTCTTCAATCACAAGCGGCGGCACAAACCGCAGCACGTCCGTCCCTGCGGTAATCAGGATCAGCCCTTTTTCAAGCGCCTGCTTCGATACCTCCCCAACCGGAACGGAAAGCGAAAGCCCCTGCATCAGCCCCATCCCGCGGTGCGCCGTAATGCAGTCATGCCGCTTCATCAGCCCCTCTAACTGCTCCCACAGATACGCCCCGATGCTTTGTACATGCGCCGGAATCTTATCGCGCTCCATAATCTCAAGCACGGTACGGACCGCCGCGCCGACAAAGGGATTTCCGCCGTAGGTCGTACCGTGATCCCCCGGAACCAAAGACCGGGCCGCCACGCGCTCCGTCATCAAAAACGCGCCGACCGGAACGCCGCACCCAAGCGCCTTGGCAGACGCCATAATATCCGGCTTTACATCATAATGCTGCCAGGCAAACATCCTGCCGGTTCTGCCCATCCCGCACTGGATTTCGTCCAAAATCAAAAGGATATCCCGTTCCCTGCAAAGCTGCGCGATCCCTTCGATAAATTCTTTTTGGGCCGGATAAATCCCGCCCTCCCCCTGAACCGTTTCCATAAGGATTGCGCAGGTTTTTTCGCTGACCTGCTCCTTTACGCTCTCCAAATCGTTAAACCGGGCAAAACGCACCCCGGGCAGAAGCGGTTCAAACGCTTCCCTGTAATGCGGATTCCCCGTAACCGAAAGCGCCCCGAGCGTCCGCCCGTGAAACGAGCCCTGCATGGCAATGATTTCATGCCCCGCATGGCCGTCCCGGGTATACGCATACTTTTTCGCCGCCTTTAACGCGCCCTCAATCGCTTCCGCGCCGCTGTTGGTAAAAAACACGCGATCCATCCCGCTGGCTTTCTTTAAGCGCTCCGCCGCCTCAATCACCGGCGCGTTATAATAAAGATTGGACGTATGCAAAAGCTGATCCACCTGCTCCTTTAACGCCGCCTTATACTCTTCATTCCCGTACCCGAGCGCGCAGACCGCAATCCCCGACGCAAAATCCAGGTACTTTTTGCCGTTTGCGTCAAATAAATACACATCCCTGCCCTTTTCTAACACAACGCCATAGCGGTTATAAGTATGCAGCAGATCCCGATCCGCATTCTGTATGTAGCTCAAACTATCCATGATAATATCTCGTCTCCTTTTCCCCAATCATCGCCGTCCCGATTCCCCTGTTCGTAAAAATTTCAAGCAGCAGGCAGTGCGCGATACGCCCGTCCAGAATATGCACCCTCGAAACGCCGTTTTCAATCGCGTCAATACAGTTATTTAACTTCGGCAGCATCCCGCCCCCGATATTCCCGTCGGCAATCAGCTCCCTTGCCTCTGCAATCGGCAGCTCCGAAATCAGCGTAGACCGATCCGACGGATCCTTGTACACGCCCTCAATATCGGTCAGAAACGCCAGTTTTTCCGCCTGCACCGCCTTTGCAACCGCACAGGCAGCGTCGTCCGCGTTGATATTATACGTATCATATGCGTCGTCAATCCCCACCGGGCAGACAATCGGCAGAAAATCCTTTTCCAGAAGATCATACAGGATCTTCGGATTGACCTCTTTAATTTCCCCGACATATCCAATATCTTTTCCGTCCGAATATTTTTTATTCACGCGAAACAGGCCGCCGTCCTTGCCGCTGATGCCGACCGCAAGCACGCCAAGCTGCTCCACAAGCTGCACCAGGGATTTATTGACGCGCCCGAGCACCATCTCCGCAATCTCCATCGTCGCCGCGTCCGTTTTGCGCAGCCCGTTGACAAATTCCGGCTTCATACCCGCTTTTTCGACCCATTTGCTGATTTCCTTGCCGCCGCCGTGTACAATAATCGGCTTAAAGCCGACCAGCTTTAACAGCGTCACATCCTGGATTACCTGGCGTTTCAGTTCCTCGTCCACCATAGCGCTGCCGCCGTATTTTACAACAATAATTTTCCGGTTAAACCTCTGAATATAAGGAAGCGCTTCAATCAAAACCTCCGCTTTCCCCATAATCTCCTGTATCGTATTCTGTTCCATATTCCGCTCCTTTATGAATTTCCTGTTCTCATCTGCCGCTGCCGCAAAAAACACCGGCGGCTTCCCTGCAAATCCCCCGCGTCACAAGACCGTCCGGCCCCGCGCGCTACGACCGGTAATCCGCATTAATTTTCACATAATCATATGTCAGGTCACATCCCCACGCCGTCGCGCAGCAATCCCCCATCTTCACATCCGCAACCGCCGCAACCTCCTTCTCCGACAAAATCTTTGTCGCCGTCTCCTCACTGTAATCCAGCGCCACGCCGTTTTTGATAATCTGCAGCTTCCCCGCCGCGCTCTCAAAAAACAAATCCACCCGTTCCGGATCAAACTGCACGCCGGAATACCCCATTGCGCACAGAATCCGCCCCCAGTTCGCATCATGCCCGTAAATCGCCGCTTTGGTCAGATTCGAAGTAATCACCGCCTTGCTGAGTATCCTTGCGTCCTCCTTACTTTTCGCGCCAACCACCCGGACTTCAAACAGCGCCGTCGCACCCTCCCCGTCTCCTGCTATCTGCTTTGCCAGAGAGGTATTCACCTCATTTAACGCCCTGCAAAACGCTTCATAATCCGCATTTTTTTCCGTTATCACCGGATTGCCCGCCGCACCGTTCGCAAGCAGCAGCACCGTATCGTTCGTAGAGGTATCCCCGTCCACCGAAACCATATTATAGGTATCCGCAACATCCGCCCGCAGCGCCTCCTGCAAAAGCTCCTTAGAAATAGCCGCATCTGTCGTTAGAAAACTTAACATCGTGCACATATTCGGATGGATCATGCCCGATCCCTTGCACATGCCGCCCACCGTTACCGTAACGCCGCCCGCTTCAAACGAAACCGCCGCTTCCTTTTCATGCGTATCCGTCGTCATAATCGCCCGCGCCGCTTCCCGCCCCGCTTTTTGCCCGGCATGAAGCTTTGGCACCATAGCCGCAACCCCGTCCGTAATCCTTCCAATCGGAAGCTGCTGCCCGATCACCCCGGTAGAAGCCACGCAAACCGCATCCGCAGAAATACCCAAAAGCCCTGCCGCCGCCTGCGCCGTCTGCTTACAGTACGAAAGCCCTTCTTCTCCGGTACATGCGTTTGCAATTCCCGCATTCACCACAACCGCGTGAACCGCCTCACTTTCCTGTACGATTCTTTTATCCCACTTTACCGGAGCCGCCTGCACCACATTCGTCGTAAACGTCCCGGCCGCCGCGCAGGGACGCCCGCTGTAGATCATCGCCATATCCGCCCTGCCTTCATACTTAATCCCGGCCGCCGTCGAAGCCGCCAAAAATCCCTTTGCCGCGGTCACACCGCCCTCTGTCCTATTCATGCCGTCCTCCTCTATTTCTCATTAAATCTGGTAATATTTTCTTCATTCAGCGTAAAATCATAATAATTCAGATCGCACCGTTTGGTCCATCCCACGCGCTTCCAAAATTCATTGCCGCCCTCATTGTCCGCAAACGCAATCAAACACACCTTATTAATCCGTTCCGCTTTCAGCGCCTTCATCGCTGCCACGGCCATCGCCTTGCCGATCCCGCGTTTGCGGTAGCCTTCCTTTACGCATACATGGTAAAAACAGCCGCGCCTGCCGTCGTGCCCGCACAAAATCGCGCCGACAATCCCGCCGTCCGCCTCCGCCACAATGCTTGTCGTCGGATTCCGCCGGATAAACCGCGCAATCCCCTCCTTTGAGTCGTCAATACTGCGGATCCCAAGCCCCCTGATTTTTGTCCAAAGCCCGTAAACGCTTTCATAATCACCAATCTGCATCGTACGGATCGTCAGTTTACCCGTCTGCTCCATAACGCCCCCTTTACGGAAACAGCGGGGCAAAAAACAGCCCTTCCGTTTCCGGCTCTCCAAACAAAAGATTCATATTCTGAACCGCCTGGCCCGCCGCGCCTTTTACCAGGTTATCCAGCGCACCCATCAAAATCACGCGCCCGGTCCTCGCATCTGTCTTAAAATTCACATCCACAAAATTGCTGCCCTCCACCCATTTCGTCTCCGGGCACACGCCCTGATCCAAAATGCGGATAAACGCTTCCTTAGCATAATACTTTTCATAAGCCGCCCGTATCCTCTCATCAGAAGGCAGGCCCCATGTCCCGTCCTCTCGCTGCACTTCCCTTAACTTCGCATATTCCGTCACCAAAATCCCGCGGTTCATCGGCACAAGGTGAGGCGTAAAATTCACCAAAACCTCCCGGCCCGCCGCATAAGAAAGCTGCTCCTCAATTTCCGGCGTATGTCTGTGCTCCGTCACGCCGTAGGCCTTCATATTTTCATTTACCTCACAAAACAGGTTCACCGTCTTCGCCCCGCGCCCTGCCCCCGACGTACCGGACTTCGCGTCAATCACCAGCGTATCCGTATCAATCAAACCCTCTTTTACCAGAGGATACGCCGTCAGAATCGAGCACGTCGTATAGCAGCCGGGGTTGGCCACCAGTCTCGCCCCCTTAATATCATCCCGGTTTATCTCGCAAAGCCCGTACACCGCCTCCTCCAAAAACTGCGGCGATTTATGTTCGATCTGATACCACTTCTCATAAACCGATACGTCCTTAATACGGTAATCCGCGCTTAAATCAATGATTTTTACCCTGTTTAAAATATCCTCCGTTAAAACGGACGCCAGATAGCCCTGCGGCGTCGCCGTAAAAATCACGTCCACCTGCCCGGCCAGTTCCTTTAGATTATCATCCAGACATTTGTCCTCCACAAGGCAAAACATATTCCGATAAACATCCGCGTACTTCCTGTCTATATAACTTCTTGAGCCGAACCATTTAATTTCCGCATTCCTGTGGCCGAGAAGAAGACGCACCAGCTCCCCGCCTGCGTATCCGGTTGCTCCGATAATTCCTGCTTTGATCATATGTATCACTCTGCTTTCTTTAGAAAATTTGGTCAAACTGCTTGTATTAGTTTAGTACAAAAACCCCCTCCCGTAAAGAGTAAACTTCGTTTTGTGGGAGGAATCGTGCGAATGAGCGGGTAATAGATAAATTATGGCGGGTGAGACGCCGGCCAGAGGACAGAGGATACACCGGGGCTGTGTTCATGGATTAAGGGATGCTAAGTATCCCCGAACACCTTCTGCTATGCGAACGCAACCGCCCTGAATGCGCCGTCCATGGCGCATTCAGGGCTTTTCC